>Ga0126362_10000105_pt1 | contig 89222 bp, 72 predicted proteins | sample ANMtaG_FD_126269 | JGI IMG/M metagenome (GOLD analysis project Ga0126362, IMG submission 126269) | Continental margin sediment microbial communities from North Pacific Ocean - ANME2c_DSS_Sorted | ecosystem: Environmental > Aquatic > Marine > Continental margin > Sediment | place: Pacific Ocean... | reverse complement strand
CCGGGTTCGTCGGAAAGTGGGAGATCCGGATCGGCGTCGACAACAAGCCGTGGTTCATTCCGCCGCCGTCGATCGATCCGCAGCGGCACCCGCGGCCGGCGAACACCACCTTCACAACCTGAGCGGGTGGTGAGACCCGGACAGCCACACAACTTCACGCCGATAGGCTCCATCTCGCAGGTATATCCGAGGCGGAGCCTGGAGGCCGTGTTGTTCTGAACGGCCACAGATGTGAGGGAGGCGCATGATTGTGGACGTTGTGCGGGCAGTCGACACCGATGGTCCGGAGATTCTGGCGCTACGGCACTCGGCAGAGGATTGGTTGGCAGAACGCGGAATCATCCAGTGGCATCCGCGTGAAATAACTCTCGAGCAGATCAGGGCCCAGATCTCGCGTGGCGAGTTCTTTGTCGCACGAGACCGCGTGCAGTCGAGAATTGTCGGCGCGTTGCGGTTGATCTGGTCGGACCCTGTGGTCTGGCCGGATTCGGATGAGCCTGCTGGCTACGTGCACGGGTTGGTCATCGATCGAGCGTTTTCGGGCACCTCGATGGGTGAACGGCTACTCGGCTGGGCGCTTCGACGGTCCGCGGAGGAAGGCGCGCAGTACTTACGGCTCGATTGTGTGGAAACGAACGTGCGATTGCGCCGCTACTACCGGGACGCGGGTTTTGTCGAGGTCGGGCGTCGTGATTTCGGAGATGTTGTCGACAACGGTTGGTTCAGCGTCGTGTTGTTCGAGCGCTCCCTGACCTGATTCATTCACAGCAACTTTCCAGTCGGCTCCCAGTGCCGCCGGGGTTGAAAGCGCGATCGTTGGCAGGACAGTAACTCGTGAAGGGACTTCCTGATGACCGCCGTTCTGCATCCGGCCCCGCCTCATCGGCCGGCAACAACTGCCCATCGAGCCGAGCCCTCGCCGTCGTGGTTCCGCACTCGCCGTACAGGTTTGGCGCTGGCGATCCTGTTGGCAGCAACGGCGGTCTTGTATTTGTGGGATCTGACCGCGAGTGGCTACGCCAACACCTTCTACGCTGCGGCGGCGCAGGCCGGCTCCCAGAATTGGAAAGCGTGGTTCTTCGGTTCCCTCGATACCTCGAATTTCATCACTGTCGACAAACCTCCCGCCTCATTGTGGGTGATGGGTCTGTCCGGACGAATCTTCGGATTCTCGAGTGCCAGCCTCCTCGTTCCGCAGGCGTTGATGGGCGTCGGATCGGTTGCGCTCGTGTATGCGGCTGTCAAACGAGTGGCGTCGCCTGCTGCGGGTCTTGTGGCGGGAGCTGTGTTGGCAGCTACGCCCGCTGCCGCTCTGATGTTCAAGTTCGACAATCCCGATGCACTGCTGGTTCTGCTCATGACTCTTGCCGGCTACTTCGTGGTGCGGGCCATGAGCACGGTGGCGGGTCGACGAGCGGCGATGTGGACAGCCCTCGCCGGTGTTGCACTGGGATTCGCTTTTCTCACCAAGATGTTGCAAGGCTTGATGGTATTACCTGCATTCGGAGTTGCGTATGTGATTGCCGGACAGACACGGCTGCGAACTCGTTTGGTCCACTTGGTGATCGGAGCCGCGGCGGTGATCGTATCGGCCGGGTGGTGGGTACTTGCTGTCTGGCTGTGGCCGGCCGATTCTCGCCCGTACATCGGCGGGTCGACCAACAACAGCGTCATGGACTTGGTGTTGGGATACAACGGGTTGGGGCGACTTTTCGGCAACACCGGTGGCGGAATGAACGGTGGCGGTGCAGGTTCGAGCTTCGGGGGGAGTACGGGACTCGATCGACTGTTCGGCAGCGAGATGGGCATACAGATTTCCTGGTTGATCCCCGCGGCACTGATCGCGTTGGTGTTCGGCCTCCTCGCCTGTGGGTGCGCACCGCGCACAGATCTACTCCGTGCGTCGTTGATCCTGTGGGGTGGTTGGTTTCTCGTGACCGGCGTGATCTTCAGCTACATGTCCGGCACGATCCATCCCTATTACACAGTTGCGCTTGCACCTGCCGTCGCAGGAATGATCGGGACCGGTGGATACGCGCTGTGGGCGGTTCGTGCCCGCTGGATCGGGCGTTGCGGCTTGGCGGCGATGATGCTGGCCGCAGGAATCTGGAGTTGGGTGTTGTTGCATCGCAACGCCGACTGGCTGCCGATGCTGAAATGGATTCTGTTGGCAGGCACAGTCGTCGGCGCGATCCTGATTCTGATGGGAGCGCAGGATCGATTCCGGAAGCTCACTGTCGCTGGATTGATCATCGGCTCGTTGGCAGGGATAACCGGTTCGGCGTCTTACGCAATTGCCACCGCTGCGACAGCGCACGGCGGGTCCATACCCACGGCTGGACCAACAGGTGCGGTGTCCGATTCCGGACTGGGCGGGGGAGGAGCCATCGGTGGGAGCCCAGAGCAGCGAGACGGTGAGGCCCCACCGATTGAGACGACCGATAATCTCGTGTCAAGTAGGCCAGAAGCGGGCGGTGGCAGCGAAAGTACTTCAGAGTTGACGGCAATGCTGGTCAATGCGGGCACCACGTGGTCGGCTGCGACCAACGGTTCGCAAAGCGCAGCAACCTACGAGTTGGCCAGCGATACTGCGGTGATGGCCATCGGCGGTTGGAGTTCTGATCCCGCACCGACGCTGGACCAGTTCGTCCAATACGTGGCAGACGGCGAAATCCACTACTACATTGCCGGTGGCCAGGGTGGAAGCCAGAGAAACAGCCAAGGCGGGGACGGCACGTCGAGTGCCATCCAGGACTGGGTCGAGGCCAATTTCACGTCGACGACGGTGGGAAATTCCACGGTGTACGACCTCACCGGGTATGTCGGACAGTAACGTAGTTGTTGCCGTAGGCCATGATCGAGACATGTCTGGGCGCACTGCACACGAGCCGAAACGTCGTCGCGAGCAATGGACCTGGCGCGACGGGTTGGTGATCGTCTCGATCGTCGCCTTGGGAACTGTCGTTGCGGCGGTGACGAACGAGGACGCGGGCACGTCGATTCCTGGCTGCGATTCGGTGGAATCGCCGGGTCCGCCGGTGCGATTCAACTACGGTTCTGCGGGCGAGCCTGGCTATGACGATCCGGATTATCCGTGGTTCTCGGGGCCGAAGGCCACCGCTATGAGCGATGCACTACTCGAATCGTTACCTTCCGATGTCGAGGTTGTATTTGCGAGTCCGTCGCAATCGCTCGAGTTTGCGCCGATCCAGAATTACCGGGGCGCTTCGTTTCCCGATGGAGTCGACCCGATCGAGTTCAGCGGTTCGACGTCGGCGAACGGAACCTTGACTCGAACCGGACAGAGTGCGGATATCTCGGTTCAGGTTCGTGCATGGGATCAGGCGGTGCCGCCGTGCTTGGAGGGATTTGTGGATCGGCGCGAGCACCTCGCGAACGGAACAGTGCTGGACATTGCAGAGTTCGAAGACAAAGACGGTTCGGAAGTCGGGGGCGAGCGCGGTGTTGTCGCGTATCTCGGTGACGGATCCAGAGTTGTTGCGAGCATCGACACGTCGACCGGCACTTCTACGGGTAGCGGCCCGCTTTTGACTATGGACGAACTGATTGCGGTCGCGACCACGCCAGGACTTGCGGTGACAGCACCGGTTCCAGACTCGACGCCGCCACCGATGGCATCCTGCTACACCGATTCCGTGAATGCGGGCCCAACTGCGACGCGAATGGATATCGACCGACTGAACCAGGCGCTGGATGCACGTTGGAGGAATCTCGGCGCGGCAGGTGTCACCTTGGAACGTCCGCTCGGTTCGTTGGTTCCAGACGATTACGGGCAGGGTGGGGCGTGCGAGCGAATCGTCGTCTCGACTGCGGACGGCCGCGGGGATGTCGAGATAGCGATTGGTACGGCCGTGCCGGAACCAGGTGAGACACTCACGATGCCCGACGCCACCGTGGTGACTCGCCTGGTCGATCCCGATGGCTCGGGCGACGACACGGTCCGGGTTGTCCACCCCTCCGGCGAAACCGTGGTGGTGACCCAGTTCGTGAAATCGGCTGCCTCCACGACAGCGCCACCCTTGGCAATCGAGCAACTCGAGTTCATTGCAACTACACCAGGACTGATGCTTTCGGCTCAGTGAGGGTGCTGCTGGCAGAATAGCGGGGAATTGTTCGTACCCAGTTTTTGTACCCAGAGACGTCGGAGGCTCAACGAATGGGCGATGCCAGCCCTGCTCGCGGTGACGATTTCTCCACTTGGTTCATCGACCAGTTCTCCGTGTACTGGCAGTCCGGTGGTGGGGCTCGCATCGAAGGACGCATTGCGGGCTACCTGTTGATCAGCGAGTCGCCGGGAGTCAGTGCGGAGGAGTTGGCGCAGGCGCTCGGGGCCAGTCGCGGATCGGTGTCCACTTACATCCGCAGGTTGATCGACCGGGGCTTCGTCAAGCTCACGCGCAAGCCTCGCGACCGGACCCATTACTACGTCATGGATTCAGACGTGTGGGGCGGATTCCTCGAAACAGAGCACGTGTATCTCGAGAATCAGCGCAAGCTCGCGACCGAGGCGTTGCAGTATGCAAACCCCAACGGCCCCGCGTACATTCGCGTGCTCAATATGCGGGACTACATGGGGTGGATCATCGACAATCGCATGCTGAGCAGCGAATGGATGCGGTTCAAGGCCGAACGTGACGGCAAGAAGCCCGCATCCGAATAGGACGCGGGCTTCTCGATCGCACGATACTGATCTACATCACTTGTTCAGCTTCGCGATTGCCTCGTCGATCATCGGAACGTAGCGCTCGAGAGACCAGGGCACGGTCAGTGGGTTGATCATCGACGAACCCGTGACGAAGGGCTGCTCGGTCGGAGCGATGACAGTTCCCCGAGCCACAGCGGGGATGGCCTGGTAAGCGGGCTGCGCTTCGATCTCGGCCCGATTGGCCGGGCCCGAGTAGAAGGTGAAGAGCAGATCGGACTTGTCGAGGAGGTTTGCGTTCTCGAGGCCGATGACGGCGGAGTCTGTTCCTTCCGACTCCGTCAAGGTGTAGACGACGGGATCCACCTGTAAGCCAAGTGCACGCACCATGGCCACGCGCTGCTCTTCCGCGAAGAAGACGCCGAGGGTTCCTGGGCCCGTGTTGTAGATGAAGGAGAAGTTGACGTCGGCGTAGTTCGGATGCGCTGCAGTCGATTCCGCGAACTGCGACTTGATCTTGTCGATTTCGGCTGTTGCCTTCTCGGATTCGCCCATGGCTTTGCCGATGACGTTGATCTGCTCTTCCCACGTGATGGTCCACGGACTCTCTGCGTAGGCCACAGTCGGCGCAAACGCGTTGAGCGAGTCGAACTGCTGCTGTGTGATGCCGGACCAGGGGGCGAGAATCAGATCGGGTTCGAGAGCGATGATCGCTTCGATGTTGAGGTCGGTTCCGCCGGTGAACTGTTCCGGCAGTTCTCCACCTTGCTTCGTGACCGCTTCGTGCACCCACGGCAGATACCCGGTGTCGTCGCTGCCCCACGCGTACTTTTCGACGCCGACCGGGATCGTGCCCAGTGCGATCACGGTCTCCGCCGATCCCATTCCGAGTGTCACGATTCGCTCGGGCTTTTCGGTGATGACGGCGTTTCCGAGCGCACTTTCGATGGTGACGGTCTCGAAGTCGGTGCTGCTCGAATCGGTTTCGGTGTTGTCGCTACTGCATCCACCGACCACAAGAGCGGCAATGACCAAGCTGCTCAGAGCCAGAGTTCGGCGAAGTGAGCGCACACGGGCGTATCGCATGGAGAACCTTCCGTTGTCGATGCGCCGAGGAGTGTGACTCCGACGGATCACAGCCGACGGCCGGTTCCAGGCGCGTCAGGAAGCATAGGCTAGCCTTCGCTAAAGTTTCAAATCTGTTGAAAGTTCACGGATCGGCAAACGTCGACATAACCGGGGAACCCGTCGACGCTTGCCGATCGCGTTCAGCAGGTAGGCACGTCGACGGTGATCTTCGGCTCGTCGACCAGCGGCTGGACGGGAACGCGGGCTTCACCCTCGGTTGCGGGTTCGGTCAGATCGAACTTCAGTTCAACAGTCTGTCCTCGGGGAATGACCGCCCTGGTCATGAAAGCCGGGTGACCCTGCTCTGATCCGTTGACGGCAAACGAGATCTGTCCGCCCACCGAGACTGCGTCGAGTTTCGCTCCGGCCGTTGCCAGTAGTGTGACTGCAGCCACATTGGTGCCCTTGGGTAGTCGACCGGGGTTGTCGACGATCCCACTGACATATTCGGTCAGTTCGGCGTCGGGTGCGTTGTTTGTCAGTCGAACGGTGACCGTCGTCTTTCGGGTATCGCCGGTGCACGTCTCAGCGGTGTAGTCGATTTCTCTCGTGAGGTAGTAGTCGAGCTTGTTGCCGGCCTGGTTGTTGATCACCACACCCGCATAGGGCGCCGCATCTCCGGGAATCGTATGACCGAGAACCGTGTCGGCAAGAACCGATTGTTCGTCGGGGTGAGAGCTCCACACTGCGATTCTGCCCTCGCTGACGCCCTTGCCCAGAGCTTCCAGCAGTGCGCTCGGTGACTTGATGTTCCCGGTCATCTTCTCCACGACACGAGCCGCGATGGTCTGCAGATACTGCTTTCGTGCCTTGTTGTCGGTGGGAAAGCGTGCGTACGCGGTCGACTCGGTCAGTTCCACGACGTTGTCGGCAGTGACGGACTCCCCGTCCGGCATCTCTACCGGTCCCACAGCCTCGAGGAGGTAACTCAGGGCGATCGGATCTGTCGCTATCGCACCGTCGACCATCTCACCGCCGGATTCCTGTGACCACAGGGACTGCCAGATCTGCGCCGCGTACGGAAAGTGCGAGCTGAGGTTGCTGTTGCGAAAATCGGTGGTCGGTCGACTGTTTCCGTACAGCTGATTGAAGTCAGGACCAAGGTCTATCGGTTGATTGTCCAGCGTTAGTTCGGAGTTGGGGGAGAGTGTGTCCACCCGAGCGGCGCCGTCGTCGACTCGGACGATGCCGTATCCACCCAACAGGCCGCCGGTTCCGCGGGCCTCCGCATTGGTCTGGAAGCCGATGAAGTAATTGCGCGGACCGTCGGTGCCGAGCATTGACGGTGCGATGCGCGCCGCGGTGGCGGTGTTCGTCAGGAGGGTAGCCAGTTCGCTTGTCTGCGACTGTAATTCTGCTCGGGCATCGTTAACTCGGCTCAGGTACTTCGATTCGGGAACTTCCTGTGCCTGCGACGACAGCAATTCCGCGGCGATAGCTGTTTCAGCCAGTTTCGGAGCCGCCTCGCGTAACGGTGCGAGTGCCAAGCGTCCGCCAGGCTGCACCAATTCCGTTGGCGCGAGTGAAGTTCCGGCAGTTACGGCAGGGCCGAGAACGTCACGCGTGAGTCCCTGGACGACCTCGGTCATCTGGCGTGTCGAGTCGAAGGGCGAGCCGATGACCGGAATTGCGGCGGTGATGTTCCAGGGGAGTGAGTGAGTGTTGTCGTATGCGTCGGATGCTTTTCGATCGGCCTCCGCCGCAGCGGACTCTGCGACCGGAGTATCCCCGGCAAGGAGTGCGCTCTTCGCCGATTGCGCATGGTCGCGAGCTGCTTCAAGGTTGTCTTGCGCCTCGTATGCCGTGTACCCGAGCCAGGCCACGAAACCACCCACGACCAGCGTCGTTGCCGCGATTGCAACCGCAGTTCGACGGCTTCGCGGAAACGCAGTCGTCCCCTTGGGTTCGCGCTCCGGTGCGCTCGGTGGGATGGTGCCGGAGCCCTTCGGTTCAGCCCCGGAATCGTCGTCGGACTTTGGTCCCACCGTGTCGTTGTTCATCCGCTGAAGCTCCTGACGTTTGAGTGCGTGAAAGCTGCGTCGACATGTCTAGCAGGCTTGGACCAGTGGTGAAAACTTAGACGAGACAGTAGGGTTCGGTTCGGCCGTTCGTGGTGTTCGCTCCCATGGATTCACGTGATCAGCCACCGAACGTTCGTGAAAAACAAGGCTGGAGAAATGTGAGGTGACGGGTTGAGTGCTTTTCCGTTGTCTCGGGCTCAGCTCGCGCTGTGGTTCGCGCAGCAACTGAGTCCGTCCACTGCGTTCGTGGTGGCTCAATACGTGGAGCTACGGGGGCCGGTTGACGTCGACGCGCTGATCGAGGCAACGAACACGGCATGTCATGAATTGGAGTCGGCGTTCGTTCGCCTCGTCGCCACGGACGCCGAGCCGCACCAGGTCGTCGATCACTCCATCGTCGACGATCTCGAATACCTCGACCTGCGTAGCGACGACGACCCGGTTCAGCGCGCGAACGAGTGGATGACAGCGGAATACTCACGGCCACTTGACGTGATGTCGGATCGTCTTATCTCGGCGACCTTGCTTCAGCTGGCAGAGAACCACTACTACTGGTACTCGCATGCCCATCACCTCGTGCTCGACGGACTTGCGGCGATGACACTCACCATGCGAGTGGCCGAGCGCTATTCGCACCGTGTCCAGGGCACGGCGCTGACTCCTTTCGCTGGTCTGGGGGTGCGCGCACTGCATGACCTCGATGTCGACTACCGGTCCTCTGCGCGATATCGATCGGACAAGCAGTACTGGACGGAGATGTCCGAGGGGCTGCCTCGGCCGGTTCGTCTGGCCGAGGGCGCCGGGCTGACGTCGATGCCGCAGCGCATGATGGTTCAATCACTTAATCACTCACTTGCACAACAGCTTTCGAGTATCGCCGGGGAGTGGAGCACGTCGGAGGTGGCGATCCTCGTCGGTGCATTCGCGTCCTACCTCGGCCGGATGGCCGATTCCGACGACGTAGTCCTGAGCTTGCCGGTGTCCGGCCGCACCACCGCGAAGTCGAGACGTTCAGGCGGAATGCTGTCCAACATCGTGCCCGTCCGTGCGCAACTGGAACGGGACATGTCGCCGCAGGAGTTGGTTCGGCAGATCTCGGTGCAGATGACCGGCGCGCTGCGGCATCAGCGATTTCGCTACGAGGACATGGGTTTCCAGGGAGATCAGGGCGGATCCCGCGAGTCGGCGGGTCCGGCCGTGAACGTCATGATGTTTCACGAGGCGATTCGGCTCGGTGACGTCGTCGGTGAGTTTCACGTCCTGACATCCGGACCCACCGAAGACCTGTTCTTCAGTATCTATCCCTCGATCGCGGGGGAGAACCTTCGACTCTCCTTCGAAGCCAATCCGCGTCTGTACAGCGAGCGCGACCTGGCGATGCACCATCGTCAGTTCGTCCGACTACTCGAGGGATTCCTCGACTCTGCCACTCGTACGCTCGGCGACCTCCGCGTCCTCGCAACGGACGAAGTGGAAGATCTGGTCCCCGCGCTGGGTCGGCAGGCAGACACGTTCGCAACGCTCGGCGTTGTGCTCGAGGAAGGCTTGGCGCAGGGGAGTGCGGTCGCGATCCGCGAGCAGGGTGTGGACGTCACCTACGCCCAGCTCAGTGCCCGCGTGGAGGCACTGTGCGCCTTGCTCAGGGAGAACGGCGTCGGCCGAGGTGACGTCGTCGGGATTCTCGTCGAGCGCTCGACCGATTCGGTAGTCGCGTTTCATGCAGTAGTGCGGACCGGTGCGGCCGTTCTCTTCGTGGATCCTCGAACACCCTCCGAGCGTGTCACTTTCATTCTCGACGATGCCGACGTGTCCGTCGTGGTCGGGAACGGTCCGGTGGACGTGCCGGCTTGGATCTGCGTCGTGAATCCCAACCTCGACGAGACGGTCCACGAGACTGTCGACGGGCCGATCGATCGAGGATCGGGGACCGGTTCATGCGTCGCCGACGTGTCCCTGGACGACACCGCCTACGTGATCTACACCTCGGGATCGACCGGCCGGCCGAAGGGCGTCGCGGTCACGCACCGAGGCATCTCGCCGTTGCTGCGTTCTCACTCACGGCGACTGAAGATCGATAGTTCTTCCCGCATCGCGCTGCTGGCGGCTACTTCGTTCGACGTGGCGATCCTCGAAATTCTGCTTGCACACGGCTGCGGCGCGACCGCCGTGATCGTTCCTCCTGGATTGATCGGTGGAGTGGATCTCGAAGACTATTTGCGGCTCGAGGGTGTCACGCACCTGATCTCGACACCGTCGGTTCCGCTGACGATGGATCCTCGGAAACTGCCGGATCTTCGAATGTTGAACGTCGGCGGCGAGCGACCGCCGGCGGCGCTGGTGGATGCGTGGTCGAGTCATGTCGACCTCGTGAACTCGTACGGACCTAGTGAAGCAACTGTCGCGGCATTCATGAGCGAACCTCTGGAGTCTGACGGCGACACGCCGATCGGGCGTCCGATCGACGGCGTTGCCGCTGTGGTGTTGGATTCGTTGCTGCGTCCGACTCCGGTCGGCGCAGCGGGTGAGCTGTACGTGATGGGGCCAGGACTGGCGCGCGGGTACCTTGCGCCGACGCTGACCGCGGAACGCTTTGTCGCCGCGCCATTCGGGGCCGGGGGCGCCGGCGAGCGCATGTACCGCACCGGCGACGTGGTTCGGTGGAACGACGCCGGTCAACTCGAGTTCCTGGGCCGTTCCGACCAACAGGTGAAGATCCGTGGAGTACGCATCGAACTGGGCGAGATCGAGGCCGTGCTCTTGTCCACGCCTGGCGTCGCGCAAGCAGCGGTGATCGAGTGGGCGGGGTCCATCGCGGCGTATGTGACCGCGACCGAACTCGGGGATGGCAGACCTCATCCATTGAGTCAGGCGATGGTGCTCGATCACCTGACTTCCCTACTCCCTCGTTCCATGCTTCCGAGTTCGGTGACGATTCTGGCAGCGTTGCCCGTCACAAGCCATGGAAAGACAGACCGATCAGCGCTTCCTGAACCGACTTCTTCTGCGGTCGCCGAGCAGCGCGCGGCGGCGCACCGTCCGATCGAGTACGACGAAGAATTGATTGCCTCGGTGATGGCCGAGGTCCTCGGCGTCGGAGTTCTCGGACCGCACTCCGATCTGTTCGCCTGGGGCGGTAGTTCTCTCGACGCCGTGTATGTCGCTGCTCGCGTCAGTTCCGCCTTCGGGAGAAGGGTGGGTGTCAGGGATGTGTTCGGTGCCCCGACGCCGGCGCAGTTGGCCCGGAAGATCCGTGAGGGTAGGGCGGAGTGGGTGGTGGAGCCCGAGCGCATTTCGGGCGACGTCATCGTGGAAATCGCTCCGGCGCAACAACGTCTGTGGCTTCTCAACCGTCTGGATCCGCAGTCGTCGGCGTACAACATCGCGTTCGAGGTCACGTTCAGCGGTGCGCTGGATGCAGTGGCGATGAGCGCGGCGGTTGGTGACCTGACCGATCGCCATCTCGTTCTGCGTACGGTGTTCTCGTTCGACCAGAATCACGACGCGTGGCCGATCCAAGCACCATCTGCGGGGTCCGTGACCCTGATCGAGGTTCCGTCCGCGGATTACGACTCCGCGTCAGCGGATTTGGTTGCGGCAGGGTTCGACCTGTCGACCGATGCGCCGCTTCGTTTGATCCTCACCTCGGACAGCGATCTCGACCACCGCTTGACCGTGGTTGCGCATCACATCGCCTTGGACGGCCTTTCGTTTGCAACGATCGTTTCGGATCTCATCGCGGCGTACGACGCCCGCGCCGACGGGCGATCGCCGACCTGGCCTTCGACCTCGCTCGACCACCGCGACTATTCCGCTTGGCACAGAACCGTTCTCGGTGATCCTGCGGATCCGCAGAGCTTGGCTGGGCGGCAGTTGGAATTCTGGTCCGGCGCCCTCGCGGGCGTTGATCCGGCTCTTGCTCTCCCCGCGGACAGGTCCCGCCGGCCGGGCCGGCCGGCGTCGGCGCGAGACCTGACGTTCGAGTTGCCCGCGCCCGTCCATGCGGCGCTGAACGAGATCGCCAGAGCCCACGACTGCACTACTTTCATGGTGTTGCACGCCTGCCTTGCGATCGCGCTGAGCAAGATCACCGGTGCGCCCGACATTGTCATCGGAACGCCGACCTCCGGTCGAACGCATCCTTCGTTCGACGGCGCCGTCGGTATGTTCGTCGGCACCGTGGCGCTGCGAACGCTCCTTCGCGGCGCAGAGACTTTCGGTGAGTTCTTGAGTCGGGTGCGCGAGGTCGATGTGGCGGCTCTGTCCAACGCCGACGTCCCGTTCGACTGGGTGGTCGAGCACGCGGTCGGTGGGGCCGCAGGAGAGAAGAATTCGTTCCTGCGCGTGGTTCTTGCCGTCGATCCGCTGTCCTCGATTCCCGAGATCGCGTTGGGAGCGATGACGGCCCACGGCGCTGCGCTGCCCCCGGCACACCCTCGTTTCGATCTCGAAGTGACTGTGCGCGAAGACCGCACGGTTGACGGCGACACGAACGGTATTCACGGCATCTTCCGGTTTGCCGACGATCTTTTCGATACGGCCACCGTAGGCGGCTGGGTCGAGCGACTGCGCCGAGTGTGCGACTCGGTATCCGAGAACTCGTCGATCATGTTGCGTGACATCGATGTTCTCAGTACCGCGGAGCGTGAGGAGCTGCTGGCTTGGACGCCGGCGCGGGCAAGTGTCGCGCAGTCGCTGCCGGACCTGTTCGGGGCCGTCGCAGCGCGGCGTCCGAACGCAACCGCCGTGACGAGTGGAGACAGTCGCGTCACCTATGACGAGTTGCGAGTCCGCTCGGAGGTGCTTGCTGCTGTCTTGATCGATCGAGGAGTTCGAGTCGGGGATCGCGTGGCAGTCGCCCTGCCTCGATCGGTCGACCTCGTCGTAGCCATTCTCGCAGTCGTCCGCGTGGGCGCCGCCTATGTCCCGATCGACGTGCAGTATCCCGACGCTCGTATCCAGTACATTCTGGCCGATGCACGCCCGACGTCGATCTTGTCGACGGCCGAATCAGCTGTGCGGTTCGCCGGGTACGACCAACCTGTCATCTTCGTGAACGAGACGAGTGACACGATTGCCGACTGGCCTGTTGCGCATTCGGAGTCCGCCGCCTACGTGATCTACACCTCGGGATCGACCGGAGCGCCCAAAGGCGTTGTGGTGTCTCAGGGAAACGTGTTGGCTCTTCTCGCCTCGACACGCGAGATCTTCGACTTCGGGCCCGAAGACGTATGGACGATGTTTCATTCGTACGCATTCGACTTCTCGGTGTGGGAAATGTGGGGTGCTCTGACCACCGGCGGATCCGTGGTGATCGTGGACAGCGATGTCGCACGCTCGCCCGAAAGATTCGTGGATCTGATTGTGCGGGAACGAGTCACCGTTCTGAATCAGACGCCGGCCGCGTTCTATGCGTTGGCGGAAGTTGCAGAAGAAAAGCCGCTTCCGCTCCGGTCGATTGTTTTCGGCGGTGATCGTCTCGACTTCGGGCGCGTCCAGACATGGTTCGAACGGCACCCGAATGTGCGCGGCGTCAACATGTTCGGTATCACCGAAACAACGGTCCACGTAACGAGTTTCGAGCTTTCGTCCGGCGACGAGGCTGCCTCGCCGATCGGATCTCCGCTACCAGGACTGCGCGGCTACGTACTCGACGCGTCGTTGAAGCCTGTCCCGCCGGGATCTGTCGGCGAACTGTACGTTGCCGGTCCGCAGGTGGCCGAAGGCTATCTGGGGCAACCCGGGACGACGTCTTCACGATTTGTGGCCGAACCCGGATTCGACGGATCGCGGATGTACCGCAGCGGCGATCTGGTCCGTTGGCGAGCCGGTCGACTCGAATACGTCCACCGCGCCGACGGTCAGGTTGCCTTACGTGGTTACCGCGTCGAACCGGGTGAGGTCGAATTCGCACTGCTGGCTCACCCGTCGGTGGCGCAGGCCGCGGTGATGGTGCGAGAACTCGACAGCGGACCGACATTGGTCGGTTACATCACCCCGGAGAGCGGGCACGACCTCGATGACGTGTTACGGACAGCTCGTTCGTTGTTGCCCGCGCACATGGTCCCGTCGGCTTTGATGCCGCTCGCGTCTCTACCGGTCACGATCAACGGCAAAATCGACCGAGCATCGCTGCCGGACCCGACGTCGCTCACGCAGTCGTCTCGGCAGTCGCGAGACTTCTTCGAGCAGACAGTCGCAGCCATCCTGAGCGAATTGATGGAAGTTCCGCATGTAGATCCGGTTCGTGATTTCTTCGATCAAGGGGCCAATTCCTTGATCGCCACTCGGCTCTCGTCGCGCGTGAACGCCGTCCTGGGCAGCAATCTCGATGTCCGCGACGTGTTCGAGCACCCGTATGTCGATCAGTTGGCCGGCATCGCTGCTGCCCGAATCGGCACGGGGCACGCGTCTCCGTTGTCTTCGGTACCTCGTTCGGGCGTTGCGGACGTGCAATTGTCGGCTTCCCAGTATCGAATGTGGATCCTGAACCAGCTGGATACAGAGTCCGCCGGATACAACATCCCGATCGTAGCGCGACTGACGGGTGAATTAGACGTAGTTGCAGCCGAATTGGCAATTCGGGACCTGATCGATCGCCATCGCACTCTGCGGACCCTGTACCCGGTTGTCGGTGAGCGCCCGATTCAGAAGGTGCTCGACGTCGAGGTGGCGAGTCCGCGTCTTCAGCTCGAGGTACTGGCCGGCAACGATGTCGGGAATGCCATTGCAGGACTGGTGGGTTCGGGATTCGACGTCGCCGTGGATCCACCCGTACGGGCGGCGCTCTTCCAAGTTTCACCGGACGAACACGTCCTGGCCGTCGTAGTCCATCACATTGCCGCCGACGCTCGATCGCTGGAAGTGTTGGTACGTGACTTCACGCTCGCGTACCTCGCTCGCTCGGAGCAGCGCGCTCCGCAGTGGTCGCCGCCGGCGCTCGAATACTCCGATTACAGTGCCTGGCAGATAGAAGCGGGGATTCCGGACACGGTTTCCAGCTACTGGAAGCAGGCTCTCGAAGGTCTTCCCGAGCAGGTGACACTACCCCTGGACCGCCCACGCTCGCCGTCCGCCCGTGCGTCGAGTCGTCGGGTCGAGATCTCAGGTTCGGTACGTGAGGGTCTGCAATCAGTGGCACGATCGAACAACGCGACTATCTTCATGGTTGTTCACGCTGCTTTCGCGGCACTGCTGGCGAGGTACAACGGCAGCAGTGACGTGGTTGTCGGCACCGTGGTCGCCGGACGCGTCGCACCTGAACTCGACGACATCGTCGGCATGTTCGCCGGCACGATTGTTCTCCGAACCGAAGTCGATCCGTCGAGGTCGTTCGGACAGTTGGTCGAGCAAGTTCGTCAGCGCGACGTAGCGGCGTTCGCGCACGCAGAGATGCCCTTCGAATCGCTGGTCGATCTGATCGACCCGCCACGATCGCGTTCGCGACACCCGTTGTTCCAGGTGGCGCTCTCGTTCCAGACAGCCCATTCCGCTACGTGGTCGTTGCCAGGGTTGACGGTTACACAGATTGCGCCTGAGGTCAGGCAGGCGAACTTCGATCTGCAACTCAACGTCGTGGACGAGGGGATCGGGGGCGGACTCGGTCTCGAATTCGTCTACAACGCTGATCTATTCGACGATCTGACAGTGTCGAGCTTTGCGAGTCGGTTCGAGCGCGTCCTGAATCACGTGTCGATCGACCCGGACGTCGTCGTCGGGGGAATCGACCTTCTTGATCGTGCGGAACGAGCACTTCTCGTCCCCGCACAAGGCGCGGCCGAACGTCCCGATCCATCTCGGCGTTCCGGTACGACGCTTGCCTCGATGCTGCGATACGGGGTCGAATCCGCTCCGGATGCCGTAGCTGTCGAGGGCGAGGGCAACACACTCACTTACCGGGACCTCGATGCACAGTCGGATGTTGCGGCCGACGAGTTGCGTTCCGGGGGCATCGGAGTCGACCACGTCGTTGCCTGGACTGCCGATCGGTCCATCGCGTCGATCGTGCGATTGTGGGCGATCGCGAAGGTCGGTGCAGCTCCGGCATTGGTGGACCCGGAACAGCCGCAGGCGCGAGTACGTGAAATCCTCGAGACACTGGGCTCACCGAACGGCGGCACTGCAGGCGGTTTCGCGGACGGTGGAAGCGCGCGTGAACACTCCGACAGCCTGACGGCTTACGTGGTCTTCACCTCGGGAACGAGCGGAACGCCGAAGGCTGTAGTCGTGACCAACGGCGGGCTCGGTGTGATCGGCCAAGACCTGCCCGCTCGATTCTCGGCCGGGCCAGGTTCTCGCGTATTCCATCGCGGCGCGCCAGGGTTCGACATGACGTTGCTCGAGGTGCTCATCGCGAGTGCGTCGGGGGCGACGCTCGTCCTTGCGAAGAACGACGAGTTGTTCGGCTCGGCACTCGCAGCAGCACTCGGGCGCGAGCGAATTACTCACCTCTGCGCCACACCTACTGTCGTCGCCTCGATCGGCGATCCGGCGCTGCCGGACCTTGCAACGGTGATGTTCGGGGGCGAGCGACTCGGCGGCGCCTTGGCGAAGCGCTGGCAAGCCGGACGCAGAGTGATCAACGGATACGGACCTGCCGAGTCGACGATGTATTCGCTTGCTACCGAGCCTCTGTCGGTTGAACAACTGTCAGCTGACACTCACGACGGATCCGTCGGGTATCCACTGGCCGGGGTCGACGCCGTCGTGCTCGATGATCGACTCGAACCGGTGCCGCCGGGAGTCGCCGGCGAACTGTATCTCTCAGGTCGAATGCTTGCGCGCGGTTACGCCGGGCAACCTGCCCGAACCGCGGAACGATTCGTGGCAGCCAGTTCAGGCGCCCGGATGTACCGAACCGGCGACCTGGTGATGTGGAAGCCTGAAATCTCCACATCTGAAATCTCCACATCCGAAATCTCCACATCTGAAGGCAACACGTATCGCCTGCACTATCTCGGGCGAACCGACTCGCAGGTGAAGGTCAATGGTGTCCGGATAGAACCGGGCGAGATCGAGGCAGTCATTCACTCTGTCGCGAACGTCGATTTCTGCGTCGCCGGGGTACGGACGACCGAAAGTGGAAGTCCGCTCTTGGTCGCCTACGTGAGAAGTTCAGGCGCGGAGAGCGTTGACACGGGTGGACTGCGCGCCACCGTTGCAGAACTCCTTCCGACGTACATGGTTCCGCATGTCGTCGTCGAGCTCGAGGGCGAGCTTCCGATGCGGAACGGCAAGGTCGACTTCGCCGGTCTACCGTTGCCGGCGCTCGATGCTTCCCGAACCGAGGGCCCGGACACCGCCACCGAGTACCTGGTGGCTGAGGCCTTCGCCGCGGTTCTGGGTGGCGACGGGGGCGATCGCGACGCAGACTTCTTCACGCTCGGGGGCAACTCGCTGTCCGCTGCCGAGGTCACCTCACTCCTGAGTAGTTCTCTGGGACACGTTGTTCCGCTGAGGACCGTATTCGAGCATCCAACAGTTGCGGCGTTGGCGGCCCGGCTCGATTCGCTCGAGCGGAGCAGCACGGCGACCGATGTTGTCCGACTGGAACCGCGCCGCGACCCCACGCCCGCACCCCTGTCACGGAACCAGCGCTCGATGTGGGTACTCAACCAGCGGAACACGGCGAGCGGTGCGTACAACCTGCCGATCTGCATCGAGATCGACGGTGAACTGGACGTGCCCGCGCTGCGTCAGGCAATGACGGATCTTGTCGGCCGACATGACGTCCTCAGAACCCGGTATCCGGGCACCCCACCGGTTCAGGTGGTAGATCCTCCGTCCGCCGTGACAGTGGAAACGCGACTGGTCGGCGACATCGAGGTCGAGGCCCTGCTGCAAGAGTTCGGCTCGCGCGGTTTCGATGTAGCAGCAGACCTGCCGGTGCGCTGGATGCTGCTCCAGGTGTCACCGGTCAGGCACGTTCTGGCAGTGAGTTTTCATCACATCGCAGTCGACGGGGTGTCGATGCGAACGGTGGTCGGCGACCTGCTGACCGCTTACGGCAAGCGACGAGTGGGACTGGATCCGCAATGGTCTCCGCTGCCGATCCAGTACGGGGATTTTGCCGCGTGGGAGGCAGCACGTGACGTTTCCCCTGTCGTCGAAGAGTTCTGGCGCCGAACGCTCGACGGTGTGACATCTGTGTCGCCGCTGACGGTGGATCACTCTGATGGCGGGCCGGATTCCGTGGCGCAGCGAGTGAACTTCGTGATACCAGCCGTCATCACCTCGGCACTGCAGGCGCGAGCCGACCGCTTGAAGGTCTCGCTGTTTGCGGTGGTTCATGCGGCGTTGTCCGTGGTGCTTGCCAAGCTGAGTGGAAATCCCGATGTCGTGATCGCGACAGCTGTCGACGGACGGCGGACGCCTCAGCTCGACGGCGTGGTCGGCATGTTCGTGGATACGGTGCCTCTTCGACTTCGGGTCGACGGGGATGTGCCGATCGATCTTCTGTTAAGGGCAGCTTTCGATGCTGATGTGGCTGCGTTCGAAAACAGCTCTGTTCCTGCCGAATTGGTTGGTGATGTGCTCGGCGGACGAACTCCGCAGGTTGCGCTCGGTCTGCAGAATTTCGCGGTTCCTGCCGTGGAGGTGGCGGGTCTGAGGATCGAGGCTCGCGAAATCGAGACCGCAACGACGAAGTTCCCCATGCATGTCTCGTTCTCACCCGCTGTCGACGGATCTTTGACCGGCGCTGTCATCTATGCCGCGAGCGCTTTCGATCCTTCGAGCGCCGACGCAGTTACTCGACAACTGTCGAGAGTGCTCGCCTCGATCGCCGAGGATGTGCCTGTACTCGTTTCGGATCTCGCGGTGGGTACGGCGCCCAGTTGGGCTGCTGTCGAGGTCGATTCGTCGCGAACACTCACCGACATCTTCACCGCCACCGCGGCGCGATTCCCGAACAACGTTGCTCTCGACGACGGACAGCGCACGGTGACGTATGCCGAACTCGACTCTGCCTCGGATGCGCAAGCCTGGGAACTGGTGGCTCGCGGAGCGGGACCTGGTGCGGTGTACGAGATTCCGGCGGTACGGACTATCGCGTACCTGGTCCGAATGTTGGCGATCTCGAAAACGGGCGCGGCATTCGTGCCGATCGACCCCGACCTGCCGCCGGCACGGTTGAAGCAACTGCGCACAGTGCTCGTCGACCGCAGTCCCGTTCCAGGTCGGCAGTATCCGGATTCAGTCGCGTACGTTGTTCACACGTCCGGGTCGACTGGTGAACCGAAAGGCGTTGCAGTCACGCACCGAGGACTGGGCCTGCTGACCGACGATGCTGTCCGGAAGTACGGCGTGACGTCGGACTCGGTTGTGCTGCACGGATACAAACCGACGTTCGATGCAGCGATCCTCGAGATGATGTTGGCGATCGGCGCCGGGGCTACCTTGGCTGTCGCTCCTCGCGAGGCTTTCGGTGGACGGGCACTCGAAGAATTCGTTGCAGAACGCGGCGTCACTCACATGCTGTCCACTCCAGCCGTACTCGACACGATGGCTCCGGAGCGGTTCGATTCGTTGGAGGTGGTGGCAGTCGGTGGCGATGTGCTCTCACCGTCCACCGCGCGAGCGTGGAGTCGCCGCGCGCGGATGCTCAATGCGTACGGACCGACGGAATGCACGGTGGTCACGACTGTCGCCGAGGTGGATCATCGGGTCACCATCGGAGTCCCGCTCGCCGGAATCGGTGCCGAGGTACTCGATACTCGACTAAGTCCGGTGCCGTGGGCCGGGATCGGTGAGTTGTATGTCAGCGGGCCCGGGCTTGCGATGGGCTATGCCGGAGATCCCGCCGGCACCGCCAGCTCGTTCATCGCAGCACCAGGGGGACGCCGACGTTATCGGACCGGTGACCTGGTCCACCGCCGCACGGATGACACGCTCGGATTCGTCGGACGCTCCGACCGCCAGATGAGCGTGCGCGGAATCCGCGTCGAGCCTGCCGAAATCGAATCAGCTCTGCGTCGATGCACGGGCGTCGAGGCCGCTGCGGTTGTCCTCGTCGACGAGATCGCCGTTGCGTGTGCGGTCGGCGATTGTTTGGAATCGGATCAGCTGACAATCGAGTTGGCCTCGATGTTGCCTGCGTATCTGATGCCCGGCCGAGTTGTCGTGCTGGAGTCGATCCCACTCACGTCGAACGGAAAGTTGGACGCAGATGCGTTGCGGCGCCACGTGTTCGAGAGCCAGGCGCCCGATGCCGCAGTGACGGTCTCGGAGGAACTCGTCACCGCTGTCATGTCGGAACACGTGTCCGGAAGTTTCGGCGCTCTGCACAACCTGTTCGAATCAGGTGGTGATTCGTTGGCAGCGGCAGCGGTGGCAGGTCGACTTGCCTCGATCTTCGCGCGGGATGTGCCCGTTCGCGCGGTCTTCGACAATCCGTCGCCGCGAGCGATGTCTCAGTGGCTGTCGGCAAGCGCGACCGATGACAAGCGCCGCGAACTGACTCGACGTGATTCTGGCATGCCGGCACCTCTGGCGCCCTCGCAACAACGACTTTGGCTGATCAATCAGCTCGAGCCGGAATCGACTGCGTACAACCTGACGTTTGCAGCGGTCCTGGCAGACGAAGTCGATCGTTCGGTCTTGCGCAGCGCCCTCGGTGACGTCGTCGATCACCATGCCGTATTGCGAACTGTGTTTGTTCCGGGTGAATTCGGTCCACAACAGGTTGAAATGGGCTCTGTCGCATTCGATCTCACGACAGTGTCCGTCGACGATCTCCAAGCGAGCGCTCGGGCTTTCGCGACTGTGCCGTTCGATCTCGAACGCGATGTTCCGTTCCGGGTGCGTGTATTCACCGAGGATGACGGAGTCGACTCTGCAGGAGTGACTGTCCTGGTGGTCGTGGTTCACCACATTGCCGTCGACGGTGCGTCGATGGACCCGATCCTGGCCGATTTCGCGTCAGCCTTCGAGGCCAGGGCTGTTGGAAAGGAATGGGTCCGTTCCACTGACGGAGTCAGCTACGGCGACTACAGCCACTGGGCGCGAGAGAGTTTGGGTGGTCCCGAGGATTCTCTCAGCGTGGCTCACCGGCAACTCGACTACTGGTCGAGCGCACTTCGCGGCGTCGAGGATGTGCTGGCTCTACCCGTCGACAACCCCCGGAGTGCCGTGTCTTCACGATCCGAGGAGATGGTGACGGAAGTCCTCGACGGCGCCACCTACGACGCGTTGTCGGCGTTGGCTCGTTCACATGGCGTCACGGTATTCATGGTCGTCCACAGCGTGATCGCCGTACTGCTCGCCCGCGAGTGCGTCACGGACGACGTCGTGGTGGGAGCAGCTGTGAGTCTGCGGAACGATCCGGCGCTACTGAACGTCGCCGGCATGATGGTGGGCACCGTCGCATTGCGCACGAGAATCAACTCCGCCGACCGCTTCACCACGGTGTTGGACGAGGTGCGCCGCGTCGATCTGGAAGCAATGGCGAACGCGGACGTCTCGTTCGACGACGTAGTCGCGAGGGTCGATCCGCCGCGCAGGATGAACGAGCATCCGCTGTTCACGGTCATGCTGGCCTATCGACGAGCGCTCGACGTGCCGCAGATCGACGGCATCACCGTCTTCGACATCGACAACGCAGGGTCCTCGACCGGCTACGACTTGACGTGGGACCTGGTCGACACCGGTGACAGTCTGACGATTCGATTGCTGTATGCCACGGACAAGTTCCGCGAGTCGACCGCGGAACTGTTCATGCAGCGGGTGGCACGTATCACCGAATCAGTGACAGGTGAACCCGAGATCGTGGTCGGGGAGATCGAATTGCTGTCCAGTTTCGAACGCTCGGCGCTGACGGCTGCGAATCCTCGCCATGTCGAACCGCTGACGATTGCGGACATATTCGAACGCGCGCTGCGGCAGGTACCCGACGGCATCGCGCTGGAAGAGAACGGCCGGCGCTGGACCTATCGCGACCTGCACGAGGAGTCGTCGTACTGGGCGCGCGAGTTGGTGGTCCGAGGAATCGGACCCGATGACGTGGTGGCCGTTGGGCTCGGGCGCGGGCATCTGTGGATCGTTGCGTTGTGGGCGGTAGCGCGGGCAGGCGCAGCGTGGCTGTCGCTCGATCCGGCGCTGCCGACAGCGCGTCGGCAGACCATGATCGAGGAGTGCGGTTCGGTTGTCGGTTTGACGGCGGACGGTGCGGCCGCAAGTCTGCCTGCCTGCGTCGAGTGGCTGGCAATGGATGAATCCCGCACTGCGAGTGAGCCTGCCGCGGTTTCGGCGAGTAGGGCTGACCTGGACAACCTTGCCTACGTCATCTACACGTCGGGTTCCACGGGAAGACCCAAGGGTGTCGAGGTTTCACACCGCGGAATCATGAATGTCTGCACCGCGCACGCCGAGATCGCTCAGCTCGATCGTGGCCCCCGCGTCCTGCAATTGGCGTCGTCGACGTTCGACGCGTCGGTGATCGAGATCCTTCTCGCGGCTGCAGGGTGTGGAACGTTGATTCTGGCTCCTGACTTCGTCTACGGGGGAGAGGAACTCACGAATCTGGTGGTAGCCGCCGACGTCACGCATTTGATCGTGACGCCGACCGTCCTGGCCACGATCGATCCGGATGCAGTACCCCCGCTGATCGTCGAATCGATGGGGGAACCACTCTCTGCCCGTCTTGCGTCGGCTTGGTCGAGCCGACATTGCATCGTCAACGGATACGGACCGACCGAATCGACGATTGCGGCATCGATTTCCGCTCGGATCACTGACGGGGACGTCACTGTCGGCACCCCGGTACCTGGCACGACGGCATTTGTTCTCGATGAGAGGCTCCGACCGGTTCCGGATGGCGTTGAGGGAGAACTATTCCTCGCCGGTGAGAATGTGGCACGCGGATACGTCGCCTCCCCGGGTCTGACTTCCGAGCGTTTTGTTGCCAATCCTTACGCGGTGGGGGCTCGGATGTATCGCACGGGTGACCTCGTGCGTCGTAGGCGTCACGACCGAGCGCTCGAGTACCTGGGTCGCAACGACGCACAGGTGAAGGTTCGGGGTGTCCGCGTGGAACCGGCGGAGGTCGACGCGGCTCTGTCAAGCCATGGAGCAGTGACCTTCTCGGTAACCGTTGTCGCTGACGACGGACACGGATCCGCTGAACTCCGTTCGTATGTGACGTTGGCGGAAAGCGGTTCGGCGACGGAATCGGAGCTTCGCGGGTTCGTCTCCGGCCTGCTGCCGAAGCACCTGCTGCCTTCGTCGGTGACGGTAGTGGGCGAGGTACCGTTGCTCGCTTCGGGGAAGATAGACACAGCGGCACTTCCTGCTCCTGCACCGCAGGTAGGGTCGAGTGTGGATCGACCTGTCTCGGATACCGAACGTCACGTGGCACAGGCATTCGAAGGTGTGACCGGCGCGAAGTCGGTCGGTCGCTACGACGACTTCTTCGAGCTCGGCGGGACATCCATGGGTGCAGTTCAAGTGGCTTCGCGCTTGCGTGAGACCTTGAACAGGGAATTCCCGGTTCAATGGATTTTCACCGATCGAACTGTGGCGGAGCTTGCGTCTCGGATGGACCTCGTTCATGACGATGTCTTCGAGGGTGATTCGCTTCATTCGGATCCGCTGGACACGGTCGTCATGCTCGGCGGCGACCCCGACGACCAACGGCCGCCGTTGTTCTGTGTGCATCCGGTCAGCGGAATTGCCTGGTGCTACGCCGGACTCGTCGGTCGCTTGCGGGGTCGACGGGTGTACGGCATCCAGGCAACGGGTGCAGGTGAATTGCCAGGCACGGTGGCGGAGTTGGCGTCGGGGTACGTCGATGCCGTACGGACGGTGCAGCCGTCGGGTGAATTCCATCTGCTGGGCTGGTCAGCCGGCGGAACGATCGCTCTCGAGATGGCGAGCCAGCTCGAAGAGGCCGGCGATCTGGTCGGTTCGGTCGTGATGCTCGACGCGCTGCTGCCCGAGATGATGCCGTCTGTGCAATCAGCCCCGAAGCCTTCCGAGTTGTTCGCGCAGATCGGACTGGCCGAGGTCGAAACTGAATCTGCGCCAGTGACTTTTGCGGAGGTTGCGGCAGAGATCCGGCGGCAGACCGATATGGATTTCCTGACCGACACTGTTCTGGAATCAGTAGTGGGGCGGGTGGAAAAGCTGTCACGGATCGTTCGGGACCACAGGCCCAGACCCTATTCGGGCTCGGTGGAACTGTTTGTGGCGCAGCACGATCTGCCTGAGCATCGTCACTTGGTCGAAAAGTGGTCTGAACTGGTAGGGCCGTTGCGGGCGTACCTGGTCGACTGCTCTCACTCGGAAATGTCGAGCACAGAGGTGTTGGCGGAAGTCGCCCACGTTCTCGTCGGCGATCTCGAAGGTGTCGATTCCGATTCCAAGGATCGCAATCATACTGGGGTGCAATAGATCTAACGGGCCGGGACTTTGGTCCGGAATTGTCACCCCAGTGGTCCTATTGCTTCAGTTCCGCAAGCAGAATCTGTAGCATTTCCCTTGTGGCAGTAAGCCATTCAGAAACTATCTCCGGAGGATCGTATGTTGGGTTCCCTTTTTTCCATCAGCTCTGAAATCGGTGTCCCGTCCGTCGACGCGCTCTTCGAGGCTGCTCGGACCATCATCGGCGCGCTCTTCGGCCTGAGCTGACACGTCGCAGCGACCTTCCCCCGCGGTGAAGAAAGTCCCTGTTCTCCGACAAGGAGAACAGGGACTTTCGTGCAGCCTGCCGGTCAGCGGCTGCGTGGCGGTGAGTGAGGGTCCTACCGGCCGTTCTGCTGATACGCGATCGCTATCAGCGATCCGACTTCGTCGTTCACGTCCTCGGTGCTGGTGAGCCCGATCTTGTGACTCGACTGCCCGGGTGCTTTGGCCGGCACCAGAAGTTCGGAACTGGGGGCCACCACAAAACGTAGTCCGAGGTCGACTCGGGCTTTGGTGGCCGCTGCGATGGCAGCGAATTGGCGAGCGCGGACAAAGGGCGTGTAGGTTCCGCGGCCTTCGACTCGAACATCGGTTCCGAGTTCTTCGATCAGACGTCGGGCTGCATCGAAGATGGGTCGCAGCGCCGCCTTCGGGCCGCTGTACTGCTGGTCGATGTACTGCTCGACGGTCGGCTCCACCCATCCAGCCTGTTTGGCGGCCTCGAACGCGATTGCCCACTGCGTATTCTGCGGTACACCGTGCTCTGCTTTCAGCCACTTGCGGACTTCGTTCTGATCGAGCGGGTCGACCCCGGACGTCCGTACAGCCTCGACCCATTCTTCGAGAGTGCGCCCGGTACGGTCGCGCATGGACGAGGTGACTGCGGCCATCATGTCGGAGGGTTCCATGCGTCCGTTCTACCGGTTGTCGCTGTGCACGGGTAGCTCGCTCAATCGATGCCCAGCATCGCCTTGAGCGCGTCTGCGCCGGTCACTTCGACGGGATACGGCGGTGCGACAAAATCTTCGCGGCTGAGGGTGAAAAGTCGACGAACGGTCATACGACCGTCGGCGGACAACTCTTCGACCGTGCCGTCCGCGCGGTACCCGACTTTGGCCGACACAGTGATCGAGGCAGGGTTGTCCGTGAACGCCGACGACACGACGCTTCGTGCGCCCAAAGAGTCGAATGCGAATGCGCAGATTGCCTGTCGGGCAAGAGTGCCGATACCCCGGCCTTGGAAGCCTCGCCCGATCCACGAGCCGGTTTCTCCGGTACGACTTTCAGGGAAGTCCGTCGCGGCGAACGCCTGGCAGCCGACGATTTCTCCGTCGACGACAATGGCTGTCTCGAATTTCCAGTCGGCCATGGTCATCGCTCCGCGGACCGACCAGTGGTATTGGATGAATCTTCGCGACACTTCGTCGGGAGTGCCCACCGTCCAGGGGACGAGAAACGGCATCTGTTCGGCAGGGTGAATGCCGGCCCGGACCAGCGCAGCGAGTTCGGGGAAATGGTCGTCGCGCACAGGGGCTAAGCTGACGGGCCCACACGTAATCGTGACTCCGTACGGAGGCCAGATCTCTGTCAGTGGATCAACCATCGTCTTCAGGCTTTCGTTCGTGTGCGAATCGGGTCACAGTCTGGCATGCCCGGCCCGTCCGAGTGAGGGACTTCTGGTCATCGAGATTCTTTTGCCCTCGCGGTGCCGAGTCGTGACATTAGTGTGTGGACGGTGACTACAGACAAACCGGTACGTCTGCGTGAAGGTAGATCGCCTGACAGGCTTTCGCGCGGCGTGGTAGCCGGATATGCAGCGGGAAGTGTCGGTACGGGCGGCTTCGGCGTGCTTCCAGGTCTGGTACTGGCGTACTACCTGACCGACACGCTCGGGGTAGCCGCGGCGCTCGCCTCGCTCGTGGTCATCGTCCCGAAAATCGCCGATGTGCTGATCGATCCGCTGATCGGGTCGATCAGCGATCGAAGCTCCCATCGAACTGGTACGCGAGTGCCACTCATGCTCGCAGGCGCTCTGGGGCTGCCGTTGCTCTTCATCCTCACGTTCTCAGCCCCCGTGTCTGCCGGCCCCGGAGTCGGTGCGTTGTGGGTGCTCGTCTTCTTCCTGCTCGCGGCCAGTGCTTACAGCCTCTTTCAGGTTCCGTACATCGCGTTGCCGACCGAGCTGACCGGCGATTACCACGAGCGCACTCGTTTGGTATCGGTTCGAATTGCGGTGCTGGCCCTGACAATTCTGGTCATCGGCGCTGGTGGACCGGAACTGCGCGATGCTGCCGGGGGCGGGGCACGCGGTTATCTGGTCATGGCGATCGGGGTGTCGGCGCTGATGTGTGGGGCAATGATCTGGGCAGTTCGCGGAGCGGCGCGCCACACGGTGACTCACGCGGACGCGCCGGTCGGTTCGTTGCTCTCGCAATACCGGGACGGGTTCGACGCGATACGACGTACCCGCGCGTTCCGATTGCTGGTCATCGTCTTCGTGCTTCAGGCTCTTGCCACCGCTGTGATGTTGGCGGGTGCGCAATATCTGGCGACCTACGTGATGGGCAAGGAAGGCGCGCTCACCGGTCTGTTCGTTGCACTCGTCGGACCAGCTCTCGTCGTCATGCCGCTGTGGTACCGGTTCTCGCATCGGTACGGAAAGCTTCGCGGTTACGTCGTGTCTTCCATCCTGTTTGTCGTCGCGACTGCGTTGTTGACGCTGGCGGCTGTCGACGCCGGGTCCTGGATCTACGGTGCCGTCGCTCTTGCCGGCGTTGCCTACGCAGGGATGCAGGTGTTTCCGCTGGCGATGCTTCCGGACGTCATCGAGGACGACGCGCGAATCGGTGGACGCCAGCGTGGTGGTTCGCTCAGCGGTATCTGGACCGCCTCGGAAACCGCAGGCCTTGCCCTGGGGCCCGCGGTGTTCTTGGGTGTACTCGCGGTCACCGGCTTCGTCTCGAAAACTGCGGGAGAGACTGTCGTGCAACCGCAATCAGCGCTGACCGGAATAGCTCTCGGCTTCTCGGTCGTGCCGGCGATCCTGGTTGCGATCAGTCTGCTCGTATTGCGGAATTACCGCACCGAACAAGAATCCACTCACGAGAACGTAGGTGAACGATGAGTTCCACTCAGGCCGAGGAACTTCAGGGCAAGAGCGCAAACCTCGAGAAGAGGGCGGCCGACATCTTGACTCGTTTGCGTTCGCTTCGTGAGCAGGACGCTCCGACGCACGGCGGCCGGGTTCTGTCGTACGTGTACGACAGCGGCCTCGCAGCGCTCGACGAGTTGGCAGCGGACGCAGCTCGACTGGTTCAGCCGGTCAACGGTCTCGACCCGACGGTGTTCCCGTCCACCGCGGTGATGGAGCGTGAGTTGGTTGCGTTTGCTCGCGAGTTCCTCCATGGGGCTTCAGGCACAGCCACAGATAGATCCGCGGATACAGACACAGACGCCGGTGAGGTGGTAGTCGGCAATGTCACCAGCGGCGGAACGGAGAGTTGTGTGTTGGCCGTCAAGGCAGCTCGCGACTTTCGTGGGCTCCCGCCGGGTGAGGGTTCGCTGGTTCTTCCGACCACCGCGCATGCCGCTTTCCACAAGGCAGCGCACCTACTCGGACTGGAACTCATCCTGGTACCGGTAGATCCCACGTCGGGGCGCGTGGGCGCACACGATATTGCGACGGCAGTTCGGAAGGACACGGTTCTGATCGTCGTCTCTGCGCCCAATTACCCGTTCGCGGCGCTCGACCCGATCGCCGAGGTCGCGAAAGTTGCCCGTGCACAGTCGATTCCACTGCATGTCGACGCCTGCATCGGTGGCCTTGCGTTGCCGTGGTGGGGTGACCTGCCGCCCTGGGATTTCCGGGTGCCTGGTGTCACCAGTATGTCGGTCGACTTCCACAAGTACGGATACTCACCCAAAGGCGTCTCGGTCTTGCTGCACCGAGGGCGCGACCTGCATCGCAAGCAGTATTTCGGACTCACGGACTGGCCGGGGTATCCGGTGGTCAATCCCACTCTTCTCGGTTCCAAATCCGTTGCTGCGCTGGCCGGAGCGTGGGCGATCTCGCAAGTTCTCGGTCAATCGGGATACGCCGAATTGGTGTCCCGAGCTCAGCGGGCGACGCGCGCGCTGATCGACACGGTCCAGAGCATCGACGGGCTTCGCGTCGTGGGCACGCCGGTGGGGCCACTGTTCGCGGTCGCCACCGACGATTCCGTGCCGCTCGAACGTCGAGTCGATCCGCATCGCTGGGTGAGTGCCGTCGGTGCCCGGGGTTTCGTCCTTCAGGGGCAGCCGGCGTCGACGCAATCCGACGGGACGACGTTGCCTCGAACCACCCACCTGACCGTCACCCCGGTGACGGAGTCCGTGCTCGGCGAGTTGACCAGCGCGCTCGTCCTCGGCGCCGACGACGTTCGCGGCTCGGCGGCAGCCTCGGCGCCGCCGGCCCTGGCAGAGTTGGCCGGAGCATTCGAACGTGGCGATGTCACCGTGGCCGATGTTCTCGCGTTGCCCAGTGACGCCGTCGCGGCGGCGTTGACGTCGGCGGGGCTGGATCCTCGGGGTTCTTCTGATTCTCCGCTGGACATGGCGGCAGTCCTCGCGGCGGTGGAATCGTTGCCCCGCGAGGTCACGAAGCGCCTGCTGGTGGAATTCCTGGCCGGACTGGTGGAGCCGTGAGGAACGGGAAACCTCGATGAACACTGCCCGAAACTCGGACAAATGGCGCGAAAGATTTGCGAATCGGGCGTAAGTTTTCTGTCATCGGCTAACCATCTTTTGTCGGAGGGTTGATTTGTGACTGGCGCCGCGACCAAGATTCTGACGGTTTTCGAGGACGTGATCGGGGTTCCGCTTCCGATTCGGGTGCGGTGTTGGGACGGTTCGGAAGCAGGTCCGCCTGACGCCGCTGCGCAGGTACAGTTCCGGAATCGGCGTGCCCTACGCCGAGTCCTCTACTCTCCCAACGAATTGGGGCTGGCGAGGGCGTACGTGTCCGGTGATCTGGACGTAGACGGCGATATCTTTGCGCTCCTCGATGTCCCGGATCTGGTCACGCGGCTCGGTGAGAATCGATTGTCGGGCTTGCCGCTGCGCTCGATCGTGCGCGCCGCCGGTACGTTCGCCGGCTTGGGGGCACTGGGTCTACCGCCATCACCTCCGTCGATCGAGATGCGTCGTAAGCGCGGCACGCGGCACAGCAAGGCACGGGATTCGGCTACCGTCTCCCATCACTATGACGTCGGGAATCGCTTCTACGAACTGTTTCTCGGGCCGAGCATGGTCTATTCGTGCGGGTACTGGTCGGAGGGGGTCGAATCCCTCGAAGCCGCTCAGTTCGCGAAGCTGGACCTGATTTGCCGCAAGCTCGATCTGAAGCCGGGAATGCGACTGCTCGACGTCGGCTGCGGTTGGGGATCGATGGCATTGCATGCTGCCCAGAACTACGGCGTCGACGTTGTCGGGGTGTCACTGAGTAACGAGCAGGTCGAGTACGCCAAGGGACGAGTTGCCGACGCGGGTCTGACCGATCGTATCGAGATTCGAGTGCAGGACTACCGCGACGTCGACGACGGACCGTACGACGCGATTTCGAGCATCGGCATGTCCGAGCATGTGGGCCTTGCCAATTTGCCGGTGTACACGGCAAAACTCCACGATCTGCTCGTGCCCGAGGGGCGTCTTCTCAATCACGCCATCGCGGCGGTGAAGTCGTTGTCGGACAAGGTCGATGACGGATCCAGTTTCATCGACCGGTACATCTTCCCGGACGGCGAGATACTTCCGCTGAGTAAAACCATTGATGCGCTGGAACTTTCAGGGTTCGAGACGCGTGACAGCGAAGCATTGCGCGAGCATTACGCCTTGACGCTGCGCGCATGGGTCGAGAACCTGCGCGAGAACTGGGACGCGGCAGTCCTTCAAGTCGGTGCTCCCCGGGTCCGAACCTGGTTGCTGTACCTCGCGGCCAGTGCGCTGGGTTTCGAGGAGCCGCACCGGCTTACGATTCATCAGGTTCTGGCCGTCAAAACAGGGGATCGGGGGGCCAGCGGCATGGCCCGCTCACGTGAGAGTTGGTACCGACCGATTGAAGTCCCGCAGATCGAAACCGGTCCGCGTATCGACTGAGGCCTATACGTTGGATGTCCATGAGCACCCGGAAGGTTGTCCTCGCGGCAGTGAAGATTTCGGCCGTTGCGGTATCGGCGCTTCTGCCGACGTCGCTGCTGTTCACACCGATGTCGAACGCCGAACCTGCGAACGATTTCTACGAAGCGAGTCCGGGTGAGGTCGGTGATCCGGGTTCGGTGATTCGGACGGAACCACTTCCGCTTGCCGGTGCAGTCGGCGGAGTGCCTGGTGTGGGGACTCGGATTCTTTATTCGAGTACCGATACCCACGGTTCCAAGGTTGCTGTGTCGGGCTCGTACCTGGAGCCGGCTGCCCCGTGGTCAGGAGCGGGCCCGCGCCCGACCGTCGTGATCGGTCCGGGCACGCAGGGCCAAGGTGATCAGTGCGCGCCGTCGAGGATGTTTCCCACTGCCGGTCAACTCCGCCTGGCGGAACCCGGGAATCCGTCGAACTACGGTGCCGGTGTGGACAGTGTCGGTGTCAACTACGAGTCCGCTTTTGCATTTGCTTTTCTTGCTCAGGGCGTTCGCGTGTTCGTCACCGACTACATCGGACTCGGAACACCCGGCGTCCATACCTACGTCAATCGCGCCGAGGAAGCCCATGCGATGTTGGACGGTGCACGCGCTGCCCGAGCCCTGGCGAAGGCAGGAGTGGACGATCCGATAGCGCTGTGGGGCCATTCGCAGGGCGGCGGCGCCACTGCCGCCGCAACCGAACTCGCACCCGAATACGCGCCTGAGTTGAATCTGGTCGGGAGTTACGCGAGCGCGCCCCCGGCGGACCTGGCAAGCGTTCTGCGTCATATCGACGGTACCGGTCTGATGGCTGCGATCGGCTACACGATCAACGGCGTCCTCGACCGATATCCCGCCGCCCGAGAGCCAATCGAGTCTCGACTCAACGACTACGGCCGGTCCGTGCTCGCCGACGTCGCCGGGCAATGCCTCATCGATTCCCGAACCGAGTACGGGAAGCAGTCGACGGCGTCGTGGACCACAGACGGCCGACCCCTCGCCGATGTTGTGGAATCGGTACCGGAGATCCAGCAGGTGATCGAGGAACAACGCATCGGGCGGCGAACCCCGGCGTCGCCGATCCTGGTCAACGGGGCGCTCAACGACGACTTCATCCCGTACGAGCAAACCCGGCGCCTGGTTCAGGACTGGTGTGCGCGCGGAGCCGAGGCGACGTTGTTCACCGACACCCTGCCTGCAGTGAATCCGGGGAGCGGTAACAACCACCTCGCGCCGGCGGTAGCGGATTTCGGTGTCGGATTGCAGTACGTGCTGGACAGATTCAACGGTAAGCCCTTGGTCGACACGTGCAACGCCTGAGACACCTGCTTCTCGATTACCCTGCGGCGTAACCACCGTCTCACTGCGAACGGTGGTTGACTGACCCCGTGAACGATCGATCGCACGACCTTCCGATCAAACCCGTTCCTCGCAGCGCGCTAGGTGCTGGCCCCGCACTGAGAGTGTCGACGGGACTGCTGCTCGGTGTCGCGGCAGGTGTCGTGATGGCATGGGTCGGCTACCCGCGGTTCGCGTTCCTGATCGGCTGGGATGTCGCGGCGACGGTGTTCACGGTGTGGACGTGGATTCTGGTCTGGCCCTTCGATGCGACGCTCACCGCGAGCCACGCAACGCGGGAAGAACCGGCGCGCAACGTCGCACACCTGCTGATTCTCGGCGCTGCCGTCGCGAGCCTGGTCGGTATCGCGTTCCTGCTCTTGGCGGCACCCGACGGACATCACTACCAAGTCGTGGCGGCATCGGTTGCTGTCGGCAGCGTCGTGATCTCGTGGCTGGCGGTCCACACGCTCTTCGCCCTCGGATATGCGCGGCTGTACTACTCCGGCCCTGACGGCGGAATCGACTTCAATCAGGAAGAACCGCCGAGATACAGCGATTTCGCGTACGTGGCGTACACGGTCGGGATGAGCTTCGCGATTTCCGACACCAACTTGAAGTCGTCGGACATGCGCGCGATGGCGCTCGGCCACGCACTGCTGTCGTACCTCTTCGGTTCGGTGATCGTGGCGTCCGTCGTCAACTTGATTGCAGGCCTGTGAGCGATCAAGCCGTGTGAGCGATCAAGCCGCTGCGCGTCCGATGCTCGAGAGGAAGCCGGCGGCTCCGAAGAACAGTCCGGCGAACACTCGATTGGTGGTTCGTTGCTGTTTGGGGGAGCGCATCAAGGTAAGTACCCGTGCGGCCAGCCCGGTGTATCCGGTCATCACGATCACGTCGACTGCGCACATCGTGGCGGCGATGATCAGATACTGCGGCAGCAGCGGTGCCGCAGGGTCCAGGAACTGTGGGAGCACTGCGAGCATGAAAACGACGGCCTTCGGGTTGCTCGCGTTCACGAGAAATGCGCGAAGCATCATCATCGGGCCGGAACTGCTCGCGGTTGCTTCGTCGGTCTCCACTTCGGTGGGCGCTGACCGCCACTGCCTGACTCCCAGATAGACGAGGTATGCGACACCGAACCACTTGATCAAGGAAAAGGCCACGGTCGAACTGGCGAGAATTGCACCGACCCCGGCCGCGACAATTCCGATCTGCAGCAACAATCCCAATTGCAACCCGAAGATGTTCCAGTAACCTCGCCGCAGGCCGTAGGCAAGCCCCGACGACATCGACGCAATGGCGCCGGCCCCCGGTGACAGGCTGATCACCCAACTTGCTCCGAAGAAGGCCAACCAGACGTGCCAACTCATGTCGAATGTCCTTTGATCGGGGAATACTCCCGACAACCAGCACGCACGGGATCAGAAAAGTGTAGACGGACTGTCCTGCTCACTGCTCGCTGCAGTGCAATGATCGGGAGATGACGCCGTACCCCGTACTCGACCTGACACCCGACGAATTACTGACCACGACGCGCACGGTTCGAAAGCGTCTGGATCTGACCCGTCCCGTGCCGTTGGATCTGGTGAAGGAGTGCCTCCAGATCGCCTTGCAAGCACCCTCCGGTTCGAATCGTCAGGGGTGGCAATGGATGGTGGTGACCGATCCGGCACTGCGGGCGGCTGTCGGGCAGATCTACAAGGAAGTCACCGACGAGTACCTCGCTTCTCATGGTTCGGCGGCAAAACTCTTCGCCGACGATCCCGATCGTGCGCCGATCCAACAGCGCGTAGGCACCAGCGTCGCGTGGCTCGGTGAGCACATGGGCGAGGTACCGGTTCTTCTCATTCCATGTATCAAGGCAGGAAAGACACTGCCGGAGGGAAATCAGGCAGGGTTGTGGGGGTCGCTCCTTCCCGCCGCGTGGAGTTACGCCCTGGCCGCGCGGGCACGTGGACTCGGTACGGCGTGGACGACATTGCACCTGCAGCGTGAAGCGGAAGTTGCCGAGCTGCTGGGCATTCCGGCCGGATTCCATCAAGCGGCATTGATTCCCACGGCGTACTTCACCGGAGAGACGTTCAAACCAGCCGCCCGCGAACCGGTCGACAATGTGCTGCACGTGGACCGATGGTGAGCCTGATCTACTCGGCGATCTGTTCGATCGACGGGTATGTGGCTGATGAGCAGGGGAACTTCGACTGGGCGGTTCCCGACGCGCAGGTCCATTCGTTCGTCAACGAGCTCGAGCGGGGGGTCGGCACGTACCTACTCGGGCGCAAGATGTACGAGACCATGATTCCCTGGGAAGCAATGGCACACGGGGGCCTTCACGGCTCTTCGGTGTCGGGAGGTTCTTCGGTTCCGGAAGAGTTTGCCGGAATCGAGGCGGCGACTGTCGAGTTCGCCGAAATCTGGGGCGGTATCGACAAAGTCGTGTACTCCACGACGCTGACCGAGGTGTCGACGGCGCGCACAACAATTGTCCGGGAGTTCGACGCCGACGCCGTTCGTGCGCTCCAGAGTGAAGCGGTACAAGATATCTCGATCGGCGGTCCGACCGTTGCAGCATGTGCTTTCGCGGCGGGACTGGTCGACGAATGCAGGCTCTTCCTCTGCCCGGTGAGCGTCGGGGGCGGACTGCGCGCTCTCCCTGAAGGAAGGCTCGACCTGCAGTTGCTCGAGGAGCAGACATTCGACGGCGGCGTGATCTATCTGCGGTACGCCGTGCGCTAAGCAACCACCATCACCGTCGTGACGACACAGAGTAGAGCGATATAGGCGCAGGCATGAACGCGGTCCGGGATGACGCCGACAAATCGTCGGCTCAGCGCAATCGCCGGTAGAGAGCCGACGAGCAACGCACAGACCGCCAGAAGGTCGACGGCGCCGACTCTGCCCGCCGACAGATCCGAGGCCGTGATGCCCCCTGATGCGGCCGCGTACACCGCAGTCGCGACGACAGCGACAGGCAGGCTCAACGGGTTTGCGCTAGCGGCGGCGTCGGCCATCGGAACTCCGCCGCGTCGCATCATCGGAACCGTCATGACGCTTCCGCCTACGCCGAGGAAACTTGCGACAGCGCCGATTCCGATTCCGGCTGTGCGGAGACCGTGCGGGCCAAGATGGTCCCGAGGTACGTGAGGTGTCAGAAATCCTTGTCGCAGAAGACTGTCCAGGATCGTCACGACGAGGTAGAGCACGAACAGAATCCGGACGACGGCGTCGTCGACGTGGCCCGCCCCGACCGCTCCCAGGCCTGCTCCGACTGCGACGGGGCCGATCAGAGGCCGGATGTACTCCGTCCGAAGCCGTCCTGAGTTCCTGAATGCGACTGTGGCACTGAGTGAATTGACCACCATCACGGCCGCCGAGGATGCGACGGCAACATGCATCGGATCGACGACGTCCGGCCGAAGCGTGGATGCAGCGTAAACGACTGGGACGGTGACAAATCCGCCACCGAACCCGAAGAGAACGGTGGTGACTCCGGTCAAGGCGCCGAAAGTGAGCAGGATGAGGGCGTAGTGAAGCACTTGATGAACGGTAGCGATTTCGCCGCTGGCGCGCATTCGAAGGTTCGCCACGTTCCATTGTGAATCAGACACGGACTCGGTAGGTTCCTCCGGTGCGCAACATCTCGATCAACGACGTCGATCACTCACCTCGCAGCGTTCTCGCAATCGGAACCGACTACCCGCCCGGTCACGTGCTGGCCGCCCACGAACATCGACGAGCCCAGTTTCTCTTCGCTGTGAACGGTGCGATGAACGTCGAAACCGAAGACGGTGAGTGGACGGTTCTGCCGTCCAATGCGGTCATGATTCCCGCCGGTGTCGCTCATGCGGTGACGATGGACGGCGTCAGCACGCGAAGCCTCTACATCGAACCGTCCGCGGCGCCGTGGTTCCCGGTCAGGTGTCGAGTCGTCGCGGTGTCGTCACTTCTGCGTGAGCTGCTGGTCGCTGCAGTCGACATGGACGTCGAGTTGAACGTGGCGGTCGACTTCCCCGCCCACGGGCGCGGCGCCGCGGTATTTCAGCTGATCCTGCACGAACTTCGTGATCTTGCGCCCCTGCCTGTGGAACTCCCGCTGCCGCGGCACCCGGGATTGCGGGCGTTGTGCACGAGGTATCTCACAGGTCCGTCGATCCACGACTCACCCACGCGGTGGGCCGAGCAACTCCATATCAGTGAACGAACACTGCACCGCTTGCTGATCTCGGAAACGGGGATCAGCGCGTCGTCGTGGATGCAGCGCGCCTGCATTCTTCATGCGCTTCCGAAACTCTCTGCCGGTGCCAGTGTGACAGCCGTTGCGTCTGAACTCGGATACTCGACGCCGGCCGCCTTCACCGCGATGTGCACCCGAGTCTCGGGTGCACCGCCCAGTAGCTATCGGGCGCGCGTCACGACACAGACACCGGAATGATGTCGGCGACGACGTCGTGGATGAGACCGTCACGGACTTCGAAGGTTTCACGAATCTCGACGGTCATCAGGCGCGTGCCACCGATTCCCGCGTCCAGCAGGTAGGTGGTCGAGACGATGTCCCCGGCTTCCGACATCTCGAGGTCGCGGACACCCTGGATGACGCGGTATTGGATGCCGTTTTCGAGGTCTGCGGACATCTGTGGTCCCGAGAAGCCGGTCTTGATTCCGGCTTCGACGCGCGTCGCATCCGGGGCGAAGTGGACATCGGAGACGTCATGGGAGACCAGGGCGTCGATGTAGGCACGTGCCTGCGCCTCGCGGGGTGAATCGGCCGGGTTGGGGGCTGCTGTCGCAGCGCCTCCGGCGAGCAGGATCAGGGCAGCGGTGGCAGCGGCAGTTCCGGCGATATTTCGCAGTGTTCGCATGAGGCATCCTAACGACGGAGAGGGCAGGAAATTCGGAAAACGGCCCTCATCGAGTAGCCGTACAGCTGCGGGGAGGATCGACGAGCGAGCAGAAAGCCGGGGCCATGACGGGCACGTAGTCGGCGCCGACGCCGTTGTCGTGAATGATCCGGCGGTAGGTGTCGACGCCGTCGGTCGGGATTCGGGCCGCAGTGGGATCGCCGAGAACATCGACCGTGTAGAGCCCGAATCGAGGTCGGTAAGAACCCCATTCGTAGTTGTCGGTAATCGACCAGTAGTTGTATCCGATCACGTCGGCACCGTCTTCTCGGGCGCGTTCCATCCAATAGATGTGATCGCGTAGGTGATTCGAGCGTGTGTATCCGTCGGCGCGCGGCGCTCCGTTGTCAGTGGGCATGCCGTTCTCGACGATGTAGAGGGGGAGTTCTGGATACTTGCCGGAGTACCGCATCAATGCGTCGTACAGGCCTTCGGGTTGTGGCGTGACGTTGTAGAACTCGTCGAGTGCGGCGTACGCGGCAGTCGGATTGTTCAGGGCCACACCGTAGTAGTAGTCGATCCCGAGAAAGTCGAGCTTGTCGCGCACCCGATCCGTGAATACCGAATCGATCGCCTCGGACACGCCGGGAATGAAGGAGAAATTACTGCTCGCGCGAGCACCGGGATCGAGAACATGGATGCGGTCGTAGATCGCCCGGTGGACTCGGACCAATGAGTCGAACATCGACGGTGCCTGGGTGAGTGCGATTCCGCCGTAGGTCAATTCACGCTGAACGTACACAGTCGGCTCGTTGATCGTGATCCACAGCGCCCCGATTCCGGAGTACCGCTCGACTACCTTCTCTGCGTTGACCAGCCAATCGGCTTCCGTCTTCGGATTTGTCCAGCCGCCTTGATCGACAACCCATCCCGGATACACCCAGTGGTCGAGCGTGATCATCGGAGTCATGCCCCGCGCGCGGATGTGAGCCACCACGTCGTCGTAGTACGCGAATTCGGTCTCGTTCCAGCTCCCGGCGGCGGGCTGAACTCGCGCCCACTCGACGCCGAATCGGAAAACCTTCGATCCCAGATCGGCCGCCCGGTCGATGTCCTCGGCGTAGCGATGGCGAAAGTCGACCGAGTCACCGATCTTGTCGTGGGTTCGTCCGGAATCGGAGTATCGAGACCAGTTGCTGTCCGGTGACGAACCTTCCGATTGGAATCCGGAGGTGGCAACACCCCAGAGGAAGTCATCCGGTGCCTCCGCCGAGGCGCGAGCGGGAAGGGCCAGCGCCCCGAACAGACACGTCAGTGCCATCAGCGCAGGCGCAATAGACCGTGACAGGGCTCCCATGCCTGGGAGACTAAGTCATACAAAAGTCCAGTCGCAGGCGTTTCGTCCGATCCGCCTGCCACTGGACCGCGTCACTCAGTCACCCTGCCGCTCAGAAAACCATGGTCATCGATCCGGGGTTCCACGTCCCGGAGCGCTGAACGGTCGCTTCGTCGACCTGGGCAGGCACGGCACTCGGATCGATCGGTGTGTACTTCTCGATCGACCCCCAGTCGCGAGCCCAGTCGTTGTCGAGATACGACGGAATGGTCTGAGCGCTCAGAAGCAGGTCGATCCACCCTAACGGTCCGCCGCCGTAGTGGTCCTGCCATGCGCTGGTCACGAGTGCGCCGGAATGGTCGGGAAGGATCCGGTACTCGGGGACCTCGGCAATTCCGACCCGATGGTCGAAGGGGCGTTGGCACGGGAATGCCAGTCCGACAGCCCAATCCAGCATGACGGGCGCCTGCGAACCGACGACGTCGTTGAGCTTCTGGGTCTTCGGAACCCGTGGCGGCGTAACGGCCACCCATTGGTCGGCCTTGCTGTCGTAGTCGCTGACCACAAGTCGAATGCTGTTGGCTTCGACGGGAATCTGGTCCAGCGGCACTCTCAGGTTCCGCCATGACGGTGCCGGCCCGATGTCGAGGGGTGCGATCTTTCCGAGTGTTTCCACAGCGTCTGTTTCGGCATCGTCGACCCCGCGCGCTGTGCCGTACTCGACCTCGACGTTCTGGCCGTAGGTGACGATCCCGTCCTTGTCGACGGATCGAACACGACCCGCCGTGGCAATCGAGATGATGTCTCCGCGTGTGGCGTTCTCACCCACGTCGGGGAGTTGGTACCAGTCACTGGTCAGAGTGCCCGGGGAGGGCTGACCGTAGCTACCCATGACGGGTGTCGTCGCCGGGTCGAGGCCGAACGGCAACGCGACCGAACTGCCGTTGACGCCGGTCTGTCCGGCGCCACCGCCGGTTCCGGCCGAATTGCCGGCGGTGTCCTCGGCGGTGTCGACGGTGTTCGCGCCACCGGTAGCGGTGGCCTCCTTGTCGGCTCGAAGGTCGGAGGCCACGCCATTGGGATCGAATCCCGTCGCCCCACCGGCGGAGAGAGCTGTGGCCACGTTGCCGGAGAGAGGGGTCAGCATCGACGCGTTCGGATCGGTCTCGATCAGGACGTCGTTGGCGAGTCCGCAATGTTGGCCGAGAACGGCGTCGACGTTCGCGCGGCCCACCGAATATGCCGGGTACTGGGTGATCGCGCCCTTGGCCATGGACAGCACCTCGAAGAGGACCATCGCGCCCGCGGCGATGGTCAGCGGCGAGATGGCAAGCAGTCGAGCGTGCCTCGCGGACAGTTCCTTTCCGGCGGTGTACGGCTCACGGAAGAAGTACCACGCAGCGACGCCGAGCATCAGCACGGTCAGCCCGAGGAGGACGGTGCTCGCGCCGAGTCCGCTGATCGACACCGGCTTGTCCCACCACGGAACGCTGTAGCTGGACACGTAGTAATAGCTGTTGCTGCCGGTGAATGCGACCGCCAGGAGGAACAGGACGGCTGCCGCGAAGAGGGCCCGATTGCGCGGCGAGCGCAGGAGTTTCGTTCCCACGGCGACGGCCGTCATCATCGCCAGAACTGCAGTGAGCCCGGCAAAGATCCCGAAGTGGTGCGTCCACTTGGTCGGCGAGAACATCAGCAGTGGCAGCGCGCCGATCGTCAGCCCCACGACGCGGCGTGACGGACCGGCGGCCAAACCGGGGATACGGCCCCCCTTGCGCAGCATCATCGCGGTGCAGACGCCAAGGCACAGAACCATGACGAACACACCGAACCTGCGGGTCAGGGAACCGTCGACGGAGATGTTGAAGAGGTACTGATAGCGGAGATACTCGTCGAACCAGGGTTGATTCGGTGAGATCGAGTGGACGCGCTGCATCTCGATGACGGCGGCCAGACTCTGATCACCGAACGCGGGGATGAGGATCGACAGTCCGGCAGCCAGCAGTGGCCCGACAGCCGCGATGTAACCGGTGGTGCGGGCACGTTCGATGATGATGCGCATGATCGGGCGTATTCCGGCGATGAGAGCGGCGAAACAGATGAGTCCGGAAGGGCCGGCAGTCAAGGTGAATCCGGCGATCAATATCGCGATTGCGACCGGTAGAAGTCGTCTCGTCGCGACCGCGCGTTCGATCGAGCACCACGTCAGCAGGACACCGAGAGCAACGATCGGTTCGGGGCGCAGTCCGTTGTTGAACGGAAGCCAGAATGCGAGGAAGACGAGCGCGCCGGTCCAGAGGGCGAGTCGATTTCCACGAATGGCGGCGCCCAACCGAGGCGCAACCTCTCGGCTGATGACGAGCCAGGTGATGATGCCCGCCAACAGAGCAGGCAGACGGACCCACGGGCTTGCGGTGCTGACGTGGGCCAGGAGTCCGAGGATGTTGTAGTACGGCGTTCCGAACGGGGTTTCGGGAACCGCGAACCACCGGAAGTAGTTGGACATGTAGCCCGATTGCTCCGAGGCCCTGGCCATCGTGAACTGGTAGCCGTCATCGGTGGTGGTAGCGCCGATGAAGTGCCACAGCACCAGAGTTCCGACGACGACACCGTCGAGGACGGTGAACTTCCACCATCGGGCGGGCAGAAATTTGCGTGTTCCCCGGCCGTCGCGGTTGTCGAGGCGGTGCAGCGCGAAGAGGGACACGACCGCCGTGAGTGTCCCGAGAATCATGGCGAGGGTCTTGATCACCGACGGGCTCGACGTGAAGCGAGAGTCCGCCTCGATCGAGACGTTCAAACCGGCTGCCGCCGAATCGAGGGCGCTGAAGACACCGACCACCTGTGGCCGGCTGTCGCCCTCGATGACGCGCGGTTCGGAACCGGTGGCGCTGAAGGTGGTTCGAGTCGGCTCGGCGACGAGTGTGAGCGCGCAGCCAGTCTGCAGATCAGCGACGGGCGCCGAGAGCAACACTTGATCGCGCAGGACCGCCTCGACCCGAGCGGGGGCGTCGGCGGACTCGGGGGAGACCGTCGCGACGAATCCGTATCGCCGGGCGTCTGCGGCACCGGGGGGAGCAGTCGAGACGAGTGTTCCGCCGTCGGCGGTCAACTCGTTGATCGACGCGCACGGAATGGATGCCTCCATACGAAGCGGCGTGTACGAGACCAATGGTGCTTCGACGCTTGTCGTCGATCCGGCCTGCGGCCAGTTGACGGTGGCGGTGTCCTGCTCGATCGGCAGGAACGGCACTGATCCGCACAAAATGATGCCGAGGATCGATGCGACGATCGCAACGATCCGTGCTCGGTTCGGTCCGCTGGATCGCTGAGGGGTCGGCAATGCCGGAGGTGCGGTCGTGGCCACGTCACTGTCTGTCACGACTTTGGACCCTAGCTGTGCGTGACGTGTTTGTTATAAAAGCGCGAGTAATGGGATGGTCGTGTTCCCGGTGCCGTTCCACTGCGCGGGGGTTGTCGGCGATCGAGGCGGGGGTGCGGTGCACGAGGTTCACGAGTCCATTCCGCTGAGCCCACTACTGCGGCGATCGACGGCTGCATTGTGCGTCGTCCTCGGAATTGTCATGGTGATTGTCTGTGGGTTCGCGGCGATCGTGGAACGCGACCCGGCGGGCTACGTCGGCGCCGTGTTGTCCGCGATCCTGTCCTTCGGGTTGGCCGCGTACATGTGGAAGGTGTGCGTGATCATCACCACAGACGCCGAACGAGTGACAATCGCACTGTCTCCGGGATTACGTCAGGTTTTTCGGTGGGACGAAGTTGTGTCGGCAACTGCGGTCCATATCGGGATGGGCTCCGGAATCGGCTATCGGATGACCGGCCCAGGTATGCGGGTAATTCTCGCCTCACCCGGCGACGGGGTCCGCTTTCGTCTCCACGACGGCCGCGAAATCTCGGTGGCGACCGACCGAAGGGACGAGCTGATCGAACTTGCCCGGCGGCGAGCGCCGGACCTGCAGTGAGCGTCGCAGGTGGACCGGTGAAAAATGGGGTGCGCCTATCCTGGATAATTGACGTCAGTTCCGTGTTTCGGACCCGTTGATCGGGCCCGAAATGCCGGACCGGTTTGCAGCCGCTTGCACAGGCACCCCGTTTGCGTACGAGAGGAACTCTCATGCTTGCCCGCACCGACCTGCGTGGTCGTACCCCATCCACGGCCGAACTTCGCGCCGCGCTTCCCCGAGGTGGAGTGGATGTGGACGCGGTGCTGCATCAGGTTCGCCCGATGGTCGAAGCCGTTCGTGATCGTGGGGCCGAAGCCGCGCTCGAGTTCGGCGAGAAGTTCGACGGCGTTCGTCCGTCCTCGGTCCGGGTTCCAGCGGCAGAGCTCGAGCGCGCACTTCGTGAACTCGACCCGGCCGTCAAGGAAGCCCTCGAGGTTGCGATCGAGCGCACCCGCAAGGTGCACGCCGATCAGCGTCGCAAGGACACCGTCACCGAGGTGGTCCCGGGTGGCACGGTCACCGAGCGTTGGGTTCCCGTCGAGCGCGTCGGGCTGTACGTCCCCGGTGGCAACGCCGTGTACCCGTCGAGTGTTGTCATGAACGTCGTGCCGGCTCAGACGGCCGGCGTCGGATCGCTCGTAGTCGCCTCGCCTCCGCAAGCCGAGTTCGGCGGATTGCCGCACCCCACGATCCTTGCCGCCGCAGCCATGCTCGGTGTCGACGAGGTGTGGGCCGTCGGCGGCGGACAGGGCGTTGCCTTGCTGACGTACGGCGGAACCGACACCGACGGCACCGAACTTGTACCGGTCGACCTCATCACCGGCCCCGGCAACATCTACGTCACTGCCGCCAAGCGTCTGTGCCGCGGACTGGTCGGCATCGATGCGGAGGCCGGTCCCACCGAGATCGCGATCCTCGCCGACCACACCGCTGACCCGGTCCACGTTGCTGCCGACCTCATCAGCCAGGCCGAGCACGACGTGATGGCCGCCAGCGTCCTCGTCACGACCAGCGTCGAATTGGCCGACGCCGTCGATGCGGCTCTGGCCGCGCAGCTCGAGATCACCAAGCACCGCGAGCGCGTCACCACGGCGCTGACCGGCAGCCAGTCGGGCACCGTGCTGGTCTCCGATGTTTCCGCTGGTCTGCGCGTCGTCAACGCTTATGCGGCCGAGCACCTCGAGATTCAGACCGAGGACGCAACCGGTGTCGCAGCTCAGGTCACCAGCGCTGGTGCCGTGTTCGTCGGCCCATGGGCGCCGGTCAGCCTCGGCGACTACTGCGCCGGCTCCAACCACGTTCTGCCGACGGCCGGGTGTGCACGTCACTCCTCCGGTCTGAGCGTGCAGACCTTCCTGCGTGGGATCCACGTGATCGACTACTCCGAGTCGGCTCTGAAAGACGTTGCCGGACACGTCATCACGCTCGCCAATGCGGAGGACCTGCCCGCTCACGGCGAGGCCGTGCGTCTGCGATTCGAGGCCTTGCGATGAGTGGCGCTGCGATGAGCAGTGTTCCCGGAGGATCGATTTCGGTCGACGCCCTTCCGATTCGCGAGAACCTGCGTGGAAAGTCGGCGTACGGCGCCCCGCAGTTGACGGTTCCGGTTCAGCTCAACACGAACGAGAACCCGCATCCGCCGACGCAGGCGCTCATCGACGATGTTGCCGAATCCGTGCGCGAAGCCGCGAAGGAACTGCACCGCTATCCAGACCGTGACGCTGTGGCGTTGCGGACGGATCTGGCTGCGTACCTGTCGAAGCAGACCGGGGTGCCGGTCACCGTCGACAATCTCTGGGCGGCAAATGGATCGAACGAAATTCTGCAGCAGTTGTTGCAGGCGTTCGCAGGTCCGGGGCGCAGCGCGATGGGTTTTGTGCCCTCGTACTCGATGCACCCGATCATCGCCGACGGTACCGATACCGAGTGGGTCGAGGTCTTCCGTCGGGACGATTTCGCACTCGACGTGGATGCTGCCGTCACAGTGATCGAGGAGCGTCGACCGGACGTCGTGTTCGTGACCAGCCCCAACAACCCGACCGGACACAGCGTCGGTATTGCGGAACTGCGACGCATTCTCGACGTGGCGCCGGGCATCGTGATCGTCGACGAGGCGTACGCGGAGTTCTCCGCTGCCCCCAGCGCGATGACGCTGATCGACGAGTTCCCGGCCAAGCTGGTTGTCACCCGCACCATGAGCAAGGCGTTCGCGTTTGCCGGTGGCCGACTCGGCTACCTCGCCGCAGCTCCCGCATTCATCGACGCACTGTTGTTGGTGCGCTTGCCGTATCACCTCTCGGTGGTCACGCAAGCTGCGGCACGTGCCGCACTGCGTCACGCCGACGAGACCCTCGGCAGTGTCCATGCCTTGTCTGCCGAGCGTGATCGGGTGTCGAAGGCGCTGGCGGACACCGGTTTCCGAGTGATTCCCAGTGACGCGAACTTCATCTTGTTCGGTCAGTTCACCGACAGTGCACAGGCGTGGAAGGAATACCTCGACCGCGGGGTTCTCATCCGCGACATCGGCATCCCCGGATACCTGCGGGCCACAGTGGGACTCGAAGCCGAGAACGACGCGTTCATCAAGGCAAGTGACGAAATCGCAGGCACCCAGCTGGTCGACACGAATTCAGGAGAGACGGCATGAGCGATCGCATCGCGCGGATCGAACGAACAACTCGGGAATCAAGCATCGTCGTCGAACTGAATCTGGACGGGGCCGGCATCGTCGACGTCTCCACCGGCGTTCCGTTCTTCGACCACATGCTCAACGCCTTGGGTACCCACGCCAGCTTCGATCTCGACGTCAAGGCGAAGGGTGACGTCGAGATCGACGCTCACCACACCGTCGAGGACACCGCGATCGTTTTCGGCCAGGCACTCGGCCAGGCACTCGGCGACAAGAAGGGCATCCGCCGTTTCGGCGACGCTTTCATACCGATGGACGAAACGCTGGCGCACGCGTCGGTCGACGTCTCCGGTCGCCCGTACTGCGTGCACACCGGTGAGCCCGACTACATGGTGCATTCCGTTATCGGCGGGTACCCGGGCGTTCCGTATCACGCGGTGATCAACCGCCACGTGTTCGAGTCGATCGCATTGAATGCACGTATCGCACTGCACGTTCGGGTTCTGTACGGCCGCGATCAGCACCACATCACCGAGGCCGAGTACAAGGCCGTTGCGCGCGCTTTGCGTGAAGCTGTAGAGCCGGATCCCCGCGTGAGCGGCGTGCCGTCGACGAAGGGCACACTGTGAGCGTCCTCTTCACCTATCTGCTGTTCATCGGTGCGGGAATTGCCGTCGGCGGCGCTTACTCGATGTTCAAGGTCAACAAGCTGGCGTCGGGAATCCTTCTGGCGTTGGCGGTTCTGGCGGCGGTAGCGGGCGCACTGCGTCTGTGACGCGAAAGGTTACTGCGTCTGTGACGCGAAAAGTTACGGCGTCTGTGACGGGGAAAGAGGCGGGGCCGGGGTTGCTTCGTACTCCGGGCATGGTCGGTGTCCTGATCATGGCAGCAGCAGCTTTCGGCGGCTGGTCGTTGCTGTTGCCGGTGGTGCCGTTGCTGGTTGCGCAATCCGGCGGATCGGATGCGCTTGCCGGGTCGGTGACCGGTGTCTTCATGGCGGCCACGGTCGTGACGCAACTGCTCGTGCCTCGGCTGTTGCGGACGCAGGGCTACCGGCGCGTGTTGGCGGTCGGATGTCTGCTCCTCGGTCCACCGTCGTTGGTGCTGTTGATCTCGGCCGACGCCGGCCCTGTCCTGGCGGTTTCCGCGGTGCGAGGTATCGGTTTCGGCATGCTGACGGTGGCCGGCAGCGCACTGGTGGCGGAGCTGGCGCCCAAGCGAATTCTGGGCCGTGCCACCGGCGCTCAGGGAATTGCGATCGCTGCGTCACAAATGGCGGGGCTACCGCTGGGGCTTGCGATCATGGAACGGTGGTCGGCGACACCGGTGTTCGTCCTCGGTGCGCTGATCCCGGCGCTCGCGCTGGTGGCCATTGCCGGGTTGCCGAAGATTTTCGCCCAGCCGACCGGGGAATCCGCCCGGTTGAGTGTGTTCGCCGTCCTGGTTCCGGTGCTCGCTCTGGCGTGCGTGTCCGCGTCGTTCGGCGGATTGTCGTCGTTGCTGCCGATCGCCATTTCGGAGCGCGCGGCTGTTGCAGGTGTGGTGTTGGCGACTGCCAGTGGGTCGATGTTGGTCGGTCGATTCTCGGCGGGGCTGATCGCCGATCGTGTCGGCAGTGGCCGAACTCTCGCGCCGGCGCTGGCGTCGTCGACCATCGGATTGGTGCTGTTCGCGGTCAACGTCGACGGCGGTTCGACACCGGTCTTGTTCTGCGCGGCGGTCCTTTTCGGGCTCGGGTTCGGTGCAGTGCAGAACGAGTCCTTGGTCATGGCTTTCCAGGCTGCCGGCCCGAGGCAACTCGGATCCGCGAGCGCGATCTGGAACATCGGCTATGACGCCGGCACCGGGATCGGTGCACTGGCTCTGGGATTCGTGGCCACGACTGCCGGCTATGCGTGGGTGTTCGCGGTCTCCGCGGTCGTTGTCGCTCTACTCCCGGCACTGGCCGCAGGCGGCAAAGTGATCGGCAGCAGGGTTGCCCGATAGAGTTGGGGCATGAGCGCTTCCACGATTGCTGTACTCGATTACGGCTCCGGCAACCTGCATTCCGCTACTCGCGCACTGGCGCGCACCGGGGCGCAGGTGGAGGTGACCAACGATATGAAGGTTGCACTGGCGGCAGACGGTCTCGTGGTACCCGGTGTCGGCGCGTTCGCGGCCTGCATGGAAGGTCTGCGAGCAGTCCAGGGTGACCGCATCATCGGCAGACGCTTGGCCGGTGGCCGACCGGTGCTGGGCATCTGCGTCGGCATGCAGATTCTGTTCGATCGGGGAGTCGAATTCGGTGTCGAGGCGGAGGGCTGCGGCGAATGGCCTGGCACCGTCGAGAGGCTGCAAGCTGAAGTTCTGCCGCACATGGGCTGGAACACCGTGGAGGCTCCGGAGTCCAGCACCCTGTTCAAGGGCATCGACGCCGACACCCGCTTCTACTTCGTCCACTCCTACGGTGTGCAGAGCTGGGAACTCGCGCCGTCCGAGCACATCGCGCCTCCGAAGCTGACGTGGGCAGATCACGGCGGAAAGTTCCTCGCTGCCGTGGAGAACGGCGCGTTGTCCGCGACGCAGTTCCACCCCGAGAAATCCGGCGACGCAGGCGCCGAGTTGCTGAGCAACTGGGTGCAGAGTTTGTGACCGGGAGTTCCGGCCCGAACCGCGGCGACGACTTTTCCCTCGCTCGTCTGGCGTTGTTCTCGCTCGGCGCCGCTGTTGCTGCGTTGGCGGTCGCCACCGTCGTCATCGTCGTGCTCCAACCCTCGCCGGGTGTCGGTCTCGCGATCGGTCTCGTGGGGGTCGTCGCTGCGATCGCGGCAATGGGCGTCGTATCCAAGCGGATGACGCGAAAAGCGTTCGGTGACCCGGAAGACGGTTCGAGGTCCTGACCTACTAGGGTTACCGCACGTGAGCCTGGTCCTTTTGCCTGCTGTAGATGTCGTCAACGGTGAAGCTGTTCGCCTCGTGCAAGGAGAGGCGGGAAGTGAGACCGGTTACGGGTCGCCCCGCGATGCTGCTCTTGCGTGGCAGAACGACGGCGCCGAATGGGTGCATCTGGTCGACCTCGACGCCGCTTTCGGGCGTGGGTCCAACAGCGAACTGCTGGCCGGCGTCATCGGTGACCTGACGGTCAAGGTGGAACTCTCCGGAGGAATCCGCGACGACGCTTCCCTGGAAGCCGCACTGGCCACCGGCTGTGCTCGCGTGAATCTCGGTACCGCCGCTATCGAAGATCCCGAGTGGTGTGCGCGTGCATTGGCCAAGTACGGCGACAAGATCGCCGTCGGCCTCGACGTTCGTCTCGTCGACGGTCAGTACCGCACCCGTGGTCGCGGCTGGGTCACCGACGGCGGCGATCTGTGGGAGACACTCGCGCGTCTGGATCGCGACGGCTGCACCCGTTACGTCGTCACCGACGTCTCCAAAGACGGCACCCTCACCGGTCCCAACCTCGAACTTCTCAGTCAGGTCTGCGCAGTCACGGACGCGCACGTCGTGGCCTCTGGTGGTGTGTCGACCATCGAGGATCTGCTCGCCATTTCCAGCCTGGTGGATCAGGGTGTCGAAGGCGCGATCGTGGGCAAGGCGCTCTACGCCGGACGCTTCACACTCCCCGAAGCACTGGCAGCAGTTTCCGGATAGATTTTCCAGATGACTCCGACGCGTGACCTCGACGAACTTCTCGCGATTGCGAGTCGGCTTCTCGACGGCGTCCACGATCAGTTCGTCTCCGGTGTCGGTGCCCCGAGCGCGGTCCGCAAGGGCTGGGGCGATTTTGCCACCGAGGTCGATCTCGCGCTCGAGAAGCGGTTGACCGCGGAGTTGTTCGAGCAGACCGGCATCGAGGTGCACGGCGAGGAATTCGGTGGCCCCGACGTCGGTTCGGGACTTGTCTGGGTTCTCGACCCCGTCGACGGTACTTTCAACTATTCGGCCGGATTGCCTACTGCCGGAACGTTGTTGGCGCTTCTCGACGACGGTGTCCCGGTGCTCGGATTGACCTGGCTGCCATTGATCGGTCACACGTACGCGACTCGCGCCGGCGGTCCGTTGCTGGTCAACGGAATCGCCGTACCTCCGCTGGAGCCAACCGATCTGGCGTCGTCGATCGTCGGCTTGGGCGCGCTCAACGTCAACAGTCGCGGCCGGATCCCCGGCAGTTTCCGGCTCGACCTCCTCGCCGAGATCAGCAAGGTGTCCTCGCGGATCCGGATACACGGCTCCACCGGAGTCGACCTGGCGTTCACCGCTGCGGGCATCCTGGGCGGCGCGATCGTCTACGGCCGCAACGCGTGGGACAACGCAGCCGGTGTCGCGCTCGTTCGCGGAGCGGGCGGGGTGGTCACCGATCTGGCCGGCAACCCGTGGACCGTAGAATCGGAGTCGGTGCTCGCCGCCGCCCCGGGCATCCACGGTGAGATTCTCGATATCCTCAACGCGCTCGGTGATCCGCGCGCTTCGTCCTCAGGAGGACCACAGTCATGACCCTCGCAGTTCGCGTGATTCCGTGCCTCGACGTCGACGCCGGACGAGTGGTCAAGGGTGTCAATTTCGAGAATCTTCGCGACGCCGGAGATCCCGTGGAACTCGCGGCGGCTTACGACGCTCAGGGCGCCGACGAACTGACCTTCCTCGACGTCACCGCGTCCACGTCGGATCGTGGCACGATGCTCGACGTCGTAAGTCGTACTGCCGAGCAGGTTTTCATTCCTCTGACTGTCGGCGGTGGAGTGCGCACGGTGGCGGACGTCGATCGTCTGCTGCGTGCCGGTGCCGACAAGGTCAGCGTCAACACCGCAGCAATCGCGCGCCCGGAGCTACTCAAGGAACTGAGTGAGCGTTTCGGCTCGCAGTGCATCGTCCTCTCGGTCGACGCCCGCACCGTTCCCCAGGGGCAGCCGGACACACCGTCAGGGTGGGAGGTCACCACTCACGGAGGCAAGCGCGGGACGGGTATCGACGCGGTCGAGTGGGCCGAGCGTGGCGCGGAGTTGGGAGTGGGGGAGATCCTGCTCAACTCGATGGATGCCGACGGCACCAAGGCCGGCTTCGACCTTCTGATGATCCGTGCTGTCCGGGCGGCGGTCCACGTACCGGTGATCGCCAGTGGCGGTGCCGGCCTGGTCGAACACTTCGCTCCTGCTTTGGAAGCGGGCGCGGATGCAGTTCTGGCAGCGAGTGTCTTCCACTTCGGCGATTTGAGCATCCCGCAGGTCAAGGATGCGATGCGCGCCGAGGGAATCGTCGTTCGCTAGGCGTTCTCGGCGCGGATTCCGTCGAACATGAGGCGACTGATGGCCTGGTTCAGTGCTGCGCAGTCGACGGACGAATCGGCTTGCAATCCTTGAATTGCACTTGCCAGCATCATGCCGTTGACGGCCTGCGCAGTGTTGTCGACGTCGAGGTCGGCGCGTAGATAGCCGCATTCGACCCCGTGATGCAGATACGCCGCGGTCAACGATGCCGACTGGTCGAGTAGATCGAGCATCCTGCCTGTGAGATCGGCGTCGACGCCGGTCGTCTCGAAGAGGAGAACCCGCGGAATACGCGGGTCGTCGAAGAAGATGCGGGGGAGTGCTTCGGCGATGCGACCGACCTGCGCGCGGTACTCGTCCAACGTGTTTGCTGCGTCAGGGGCATTCTCGACGGCGAGTGCGCTGATTATTTTTGCGATCAGATCGTCGATGACGTGGTTGATGATGTCGCGCTTGTTCTCGAAGTATCGGTAGAACGTGCCGTGACCGATTCCGAGAGTTGTTGCGATATCGGCAATTCCGGTCGCGTGATAGCCGCGTTTCGCGAAGCACTCGAATGATGCGTCGATGATATCGCGGCGCAGTTCCGCCTTTTTTCGTTCTGCTCTGGTCATGGCCTTCGTCACGTCAGGAATGATACCGTTCTCAATAACGGAATGACATGTCAGTTTCTGATGTGCAGTTCACGGGTGCGTGGTTCACAGATGCGCGGGTTCATGGTGTGCAGTTCACGAGAGGGATTCTCCGATGGCAGTGCAGTACGACGCAGTAGTGGTGGGGGCGGGCTTCGGTGGAATGGGTGCGGCCATTCAACTCAAGCGGATGGGCCTGGACAACCTGGCGATCCTCGAGCGTGAGGACGATCTGGGTGGAACCTGGCACGTCAATCGCTATCCCGGTTTGGCCGTCGACATCGCGTCGGTCACGTACTCGTACTCGTTCGAACCCAATCCGAACTGGTCCAGGCTCTTCGCACCTGGTGCCGAACTGAAGAAGTACGCCGATCATGTCGCGGACAAGTACGACCTGCGTAGACACATGACGTTCGGTGCTGTGGTCAACGGAGCCCGCTGGGACGAGGATTCCTCGCACTGGGTCGTATCCGTCGAGGGATCTCCGGATATCACCGCAAAATACCTCCTGACCGCGACGGGCTTCCTCTCGCAGCCACATCGCCCGGACATCTCCGGCATCGACGAATTTGCGGGCAAGATCATCCACACCACCGCCTGGGACGATTCCTACGATTTGTCGGGCACCAAGACCGCAATCATCGGAACCGGTGCCACTGCCGTGCAGTTGATCCCCGAGGTGGCGCGGCAGGCCGCAGAGTTGACCGTCTACCAACGCACACCGATCTGGGTAGTTCCCAAGATCGACGTCCCCATTCCGAGCGCAGTGCAGAGGCTGTTCTCGCGCATTCCGCTCACCCAGCGAATCGCTCGCGCTGTCAGTTCGTCGATACTCGAAATGATCATGGTCAGTGCGGTCCTGCACTACAAGCAGGTCAAACTGTTGAACAAGGGCGCTGCAGCCGCATCACGAGCGTTTCTGCGGTCGCAGGTCCGCGATGCCGGCCTTCGCAAGCAACTCACACCGGACTACGACTTCGGGTGCAAGCGACCCACGTTCTCCAACAGCTATTTCCGTACGTTCACCAAGGAGAACGTGCACCTTGAAACTACGCCGATCGACCATATCGCCGCCGACGGCATCGTCACCGCTGACGGACGCAAGACCGAGATCGACACCTTGGTGCTGGCGACCGGCTTCAACCTCTGGGACGTGAACTTTCCGGCCATCGAGGTTATCGGCCGTGAGGGCCGCAACCTCGGCAAGTGGTGGCGTGACAACCGTTTCCAGGCTTACGAGGGAGTTGCGGTTCCTCACTTTCCCAATTTCCTCACGCTCGCCAGTCCGTACTCGTACAGCGGTTTGTCCTACTTCACGACGATCGAATCGCAGATGCAGCACATGGATCGACTGTTCGGCGAGGTGAAACGGCGCGGCGCGGACACCTTCGAGGTCACCGAAACCGCCAACGCCAAGTTCCTGGACCGGATGACGGAGAACCTCGCGGACTCCGTCTTTTACGGCGGTAGTTGCCAGACTGCGCGGAGCTACTACTTCAATCAGCACGGCGAGGCTGCGATCCTGCGGCCCACCTCTACGCGCAACGCGTTTGTCGAAGCGAAACGCTTTCCGCTCGAAGACTATTCGATCATCTAGGTGTGCTTGTCCCGTGTTCGGCTAACGTGTCGAACCGACTCCGGTCGGAACCGATATCACGGGATAACGGTTCTGCCGCTTCAGTCGGGACGTGACCGAACTGTGCATCAGTTTGCTCACCGCGGAGGCAGCACCTTTTCGCGGTGATCCGATCACGATGGTGAAGGCGTCGTACTTGTCGGCAGTCGCGAGAATGACACCGGCCGGGTCGCCGTAGGTGCAGTCGTACGTCCACGTATCGGTGTGTGAGGCGAGCGCCGAGGCCGTCTGCTCGCGTTGCGACACCATCTCGTCGTGCAGACGCGTTTCGAATTGTGGGGAGTCGGTTTCGACAGGCAAGTCCTCGGATGTGATGCAGTGAACGACGTGGAGGGCCGAATCTTCCTTGGCGGCAAGCATCAATCCGTAGCTGACGACATTCTTGCTGGTCAGGCCTGTGTCGATGCCGAGAACTATGTGGCGGGTAGGGACGCGATCGGTACTCGGGTTCGCGAGGTGGCAGGTGTACTCCGGGTGTGGACCGTCATGATGCTGATGGTTCATGTCGGATCCTCTTCCGCAGCGACGGCGACGTAACTCCCATTCTAGGGCGGCCACGCAGGGGAATTCCACGGAAGTCACAGGTGGAAGGTATAAACGTCATATGAGTCTTGATCCCGCAATCGCAGCGAAGCTGAAGCGTAACGACGCCGGACTGTTCAGCGCGGTTGCGCAGGAGAAGTCGACCGGTGATGTGCTGATGGTCGCGTGGATGGATGACGAAGCGCTCGCGCGAACACTGGAAACCCGTAAGGGGACGTACTATTCGCGCTCGCGGCAGCAGTACTGGGTCAAGGGTGAGACGTCGGGGCACACCCAGTACGTCCACGAAGTGCGACTCGACTGCGACGGCGATTCGGTCTTGCTGATCGTCGACCAGGAGGGCGCGGCGTGCCACACCGGCACTCACACGTGTTTCGACACCGACGTCCTACTCGCCGCTCAGCAGTGACGCGACATGGCCGCTGACAAGACTCCACAACCGCTCGATTACACCTTCACCGCTCCTATCGAGAAAGACGGGGCGTTCGCGACGTTTCTCACCGTGCCCGGTTCGGCGGAACTTCTGGGAACCAGACGCGCAGTCAAGGTGGTCGGGATCCTCGACGGCGAGCATCCCTTCGAGGCGACGCTGATGCCCTCCGGCGACGGACCTCATTGGCTTCCGCTCCGCGTGGCGCTCTGCAAGGCGATTGGCAAGAGCCTCGCTGGAGAAGAAGTATCGGTACGTCTACAGCAGCGATTGACCTGAAGTTTCCCGAACCGAGGAGAATTGTGGTCGACAGAGCCGTTGATTCGTTGCAGATGGTAGCGCGAGAGCTGAGTCCGTTCGGCGGTGACGAGGGGAAAACACGCACGCTGCGCATGTCGCGGGCTCTCGCGGCACCCATAGGCACGGTCTGGGCGGCGATAACCGAGTTCGACCGCATTCCCCAATGGTTCATGCCGGTCGCGGGAGAAGCCATGATCGGAGGCCACTATCAGCTCGAGGGCAACGCCGGCGGCGAGATTTTGGCGTGCGATGCTCCTCGAACTCTTCGCATCACCTGGGAATATGCCGGCGATGTGAGCTATGTGACCGTGAATCTCGCCCAAAAAGGCAGTGGTGCAACGCTGTTCGACTTCGAACACGCTGCGGACGTGGAGCCTGATCGGTGGGCCGAGTACGGTCCAGGTGCCGTCGGCGTCGGGTGGGACATGGGACTGCTCGGGCTGGCTCGACACGCGGAACTGGGGATCGCGACCCCACTCGAGACACCCGAGTGGTCGGCGATCGACGAGGCCAAGGCGTTCATCGCGGGAAGCAGTGAACTGTGGGCCGAAGCTACGATCGCATCGGGCGACGACCCGGATGCGGCTGCAGCCGCCGCTGCTCGCACGACGGCTGCATACACCGGGTAGATCGTCGCTGCGGGGACTAACATCGGAATAGTCTGGTTGTTGCGGGACTTCCGCGCCACGAGCGGAGACGACGATGGTGTATCGGCTCATCGAAGTAGTGACGGTGTTCGTTCACTTCGGATTTGTTCTCTATGTGGTGCTGGGTGGATTTGTCGCATGGAAGTGGCGTCGTACCATCGCAATCCATCTTGCTGCGGTTGTCTGGGGAGCCGGTTCGATAGCGGTCGGATACGACTGCCCGCTGACCAATCTCGAGAACTGGGCCCGCCGGATGGCCGGAATCGCGGAGTTGCCGTCCACCGGATTCATCTCGCACTACATCACCGGCGTGTTCTATCCGGTGGGTATCGAAGGCCTGGTACAGGCGCTCGCGGCGACGGTGGTTGTCGGATCCTGGGTCGGATACGTGCTGCTCGGACGGCATTCGAAGGCAGAGGTCAAAGCGTCGTCAGTGTCATGATTCTTCAGTGTCATGATTCCTTGGTGACGATCCCTGCCGTTTCTGGATGGAAACGGCAGGGAGGCGCTGTCAGGAATTACGCGCGAGTCAGTGCCACCACGGGAATTGTGCGGATCCCAGCTGTCTTCTCCGCATATTCGGCAAATCCCGGGTATCGACTGGCCTGCTCGTCGTAGATGCGGTCACGTTTCTCGCCGGTTACCTCGCTGACGGAGACCGGGTATGTTTCGGTGCCGACCTCGACCTCTGCCTGATCGGTGGCAACGAGGTTGTAGTACCAGTCGGGGTTGGTCGGGGCGCCGGCCTTGGATGCAAAAACGTAGATGGTCTTAGGATCCCGCTCGTCTGCCAGATACATCATGGGACTGACGAAATCGCGCCCGGATTTACGTCCTGTGTGATGGACCAACACCATGGGCGCACCTTCGAAGGGGCCACCTACCTTGCCCTCGTTTTCCCGAAACTCCGAAATGATGCCTGCGTTCCAATCGTCGGTACTCATCGTTGTCTCCTGGTCTGCGAGTGGCGAAAGGCTCTGGTGCCAAGCTTTGCACAACTGGTGAATCGACGAGAGATCATCTTCGGCGTCAAGCATGATCTACTATCTACGTATGAACGCAGATAGTGGTGTTTGTCGCCGCAAGCTTCCCGATGATCAAGTCGACCTCGTAGTCGAGGTGTTCCGCATGCTCGCCGACGCAACTCGTGTGCAGGTGTTGTGGGCATTGGTCGACCGCGAGTGCTCGGTGAACGAGCTGGCAGAACGTGTCGGCAAGCCGGCGCCTTCTGTGTCACAGCACCTGGCGAAACTGCGTATGGCGAGGTTGGTGCGAACGCGCCGTGATGGTACGACGGTGTTCTATCGCCTGGAGAACGACCATGTGCGCCAACTGGTTACGGATGCGGTCTTCAATGCCGAACATGCCGGACCCGGATTGCCGGGGCATCACCGTAGTGAAGGTGAGCTTCGGGAGATTCACCCGGAGCGCTCGGCGAAGGTCGATCGTACCGATCAAGAAGAAGGTGCGTCATGACACCCGAGCCCAAGACGACCCACGGACACGGTCACAGTCATGGCCGTGGTCACGGTCACGGCCACGGCCCGAAGGGATTTCGATCGGCAGTTCGCGAAGTGTTCTCCCCGCACAGTCACGACGCTGCCGACAGTGTCGACGACGCGTTGGAATCGAGCGTAATTGGCATCCGGGCGGTCAAGATCAGTCTTGTCGCGCTCGGGGTCACCGCAGTTGCTCAGGTTGCGATCGTGGCGATCTCGGGTTCGGTGGCGCTGCTGGCGGACACGATTCACAACTTCTCCGACGCGCTCACGGCAGTCCCACTCTGGATTGCCTTTGCGCTCGGCCGACGTGCGGCGACCAGGCGTTACACCTACGGGTTCGGCCGTGCGGAGGACCTGGCCGGATTGTTCGTGCTTGCGATGATCGCATTGTCGGCGGTGATTGCCGGTGTGGAGGCGGTGCGGCGTTTGATCAATCCGGTGGAGATCGAGCACCTCGGTTGGGTAGCGGCTGCAGGTTTGATCGGTTTCATCGGCAACGAACTCGTGGCGTTGTATCGGATCAGAGTGGGGCGGCAGATCGGTTCCGCGGCTCTGGTGGCCGATGGATTGCATGCTCGCACAGACGGATTCACTTCGCTCGCAGTCCTTCTGGGGGCGGGGGGAGTTGCGCTGGGTTTCCCGTTGGCAGACCCGATCATCGGCCTTGTCATCACCGTGGCCATCGTGGCAGTGCTGAGGACCGCAGCGCGAGACGTCTTCCGGCGGTTGATGGACGGCGTCGAACCGGAGTTGGTGGACGATGCCGAACATGCGCTGCAACACGAGCCTGGAGTTCTCGGCGTACGTGATCTGAAGATGCGATGGATCGGGCACCGGTTGCACGCCGATGCGGAACTCGACATCGATCCGCGGGCAACTCTTGCCGAAGCTCACGCAATCGCGCACAGTGCCGAGCATTCGCTCACTCACGCGGTGCCCAAGCTCGCCACTGCCCTGGTGCATGCGTATCCGGCGCATGATGCGGCCAAGTCCGAGATCGGATACCGATCGCCTTCCCGGTGATATCTGTGCCCGATGTCAAGCCGCAGCGGCTTCCCAGGCGAAACCGTCGGGGTCTGTGAAGGGTTCAGACGCGCCCGCAATGGTCAGACGGTGCGATCCGGTGCCTTCCGGAGACAGCCCGGCATCCTTTGCCAAGGCGCGGCGACCGTACAGTGCCAGTGTCACATTGCCCGGTGCACTGGTGAATTCGACGTACTTGCGACCGAAGCTCTTGGACACCTCGAGTCCGTGGTCTAGGTAGTACTGCTTGCTGGCCTTGACGTCTTCGGCGCCGAGCAGCAGCACGAGGCTGTCGATCGTTCGGGTGGCTGGTCCGTTGTTCTTCTTCGACGACGTGGCGATCTTCCAGATCGAACCGTCCGGAGCCTGAACAACTCCGCCGTAGCCCCAGAGGGATTTCTTGACCGGCTTCAACTCGGTGGCGCCGGCCGCGAGCGCCGCGTCGACGAAGGCGTCGACGATGTTCGGTTGGGCGACGACGAGCGAAAGGGTGTACCCACGAAACCCTGTTGTCGGTTCGTTCGATTCCCGTAGCTGGATTCGATCTCCGACGCCGAGGGCGTTGTAGAAGGCTTCGGCTGCCGCGAGTTCGGGAACATGGAGGATCACGGACTGTGCGGTGGTCATCTGTGTGCTCCCTGCTGATGTGTGGATTGACGACGTGTGGTCGGAAGTGGACTTCTGTGGTGTGTTCATGTGTTTCAAGGTAATTGCGGGTCCCTTGGCTGTGCTTCTCGATTTCTGATCGGTTTGGTGAGCCGAGTGGCGTCGTGCAGTTCGCAAGCCGCCCCAGGTGGGCAATTTGTCGCGAATATCCAGTTCAGCGGATGTTTTCTCGATAGGCTGACGAGAGTCGATCGGATGTATCTCACGCCGCCGTGGAACGGGGAAACCAGTGATCGCACTGCGAGGAAAGTCGTTAGCCGCAGTAGTAGTGGTGTCCATGACGATGGCGTTGGCCGCGTGCACTTCCGGTGAATCGGCGCCTGAGGTCGGCGCCAATTACGGCTCGGACGGTGCCCCGGACGACTATCGGGAGCCGGTGAAACTGAGCAGTCGAGATGGTGTCCTCGAAGTGCGGTTGTCCGCCCATCAGGGAGTGGTTCCGCTCGATACGGCGTCCGCGCCGGTGTCGAATTTTCTCCTCTTCGGGTACGAGGTCATCCGCGGTACGGCGTCGGACGGATCGACCTCGGCGAGTGACGTCTATCCGGCGCCGACTCTCCGCGTCAATCCCGGAGAGCGTTTGATCATTCACTACGACAACGATCTGCAGGACCTCGCGATCGAGGACTTCTACGATCCGGCATTCACACCGGCCGGCGGGGATGTTCCGATCTATCCACCGGCGCTGACGTCGGCTCCTTTGAATCTGCACACGCACGGAGTTCACGTGAGTCCGGACGGCAATGCGGACAACGTGTTGCTCAACATCCCCGCCGGTCAGGGAAACGTGTACGACTACGCGATTCCGGGGACGATGCCGAACGGACTTTACTGGTACCACAGCCACCGGCACACCCTCACGGCCCAGCAGACCTACATGGGTCTGGCCGGGCTGCTGGAAATCGGCCGGCCGGACGGCAATTTGCCTGTCGTGACGGCCAACGACATTCCGATCCGCGACATGGCACTGCAGTACAACTTCGTGTTCGACCGCAAAGGTAAGGGGCGACAGCTCAACGATGCCAACTGGCCCCAATTCGTCAGCACCTTGACGCCGCCCACCGGCACGGAATTGGCGGACGGGACATACCGTCCGATCTTGGCGCCGGTCAATTTCTCGGATACCACGCAGGGAGCGCAGTATTTCACCAACTGGTACACCGGACCGCTGTCGCCGGCCAATCATCGCGGACAGAATCAATTCGTACCAGGCAACCTTCAGAGCTTCGTGGGTGAGTCGACGAGCGTCCCGGCCGATCTCTCCCTGCCGGACAACCAACGCGACGTGCAGTACACGGTGAACGGTCAATTTCAGCCGTCCCTGAAATTGAAGCCGGGGCAGACCGAGATCTGGGTGCTCGCCAACATCAGCGACTTTGCCTACATGCCGGTTACGTTGACGGAAACCGCAACCGGCACCCATCCGAAGTTCGCAATCGTGGGGCAGGACGGAAACCCGTTCGACGAGGTCAGGCCACCCGTGGACGGGGACGGAACCAGGCTGGTGATTCCGCCGGCCTCGCGCTATGCAATCGCCGTGACGATGCCGGCGTCCGGCGATCTGGTGCTGGAGATGCCACCGCTCGAGGGTGCAAAACCGGTGAGTAATCCGGGCATTCTCTACACCAACAACGGTACCGACAATCCGCCCGCCGAACTCGGAACCGTCACCGTCGACCCGTCGGTGATCAGCTACGCGGACGGATTCTTCACGTTCCCGACGCAGCAGCTGATCCGCGCCACACCAGACGAGGGCGAAGGAAAGACGACTCCCTTCGAGTTCGGACAGAAGCTCGACACCTACACATCCTTCGTGGATACCGCAGCGATGACACCCGACGTGACCCGCAACCTCACTGTCTCGGGCGGCTTCAGTAACGACAAGGCCAGCAACAGTGATCCGAAGGCCTTCACCTACGAGTTCGCCGACAACACCTTCCCCAACATTCCGTTGATTCAACCGCGTTTGAATTCCGTCGAGGAATGGAAGATCACGAACCTCAACAACGACGAACATCCGATGCATATTCACGTCAACGACTTCCAGGTGACGGAAGTCGTCGATCCCGTCGCCGGCACCACGACGGGCATTCAGCCCTGGGGAATCGACAACGTGAACGTGCCTGCGCCAGTGACAGACGAGAACGAGAATGCGCTGGAACCAGCATCGGTGACGTTGCGGACGAAGTTCACCGAGTACACCGGAACCTTTGTAATCCATTGCCACCGACTCAATCACGAGGACAACGGTCTGATGGCTACCGTCAACGTGATTCCCGAGGTATCGACATATGCCGTCGCGATACCTGGTTCGGCCGGCGTGCCCGCCAAGGTGCAGATATTCGATGCCGACGGCGACACACTGATCACTGCTGTGACGCCCTTCCCGTCGTTCGAAGGCACCCCGAGTGTTGCGATGGCGGACGTGAACGGAGACATGGTGCTTGATCTGGTCGCTGGAACAGGTGCAGGCTCCGCTCCGGAAGTAGTGGCGTACAACGCAGTCGGAGGCGTGCCGTTCACCGACGAGCTGGCCAGGTTTGCACCCTTCGATTCGGGCTTCCGCGGTGGAGTGAGTGTCGGCGGCGTCGACATCGACGGAAATGCTCTGGCGGACAACATCATCGTCGCATCGGGCCCCGGAATGGAGTCGCTGGTCAAGATCTACTCCACCGACCTTCCGCCGGACAAGAAGTCTGCGCCCGCAGAATTCGGCTCCTTCGCTCCATATCCGGGTTCGAGTAGTGGCGTCACTTTTGCAACCGGGATGGTGGACAGTCACTCAGGTCGGGCGAGCATCGTGACAGCGCCAGGCGCGGGCGAGGAACCGCTGGTCAAGACATTCCGCTACGACCTGTACGAACCGACGGCGGCGGCAAAGGGTGGCTCCGACGAACACGCAGGTCATGCGGATGGGCCGGCGATGACGTCACAGTTCTTGGCCTTCGACCAGGGCTATCACGACGGAGTATCGCTTTCGACGGGGTGGGTGGCCGGCGCCGAGGGCGGAGCGAAATCGATAGTGGCGGGCATGCTCGGAGGGGACGGTTCCGTCCGTGTCTTCTCGAGTGGATCGAGGCTCGACGGCGCGCCCGAGATGTACCTCGAGAGCCCGGATCACCATTCGACGGACGTAGCGTTTCGGGAAGTTGCCTCCTTCGATCCCTTCGCCGGTCCAGGGTCGGGCGTCGAAGTGGCGACGACGAGTACGACTACCGGCGCGGATCTCCTTGTGAGTGGGAGCAACGGAACGGGTGCCGAAGTTCGGAAACTGACGCTGGGTCGCTCCGATCCGGCCGCGACCACTTTGACACCCACTCTTGTGGGGACGCTCCCGCCCTATCCCGTCGGTGGGGGAGCACTGCCGCTCGGGGGTCGATGACCGGCCAGAGCCGGGTATGCCTTGAATGATCCTGTTTGGTAACCAGTATGACCGTGCAAGAACTGTCGTGATGCAGTCTCCTGGCGACGCCTTGATCAACGCCCGGCGGTTTGCCAGGTGTGGGTTTGTTGGGCGGCGATGTCGACCAGACGATCGAGTCCGAAGTTGAGGTCGAGTAGGTGGGTGTCGAACAGCGGTAGTTCGTTGATCGGTTGAGGAACGGTCATGTCGATTCGGTATCGGTGGAATCCGTTGGTGTCGACGCATTCTCCGCCTCCTCGCCCTTTGCTGGTGGTCCAGGACGAAGTGGAGGTGGGAAGTGGCTCGGGCAACGTCGTGTAGTCCATGAGGACCGAGATGATGCCGAAGGAGTAGGGCGCACTCGGAATGGTCACTCCCACGGGTTGCGGGTCGCCACTCAAGAGCGCTGGGTCTGTGCATGCGACTTGGAATCCAGGTCCGTTGGGTAGACCCATCCGGGTCGACAGGAGGTCGTACGAGCTGTTGCCGAACAATGACGGGAGTCCGATGAGTTCGGTGGAATAGGCGGTGATGCAACCGGTCTCACCCTGCTGAGTGCACAGTGGAATGTTCGCGAAGTCGCCGCCGGTGGTCTTCCCGGCTGCAGTGGTCACGTTTCCGCCCATGAGAAAGGCGCCGACCAGTTGTGTACGTAGTTGCGGGTTCGGATCGATCTGCTCTCGAATGAGTTTGCGTGCCATCATCGTTCCTTGGGAATGGCTAACGAAGATCACCCCGCGACCGTTGTTGTCGTTCTCCAGGTAGTCGTTCCAGGCGGCGAGCACGTCGCCATACGCGAGTTCTAGTGGGCCGTCCAGACCGGCGAGCGCGGCGGGCAACCCGAGCAAGGGAACCTGTCGGTAGACGGGTGCGAACACCCTACAGACGTCGGAGAATCGGGCTGCTTGGAATCGCGCGATCGACTGCACTTCCGGTGATGCGGCAGGGTCGGCATTGAGCGCAACCTGGTTGCTGACTGTCGGATAGAGGTAGAAGCAGTCGACGGGCTTGTCGGTGGCACTGTCTGCCTTCGGTGGTTGGACTTCACCGGTCAGGAGATCGGTGGTGTCGGAGGGGAGATCGCACGGGTCGGAAGTGAGGTCGGGCGTGCAGAGCCACTGTGTGCCGGAGTGCGGTTCTGCGGTTGCCGGTGAGGTCGCGCTGACAGCAAAGGCCGGCGCCACGAGGATTGTTGCCAGAGCGATAAAGAGTGATCGACGTGCACGAACGTGGGATTTTCTGGTGCGCAAACAGTTCGACGTTGCTTGTCCGGTCTTCATGCATCCTCCGTCGTGTTTGCTTCACACAGGTCGTCTACTGTGAGGTAGACCATACAAATGATTCGCACTGCTGACTATAGGCACTGCGAAGTAGATCGTGCGAGCTCGCGGGATCTCGCCGGGAGGAGCTGTGTCGATGGAACCGTTGGTGCCGGATTCGGTGGCCGTTCATCCGGGGTGTTTGCTGGTCAAGCTCGGTCAGGTGGCGTTTCGATTGACCGAGAATCGGTTGGCTCCATTGGGTATGCGGACCCGGCACTACACACTGCTCAAGGTGCTTGTCGCCGAGGGACCGCTGTCGCAGTCGGAGCTCGGTCGACGGAGCCGGATAGATCCGACGACTGTGGTGGCGGTCATCGACGATTTGGAAGCGAAGGAGTTCGCAACCCGGACGCGTGACACTACTGATCGTCGGCGCAGCTTGGTGGTTGCCACCGATGCTGGGCGACTGGCAGCGGCAGAGGCTGACGCTCTGCTCGACGGACTGGGCGCAGAGATGTTCGCGGACTTGACCGACGATCAAACCCGGGACCTGGCGGGCATTCTCGGCGCGATCAATGCTGGTGCGGCTCTGTCACAGGCTGCGGAGAACCTTCGCGTCTGAGCGATGTGACAGTTCATGCTGGTGCGTCACCCCTCGCGGGTGATGCACGGTTGCGAAGCCGGTACCTATGGTCAGGTGTACTTGGTGACGGGCCGCGTCAGGACGGCACGATGAGTGAATCGTATCGGTATGTAGGTGGCTATCCCACCGAGGAAACCGTTCGTAGGGACCGAACTCTACGCCCGAGAGAAGTGGTTCTATCAGGCGCAGATCGAATCCCCGGCGATGTTCCGCCGGAGTCCGGGGGCGGGATCACTGTACTGGCTTGGTCTCCGCGACGCCGACGGTAGCTATTTGGACGGTGCGCACCCGTACACTCTCGATGTCCCACAACCTGTTCCGGCGAAATTGTTCTGGTCGATCACGGTCTACGACGCCGCGACTCGCAGCGAAATTCTCACCGAACAAGGAAACGCAGCGCTGCGTTCGATGAACGAGCTTTCCGAGGTCGACACAACCGCGCCCGTCAGGCTGCATTTCGGACCCACTGCTCCTGCCTCCGGCTCCGACCGATGGATCCGAACGATCCCGGGAAAAGGGTGGTTCGTGTACTTCCGGATTTACGGGCCCGACGAACCGGCATTCGACGGTACGTGGCAGTTGCCCGACTTCATCCGGCGCTGAAGGGATGCGGCTCGGTGAGCGGTCATGGTCCGGGTGGGCTGTCGCCGCCGGTCGCCTGCGTCGGACACAGTCTCTCCGTCAGAGTCCGTCAGAATGTGGACGTGTCGATGGGATGCGTCACCGTGTATCACCGAGAACGGAGTAGCTGATTCGGGGTCGGCGGCCGGAATGACTGACCTCGTCAGATATCCGCCGTCGACCCCGATACTCAGTTGTCAGTCGAGAAGTTTCAGGTCGCTGGGCTTCCAGGATTGATCGAAGAAAGCTTGCTGCGGCCCGTACAACCGAACGATCACGAAGTAGCCCTTGCCCGGCACCGTGCGTAGCCAGTTGCTGTCATCGGCTGCAGCGGGCCGGTTCGGACCGAAGTAGATGTCGTGGGAACCATCCTGATTGTAGGTGGGCTTGTCCATGGTGTTGATCGACGGGAACGGTTGGCCGTTGTCCAATCCCGACGCAGAAACATTGTCGTACAGGGCAACTGACCAGAACAGCGCTGCCGGTATCTTGGGTGGCAAATGTAGTGAATACGATTTTGCGCCGTCAAGCCAGTTGCCGTCGGCGTCCTTCATCGTCGCGGGATACTTCGCGCCCTTGTCCACGATGTTCATGACCATGCCGGGAGAATCCGAGTAGGCCGCGGTGAAGAAGGCGGTCCTCTGCTCGAGGTTGGTAAAAGTCTCACTGGATTGGAACTCGGTGTTTTCTCCGGCAAAGGTGTTCACCCATCGCAGTCCGTCGTAGTACGTCCCGCCGGGTTCCAGGGCGAGGAGATGCGTGACGGTCACCTTCGAGATCTTGAATGCAGTCCGTGCTGCCTTGTCGAGGAGTTCGCGGTCATGCTCGTCGGGTGTGAACGGTGTGCCCTTCTCGATTCCGATGGTGTGGAGGAAACCTCGGAGATCGAGATCGGATCGGTCGACAGCTTCGTTCTGGATGAATCTGTCGAGCATCTCGAAGTATGTGCCGTCACTGGGGAAGAGCATGTTGCACTCGACGCCGGATGCGTGTGGGAAATGCATCGCGAGTGCACGATCTTTACCGCCGAGGGGGTAGATCACGGTGGACTCGAGCTTGTCGACCGCCGGAGTCAAGTCGTGAGGGTCGGAGAAGAACGCTCGCCAGAAGAGAAAGACATTGCGGGTACGCGAACGATAGACATATCCGGATTCGGGATTCGGGCCGTCGTAATCGGGTGGCAGGAGGATAAATGTTCCACCTTCGCCGGCGTCCGGACCTGCGAGTCCGACATCGCCTTTCCACGTGTGCCCGTCGATGGTGGGACCTTCGATCGGGCGTTGCCAGAAGTCGTCGAACATTCCGAGGACCCCTGACGGGGCTTCGACGACGAGTGGTCCGTGCTCGTCCAGATCCAGGTATCCCATCGCATAGACGACGTCGAAATTGGGAGTCGTGACCAGTGTTTTCGCATCGATCCTGTTCTGCCAGATCGGAAGGACGTTGTAGCCGCTACCGAATTGTTTCTCCGAGCCTTCTTTCATTGCCCAGATGTTGATTGCGGGTAGTGACCACAGGTAGGCCTGCACGGCACGTTGGAAGAACAGTTCGTCTCGTAGAGTCGAGATCGTTTCCTCTGTCGGGAATCCTTGTGCGAATTCCGAAGCGGAGAGATCGTCGTATCGGGTCATGGTCTACCTTTCGCTTCGAATCGGGGAGATCGACTTCACGGACTTCACCATGGCCGCGGTTCGGCGGCGACACATCACCCGCCGCGGATGAATGCGCCCCGGGCCTCCGAGGGGCAAAGCCTTGAATCGCAATGTTCCCGTCGGGTTCCTCCGAGAACCGTGAGAGCCCGTATGGAATCCGCCGGAGTCGCCGAAGGGGCGAGAACAAATGCAACTGATGACGACGCGGGCTAGGCGCGGGAGGGCGGAAACGATTCTTCTGTAACGGAATTCCCCATCGTGGATCCGGATCAGGCGTTGGCTCGGCATCTCGCCTGCCTGGACTCCCATCAGCATCGAGGGCGTTCCGCCCGCAGTCGGCTTTCACGCCGGAGGCCGCTGCAGAGTCCGCGGCCACTGATCAGGTCACGGTCGGCCACGATCGTGATGCGATCGAGCAGGTGAGCGCGAAGGTCGCTGCTGCTGAACGCCGCGGCCTGCCGAGCGGGGACGAACCCCACGTACGCTCCGTCGAGCCTTCACGGGGTTACGGGTCAACTGCGTCCTTGCGCGAAAGTTGAAGCGGGAGAGCAGAGTTCAGGTGATGGTTCGGATGCGTGTCGCTGGCTGACGAGCAGGTCGGCTTCATTGCGTGCCGGATAGTCGACGCTAGGTAGGTGCAGAGTTGACGCCCGACATTCAGGCAGCTGTCGCTGTCACCCCTCAGCGTCAGCGGCCCAGCGTCCGAGCGCGACGATTGCCCCGCGTAGGGCATGCCCACGGTCGGTGAGTGCGTACGCCCGTGTGTTGTGCCGCAGGGGCAGACGGGTCAGTACGCCGGCCGTTTCGAGCTCGCGTAGGCGGGTCGCGAGCATGTTGGTTGGCACTCCGAGGTCGCGCTGCAGATCGCCATAGCGCTGCGGCCCGTCGAGCAGCCGCTCCACGATCAGCAGCGCCCACCGTGCTCCTACGACTTCGAGGGCCGCTGCGAGGTCGCTCACGCGGTCGTTTCGGTGTCCGGCTTCATCCAGAACGGCGAGTAGTGGTAGCCGTCGGGGTCGTCGAACTGGCGCTGGTACATGAAGGGGTAGTCGTCTGTGTCGCCGATGCGCCCACCGGCGGCGCCGGCGCGGGCGACGAGTTCGTCGACCGCCTCGCGGCTGCCGAGGTCGAACGAGACCGTCACCTTCGACGGGGTGCGGGGTCCGCCGACCAGCTCCTCGACGCCGCCGACGCTGGCGTACATCTCGCGGCTGCCGAGCATGACGTACTGCTCGGGCGCGATCGCGAAGCACGACACATTGTGATCGGACATATCGGCGTTGAGGGTCCAGCCCAGGGCGGTGTAAAAGGTGGTCGCGCGCTCGACGCTCTCGACCGGGCATGTGATGAACAGGCTCATGTGATCCACACTTGCAAAATGCAAGTACGCTGTCAAGGGTCAGGTTGTGCACTCTGGCTGAGTCGGTGTCGCTGGGGAGCAGTCACCCAACTGCGTTGTCCGTCTTTCCGGGAAGGTCTGCGGCCTGCAGTCCCGGTATTGGGGCGCGAGTTTGGTCGCTTCTCGAAAATCTCAAACATCATGGTAGGCAACCGCATTACCGCACCAACCCGCCTGATCCCCTTCGGGCGGAACTATGAATATCTACGCCGTTGACACTCAGGCTGCTGCCGCAGTCGACCCCTTCGGCGTCGCTATCACCGCCGAACTGGTTGCTGTGATCACCACTGCCGGACAAAATCGGCTACCTCCCGTTCGGCGACCTCGCCGGACCGGCCCTCACTTTCGACGGGGTCGAGTATTCGCCAGTCGAGACGTCGACCGGTCCGCAGGTGCGGAGCGCACCGGCAAGAACCGTGGCACCGCGGCAACAGAACCGCTGACGAAGTTAACCTGCTTGGTCGCCACACTGATAAAGAGTTGCAACACATTTGGTGAAGGCTGAGCTTGGCCCGACGTGCTGGCGCGGCTTAATTCACCGATCGAAGTCTCCTGGAATGAAAATCGGTTTCCCGCGAGAGCGCTCTTCATTTCCCTCTGCCGCCTCTACCGAGATGGAAGGAGGTTTATGAATGAATGACTTTGATTCAAAAATGTGGACTGAGCAGCTGCGGCAGAGAAAAACCCTGAACGCCTGACACTTTCAGAATACAACGACGGTGGGGGCTTGCGGCAAGGCCCCGGTGATGCGGCACACTTGCTCGTCCCACCCGATTGGCGAGAGGATTCAAGGTGTCTGAGCTACTCGATGAGGGCCCGTTCTTCCATGGCACGATCGCGGACCTACGCGTAGGTGAGCTCCTGACCGCAGGGCGCCGATCGAACTACCGTCCCGAGATCGTGATGAACCACATTTACTTCACCGCTCTTGTCGATGGCGCCGGTCTTGCAGCGGAGATCGCAGCAGAACTCTCACGCAGTGAGGCACCCCCACGCGTATACGCGGTAGCGCCCACCGGGCCGTTCGAGAACGACCCGAATGTGACCGACAAGAAATTCCCCGGCAACCCCACCCGGTCCTACCGCAGTAGCGCCCCTTTGCGCATCGTCGACGAGATCACCGACTGGACGCGATTGACTCCCGAGCAGCTGCAGATCTGGCGCCAACGGTTGACTGCGATTCTCTCGAGCGAACGTGGCGAGATCCTCAACTGAGGTGCGCATAGAAGCGTCGATAGGTCCTCGATCTGGCAGCTAGCGTCTTGGTGCCACCTCGACGATGATGGATTTATTGATTTCGAGTGGCGACAACTCCCATGCGACGCCGTCACGTGCCGAGCCTGCTGTCGTGTATGGCGGGGGAAATCCTGCGGTGTAGGCGGACGAGGAAACGGTGACAGCGACGAGCGCGCTCGTGCAGGGATTACCATGCCGCCTCCAATAATCTGAGGATGTCGCTCTCGGTGATGGGGCGGGGGTTGGCAGAAATGGTGTGGTCGAGCATTACGTGGGCTGCAATTGCGGGGAGAGCATCGCGCCGTCCACCCGCGCAAGAGATGGTGGCAGGCACACCGACACTCGTGACGAGTTCCCGAACGGCGTCGTGTGCCGCATCTGCTGCGGTGATCCCAGGATGGATCGTTCGGCCGAATGCGCTCGCTATTCGTTGCGCCTTTTCCTGAATTGATCTGGCGTTGAAGGCAATTACGTGTGGCAGCATTATTGCTGAGGTCACGCCATGGGTGATGTCGAATTCTGCGGCTAGCTGGTGCCCAATCGCGTGGGAGAGTCCGACACCGGAATTGGTGATGGCGAAACTCGCTAACCACGCGCCGAGCAAGCACTGGAGCCGAGCGTCAGTGTCTCGTGGGTTTCGGACGCTGTGTGCAAGGTTGGTGTTGAGGAGTTCGAGGGCTTCGGTACACAACGCATCGGACACTGGCGTACTGCCCGCCGAAAGAATGCTCTCCACGGCGTGATCAACGGCCCGGATTCCCGACGCACCCCACAACCAGTCGGGGGTGGTCGTGGTCATCGCCGGATCGAGTACTACGGCAGTGGGTGCCAGCAAGGGTGAGCGGTACGTGTGCTTCTCCCGGGTTCGCATATCGGTGATACCCACGAGATCTGTGTTCTCTGCACCTGAGAGAGTGGTGGGTATCGCGAAATGAGGGACGACTGCGTCGGGAACCTGCGGCACGACAAACGTGTTCGGGTAGGTGAAGCGGATGCGGTGGCGGTCGAAGCCGGCGTCGTCGGTGACATCGGCGGCCAGGCACATCGCCACTGCCTTTGCTGCATCGATCTGGGTTCCGCCGCCCACACTGATCACGCAGTCGACGTTGCGGGATCGGGCGATGTCGGCGGCAGCGAGTACGGCCTCGCGGGGTACGTGCTGTGGTGTGGCGGAGAATACCTCGGCGACGGTGTTGCCGAGGTGGACTCGTAGTTCCTGCTCGGCCGAGGATCCGGCCAGTGAACCTGACATCATCACCAACGCTCTGCTGGCTCCCTTTCGTGCCATGACGTCGGGAAGTGCCCCCAGCGCGTCCTTGCCGTAGACGATCGCGTTGGTGTTGGGCATTGTGAATTCTCTTGGCATCGCTGCAATTTCCTTACAGTAGAGAACATTGGCTGTGCTCGGTGCCTGACGGCACGAAACCGTCACTGACGAGTTTCCTCGTAAGCGGGTTGTAGAAGGCTATAAGATTGCCGCTTCCACCTTGGAGGATTGAACAATGCTGACGGCGAGGGCAGGGAAACGATGGCAATGGATGAGCGAGATGTTTTGGTCGACCGCGTGGTTGATCGCCTGACCGACCAAGTCGAGGCGATCACTCAGGAAGCGGTCGAGGTGGGTTCATTGGACATCGCGTCCTATGGCGTTGTTCCGATGGCGGATCTCCGTCTTGCCATCGAACGCAACGTCGTAGTCGCGGTCCAGGCGATCCGGGATGGTTCGTTGCCTGAGCCGGAGGACATTCTCGATGTGAGTGTCGCCCGGGCGCGGCTCGAGCTCGGCGTGTCCGTCGATGACATGATCAGGGCTTATCGGCTGTGCATCAACGTCATCCGGGGACGCTTCGAGCAGGAGTGCATGGCCCTCGGTGTGCCTGCGGAGGCAATCTTGCGCTTCTCGAACCTGTTGTGGGCCGTCACCGACATCGCGTCGACTCGAATATCTCGCGTGTACTACGAGCTGGAAGTGGCCGAGGTGCTTCGCGACGTGCGGTTGCGTGACAGCTTTGTCCGGCGGCTGTCATTGGGAATGTTGGGTGGACCGGAGCTGGCGCGTCACGCTGCTGCGTTCGGGTTGGACCTTGGTTGCAACTACGTCGCGGTCCGGGCGAGGCTGCTCGACGGTCACGATCCGGAACTGACGGAACGGCTCAGGCGATCGCTGGAAACCGATGTCGGACAAACGAACACAGTCTCCGTCGTCGGTATCGTCGGCGACGACTGCGTAGGCGTGATCGGCATCCGCCGTCCGTTGTTGCCTCGTCCTGTCGCTGCAGTTATCGGGTTGGGCCCACCGGTGCGCTTGGGCGAGATAAGCAATTCGTTCGACGTCGCTGCCCACGTGTTGGAGGTCGGGCTGCGGCGCGGCCGGCCGGCGGTCATGAGCTTGGACGATGTGTCATGGCGGACGGCAGTCGAGGATCACGGCGAGTTGGTCGAATTGCTGCGTCGCCGGTATCTCGAGCCACTGGGCGAGGATGCTGGATTTCGGCCTGTGCTCATCGAGACGCTGCGAGCGTATCTGGCAAACGGCCGGAGCGTGCGTGCGACAGCGCACGAGTTGTTCGTCCATGAAAACACGCTGCGCTATCGACTTGCTCGATTCGAAGAACTCACCGGATGCTCGTTGAACTCGACAGACGTTCTTATCGAGATTTCGTGGGTCATCGAGGCGACAGGACGTGCCGAACGCTGACCTCTTCAGAGAGATCTCTAATGACGTGCCCCCGGCCTCGGAGAATTCTCCATAGGACCCGGGCTCGTGGCGATTTACGGTGATGACAGTCACAATCGCAACACGAGGGCGGTACACGCATGAACGATAAAGTCTGGATCGCCGGGGTTGGTATGACACCTTTCGGCATTCACCGGAACACTTCAGTCAAACAATTGGTCCGCTCGGCAATCGAGGACGCACGTGCTGACGCGGGGACACCTGTCGGAAACTTTGATGCCGCCGTCTTCGGTAACGTGGTTCAGGGGCTGAACGAAGGCCAGAGCAGTATCGCAGGCCAGGTTGCGTTGCGGGAGTTGGGAATCGAGGGAATTCCCGTATACAACGTCGAAAATGCTTGTGCTACTGGATCGTCGGCCTTCAATCTGGCGGTCAACCTGATCCGCAGTGGAAGTGCCGACGTCGCGGTCGCCGTCGGGGTCGAGAAAATGAACATCGGTGACCCGACCCGCACCATGGCAAACTTCGTCGGTGGAACCGACGTGCACGACCCTGTGAGCCTTCAACGCACACTTCACGAATTAGGCGGTGATGCGGATGGGGATGGCGCCGGACGCCGCTCGGTGTTCATGGACATATACGCAGCTATGGCACGCGCACACATGCGGAACTTCGGACTGACGGCACACCAAATAGCTGCGGCTGCAGCAAAGAATCACGCTCATTCCGTTTCGAATCCCCGGGCGCACTATCGCATCGCAATGTCCATTGACGAAGTACTTGCCGGACGCCGACTGGCGGAACCGCTGACGGTGCCGATGTGCGCTCCCATTACAGATGGCGCTGCTGCTGTAATTGTCTGCAATACTGCCGGACTCGGTCGCCTCGCGGCGCAGGCGCCGATTCGGGTCTTGGCGTCCGTCGTGGGAACGGGCACCGATCGTCCACTCGACGATTATGAACGACACATCACCCGCAGGCTCTCGGCGCGGGCGTATGAGGAGGCCGGCGTCGGACCGCGCGATATCTCGGTGGCCGAAGTCCACGACGCCACGGCGTTCGCAGAGATCCTGCAGTCCGAGATGCTGGGGTTCGCCGCTCTCGGCGAAGGTGGAGCGCTCGCAGAAAGGGGTGAAACCACAATCGGTGGCCGGATACCACTGAATCCCTCGGGCGGGCTCATGTCGAAAGGGCACCCATTGGGCGCCACCGGAATTGGGCAGATATTCGAACTCGTCGAACAACTTCGTGGCCGTGCAGGCGATCGGCAAGTCGACGGCGCGCGAATGGCATTGGCGGAGAACGGCGGTGGGTTCCATAGAGGCGAAGAAGCCGTCGCCGTCGTCACCATCTTGGGTATTTGAGAGGACACGATCTACGTGATAATCGATTTCTTTGATCGAGGCTGGGCCGCGAATGCCCGCGGGACAGCGTTTCAAATGGGCGAGCAGGCGTGGTCCTATGACGACGCTGGGAAGCTGAGCTGCCAGATCGCGAACGCCTTGCTGGCAGAAGGAGTCAACGGCGAGACCAAGGTCGCGGTGCTGACGTCGAATGACGTCACGGCCTGGTTGTGCGTGCTCGGAATCTGGCGGGCGGGAGGCGTGTGGGTACCACTGAATGCGGCCAACCCAATCAACGAAAGTGTAGAACTACTCGACGCGTTCGATTGCGAAATCTTGATCGTGCACCCATCGAAAGCGCAGCTCGTTGCACAGGTGCGGACACGACTGCACAAGGTACGCGAGATCATCATCCTCGGCGATGTCTGCGAAAGCCTTCCCGATGCCATCCCATTCGAGGACTGGATAGCCGGTATATCGACTGACCCCCCGGCGATCCAGCGCGCCCCGGACGACGTCGCGCTGATTTCACCGACGGGCGGCACGACCGGAAAACCCAAGGGTGTGATGAACACACACCGCAGTATGTCCGTGATGCTGATGCATCTGATGCATGCGTTCAGGTACAACGAGAACGAACACATCGTGCATCTGGCGGCGGCACCGATGACCCATTCGGCTGGCGCGTTCAGCCTCGCCGCCAGCGCCCGCGGCGGTACCGTAGTGCTGATTCCCTCCCCAGAATCCGGCGAAATTCTCAACACTATCGAAAAGTGCCGCGTGACAGAGGTTTTCCTGCCTCCCACAGTGATCTATCGACTACTCGATCACCCCGGGGTAACAGAACGCAATTTTTCTTCGCTGCGGCATCTGTGCTACGGGGCGGCGCCGATGTCGTTGGACAAACTCAAGCGTTCGCTAGCGGTGTTCGGCCCTGTGATGATCGAGGCTTACGGGCAGACCGAGGCGCCGATCACCATCGCCACTCTCCGTCCGGAAGAGCACTTCGTGGATGGTCAATTGGCTCCCGACGCTCGCCTTATCTCCTGCGGGCGACCATCGCCGCTCGCCAAAGTATCCACATTCGACGCCGAAGGAAACCAGACGAAGCCAGGCATCGCAGGTGAAATCCGCGTGCGAGGTGATCTGGTGATGGCTGGCTACTACAAAGATGAGGAACGAACCCGGGAGGCGATTGTCGACGGGTGGCTGCGGACAGGCGACGTGGGCGTGTTCGACGATCACGGCTATCTGACCATTACCGACCGGGTGAAAGACATGATCGTCTCAGGCGGTTTCAACATCTACCCCAGCGAAATTGAACAAGTCCTGTGGTCCCATCCTGCAGTACGTGACTGCTCTGTCGTTGGTGCTCCCGACGACGATTGGGGCGAAGCAGTCACTGCCGTTGTGGAACTCACCTCCGACGGATCTGTGACCGCGGATGAACTGATCGCGTTGTGCAAGAGCAGGCTTGGCAGTGTCCGAGCGCCGAAACGAGTCGATTTCGTCGACTGCTTGCCGCGGAGCAATAACGGAAAAGTGCTGAAAAAAGACGTCCGTGCGACCTACTGGTCCGGCGTCTCCCGACAGATTTGAGGAGAGCAATGAACAGGTTGGATAATTGTGTCGCAGTGGTCATGGGTGCAGGAAGTATCGCCCCTGGTTGGGGCAACGGTAAAGCGACGGCAGTGACCTTCGCTCGGGAAGGGGCCGTGGTCGCCTGTGTCGACGCGAATATGTCTGCTGCACAGGAAACAGCCGAGATTATCTGCAGCGAAGGCGGCAAGGCGCACGCGTACTGCGCAGATGTCAGCATCGACGCTGACATCGCTCGCGTCATCGCCGAGATCAATCAAAAGTTCGGCAAAATAGACGTTCTCGACAACAACGTCGGAATCGCTCGTCTCGGTGGAGGGACCGACACGTCAGAGGCAGACTGGGATCTGGTGATGGCGGTCAACCTGAAGAGTGCCTACCTCGCGATGAAACACGTCATCCCGATCATGGTCGACAATGGTGGCGGTTCGATCATCAACATTTCCTCACTGGCAAGCATCAGCTACAGCGGCATCCCGTATGTGGGATACAGCGCCTCCAAGGCAGCACTGAACCATCTCACTCGTGTCACTGCGGCGGAATTCGCCGCACGTAAGGTCCGCGTGAATGCGATCCTGCCCGGGCTGATGAAAACCCCGATGGTGTCCTCTGCACCCGAGGTGGTCGAGGCCTACGCGGGCGGGCTCGACGTCGAAGCTATGTGGGCAGTCCGCGCCGCGCAGGTCCCGATGGGCCATATGGGCGACGCCTGGGATGTGGCGAATGCCGCGTTATTCCTCGCGTGCGATGAGTCTCGCTTCATCACCGGTGCGGAGCTGGTAGTGGACGGCGGCACATCTCTTTAGCGCGCACTCCTGTTATTTCCCTCTTCGAAGAAACCGATATGGCGGAAGATATGAGTTTTGAACATCTGAACACCCTCTTCAAAGCGGCAGCGGAAGCGAAAACAGTGCCAGCGGTCGCCGGTATCGTAATGGACAGAAGCGGAAAAGTTCTCTACGAGGGGGCATTTGGAGTCACCAACCTCGATAGCGACACGGCCGTTCCGTACACGTTATCGACAATGACACCAATATTTTCCTGCACCAAACCCATCACATCGGTAGCCGCTCTGCAACTGGTGGAGCGGGGACTTATGGGGATCGACGACCCCGCTGAAATGTACGTTCCCGAGATTGCCGATATCAAGCTCTTGGATGGGTTCGACGATTGCGGTTCACCCAACTTACGCGAACCAAAGAACAAGATCACCATTCGGCACCTGCTATCGCATTCATCCGGGTTCACCTACGACTTCCTGGACGAAAACACATACCGGTGGAGGATTACGGACGGCCAGGCACCAGCCGAATATCTTGCCGCAGAATCGATGAAGGCAATGTCCACTCCGCTGGCTTTCGGACCAGGCACTCGATGCTGCTACGGAGCCAGCACCGACTGGCTGGGATTTGTCATCGAAGGCGCAACAGGTCTTGGACTGCACGAGGTCATCGAGAGAAACATCCTCGTTCCACTGGGGATGAATTCCACAGGGCGAGAGATCACTCCGGGAGCTGTTGGACTCGCAATGCACACACTGGTAGATGGTGTCCTCGCCGCGAGCCCCGAACTAGTGCCCAGTGGCATTGCCGAAAAAGACTGTGGCGGACAATATCTGTACTCGAGCCCGCACGATTTCGCCACCTTCCTTCTGACTCTGCTCAACGAGGGGACGCACCCCCTGTCCGGCGTCACGATCCTCGAGAAGGAGACTGTCAAGAACTTTGTGTTCACCGATCTTCTTTCACAGGAATGTGATTCGAGCCTGGCAGGGTTCCTGACGACTCAGATGCCTGAGTTGACCGGTAGTGCGGAGTTTCTCCCCGGAATCACCAAGGGTTGGTCCGGGACGTGGATGATGAATCATGAGCAGAGCCCTCGTGGGCGTTCCGCAGGTAGCGGTGGCTGGTTGGCAATTCCAAATCACTACTACTGGGTCGACCCCACCAAAGGAATACTTGGCCTGGTGATGTCCGGCATTCTTCCGCTGGCAAACCGAGAGGTACTGGGGCTGTTCGATAATTTGGAGCGGACGGCCTACGGCCATGCGCCCGCCACCCAGTTCGGTGAACCAGGTTCCAACGTCACACTCGACATCAAGGACGACCTGACGCCGACCGAGGGCAGCAGATGAGTGCGCGCCACCCTGCCCAGGCCTCGACGAAACTCGAACGAACCAAACGCACGTCTGATCTCGGCGACCTGAAATCGGGTTCGACCACGACCGAAAGAGGTACCCACGCATGAGCGCTATCAGCCCCGGCGAGACGTCGACGACCCTTTCGCCCGTACGCCGACTCGATCGGCTTCCCGTTACGTCCTCGCACCTGTTTTGGGTGGCTCTGCTCGGGCTTGCCTATCTTATCGAGACATTCGACAATATTGCGTTCGGCTTTCTGGCGCCCGCGATCCGTGCCGAGTGGGGACTGTCTCTCGGTCAGATTGGGCTCATCACCTCGGCTGTTTTCGTGGGAATGTTGGTCGGCGCCGTCGGCGGCGGGCGACTGTCCGACGCGCATGGACGAAAACCGGTTCTCGTGTGGGCATCGGTGTTCTATTCGGCAGCCTCGCTGATGTCGGCGCTCGCGCCCAACATCGAGGTACTGTTCGCGAGCCGTGTGCTGACCGGAATCGGCGTACAAGCAGCTACCGGCGTGATCATGGTCTACCTCACCGAGATGTTCCCCAGCCACGCCAGGGGCCGATTCTTCAGCGCTGTATCGTTCTTCGGGTTCCTCGCCTCCCCACTCGCTTCGATGACGGCGCTGACCGTAGTACCAACGGGGCCTGGGGCCTGGCGTTGGGTTTTCGCCCTCGGCGCAGTGGGCGTGGTTATCGCGGTCACGGTGGCCGTGGGTCTACCCGAGACTGTGCGATGGCTTGACTCACATGGCCGTCAGGACGAAGCGCTGCGCGTCGTCGAGCGCATGGAAGCTGCGGCGAGTAAGAACAACCCCCTGCCTCCGGCCTCTCCCGTCGAAGGGCCGATCGACCAAGAAAACGGCAGCATCCGAGATTTGTTTCAGCACGGATACGCCCGTCGTCTGGTAGTCCTGGCTTCCACATTCGCGATACTGGTCTATTGCTTCTACGGTTTCGTGTCCTGGGTGGCCACAGTCCTCGTCGGCCGAGGGATGCCGCAAAGCGAGGCACTCGAGATCGTACGAAACATCAGCCTCGGATCTATTTTCTCCCCGTTGATCTTGTATACCGTCGCTGACCGCATCGAGCGCAAGACGGCAATCCTCATCGCTGGCTCGATAACCGGCATAGCGATGATGGTGTTCGGATCCACCACCGACCGCGGCCTGACGATCGCATCTGGCTTCGTGGTGATTGTCGGGCTCGGTGCGTTGACTACAAGCTTCTACATGTACCTGCCCGAGGTTTTCCCCACCGCAATCCGCGGAGTGGGCGCGGGGATCACCGCCGGAGTCGGTCGCATCGCTGGCATCGTGTCGGGAGTAACTATTGCCGCGATCTACGCCAGTCAGGGCGATGGTCCGCTCTACATGGGTTTAGGTGCGGGCCTTGTTGTAATGGGTGTAATCACAGCAGCGCTCGGGCCGAAGACGACTCGACGCTCTCTGGAAGCGATCTCTCACAAGTCATAGAATGCAGCCCCCACGACGCGGGCGGGTGACAAGGTTAACTTACCGTCGCGTGAGGCCAGTGCGGCGATACCCTGAGCGTCTGCGCAACAGAGGGATTCGCCGGACCTCTCACGGCGTAGTAAGCGCCGGAGCCATCCTCGTTATCCAGAGATTAGCAACGGGGTCTCGCCGTCGGGCCGGCGCGCACAGCCTTGGTGCGCGGTTGCCCGGTGATCTCTCGTCCTGATGTGTCTCCGCATGAAGACACATCCGTGAGGAGTGTCGATGTCCCTGGCAGTACACACTCTCAAGCTCGGCAGAGCTGCCACGGATTCGCTGATGTCGTGAGTGCCGTGTTACTCCCTGGCGGCGCGACGGTGACTGCGGGTCGGTTAAGCAAGCGCAGTGGCCACCCAGGGTTGCGGGCTGCTGCAAACGACATCTGCGATCCCTCGGTGAGGACGCCGGACGATCTCCGGCCGATCGCGACAGCCTATGCGAAGGCGCTCAAAGCCTCGCCGCTGGGTGAGCGAATGTTTGCCGTTTACGTTGCGAGTTAGCAAGTTGCCGGCAAGGACGTGAAGAACGAAGTGAAGATCAAAGTTTCTGATTTTCAGTTGCATCTCTGGAATGGGAAGCCTTCCGCAGCAGCAGAGTTGAAGACCTGGGACGTTGTCGTCGGCTAAGTCGTCCATCGGGCGACTGGAAACGCTTCCGGTCCCTTTGTAGGCCGACGCATTTCCCTGCCGCAAGGTCTTCGTTCTCGCAACATCTGGAGCTTGGGCTTTCGAGATTGACGCACAAGGCATTTGGTCCCTACTTCAATTGAAGCGCCCTCTTCTCTAGACCATACCGATCGTACTGTTTAAGGTCGAATTGTAGGGTCGGACATGAGGTCTGCTCGACACGGAAAATGGGTCGTCGTGCCGTGTGCTCGGCACGGGAGGCGTACGGAACCCTCGACTGGGTGATCTGGCCGGGGGTTTCGTTTCACGGAAACATGGTTCCGCCATGGCCAGGTCGTTGACGCCATGTGGATGTTGACACGGCAAACCAGCGAAGCCCCCCAACCTCGTGGGTTGGGGGGCTTCGCAGTGTGTGCGGTCATTCAACTGACCGTGTGGCGTTTGTGTGGATGGTTACAGCGAATCCGACGCCGCCCAGAAGTGTAGATCGACCATTTCGCCTGAGGGGACGGTGACAGGTATTAACGCACTGTGGGGCATGTTCACGTCGCCGTTGGGAGGTAGTTCCACGCGTGAGTGACGCCCCGTTGTATGCCGTTGACGTAGGCGGCGACATTCATTGTTTCCGTCCCCGACCATCGTCGTGTTCCGGTGTGAGCGGCAGGCCAAATCTCAGTTCAGCGTAGTGTGGCGACGGCTAGGCTGCTGCTTGGCGGCGTGGATTGAAGTGCTCACGGCTCTGACCGCCGGATCGGACGTTCCTCTCCGTGGGACGATTCAGGAGGTCCGCGTCCAGAGTGCTGCTGGGTCGTTCACGGGTGGATTTGCCTACAGTGGGCAGCCTCCGATGATGGTGGTGCCGGGGCACGGATGCCGGGTCTGGCGGCACGGCAACAAGATCCGTGTCGAGAACATCGACGGAAACCCCATTTTCGTCAGTGATGGTGTTCGGGCACGGGATTTTACCGGCCGCTCTGATCGCCCTCTTGTCGGCTTGCCCGACCGTGTGATCTATCTCGGTCCCGGTCAGTTCCTGTTGCATCGCCGCACCACGGCCGAATGGACCGGCAACGATTTCGCCCAACCCGTAGGGGATGTGGAGGTCGCCGAGTTCGCTGGACGCCATTGTTGGACGGTGCAACTCGCGCCGCCAGAGGGGAAGCCGTATCCGCTCCGGATCTGGGTTGATGTCGACTCCGGACAGATGCTCGGCTACCTCGTCGAGGAAGTGGGGGAGGGCTCGCAGTTCGTCGACCTCGCTGTCGGCGAAACACTGGATGAGGGACTGTTCGTGTGAGACGGCCCTGCCGTCACACCGGAAGGGTAACTGTTCCGCGAGGAGCACCGAGTCGCGCAACGTAAGCAGGCGCAGTGGTTCACCGGCAACGTGAGCGGCGCCGTGCTGACGGTGCGAGTGCCCGTCGATTTCACCCCGGACGACATCCGCTACACGGATTCCGGCGGTTTCGATGCGTCGAACTGTGCAGCGATGCTCTCCCGTCGCCCGCGAAGCGCGCAAGGTTGGGAACCGAAATGGGGCGTGCCCCACTACGCCTGGTCGACCCCACTGTGGGACTGGGCAGCAGGGACCTGGCCACCGTGGACCGAAATTTGCACCACCTTCGAGATAATCCTGAGCTCATTGCAAGGACCGCGCTCGTTGTCGAGCAGGTCGTAGTAAACCCCGAGGGAGGGAACGACGACATCGTCCTCTGTCGGGAATCCTTGTGCGAGTTCGGAAGCGGAGAGATCGTCGTATCGGGTCATGGACTACCTTTCGCTTCGAACCGGAGAGATCGACTTCACCGACTTCACCATGGCCTCGGTTCGGCGGCGATAGATCACCCGCCGCGGATGATCTGAAAACAGCGGGCGGGTAGGCGCAGGATGTCTCCCCGCGATCGTTCAGGGGAGGCTCCAGAACTGAGTGGTCACGAGATAGAAGACGACCACCCAGAACAAGGTCACCGCGGCGACGATTGCCACTCCTTGCGCGTTGGTTTTTGCGACAGGAATCCCCGAAGGTGGACGCAGCCAGCGGTGCAGGAGTCGATTCACGTAGTACGGCATCGTGAAGAAACTCATGATGAAGCTCGACAACAGGTTGCCGATCAACAATCCGAGCCAGAGTGGCAGCTTCAGCGGTGACAGCGCCAAAGTAAGCAAGACGACAGTCGGGTAGAGGCCGACCCAGACTGCGATCGAGGTTTTTGTCTCCGACGGTGGAGGGGCCTCGTTTCCGTTATCGTCGAAGGCAAACCAACTGCCGAACGAATTGTCGACAGTGCGCAGTTCGAAGTCGTGGAACTTGCGGCCCTCGGCGAGGAGTTGTTGTCGCTCAGGAGAAGTCAGCCACGTGTCGAGATGGGCAGCATTGTCGAAGCGATACAGCAGCGTCCATTCGTCCTGCACGCCGTCGACGGGGCGGAACAGTTCGGTGCCGCGAAACCCTTCGAACGCGCTTTCCACCTCGCGAAGACGGTCTTGCCAGGCAAGGAACTCGTCGATGCTGTCGTCGCCGACTCGGTGCGTCACGACGACGGTCAGCAGCGGGTCCGGGGGCTTGATCCCGCCGCTCACCACTTGCTGTGTGGCCGGTCCGTCGAAGTACTGCCGGCCGTCCTCGAGGTAGTCCTGCCGTGTCGCGCTGTTGATCCACGCCTGAACATGAGCGATGGAGTCGAAGCGGTACACGATCACCCAATCAGGTTGGGTGGTCGTCGGAGCTGCGATTTCCGCCCCGAGGAAGCCGGCGTAGTCTGCGGCCGCACGGTTGAGGTCCTTCTGCCAGACCTCGAATTCCTTCTCCAGCCCAGGACGCACTCGCTGGCCGATGATGACCGTCGCGGCGCTGTCCGCCGACGTGTTCGCGGTCATCGGTTCAGCCCTGTGTAGATGCGCTCAGGTGTGAGCGGTAACGACCGGAATCGCGACCCGGTGGCGTCCTGCAGTGCGTTCGCGAGCGCAGGGGCAACCGGATTGATACAGCACTCTGCCATGCCTTTGGAGCGGAGTGGGCCGACGGAGTCGGATGACTCGACGAGGATCACTTCGGTGCGAGGGACATCCGCGTACGTCGGGATCCGGTAGTTACGCAGGTTCGGGTTCATCATCGCGCCGTGTTCGTCCACGTGAAAGTTCTCGGTGAGGGCAAAGCCGATGCCCTGGGCGACGCCCCCTTCGATCTGCCCCCGCACCTGCGCCGGATTGATGATCACTCCGGCGTCGGTTGCCTGGACACTGTAGAGGATGCGGATCTCACCGGTGACGCGGTGGACGGCGATCCGGAAGCCGTGAGTATTGGACACCACGCTGCGCGGAGATCCGTAAGCCTTCCGTGCCTCGGTGAAGCGGATCCCGCGCGGACGTGCAGCCTCGAGTATCTCCTGAAGAGTCACACGGTTACTGCCGCACACGATCTTGTCGTCGTCCATCGAGCACTGGTCAATCGACACACCGGTGTGGTGCGCGGCGAAGGCCAGTAATCGATCACGGAGCGCATTCGACGCGCGAAGTACCGCGTTCCCCGCTACAAACAGGCCTGCGCTGGCGAAAGCGCCTGTGTCGAAACCGGTTCGGTCGGTGTCCGACTGAATGATTCGTACGCGTGACGGTGTTGTGCCCAGCTGATTCGCGGCGATCTGTACGTGGGCGGTAGACGTTCCCTCGCCGAATTCGACTGTGCCGATGGCAAGTTCGTATACACAGTCTTCGCCGAGGGTGAGCCAGGCCTCGGAAATGTGCTCGGTGGGTGGCGCGGTCTCATGTAGTGAACTGGCAGTACCGGTCCCGATGAGCCACTCGTCTCCGAGCGAGGGAATCGGATTGCGCTTCAACGCGGCATCGATCAGATCGATGCATTGCCCCAGGCCGTCTTCGGTCAAGATCACGTCGTCGGGGCCGTCTTCGATTGCGACGAGTGAATCGCCCGGTCGGACGATATTGCGTCGACGCAGTTCGAGCGGATCCATGTTCAGCGCGTTGGCCAATTCGGTCATGGCCGATTCCACGGCAAAGGCCGGTTGCGTCATCCCGTACCCACGCAGAGCGCCGCTCGGAACATTGTTGGTGTAGACGGAATACGCATCGAATTTCTTGTTCGCGCAGCGATAGAGCGAGACTGCCGCGCCGCCGGCAAAGAGTGTCTCTCCGCCGTGATTTCCGTATGCACCGGTGTTCGAGACGTTTCGGTAGTGAAAGGCGGTGAGAGTCCCGTCCGACTTCGCTCCGAGCTTGATCGTCAGTTTCATCGGATGACGCGGCGACGCGGTGGTGAACTCTTCTTCTCGGGTGAACTCGAGACAGACGGGACGGCCGGTGTCCAGGGTGGCGAGGGCCACCAGATCTTCGCTGATCACTTCCTGTTTGCCGCCGAACCCGCCGCCCACGCGTCTGCAGAACACGCGTAGCTGATCCGGGCGGAGGTCGAAGAGATGGGCGAGTTTGACCTTGGCGATGGAGGGGGACTGTGAACTTGTGCGAACGTGAAGGCGTCCGTCTTCCATCCACGAGATCGAACCGTGCGTCTCGAGATGCGCGTGCTGAACCCGCGGCGAGAAGTAGGTGCCTTCGTGGATGACGTCGGCCTCGGCGAACCCGGCCTCGACGTCGCCCACATGACCGTGAAGTTCGAGCAGGATGTTGTGCTCGGGATCTCGAACAAAGGGATCGTCGGATCCGTGCAGGGCTGGAGCGCCGTCGGCCATCGCCTTTTCCGGATCGAACACAGAAGGCAGGATCTCGTAATCGACCTTCACCTTCCGACGGCCTTCTTCCGCAGCGACGACGGAATCGGCGAGGACGGCCACTACACGCTGACCCACGAACCGCACGACGTTGTCGAGGATGTACGTGTCGTCCGGATCAACAAGGTGGTCGGTATGAATTGCCGTTGTGAAGAGCTTGCGCGGCACGTCTTTCCAGGTGTAGACGCGGTGGACGCCAGGGACGGCGAGCGCCTCGCTGGTGTCGATGGAGGTGATGCGTGCATGGGCGTGAGGCGAGTGCAGGACCTTCAGGTGCAGCATGCCGTCGATCGCGGTGTCCATCGTGTACTCGGCGCGTCCGGTGACCACCTCGGTTGCCGCCGGCGCGCCTACGCTTGTTCCGACTGCTTGTCCGGGAAGGGCGACCTCGATTGCGCTGACACCGTTGACCGCGTCTTCGATGGATCGGTAACCGGTGCAGCGGCACAGGTTTCCCTTGAGTGCACGCGGCAAGTCTTCTTTCTGCGCGTCGGTGAGCGCGGCCGAGGTCATGATCATTCCGGCGGTGCAGAACCCACACTGAAAGCCAGGTGCGTCCCGGAACTGCTGCTGAATCGGGTGGAGATCTTCGGGCGTGCCGAGCCCCTCGATGGTGGTCACGTCGCGACCGTCGGCGCGAAACGCGGGTGTGATGCAACTGTGGATCGGTGCGCCGTCGAGCCATACGGTGCACGCCCCGCAGTCACCGCCGTCGCACCCCTTCTTCACTCCGTGGTGTCCGAGGTGCCGAAGAAATGTGCGCAGACACTGACCGGGGAACGGTTCCTCGTCGAACGTCCGTTCGTTCACCGTGTAGCTCATGACCGGCTCCCCGTCAGTTCGATTCGGAGCTCGTCGGCGTAGTGACGGGCCAGATGGAGGCGGTGGTCGGGGGTTCCGTTGGGATCGCTGAACCAGTTCTCGGCCGGGATGGCGTCGACGGCCCGTCGCAGCGACTCTTCGTCCGGCATCGTGTCGAACGTCAGCCGGATCGGATGGGTCGTGCCAGCGGTGATGGTCAAGTGAAAGTCGTGGAGGCCGGGAGTCTGCGTCGCGATCATGAAGATCGTTGACCGTCCGAGGTGAGTGAGACTGAATCGGCGGTGGGCGTGCTGTTTGGTGAGCGCGTGCACCGGGAACTCGATGCTCCGAAGAACTTCGCCCGGCTCCAGGACGTTCTGGTGGTCACCGGTCACGAAGTCGCACGCGTCGACGGTCCTCGCTGTCCCGTCGGCAGCCCACAGTGTGAACGTCGCCTCGAGGGCAACCGCCAGAGTGATCATCGGCCCGGCGGGAAGTGACATACAGATGTTGCCGCCTACCGTGGCCGCATTCCACACCTTGAACGAGGAGAGGAAGTATTCGCAACTGACGCGAATCAGTGGACTTGCGTGCCAATTATCCGGCGGCACAAACGCATACAGCTCGGCGACGGTGCACGTAGCTCCGACACTGAAGTGACTCGGGCCGACTTCCAGTGGTGCCCAGCCGAGTGCTGTGAGGTCGACGAGTCGACGTGTGTCGGGTTGTTCCGCTGAGAACAGCCAGGTTCCGCCGGCCAGCCAGGCATCGCCGGGGCGCCACACGTCCCCTGGGCGATCCGGTGGTCGGCGTATCACTTCGGTAATGGTGGTGATGTCCATGCGCCTGCTCCCCTCGGGGGATGTGTCGTCTAGGAGAGGGACATTACCGAGGTGGCGGGGCACATTCACACTTTTAGTGCATTTCGGGCAGTCGATCGGAACGGACATACGCATCTGCGGCATCGACCAGTCGGCCGGTGCATGCGCCGACCGATTCTGGGTACGACTCCTTGAGAGGCGCGATCAGCCTCTTGCTCTCGCGCTGTTGGATTCGGACGCGGCTTCGCACTCGGCGGCCGCGGAGACCGTGCGGGGCGGGGCATTGTGAAACCCTTCGAGGTCGAACGAACAGACTCTTCCGAGATGCGATTTCCGCTCTCGGCCGCGCAACGGGCAACGTGGTTCGCACAACAACTCGACCCCGAAGTCCCCATTCTGATAGCGCACTACGTCGAGTTGCGCGGCGAACTCGACGTCGAACTACTGGGTCGTGAAACGCGAGCAGTTGCACACGAGTTTCAATCTCCGTTGCTGAAAGTAATCGAGGTCGACGGTCAACCGATGCAGTATGTGGACGAGACATTTGAGATCACCGTCCGTCTCGTCGACCTTCGTCGGTCCTCCGATCCGATCGCGGATGCGGTCGAGTGGATGCGTCGAGATTGCCGGACGCAGCTCGACCTGGCCGTCGACGGAATCGTCGAGACCGCTGTGCTGCGCGTGGGCGACGCGCACTATCTGTGGTACAGCCGCATTCATCATGTCGCGCTCGACGGTTTCGGCGCCATGACCATGATGAACCGCATTGCGCATCGGTACTCGGCCTCGGCGGCGAGAGAGGATCCGCAGCCGAGTCGTGCCGCGACCCTGCGTACGCTGTACGACATCGACGAGCGGTACAGAATGTCGGATCGATTCGCTGCCGACCGGGAGTACTGGGCTGAGCGCAATACCACCGTTGCCGGATCCTGCCTGGCGGAGGCTTCTGGGCCCGCGCAAATCGAGAGCCGACTCGAAAGCACACTGATGTCGGACCGGAGCTGTGCCCTTCTCTACGAATCCGAGAACCACGCTGCAACGGTCATCGCTGCGCTCGCGTTGTACCTCTCGCGGATGACAGCGAAAGAGACTGTCCAGATTCATGTTCCGATGTCCGGACGAACCACGGCGGTGTTGCGGGGCTCGGGCGGCATGATGGTGAACGTCGCGCCGTTGCTCATCAGAGTCGCCGCCGTCGATACCGTCGGTGAACTCCTCGCCCAGGTTCAGCATGAGCTCATGGGTGCATTGCGACACCAGCGCTGCAGCCTCGACGACATCCGTCGGGACGCCGGCGTGACGAGCGGTCCGGATGGCGAAGCCTCGTATTCCGGGCCCATGGTCAACGTCATGATGTTTCGGCAGGAGGTGCAGTTGGGCGAGGCAGTTGGGGAGTATCACATCGTCACCTCCGGTCCGGTGGAAGACCTTCTGGTCAACCTGTATCCGAGCGGCGACAGACTGCGTGTCGACTTCCGGGCAAACCCGGTCCGCTACGAGGAGGGGGGTTTACGCGAGCACCACGGGAATTTTGTCGGCTTGCTGGAAGAGTTGATCGCGGCTGATCCCGGTGCCGAACTCGTAGAAATTCACGGCCCGACGGCACGGGAGGGCGAGCGACGACAACGCGAAATCCGGCAACTCGAATATTGGAGACTTCAGCTCACCGGGGCGCCCGAACTGTTGCAACTTCCCTTCGATCGAACTAGGCCTGCAACGCAATCGTTGGACAGTGGACAGGTTGAGGTCGTGATCTCCGCCGACACTCACACGCGGATTACAGAAATGGCACGTGATCTCGGGACGGACACACGCGCGGTCCTGCACACAGGCTTTGCGCTTGTGGTGAGCCGTTTGTCCGGTGCTTCGGACGTGGTAATCGGTACGCCGACGGGATCCGACGCGAACATCGTTGCCGTCCGGAGTCGCATCGATCTGGAGACGCCGTTCACGGCGCTCCTGGGCAGCGTCGTCGAGGTCCACAGTAATGCGCAGGCGCACAGAGAGATACGGCTCGAGCAGGTGGTGCAGTCGCTTGCGGTAGAAGATGTACCTGCGTATGCGCCGGTTGTACAGGTGACGTTCGAGTTGGTCGCCAGCGCTGACGAGTACCCTCCCGACATCGGCCGCTTCGATCTCGGTGTGTCTGCTGTCGAAACCTTCGACGAGGCGGATACACCGTCCGGAATTACGGTGACGCTCGCGTTTGCCACCGACCTGTTCGACGCCGAGACGATACGCGGCCTCGGTTTGCGATTCGCGCGCGTCCTGGAATCCGTCACAACAGATCCGGCAATGATCGTCGGCGACATCGACATCTTGTCCGACGACGAGCGATCCGCGATGAGGCCTGTCCGCGGTGACCTTCGCGCTTCGCCTCGCACCTTGGCCGAGTTGTTCGACGGTGCGGCACGCACAAACCCCGACGGCGTGGCTCTCGCGTTTCTCGAAGACGAGTTGACCTATCGCGACCTCGACGAGCGTTCCTCGAAGTTGGCCCGAGTCTTGATCGACCGCGGTATCGGTCCGGAAAGCAGTGTGGCGCTGGGTTTGACGCGGTCGATCGAATCGGTTGTCGCGATGTTGGCGGTGACCAAAGCCGGCGCGGCATTCGTGCCGGTGGATCCGACCTATCCGAGTGAACGTGTTCGCTTCATGCTGACCGATTCCGGCGCCGTACTGGGGTTGACGGTCGTTGCGGAACTTCATCGTTTGCCGGATTCGATTTCCTGGTTGGCGATCGACGACGCTGAGTTCCGTGGCCGACTTGCGCGGTTGTCGGTGCGCTCGGACTCCGATGTCGATCGGGTGCACCCGATCCGGCCCGACAATCCCGCATACGTGATCTACACTTCGGGTTCGACCGGACTCCCCAAGGGGGTGACGGTCTCGCATCGTGGACTGGAAGCGCTTGCTGCCGAACAGCGTTCGAGGTTCGGCGCGACTCAGGAAGCGCGAACGCTGCATTTCTCGACCCCGAGTTTCGACGCCTCGATTTTCGAGTATCTTCTGGCTTTCGGTGCCGGAGCGACCATGGTGATTGCACCGAGCACGATCTACGGCGGTGACGAGCTGTCTCGCTTCCTCGAATCCCAGCGTGTCACGCACGGTTTTATCACTACTGCGGCGCTCGGAACAGCGTCGCCCGAGGGCCTTTCGGACTTCGGTGATGTGGTGGTCGGTGGTGAGGCCTGTCCGCCGGATCTTGTGCAGCGGTGGGCTCCCGGCCGACGGCTGTGCAATGCCTATGGGCCGACCGAGACCACCGTCATGTCGAACATCGGCGAGCCTATGGTGCCGTCGGAGAACATCACAGTGGGCGGTCCGCTCCGTGGATTCGACGAGGTCGTGCTCGATCAGCGATTGCACCCCGTCCCCGACGGTGTCGTTGGCGAGCTGTACATCTCGGGAGACGCGCTCGCACGCGGATACCACCGGAAGTATGCGTTGACGGCCGAACGATTCGTGGCCGACCCGTTCGGTCTCCCAGGCCGGCGGATGTATCGAACGGGCGACTTGGTGCGCCGGCGCCGCGGCCGTGCACTCGAGTACGTCGGTCGTAGCGACTTCCAGGTGAAAGTTCGCGGATTCCGTATCGAACTCGGGGAAATCGACAAAGTCGTGCAGTCGTGTCCGCAGGTCGAGAATGCAGTCACCGTGGCGCGTGCGGGTCCCTCCGGGACAACGATGATCACCACGTACGTCGTACCTGCCGGCGGAAGTGCGCTCTCGACGGCCGATCTGACGCAGTACGCCGCGAGTCGTGTGCCGTCGTACATGGTTCCCGCGGCCTTTGTTCTTCTCGACGAGTTGCCGGTGACTCCATCGGGAAAGGTCGATCGCGCTGCCTTACCGGCACCTCTGTTCGATGCTCGGTCGGACAACTTTCGGCCGCCCGAGGGCGCCGAGGAACTGTTGCTGGCCGAGATTTTTGCCGACGTCCTAGGTGCCGAGACGGTGGGTGCCGGTGACGACTTCTTCGAGCTGGGTGGGAACTCACTGATTGCCACAAAGCTGATCGCACGAGTCAACGCCGCTGAAGCAGTCGATTTCGGGGTGCGGACTTTGTTCGAAGCACCGACGGTCGAATTATTGGCCCTCCAGGTGCGTGGCGCGAAGTCCTCCGGCGTTGATCCCTCGTGTTCGAAGCGTCCAATCCTGCAGGCACATTCGCACAGGGACAAGATTCCGGTGTCTCCGGCGCAACGACGCCTGTGGTTCGTCAATCAGTTCGACACGTCGTCCCCGGCCTACAACATTCCGATGGTGGTCCGACTGTCAGGGGCGTTGGATGTGGCTGCGCTGCAGCTCGCGATGGGCGATGTTGTCGATCGACACGAATCGCTTCGTACCGTCTACCCGGCGTCGGTCGACGGCCCACATCAGGTGGTAGTTCCTTCGGAACGCGTGACGTCGAAGATGGCGTGGGAAGTATCCGTGGACGAGGAAGCCTTGGACAGGCGCATCGCCGATCTGGCTCGCGAAGGGTTCGACGTGAGCGCGACCGTGCCCCTGCGCGTGTCTCTTTTCAGAATCACTCCGGACGATCACGTCCTCGCGTTGGTGGTTCACCATATTTCAGCGGATGGAGCATCGCTCGAGCCGCTGGCCCGCGACCTGACCCGCGCCTACGCCGCGAGAGCAGCGAAGCGGACACCGGACTGGCCGCCTTTGCCTGTGCAGTACGCCGACTACAGCCAATGGCAGATCGAACTGCTCGGCAGTGACGACGATCCGGACAATCTCGAGGCGAAGCAGTTGGACTACTGGACGTCCACCCTGTCCGGTCTACCTGCCGTGATCGACCTTCCGCTGGATCGGCCGAGGCCCGCGGCACGATCCATGCTCGGTGAATCGGTCCGATTCTCGGTGCCCGCAGACGTGCACAGTGACCTCCTCGAACTCACTCGGAGCCACAACACGACCCCGTTCATGGTGATGCACGCAGTGCTGGCGATCCTGTTGGCACGGCTGAGCGCCTCGCCGGATGTCGCGATCGGCACTCCGGTAGGAGGGCGCACCGAGCGGGTCCTCGACGATGTGGTCGGGATGTTCGCCAACACGGTCGTCCTGCGAACCGTCGTTGATCCCGCCGCGACTTTCGAGGAGATCCTTTCACGAACTCGCGACGTTGATCTGGCAGCGTTCGGGCAAATCGAGGTGCCGTTCGAGCGCGTCGTCGATGCTGTTGCGCCGGAGCGTTCGTCATCTCATTCACCGCTCTTCCAGGTTCTGTTGGAATTCCAGAACACCGCAGATCCTCACCTCGAACTACCCGGACTCGGTGTCGATGTTGTTTCAGTCGACATCGGTGTTGCCAAATTCGAATTGCAATTGTCGCTCTCCGAGCAGCGTGGCAAGGACGGCAGCCCCTTGGGTTTCGACGCCGCTTTCACCTATGCCACCGATATCTTCGAGCGCACCACAGTTACCGAGTTCGGGGAGCGTTTCGTCCGCCTACTCCGGTCGTGTGTCTCGAATCCAACTGCCCCAGTGAGTGATACGGAGATTCTGGGCGCTTCCGAGCGTGGGTTGGTGGTGGGTGGTTGGGATGGTGTGGGGGTGGCTGTGGGGGGTTTGACGTTGGTGGATGTGTTGGATGGTCGGTTTGCTGGTGTGGGTGGTGGGGGTTTGGTGTGTGGTGG
>Ga0126362_10000102_pt1 | contig 90713 bp, 95 predicted proteins | sample ANMtaG_FD_126269 | JGI IMG/M metagenome (GOLD analysis project Ga0126362, IMG submission 126269) | Continental margin sediment microbial communities from North Pacific Ocean - ANME2c_DSS_Sorted | ecosystem: Environmental > Aquatic > Marine > Continental margin > Sediment | place: Pacific Ocean... | reverse complement strand
TGTCGCCACGTCAATCACTCCTGTGCTCCTGCCGCTAAAAGCAGCAGGTTAGGGTTACTACGTGGGTCAGTTTTAGATGGAAATCACACCGTCAACTGGGTCACTTCTGGATGGAAATCAACATTCTCCCCACTGCCGGAGCAGAAGAAGAGCAAACGCCGCAGCCAAACCACCGACGAGCGTTGAGCGGATAACGGACTTTTCGCATGTTTACCCTCCACTGCTCGGATGCAGACGGAAAGTCCGTGAGCCTGCGCTACGCGCCTCACGCGAGCTCACTGACCAACATGGATGGAACGCCGGTTCTCGCGAACCGGAAGGCCAGGGAGCATCCCGCCTGGGAAGATGCCGTGCGCGTCAGCCCAGGACATCCTGGACGAAAGCTCGCGAATCCATCCGTTCTCAAGATCCAGTTGGGCTTGGGATGCAACTACACCTGCTCGTACTGCAATCAATCCAGTCAGGTCGACTCGATGGCCATGACCAAGACGGCAGACGCGCATTCGTTCCTGCAGGACCTGGAGAAATGGCTCAAGGAGCCTCCCTCGCGCATCGAGTTCTGGGGTGGAGAACCCCTGCTGTACTTCAGAAAGCTCGCCATTCTTGTTCCCGAGCTGGACAGGAGATTTCCAGACGCCGAGTTCTGCATGGTCACCAACGGGAGTTTGCTGACCCAGGAGATCCTTGACTTCATCGCTCGCTACGACATCTGCATTACCGTGTCCCATGACGGCCCCGGTCAGCATTTGCGCGGGGAGGATCCTTTCGACAACCCTCCCCGGGCCAGCCTGCTGAAAGCATTGTGGAATGAGCGGAAAACAGGTGAGCGGATGTGGTTCAGTTCGGTGCTGACTCCCGGCAACAGCGATCCGGCCGCATTGCGCCGCTGGTTTGTCGAAAAACTGAACGACGAGTCGGTCGTTACTTCGCTGGAGGGAGTGGTTGCCACGCACGACGACCAGTCCCTTGCAGGGCCTGGTGTCTGGAGCCCCGAGCAATACGGATCGCTGAAGAACGCCGTGGCCTCGTCATTCGAGACCGGCGAGGCACTTCTGATCCCGGCCCTCAGAGACAAAGCCAGGAGCTTCATGGAATCCCTCCTGATGGGGACCCCCTCGAGTTCGATGGGCCAGAAGTGCGGGATGGACCGTAGCGACCACGTCGCCGTCGATCTGCACTCCAACGTGCTCACATGCCACAACACCGGAGCCAACGCGCAGCACGGGCTCGGGTCCGCCCTGGCAATGGATGACATCCGTCTCGACACATCCACCCATTGGGCGTATCGCGAATGCTGCAGCCACTGCCCGGTACTTCAATTGTGCGGGGGGTCATGCATGTATCTTGAAGGCGAGCAGTTCGCCCAGTCATGCGAGAACGAATACCAGTTTGGCCTTGGCGTCCTCGACGGAACGTTGCGCCGGGCTTTGGGATTGAAGCTGGAAAGCATTGAAGGAGACATCCGACGCCCAGCTCGGCGAAAGGTGATCTCGATCGTTGCCCAGGCTTGATCACCCTGTCGCGGCAAAGTCCAGGCTTGGCTCCGGCTGAACTTCAGAGTGGCTAGGGACACCCCAGCCTGAACTGCCTGTCCCGCGTGCGCCGCCGCTCTTCGCGCAGCCAATCCTGCGAGTAGGTTCCCTGCGGCTGCCGTCCGAGCGCATCGAGCCACTTGATGCGCTCGGCGAGTTCGCTGCACTCGGCCATGCCGCGATCGACGTTCTGCGCCACTTGCCGCTCGTACTGCTGCTGTTGCGCAGCGATGACCGCGTTGTTCCGGATCGATGCCTCGCGGTCCTGCGGACTCATTCCGTCCGCGATGTTCACGTCGCGCCGCAGGCGGACGGTGGTGGCACGCGAACCTTCGGGGCAAGGCCCGTCGGAATACGCAGCCTTGCCTGACGGCGCGAGGCACTTCGTCACCTCGAAGGTGTCGGGCGTGGTCGCGCCTCCCTGGGAGGGCGAAGGCGCCACAGGAGGCGAGGGGCGGGCGGTTGTCGAGGGCTGTGTTGCCACAGGAGGTGTGGCGATCGGGCGGTGCGCGGGGCGTTGCGTCAGCAACCATTCGGCCGCCAGATAGAACAGGAACACCACGAGTACCGCCAACGCCAGCCACAGCGCCAGGTGGCGCTCCGGCCTGGGCCGCAAGCCTCGCTCCCACGCGGTCATCGCCTCGCGGCGTTCGCGCATCGCGTCGTGTTCGTCGTCGGTGCTCATGGAGCCGCAGTATCTGCGTTGTGCACCCTGGCCATCCCCCCTCGCCGAGTCCGTGCCCAGACCCACCGAATCAGGGTTTCCCTGAGGTTTGTTAATAAAAGTAGCCGGCAGCCGCGTCACACGGTCGTCATCAGCTATGAAAACAATAGCATTCAGTTCCAATCCGAAGATCGTTCCTCGTAAACGCTATATCTAGCCCGACTCTTGCTAAGCAAAATCCCCAACGGATTTCACGTCACGCAAGATCGAGGACCACACAGCAATGAAACCTATGCGTCTCCGCCGGCCGCTGGCCGCGCTGGTATTGGGCGGTACCGCAGCATTCCTCGGGGCCGTGACTTCGGCCCACGCGTTCTCGAACCCGCCCATCCAAGTGGCGCAGGGCATCGAATACATGTGCGGTGGCGCCGCGAAGGACGAGGCCGCGTTCATGGAAATGGTGGCGCCGCGCTGGGCCGCGACCATCGAATTCGGCGTGAGCGACGGCAAGGGCACGCAGCAGCCCGGCTTCCCGGCCAAGGCCGCCATCGAGGTGCGCCAGAAATACACCGGCCAGGTGGTGATGGACGTGCAGTCGCAAGGCCCCTACATGCTCGCGCGCCTCAATCCAGGCGCCTATGACGTGAACGTGACGCTCGGCGGTCTCACGCTGACGCAATCACTGGTGGTGATTGCCGGTGTGCCGGCGCGAGCCTCGTTCGTGTGGCCGTCGAATTTCGACATGGCCTCGGTGACGCCGCCGCAAACACAGACGCTGGCGCAGACCTCTTCCGCCGCCCGCTGAGCAGGCAGCGACGGGCACGCTCCACCGCGTGCCCGCTCTTTTTCCAGGTCAGCTTTTCCTAAGCCGCGCCCCGCACAGTGGCACCGTGGCTTCCCGCCACGCCAGGAAAGAAAGGATTCAGACCATGACCCCCCGTCTTCCATCACTGCGTCCGATGCGGGCGCTGGCGGCCGCGATGTTCTGCGGTGCCGTCCTGCTTGGCGCGCTGTCGTCGGCCCAGGCGGCGGTGAACCCGCCGATCTACATGACGCACGGTGTCGAGTACATGAGCGGCGGCATCGGCAGCGACGAGGCCCAGCTGATGGAGACGGTATCGCCGCGCTGGCCCGCGACGTTCGAATTCGCGATCAAGGACCACAAGGGTGCCGATTTCGCGGCCAACGTGCACGTGACGGTGCGCGACAGCAGCGGCGTGGCGTTGCTCGACAACGTGGTCTCGGGCGGCCCCTTCATGGTCGCGCGCCTGGACCCGGGCAACTATCAGGTCGAGGCACGAATCGGCAGCCAGGTGCTGAAGCAGGAGCTGCGCGTGCCGCAGGGCGCGCCGGCCAAGGCGACCTTCGTCTGGCCCGCCGGCACCGACATGGCTTCGGCGGGCACGCGCCCGGTGCAGTAACACAGCGAAAGTGGGCGCCGGCACCGCATCCGGCCGGCGCGCAAACCGCAGGCCGGGTGAAGCCACAAGGCCTGCTATCCGGGTGCCTTGCGCTATAGAAAAAATAGCGACCGAGGCGCCTCGCGGTATCTTGAATGCGCGGCATGCGCCTTGCAGATGGCATGTCCCGGGCAGTGCCCGACCCCGTTGCCCCGATGCCGATCCGTCCCCTGAGCGCCCTGACCGCGCTGTTGCACGTCTATATCGCGCTGCGCCTGCTGCCCGCGCTGGCGGTGCTCACGCCCGCATGGCCGCTGGCGCTGCTCGCGCTGGTGGTGTCGGCGGCCACGATTCCGCTGCCTTTCGTCTCGTCGCGCCGTGGCGGGCGCAGCTCCCCGCGAAGCGATGTGCTGAAGTGGATCGGCCTGATCAGCATGGGCTGGTTCTCGTCGATGTTCGTGCTGACGCTGGTGCGTGATGCCAGCCTGCTGCTGGACTGGCTCGCGGGCGCGCTGGGCGGCGTGCAGGTGCAATGGAACGCCCTGCGCCCGTGGAGCGCGCTGGCGGTGCTGGCGATGGCCACGGCCACGTCGGCGATCGGTTTCCTCAACGCGCGCCGCACGGCGGGCGTGAAGCGGGTGGACGTGCCGATCCGCGGCCTGCCGCAGGCGCTCGAGGGCTTCAGCATCGCGCAACTCAGCGACATCCACGTGGGGCCGACGATCCGCAGCGCCTACATCCAGCGCATCGTCGACGCGGTGAACCGCCTCGGCGCCGACGCCATCGCGATCACCGGCGACCTGGTCGACGGCAGCGTGCCCGAACTGCGCGAGCACATCGCACCGCTGGCCGGGCTGCGCGCGCGCCACGGCACCTTCGTGGTCACGGGCAACCACGAGTACTACGCGGGCGCGCATGCCTGGATCGACGAACTGCGCCGGCTGGGCCTGAAGGTGCTGCTCAACGAGCACGTGGTGCTGCAGACGCGCAACGTGCGCGGCGCGCAGACCGACGAAGAGCTGTTCGAAAGCGCACTGGTGCTGGCCGGCGTGACCGACTTCACCGCCGGGCATTTCGACGCGGCCCACGCGAGCGATCCGCACCTGGCGCTGCACGACGCACCGCCGCTGGTGCACACGCGCGTGCTGCTCGCGCACCAGCCGCGCAGCGCGCCGCTGGCGGCCGCGGCCGGCTATCAGCTGCAGCTGTCGGGCCACACGCACGGCGGCCAGTTCTTCCCGTGGAACCTGTTCGTGCCGATGCAGCAGCCCTTCACGGCCGGCCTGCACCGCCTGCACGACATGTGGGTGTATGTGAGCCGGGGCACCGGCTACTGGGGCCCGCCGAAGCGCTTCGGCGCGCCTTCCGAGATCACGCTGCTGACGCTGGTGACCGCGAAGAACTGAAGAATCTCGGTCAGGAATCCAGCCCCGACAGCCGGCGCGCATTGGAGGTTGCCGCGGCGTGGATCGGCTTCAGGCCCTGGCGCGCAATGCGCGCCGCTATTGCCGGCAGTTCGCTCGCCGCATCGACCGTGTCGGCGGCCGATTGCACGAAGGCATCGCCATGCGCGGCCGCCTGCGCCGGCGTGACGCTGCCCGCGAGCGAGAAGAAAGCCGTCGTGCTCTGAAACCATTGCTGCACCACCCGGTTGGCGAGCGAGAAATGGCTGCTGTGCCATTGCTTCGCCATTGCCATGCCCGATTCGCTCGCGGCCGCGAGCTTCTCCTGTCCCATGAGCTGGAACTCGGCAAGATCGTCCTCGCTGGGCGCGAGCCCTGCGCGGGCCATGCGCCCGGTGCGCATGCCGATCACGAGGCCGGACGACAGCAGCATCTCGTGGGTCTTGAGCGCCAGGTCGAACCACTGCATGAGCGGATGGGTCAGACGGGCGGCGGATGTAAGAGATGACATGTGGGAAGGCGCGATTGGGCTTGAAGGAGGTCAGACCACTATAGGCTTCGGAGGCCGCGAATGTTGCGGTGCAACAAATTTGGCTCTGCATTTTTGTTGATCAAGTTCCGTTTTCCGATGTGGAAATTACGTGCGAAACGGATGTTGGATGCGGCGGAAATTAATGATGCCGTCTTATTTCCGCCTCGGGCGAGGGCTTCGTCCGGCTGCGCTGCACCTTTCTAGCGTTTGCGCGGCGCCACACGCAACCGCCTGGCCCGCGCCTCCGTCACCAGATAGCCCAGCGCGGCCACCGCCAGCGGCAGCAGGTAGTACAGGCCGCGATACGCCAGCAGCGCGCCGAGCAGTTGCGCCTGCGGCACTTCGTGCGAGAGCAACGCCACGAACACCGCCTCGAGCACACCGAGCCCCGCCGGCACGTGCGTGACGACGCCGGCCACCGCCGCCACCAGCAGCACCGCGAGCACCTGCGCATAGGCGACCTGGCCCTGCAGCAGGAACCAGATCACGCCGCCCATCAGCGACCAGTTGGTGCACGACATGGCCAGCTGCAGCAGCGCCATCGCCAGCCCCGGCACCTTGAACGCGTGGCCCGCACCCGCCACACACGCCCCTGCAACACGGCGCACAGCACCAGGTAAGCCAGCGCCGCCATCAGCAGCACCGCACCGAGGACGCGCAGGCCCTCGCTGCCGATCTTCCAGTCGGGCGGCAGCGTCATCGGCCAGAAGCAGAAGGCCGCGCCGGCAACCACCAGGTAGCCGAGCCAGTTGGTCAGCATGCTGAAGCCGAGCACGCGCGTGATGGTGTCGTTCGCAAGGCCCAGCCGCGAATAGAGCCGGTAGCGGAACGCCACGCCGCCCACCAGCGAACCGAGGTTGAGGTTGAAGGCATAGCTGATGAAGGTCACGCCCATCACCGTGCCCGTGCCGAGCCTGTGTCGCGTGAGGTGCCGGCCCAGCAGGTCGTAGGTGCTGTAGAGCGCGAAGCTGCAGGCCGCCAGCGCGCCCGCCGCGAGCAGGAAGATCAGGGGCAGCGCACGGACCGCGTCGAACACATCTTCCCATTCGATGGTGCGCGCCTGCCGCACGAGCAGCCACGCGATGAGCGCGAAGAAGCCCCACACCGCCGCGCGGCGCGCCCAGGGCCACCAGCTGTGGCGCGAAAGGGCCATGGTGCTCATCGCGATGCGCCCTCCGGCTCAGGCGGCTTCCGTCTGCGTGGCGCCGCCGGCCGGGTCTCCATGCGGCCTGTCGCGCCGGCTCGCGAGATCGGTGGCCTCGGCCGGTGCCAGGCGCGGCACGTGGCGCGGCAGGCGGCCCAGCAACGCCGGATACCAGCGCAGGATGTGGAAGACGAAGAAGCTGCGCACCAGCCGCCAGCCGCTCCATTCGCTGGCGAGGTCGGCCGCCTCCACCTGCTTGCAGCTGTGCTGCATCAGCCGGTCCATGCGCTCCCACAGCAGGTTGTTGAAGGCCGTGTCGCGCACCACCACGTTGGCCTCGAGGTTGAGCGACAGGCTCAGCGGATCGAGGTTGCTCGAGCCCACGGTGCTCCACCGGTCGTCCATGAGCGCGACCTTGCCGTGCAGCGGACGCTCGCAGTACTCGTAGATGCGCACGCCCGCGTGCAGCAGGTGGTGATACAGCATGCTCGCGGCGGTCTTCACGATCGGCATGTCGGGCTCGCCCTGCAGGATGAGCCGCACGTCCACGCCGCGTCGCGCGGCGCGCCTCAGCTCCTTGATGAGCCGGTAGCCCGGAAAGAAATACGCGTTGGCGATCACGATGCGCTCGCGCGCGGCACGGATCGCGGCGCGGTACTGCTGCTCTATGTCGTTGGTGTGGCGCCGGTTGTCGCGCGTGACGAACATGGCATCGGCCGTGCCGGCGGGTTGTGCCTTTTCATCGGCCTGCGGCGCCTGCCGCAGCCTGCGCCGGAACCAGCCCGCGCCCTTGCCGCCCAGGCCCCCCATTGCGATGGATCGCAGCACGAACTGGTGGATCTCGCCGACGATCGGCCCGGCAAGCTCAACCGCGTAGTCCTGCTTGGCCATGGGCCCGAAGTCGAGCACGTGGTCCGCCGAATAGTTGATGCCGCCGACGAAGGCACGCTCGCCGTCGATCACCACGATCTTGCGGTGCATGCGGCGAAAAACGTTGAGCCGCTGCCCCATGAAGCGGCGGCCCGGGTCGAACACCCGCACCTTCACGCCGGCCGAGGTCAGGCCCTCGATGAATTCGCGCGAGAGGTCGGGCGAGCCGAAGCCGTCGACCATCAGGTCGACCTTCACGCCGCGCCGCGCCGCTTCGCACATGGCGGCATGGAGCTGCAGGCCGACCTTGTCCTCGAACAGGATGAAGGTCTCGACGATCGCCTCGCGCCGCGCCTGCCGGATGGCGTCGAACACGCGCGGGAAGAACTCCTCGCCGTTTTCCAGCAGTCCGATGCGGTTGCCGCCGATCCAGTGGTTGTCGCGGTTCATGCGGTGCCCGCTCACAGGTCGATGTCCGCCACCAGCGGGGCATGGTCCGACAGGTGCGACCACGGCCGGCGCGGCAGCACCACCGGCGCGTGCGCACCGGCGTTGCGCACGTAGATGCGGTCCAGCGACAGCACCGGGAAGCGCGCCGGAAAAGTCCTGGCCGCGCGGCCGGTGGCGTGCACGAACACCTCGCGCAACGAGGCGCCTTTTTCCAGGATGTCGTGCGCGCGGCCGCGCCAGTCGTTGAAGTCGCCCGCCACGATCAGCGGCGCATCGGAGGGCACCTCGTCGCGCACGATGTGGCACAGCAGCTCCAGCTGCTGCTGCCGGTGCCCCTCGGCCAGCCCGAGGTGGGTGCAGATCACATGCACGTCGACGACGCGGCCCGGCAGCCGCAGCACGCAGTGCAGCAGGCCGCGCTTCTCGGGGCCGCTCACCGACACGTCGTGGTTGCGGAAATGCACGATCGGGAACTTCGAGAGCACCGCGTTGCCGTGGTGGCCTTTCGGGTACACCGCGTTGCGCCCGTAGGCGAACTGCGGCCACATCGTGTCAGCCAGGAATTCGTAGTGCGGCGCCTCGGGCCAGTTGTTCACCCTGCGCGAATGGCGCGAGTGCGTGCCCAGCACCTCCTGCAGGAACACCACGTCGGCCCCCACCGTGCGCACGGCATCGCGCAGCTCGGGAAGGATGAACCTGCGGTTGAGCGCGGTGAAACCCTTGTGGGTGTTCACCGTCATGACCTTGAGCGAGGCCGGCACGAGCGGCGTCGCCGGCTCGGCGTCGGGAATGATGGGCGAGGAAGACATCGTCATGCGGGTTGTACGTTGCCGCGCCCGTCCTGACTGTAGGAACGCGCCACCTTCTCGCGCCTATCCAACGCCACTTTCACGCCCGGGCGGCCGGCTCCTACAGGCAGGCCTGCCGCGACCCCACACGGGCGGAATTGCGGAGCTCCTACGGTGAATCCGACAGACAAGGAGCACACCCATGAAACAAGCCGCTTTCCACGCCACCGTTCTCGCCGCGCTGCTGGGCGCAGCAGGCATCGCCAGCGCGCAGACCACCTCCATTCCAGCCCAGCCCGATCCGTCGGTGGGCGGCGAGGCCAGCACCATGACGCCGGCCGGCGTCGCCAATCCGCCGCAGCGCCCCGACAACTCGATGCCGCTGTCGCGCGAGTCGGTGAAGGCCGAGGCCCGCGCGCAGAACCGCAACAACGCCAACAGCATGGTGCCCAAGGGCGAGGCGACCACCACCGTCAACCACCAGCCCAACGCCATGCCGCAGCCGACCGGCGAGATGTCGCGCGCCGAGGTCAGCCAGACCGGGCGCAAGGTGAAGCCCCAGTTCGGCCAGAAGGGCGAACGCCCCGACGTGGTGACCAACCCGACGGACAGGACGGGCACGCCGAAGTAGCGACGAGCCCCAAAGAAAAAAGCCCGCAGCGCGAAAGCGTTGCGGGCTTTGTCGTCGATGGCGCCGTCGCCGGCGCATCGATGGCGGAGATCAGCTCTTGGCGGGTGCCGGCGCGCCGCGCTGGCCGTCATGGCCGCGGTGACCGTCGTGGCCACGCGGGCCGCCGAAGTGCGCGGTCTCGGCATCGAAGGTCTTCTGCTGCTCGGGCGAGAGCGTGGCATAGAAGGTCTTCGTGGCATCGGCGCGCTTGGCGAACATCGCGCTGCGCTCGGCCTGGCGAGCCTGCATGCGTTCCAGGCGCTCCGGCGTGGTCAGCTTGGCGAACTCGGCGCGGTCCATGTGCGGACGCGGACCGGCGGGCGGCTGCGTCGCCGTGGTGAAGGTGCTCCATGCGCCTTCCTGCGCCGAGGTGAGCTTGAGCTTGTCCTTCAGGGCGGCGAGGCGCTTGGCACGGTGCTCCTGCATGCGCTCCATGCGCTTGGCGGGATCCATGCGCTTGTGCTGCGCCTTGGGAGCGGCGGCAGCGCCGTCGGCCTGGGCCACCGCGGCGGTGGGCGCGGCTGCGGAGGGAGCGGCTGCCGGCGCTTGAGCGAAGGCGCCCGAAGAGGCGAGGGCGGCCGAACCGAGCAGGCTGGCCCAGACGATGCGTTGGCGAAGAGAAATCATGAGAAGTGCTTCCTTTCGAAGAAGCCCGCCGCCGATGGGCAGCAGGTGAGACGAAGTGTGGAAGAGGTCTGTATCGCGTCGGTTAGCCCGACGTGAGCTTGCGTAAAGAATGATGAACTGCGGGCCTTGGGAACGGGCCTTCGCGTGACTTATTCACCATTGCAGCCCTGGCCTGCGCCGTTCCCTCAGCCCAGCTTGCCGTTCTGGAAGTCGTGCACCGCCTGCCGGACCTGCTCGGGCGTGTTCATCACGAAGGGGCCGTACTGCGCGATCGGCTCGTGCAGCGGCTTGCCGGCGATGAGCAGCGCGCGCGCCGGGCTGTGGTTGGTCGCGCCGGCGCGCAGCACCACGCCGTCGCTGCCCGCGTCGTTGGCCAGGATCGCCATGCGCCGCGTCGGGATCTCGCTGCCCGCGATCCACAGCGATTCGCGGAACACGTAGACCAGCGCGTTGTGGTCGTCCGGCAGGGGCTGCGCGAATTCCGCACCCGGCGGCAGTTCGATGTCCAGGTAGAGCGGCTCGGTGTGGGCACGCCGCACGGCGCCCTCGATGCCGTGGCTCGCGCCCGCGATCACGCGCACACGCGCGCCGCCGGTGGTGGTGAACTCGGGAATCTCCTCGCTCTGGATGTCGCGATACCAGGGCTCGCGCATCTTGTCCTTTGCGGGCAGGTTGAGCCAAAGCTGAAAGCCTTCCATCAGGCCTTCTTCCTGCTCGGGCAGCTCGCTGTGCACGAGGCCGCGGCCGGCGGTCATCCACTGCACGCCGCCGTTTTCGAGCAGCCCCTCGTGGCCCGCGCTGTCGCGGTGGCGCATGCGGCCCGCGATCATGTACGTGACGGTCTCGAAGCCGCGGTGCGGATGGTTGGGAAAGCCGCCGATGTAGTCGCCCGGGTTGTCGCTGCCGAAGGCGTCGAGCATGAGGTAGGGATCGAGCCGCTTCTGCAGGGGCTGCTGCAGCACGCGGGTGAGCTTCACGCCGTCGCCGTCGCTGGTGGAAACACCGGCCACGATGTGGTCGATGCCGCGCGGCGTGGCGACGGGATCGGTGGGGTGGTTGGCGTGGTGGTTGGCGTTCGTCATGCGTCCATGGTGGCACTAACGCGCTCGCCGCGCCACCTGCGCGCTGTCAGCCGGCAGCCCGAGATATCCAGGCAGATTTCAGCGTCAGGGCCACTGCTGGCGCTGCCAGTAGCTGTATTTCCACCGCGTCTCGAAGCCGGCCCGGCGGTAGAGCGCAAGCGCCGCGTGGTTGCTGGCATCGACCTGCAGGAACACCCGCTCGAAGCCGCGTTCCGCCGCCGCCTGCGCCAGCCCGGCGAGCACGCGCCCCGCCAGCCCCCGGCCGCGCTGCGCCTGATCGGTGCGCATGCCGTGCACGCTGGCCCAACCGTGGCCGAAGGCCATCGCGCCTGCCGCCACGGTGCGGCCGCCTTCGCGAACGCTGGCATAGAGCGTGCCCTTGGCGCGCGAGAGCATCCGCACGCGATGGGCGCCATCCACCGGGTCGAAGCCTTCGCCGAGGAACAGCGCCGACCAGGCGGCATCGGGCGCGCGGTCGACGTCTGCCAGCGCGCCGCCTTGGGCGACCACCTCCCGCATGCGCCGCACCGAAGTCACCTGCACGCAGGTCGGGCTGTCGCCGATGTAGTGCCGTCGCTCGAGTTCGGTGCGCAGCCCGTCGAAGCAGGCCGCATCGGCCAGCCGCAGAGCGGGTGCCGCCTGCCGGCTGTCGTAGCGGTCCTCGATGCGGTCCAGCGTGGCTTGATCGACCGAGCTGCGGTGCAGCGGCACGGCCGACTTGGCACGCTTCACGGTGCCTCCGGCGAAGGGCAGCAGCCAGCCGTCGAGTTCCTCGGTCAGGTCGGGCGACACCGCCGCGATGGTGGCGCGCTCGATGGCCTCGATGTCGGGAACGGTCAGGGCAACAGTTTTCATCATTGCGAGACGGCCTCCGGCGCCGTGAATTTCGCCGCCGCCACTCCCTTGAGCAGCACTTCCCGCTGGTTGCGGCTGATTCCGCGGATGCCCTCGGCAATCCACTTGATGCGGTCTGCGTCGATCTGGCCGTCGCGGCGCCATTGTTCGAGCACGGCCTGCGGCTTGTGCAGCATGGCGGCGAGCCACACGGCCTGCGCCGGCTCCAGCGTGCGCGCGCTGCGCTTGAAGTAGCGCCGCGCCGCGGCCTCGGCGCCGCAGAGGTTGCCGCCCCAGGGTGCGTTGTCCAGGTACAGCTGCAGGATGCGGGCCTTGCCCAGCGTCTGCTCCATCTCGACCGCGTAGAGCAGTTCGCGCAGCTTGCGCTCGGCGGTGCGGTCGCTGCCCGTCACGAGCAGCTTGGCCAGCTGCTGCGTGAGCGTGCTGCCGCCGCGGCGTGCCTGGCCGGGCTTCTGGTTGTTGTCGATCGAGGCGAGGATTTCCGTCAGGTCGTAGCCGCCGTGGGTGAAGAAGCGCTGGTCTTCGGCGGCAATGACGGCGCGCGCCAGCCAGCTGTCGTTGGCCAGCTTCGCCGACGGGCCGCAGCTGGTGCGCGCGTTGAGCATGGCCTCGGTGCCCAGCCCCTCGACGGTGAACTGGCTGATGGCCGGCTGCACCGCGAAGGTGGCCTCGGGCAGCACGAGCTGGCCGCGCAGCGCCAGCGTGCCGCCGATGCGCGCGCGCGGCAGTTCGGGCAGGGCCGGCACCAGCACCGCGTACCAGCGCGCGATGGGCGCGTCCTGCACGCTGGCGTTCAGGTGGATGTTCTTCGGCGTGCGCCTGCCGTCCCAGTTGCCCTGCAGCTTCGTGGCGTCGGTGCCCTGCGGCGTGGCCTCGAAGGTGCCGTTGAGCGTGTTGCCGTCGCGCTTCGCGGTGGCGACAAGGCGCTCGACGCGGATCGGCTGGGTGCCGAGCGCCGGCACCTCGGCGCTGCAGGGCGCGCATTGCATCTCCAGCAGTTCGCCGGCCGGCTTCCAGGCGAAGCGCACGGTGCCGAAGCGGGTATCGAGCGAGCGCCCGTCGAGGTAGGGCGCGAACCACGTCGAGGTGGCGACGCGCACCGCCGTCGGCACGCCGATCTCGAAGTTCAGCGGTCCCGCCTTCCCCGTGGTGCTCCACTCGCCCGCGGTCGGCGCGAGCGCCAGCTTGACTATCAAAAAGATAGCCACGCAGGCCGTAATGACCAGGGCCAGCAGCCCGAAAAACACGAATCGCAGGGTCTTCTTCACAGGCACGTTTCTCAGATCGGTCTCGCCAGGGTGACAGCTTGCCACGGCCCATGCGATTGGCCGCTGGCCGCTGCCCAGTACCAGCTTGAAGTGTCTGTGAAAGCCGTGCCCTGGGCATCGACGATGCGCTCGCAGACGCGGATTTTTTGCGCTCCGTGCCGTTGAGCAACAAAACAGCGCCACATGCGCTCCTGTGCGTCGCGTTCCAGCCGCGCCTGCTCGATGCGATAACCCAGCGCGCGATAGCAGTCCGTCGCCGGATGCAGCATGCGCGTTGGCTGGCTCACCTCGCGCATCACCAGGGTCTGGGTGCCGTCGGTCATGCGGCCGATGGCGCCGGGAAAGCGGTCGGCGAAGCGCTGCTCGACGTCGCTCAGGGCCAGCGGGCGCAGCGCGACGCCGTCCCATTGGCTGGGCCACTCGTGCGACGCCACGGCGGGTGGCATCGCTTCAGCCGGCACGCGCAGGGCGGCAGTGGCCGACCACAGCATGCACAGCAGCATCGCCAGTGCGAAAGCCGTCTTGTGGCCGATGCGATTGATGAAATGGTTCGCAAACCAGCGCTCAAAGAACGGTGTCGACATGGCGGCCTCCCTGGGTGGTGATCAGGCCCGGAATGGGCAATTCGGCGGGTTCGGGCGCGGGACGGGCCGGCACCATCAGCCGGGCGATGGCACCGCACACCACGGCCAGCACCAGCAGGCCCAGCGCGTTGTGCGCCCAGGACGCGAGCGGGTGGCCGGCGCCTTCGAAGGCGATCAGCACGCTGTTGCGCACGATGTTCCCGGCCAGCACGAAGAGCCCGACCAGCGGCAGCCGCTGCATGAAGGTCCGGCCGCTGCGGGAAGCCCAAAGCGCGACCGCGCAGGCCGTGAAGTAGCCGAGCCACACCATCTGCACGCCCGAGCAGGGCGCATCGACGATCACCAGCCTGCCGTCGACGACCAGGCTCGCGCCTTCGCGCGCCACGTCGGAGCCCGGCGCCAGCAGCCAGCGGCTGACCTCGGCCGTCACCACGCGCAACGGATAGCCGGCATAGAACTGCAGCGACGAGAGCAGCGGCAGCGCGAGCACCGCGAGACCAGCTACCGGCAGTGCCGCGACGCGGCGCGGCAGGAAAGCCAGCAGCCCGCACGCCAGCGACAGCACCGCCACCAGCCCGGCCGCGAGCGGCGGCAGCGCGGGCAAGAAACCGAGCCCCGTGCGCAGCAGCGTCGCGAGCACGGTGCCCGCGCCGGCCAGCGCGAGCCAGCCCAGGCGGGGCGATGCGCGCAGCTCGCGCCGGCGGCTCCAGGCCAACGCGGCGAGGGCGACCAGCGCCAGCAGGCCCAGCGGATCGTCGGAGCCGTCGCGCATGCGCTGGGCCATCCAGACCCAGGTGGGCATCAGCGCGACGAACTGCAGCCCGATCCAGCCGGCGGCAGGCGTGCGGTCGATGTGGATGCCCCAGTCCACGATGCGCGGATGACGGTGGGCGAGCATTGCCAATGACATTCTTCTTCTCTCTGTATTTATGGATCAGGCGGTGAAGCGGCGCGCGTCGTTGCGGCGCGCGCGGCGGCGCAGCATGGCGAGCATCGACAGCACGACGGCGATGGCACCCAGCGATTCGGGCTCCGGCGTGCTCGGCACCTCGGCGCCGAGCGCCAGCTCGCTCACGCCTTGCGGCAGGGGCAGCGGCTGGTTCACGCCCACGCTGTCCTGCGGCGCCACGTTGCGCACCACCTTGTCGACGGCGATGAAGCTCGTGTACTGGGTGAGCAGGCTGTACTTCAGGCCCAGCTCGGTGATGCGTTCCTTGAAGGCCGTGCCGCCTTCCAGCGTTTCCTGGTCGCTCAGGCTCTGGATGCGGTGGCGGGCCCACAGCGTGCGCAGCGCGGCCGTGTCCTGGCGGGTGCGGTCGTCGATGCGCACTTCCTGGCGATAGGGGCCGCTCGCGCTCTGGCCTTCGATGATCACGCGGCCCTTGGCTTCACCGCGCCACTTGCCGAACACGATCACCGGGCGCTCGCCGAGCACGTCGGGCAGCGCCTGCGGCTCCACGTCGTAAACGTCGAGGCCGCCGAAGGTGGCCTTCACGTTCGTGAGCACCGGCGACTCGACCATGCGGCGGAAGCGCGCGGCTTGTTCGGGCGCCTGGATCGGGTCGGTAATGATGAAGGGCTCGCCCATGCCGGCGCGCGCGATGCCCTCCATCAGGCTGCGATTGACCGACGAACCGATGCCGAAGGCGAACACGTTGGCCGTCGAGAGGTTGTTGCGCACCAGTTCGAAGGCCTCGCGCTCGACCGTCACGTAGCCGTCGGTCACGACCACCACCGTGCGCGACACGTTCTCTTCCTTCGGCTCGGCGTACACGCGCTTGAGCGCCGGGATGAGCTCGGTGCTTCCGCTGCCGCTGTAGTTCTTGATGGTGGAGAGCGCCTGCTCGATGTTGGCGCGCGTGGCCGGCACCGACTTCGGCGACAGCATCTTGTTGCTGCCCGAGAACAGCAGCACGTTGAAGGTGTCGCTCGGGCGCAGGCCGCCGATCAGGCGTTCGAGCACCGTCTTCGCGGTGTCGAGCGGAAAGCCGTGCATCGAGCCCGAGATGTCGACCACGAAGATGTAGTCGCGCGGAGAGATCGCGCTGGCGGCCACGGCCTTGGGCGGCTCGACCATCGCGAGGAAGAAGTTCTCCGCGTTGTTGCCCTGGCCCTTGTAGAGCATCAGGCCCGATTCGATCTTCTCGCCCGCGAGACGGTAGTCGAGCACGAAGTCGCGGTTGTCGGCGGGGCGGCCGTCGGCGGTGAGCACGATGTCGGCGTGCTGGTCCTCGTCGCTCTTCTTCACGTCGATGGCGTGCGTGGCGGAGCGGATCTCCTTGATGCCCATCGGCGTGTCGATGCTGGCCTTGAGCCTGAAGCTGGTGCCGGCGTCCGCGCCTGCACGCAACGTAGGCTGGGCAACCCACTTGGCCTGCGCGTTCTCCGATTGCGACGAGTTGTAGCGCGGCCCGACCACGGTCGGGAACACGAACTCGTAGTTGCCCGACTGCGGCACCAGCAGCTCGGTGTAGCGCAGCTCCACCTTCACGTCATCGCCCGGCAGGATGTTGGCGACGTTCATCTGGAACACGTTGGGCAGGTGCTGCTCGAGCAGCGCGGCGGTCTTGCCTTCCTTCTTGGCGGTGTCGTACTCGATCTGCGCCTGCTGCTTCTCGCGGATCTGCGCGGTGATGAGCCGGTCAGCCAGGCGCACGTTAAGGCCGCTCACCGCCGCCTTGGTCGAACCGGGGAACACGTACTTTGCTTCGATGGCGCGCTGGCCTTCGTTGCGGTAGGTCTGCACGACCGTCACGTCGGCGATCACGCCCGAGATCTTCACCGAGACCTCGGTGCCCTTCAGGGGCAGGCGGTCGACCGAAGGGTCGTCGCTCTTCACGAAGAAGTAGGGGCTTTCGGTCTTCAGGCGCGGCCCGGCGGGCGCTTCCTGCGCGTGCGCCGGGCGCACGCCCATGGCGATGAAGCCCGCGGTCGCCAGGCTCACGGTGGCGAGCCAGAGCCAGCGGCCGGGGCGTGGGGTGGTTTGGGCATCCATGGCGGGGTCCTTGTCCGTGCGAACTTGCACGGCCGCAACTTTCGTCACCGCGCGAGAAGGCAGTTGGAAGGCGTCTTGAAGTCGCCTGTGGCCCGCGCCCGCTGTGTGAAGTCTGTGTGAAGCGAGGCGGCGCAGGCGCTTCACACGGCCTTCTGGCGCCGCAACGAGCATCGCGGCTTCGCTACAGACGAGGAGAGAAAAAATGCTTCAGCTGCTCAAGGCGCTCCAGAGTTCCATGCTGGCCAAGGTTGCCGGCCTGTTCTTCCTGCTGCTGCTCCTGTGCATTCCACTGGGGGAGATCGATTCGATCAACCGCGCCCGCGGCGAAAGCCAGCGCGAGGCAGCCTCCGAACTCGCCGCCACCTATGCAGGCCGCCAGACGATGGTCGGCCCGCTGCTGCTGGTGCCCTACGTGGAGAAGTGGATGGAACCGCTGCGCAACGCGCAGGGCAAGGTGATCGGCCAGGAGCCGCGCAGCAAGGAGATGGCCCACGTGGTGTTCCCCGACAAGCTGCACGTCGAAGGCTCGATGGCGCCGCAGGAGCGCTACCGCGGCATCTTCAGGATTCCCTTCTACACGCTCGACGCCACGCTCACCGGCGGCTTCGCGGCCTTCGACCCCAAGGCCGTTTCGCACAGCGAAGCCGATTCGAAAATCGAATTCAAGGCTCCGCTCATCGCCTTCAACGTGAGCGACCTGCGCGGCCTCGACGGCTCGCCCACGATCGCGATGGACGGCGAGGCACTGCGCTTCAAGCAGCGCGTGCCGGGCCTGGCGGACGACGCCTCTTTCGCCAACGGAATCCACGCACCCGTCACGGGCGCGGCGCTCGCAGCCTGGCAGGCCGGCAAGCCGGTTCCCTTCGAGATGAAGCTGGGCCTGGTCGGGCAGGACACGCTCGCCATCGCACCCATCGCGGAGGAAACGACTGCGCATCTGCGTTCGCCGTGGGCGCATCCCAGCTTCGGCGGCCGCTTTCTCGCGGCCGAACGCAGCGTGACGCCGCAGGGTTTCGACGCGCACTGGCGCGTGTCGTCTCTCGTGACCTCGGCACGCGAACAGGTGCGCGCCGGCCTCTCGGGCCGTGGCGGCCCGGCCGACGTGGCCGGCAGCGCCGAAGCGGCAACCGTCGCTCCTGCAACGCACCGCAACATGGGCCCGCTGCAGACCTTCGACGTATCGCTGGCCCAGCCTATCAACGTCTATTCGATGAGCACCCGCGCCGGCAAGTACGGAGCGCTGTTCATCGGACTGGTGCTGATGGCCGCGTTCATGTTCGAGCTGTTCCGCAAGCTGCGCCTGCATCCGATCCAGTACGGACTGGTCGGCCTGTCGATCGCGCTCTTCTTCCTGCTGCTGCTCGCGTTGTCGGAGAAGTTCGCCTTCTGGATGGCCTACACGGGTGCCGCCTCGGCGAGCGTCGCGCTGCTGGCCGTGTACTTCAGCGCGGTGCTTGGCGGCTGGCGGCGCGGCCTTTCGTTCGGCGCCTTCGTGGCGTTGCTGTATGGGGCGCTCTATGGCTTGCTGGCTTCGGAAAGCAATGCGCTGCTGCTCGGTGCGCTGCTGATCTTCGGCATGCTGGCCACGCTGATGCTCGTCACGCGCAAGGTCGATTGGTACGCGCTCTCGCGGCGCACCGAAACGACGCCGGTCACGGCACCGGAAGCTCAGGCAGCATGAGGCTGTTGCGGGTCATCGCGAGTGCATCGGGCTGGCTGGCCCTGGCCACGCTGTGGTTCTGGGCCTGGCACCTGAAGGACCCGCACCTGCTCTTCATGCGTGCATGGGAGGTGCCGCTGCTGCTGGCAATGCTGGTGGCCGCCGTCATGGTCGCGTGGCGGCTTGCACGCGGCAGGCTACGCCCCGTGGCGCTGGGACTTGCGTTCGCGGCCCTGCTCACGACGCTGTGCAACGAGGCTGCCTCGCACTGGCACCGCGCGGAGGTGAATTCGTCGGAAGGCCCGCTCGCACAGGCGCTGGGCGCGCACTTCATCGTCGGCTACGACGACGCGGGAAACCTGCGCGAACTGGCCAGGAAAGGACTGATCGGCGGAATCTTCGTAACCGGTCGCAATGTCAGGGGCCGCACGGCCGACGAACTCCGCGACGAAATCGCGGGCCTGCAGGCATTGCGCCGCTCCGCCGGCCTGCCGCCGCTGATCGTCGCGACCGACCAGGAAGGCGGCGCGGTCTCGCGCCTGTCTCCCCTGGTCGAACGCCAGCCCACGCTCGCCTCGCTGCTCGATGCCGACCTGCCCGACGACGAGCTCGCGCAACGCGCCCGCGCCTACGGCGCACAGCAGGGCAGGGCGCTCGCCGCCCTGGGCATCACGCTCAATTTCAGCCCGGTGGTCGACCTGCGCACCGGCCGCGCGCCGGGCCGCTGGGACCTGCACACCCGCATCGACGAACGGGCCATCTCGACCGACCCGGCGGTCACCGCGCAGGTGGCGCTCGCTTACGAGCTGGGCCTCGAATCGGCGGGCGTGCGCGGCACGCTCAAGCACTTTCCCGGCCTTGCCGGCGTGACCGAGGACACCCACCATTTCGCCGCCGAACTGCGCACGCCGGTCGCCCGGCTCGCCGCGCACGACTGGAAGCCGTTTCAAGACGTGTCGAAACATTCGGATGCCGCGATCATGCTGGGCCATGTCATCCTCGCGGAACTCGATGCCGGATATCCGGTCTCTTTCTCGCGCAAAATCGTGCAGCGGGTGATTCGAGGCGAATGGGGCTACCAGGGCCTGCTCGTCACCGACGATCTCACGATGGGCGCGGCCTACAACCGCGGTCTTTGCGACGCCACCGTCCACGCCCTGAATGCCGGCGTGGATCTTTTGCTGATCGCCTTCGACCACGACAAGTATTTCGATGCCATGCACTGCGCACAGCAGGCTGCGCGGCAAGGCACGCTCGACTTCCGGATGCTGGAACGCGGCAACGCGCGGCGGCTCCAATCCTTTCGCTAGCCAACAGGCATTTCCGATGTTCAAACGCTCAAACTCCAAACCTTCCGGCGACGGCGCGGCGCCGAATGGTCCCCGCCTCCCGTGGAAGCGCATCGCCGGCTGGGGCGCCATCGCCGTCGGCTCCGGCGCGCTGGTGGTGCTGGTCGCGGCCATCGTCGCGGTGGTCACCATCTATCCGAAACTGCCCGACGTCTCGGCGCTTTCCGACTACCGGCCCAAGCTGCCGCTGCGCGTGTATTCGACCGAGGGCCAGCTGATCGGCGAGTTCGGCGAAGAGCGCCGCAACCTCACGCCCTTCGCCAACATTCCGAAGGTCATGAAGGACGCAGTGCTTGCCGTGGAAGACGCGCGCTTCTACGACCACGGCGGGGTCGACTACAAAGGCTTCCTGCGGGCGGCGGTCGCCAGCCTGAAGGGCGGCCGCAAGCAGGGCGCATCGACCATCACGATGCAGGTCGCGCGCAACGTGTACCTGACCTCCGAACGGACGGTGAGCCGCAAGACCTACGAGATCCTGCTGGCGATGCGGCTCGAGCAGCAGCTCACCAAGGACCAGATCCTCGAGATCTACCTGAACCAGATCTTCCTCGGCAACCGCGCCTACGGTTTTGCCGCCGCCTCCGAGATCTACTTCGGCAAGCCGCTGCAGAACGTCACTGTCGCCGAGGCGGCGATGCTGGCCGGACTGCCGAAGGCGCCCGGCGCCAACAATCCGGTGGCCAACCCTCGACGCGCGCGTGCGCGCCAGCTCTATGTGATCGACCGCATGCAGGAAACCGGCTTCATCACAGCCGAGCAGGCGGCCGCCGCGAAGAAGGAAGAACTGCACCTGCGCGACGCCGCCGATCCGAACCGGCTGCATGCCGAATACGTGGCCGAGACGGTGCGCCAGATGATGTACGCGCAGTACGGCGACAGCATCTACACCAGCGGCATGAAGGTCTACACCTCGCTCGTGGCGGCCGACCAGGTCGCTGCCTACAAGTCGCTGCGCAGGGGCATCATGGACTACGAACGCCGCCAGCCCTATCGCGGCCCCGAGAAGTTCGTCGACCTGCCGACCGAGCAAAAGGAAGTCGACGAGGCGGTGGACGATGCACTGGCCGAGCACCCCGACAACGGCGACGTGATCGCGGCCGTGGTGCTCGACGTCAGCCCGAAGGAAATCAGCGCCGTGCGCGCGAACGGCGAAACCATCCAGATCACGGGCGACGGCCTGAAGCCCGCCCAGTCGGGCCTTGCCGCGAAGGCTCCGCCCAACATCAAGATCCGCCGTGGCGCGGTGATCCGCGTGGCGAAGACGCCGAAGAACACCTGGGAGATCACGCAGCTGCCCGAGGTGGAAGGCGCCTTCATCGGCATGGACCCGCGCAGCGGCGCCATCAAGGCGCTGGTGGGCGGATTCGACTACGGCAAGAACAAGTTCAACCACGTCACGCAGGCCTGGCGCCAGCCGGGTTCGAGCTTCAAGCCCTTCATCTACTCCGCCGCGCTCGAAAAAGGCTTCACGCCCGCCACCGTGGTGAACGACGCGCCGCTGTATTTCGACGCCAGCGCCAACGGCGGCCAGCCCTGGGAGCCGAAGAACTTCGAAGGCACCTACGAAGGCCCGATGCCACTGCGCACCGCGCTGATGAAATCGAAGAACCTCGTCACGCTGCGCGTGCTGCAGTCGATCGGCGCGCCTTATGCGCAGGACTGGGTCACGAAGTTCGGCTTCGACCAGGACAAGCACCCGGCCAACCTGCCGATGGGCCTGGGCGCCGGCTCGGTTACGCCGATGCAGATGGCGGTGGGCTACTCGGTGTTCGCCAACGGCGGCTACCGCGTCAATCCTTACCTCGTCACGCGCGTCACCGACATGAAGGACAAGGTCATCATGGAGACCGAGCCGCCGGTGCTCGACGAAAGCCGCCGCGCCATTCCGCAGCGCAACGCCTTCATCATGGATTCGCTGCTGCAGAGCGTGGTGAGAAACGGCACCGGCTTCAAGGCCCACCAGGCGCTCAAGCGCGACGACCTCTACGGCAAGACCGGCACCACCAACGACTCCTTCGACACCTGGTTCGCCGGCTTCCAGCCGACCATGGTCGGCATTGCGTGGGTCGGCTACGACACGCCGCGCCAGCTCGGCGTGCGCGGCGAGACCGGCGGCAGCCTGAGCCTGCCGATCTGGACCGGCTACATGCAGACCGCGCTGCAGGGCGTGCCCGTGACGCTGCCGGCGCAGCCCGCCGGCGTGGTGAACATGGACGGCGAGTGGTACTTCGACGACTTCACGCCGGGCCACAACGTGGCGAGCCTGGGCCTGGAGAACAGCGACGCGCTACCGCCGCCGGCCGAGGAACTCACCGGCGCACCGGTCGGTGCGCCGCCTCCACCTGAAGAGCGCAACCGGATCCTCGATTTCTTCCGGTAGCCAGGCTCTCTTCACGAAGTTGAAAAGAGAAGGCGGGTCGCGGTGCCTACACTCGGTACTGCCTCCCGCCTTCTCTTTTTTTCTTCTTCTCGCATCCATGGAAATTCTCACCCTGGTGGCACTTTTCGCCGCCGGCTTCTACATCCTCAAGTCCAGGGAACAGCGCATGCGCATCGCGGTGCTGGCCAGCCATCTCGGCCGCTACCAGATCGAGAAGCTGATGGAGAGCCTGACCTCCGGCTATATGCGCTGCCTCGGCGAGGACGACGCCGAGCGCCGCCGCCAGATCTGGCTGTTGCTCGACACCACCGAGGAAAAACTGTCCAGCCAGCTCGACAGCTTCGCTGCCGAGTTCTCGCGCATGCCCGAAGCCATCACGCGCGTGAGCAAGCTGCCGGTGGCCATCCCGCTGTTCGCGCAACTCTTTCCGGCCGCGACCTTCGACATGCGCCAGGCACTGCTCATCCATGCGCGCGGCATTGCCGGCGTGATGCGCAACGAGTCGAGCCGCACGCCCAAGTCCAAGGCATACACCATGTCCGCGGAACTGTTCCTGATGCAGCACACCTGCCACTGGTATTGCCGCTCGAAGACGGTGGCATCGGCGCGCATGATCGGGCAGCACCAGACGCAGTACCTGCAGGCGCTCGGTGCGGTGAGTCCGGAGACGCGCGAAGCCTATTGCGCGCTGATCGGTCGCTGAGGCTTCTTTCCATGCAGCCCACAGGTCTCGATCACCATCGGGTTCATGCAGGGCAAGGGGACTTCTCTTCTGAAGGCGAAGTTCGATATGCACCCATCAAGTCGCTCTGGTTTTCCGGCATGGCCGTCGCGGCGCTGGTCGGCGGCTGTTTCTTCCCTCGGTGGGACGCCTTTGCACTTTTCGTCTTCAGCACAGCATTCGTGCTGCTCTTCGGTCACTCGCTGGGCAGCCATCGCCAACTGATTCATCACAGCTTCCGGTGCCCTCGATGGTTGCGCCGTGCATTGATCTATTGCGGCGTTCTTGTGGGCCTGGCGGGGCCGTTGGGCATTCTTCGACAGCACGAGTTGCGCGACTACGCGCAACGCCTGCCTGTCTGCCACGACTACCTGCGGCATGGCCGTGGTTTCTGGACCGATGCCTGGTGGCAACTTCACTGCGAGCTGCACCTCTCGCGCTCCCCCAGTATCCGGATCGAACCTCTCGTTGCCAACGATCGCTTCCTGTACTGGCTCGAAAGAACCTGGATGCTGCAGCAGTTGCCTGTCGCCGCAATCTTCTACCTCTGGGGCGGCTGGGCCTTCGTTTTCTGGGGTGTATGCGCACGCGTCACCGCAGGCGTCCTGGGCCATTGGCTGATCGGCTGGTTCGCTCACAACCACGGTGCGATGAACTACGAAGTGCGCGGCGCCGCCGTGCAAGGGCGCAACATTCCGTGGACCTCGCTGCTGACCATGGGCGAAAGCTGGCACAACAACCACCATGCTTTCCCAGGCTCGGCCCGGCTTGGACTCGCGCCCGGTGAATGGGATCCGGGCTGGTGGATGCTCAGGCTGCTCGAGCGCGTCGGCCTGGTGTGGGACCTGCGTCTGCCTGAATCGCTGCCGCCGCGTCCCGAACTCGTCGAGATCCGTTCTTCAGTGATGTGACAGCAGCGGCAAGGTGAGCGTGGCCACCGCGCCGCCGCGCGATGCGTTGCCGAGATCGATGCGGCCGTGATGCAAAGCCGCGATCTCCTTCACGAATGCCAGGCCCAGCCCCGTGCTCTTCTTCTGGCTGTGCGGTCTGGCGAGCGAATAGAACTTCTCGAAGACTTTTTCCTGCGCGTATTCCGGAATGCCGGGTCCGTGGTCGCGCACGCTCAGGCGGGCGAGCTTCGATGTCGTTTCCAGCGTGAGCAGCACTTCGCTGTCGCGCGGCGAGAAGTCGATGGCGTTGTCGAGCAGGTTGCTGATCGCGCGGCGCAGCAGGAACGGGTCGCCTTCGGTGCTGGCCTCGTTGCGGATGTTCACGAGCAGCCTGATGTTGCGCTTGGCCGCGGCAGGCTGCGCACTGATGGCGATGTCGTCGATCAGCGTGGCCAGCGCCACCGGCTCGGTGCGGTCCAGTGCGCGCCGCGTCTCGAGCGCGGTGAGCTCCATCATGCGGTCGACGATTTCCTGGATGCGTTGCGTCTCGCGTTCGATGTTCTTCAGGAAACGTTCGCGCTCCGCATGCGGCATCGACGGCTCCTGCAGCAGTTCGGCGGCACCGCGAATGGCGGAGAGCGGGCTCTTCACTTCGTGCGTGAAGGTCTGGACATAGTCGGCCACGTAGTTGCGGCCAGTGAGTGCGTCGCGCATTTCGCTGAAGCCGGTGCGCACGCCATCGACCGCGCGCCGCGCCATGCGCGAAAGGCTCAGGCTGCGCTGGGCGCGCACCCAGGTCCAGTAGTCGCGGATCAGGCCGAAGGGTCGCACCAGCCAGACCGAAACGATCAACGTGAGCAGCAGCAGCGCCAACGCCGAGCCCACGCCGACCCAGATGGTTCGCCCGCGCGCGTCTTCCACGAACTGGCCGAAGCTCTGCACAGGCTTTCCGACGCTGACCATGCCGACGATCTCGTTGTTCCAGCGGATCGGCGCGCCCACGTACATCACCGAGGTACGTGGGTCACCGTCGACGTCGCGCGAGGTGCGCGCGCCGTACAGGCCGGCGAGCGTGCGGCTCACGTCGCTCCACTTCGAATAGTCGGCGCCGAGGTGCCTGCCGAGCGAATCGAACATCACGCGACCGTTGCGGTCGGTGACGTACACGCGCAGCTCGACGCGGCTCTTGTGCAGGTTGTAGATCTGCGCCGAGAACTCGCGCGCGTAGACGGTGCGGAAAAGCGGTTCGAGCCGCGCGGTGTTGATGGCGCCGGCGATCACGTCCTGCTCGACCAGGCTGGCCACGAGCTGCGAGGTCTCGACCAGTGATTCTTCCGCCGATTCGCGGTAGCGCGGATCGATGTCGGAAACGACCCGGTACAGCAGGAAGGCGATGCCCGCCGTGTAGATCAGCAGGATGCCGATGAAGATGCGCGTGCGCCGTGTCAAGGCCTGGCTCTCCCCCAGGCTTGCCCACTTCGTGTGGCCGCCAACCCCCTCGCCGGGGGCAATACCTGCGGCCCGGCAAGGCCGGTTCCGCGGTATTCCGCGAAAAGGCATGCCGGAGCCGGTGTCATGCCTTTGACGGAAGCTCTTCGTTCAGTGCGTAGCCGGTACCGCGCAGCGTGCGGATCGGCTCCACTTCCGGCGCGATCGCCTTGAGCTTGGCGCGCAAGGTCTTGATGTGCGCGTCGACCGTGCGGTCGAAGCTGTCGCTCGAGTCGTCCCAGACCAGCTCGAGCAGTTCGTCGCGCGTGAAGACGCGGCCGGGGCGCTGCACCAGCAGTCTCAGCAGGCCGTATTCGTAACGGGAGAGCTCCAGCAGGCGTCCGTAATAACGGATCTGCATGCGTTCGTTGTCGAGCGCGAATGGCATTGCGGGCGCCTGAGAGCCCGCAGGGGACGCGTGGGCCGGAATTTGATGGGGGGCCCCTTGGTTTGCGCCCGAGGCTGCTGCAGGGGCTCCTGAGCCGTTTCTGGCGCTGCGCCGCAGGATGGTCCGTACGCGCGCGACCAGTTCGCGCGGTGAAAACGGCTTGGCAATGTAGTCGTCCGCTCCCAGCTCGAGGCCCACCACGCGGTCTATTTCGTCGCTGCGGGCCGTCAGGAACACCATGGGTACCTCCGGTCCGCCCATTGACTGGTTCAGCGCCTGCAGGCGTTTGAAGAGCTCGAAACCGTTGAGATCGGGCAATCCGATGTCCAGGATGGCCAGCGCAGGCGGTTCCTGCGCGAACTGGGCGATGGCCTCTTCGGCCGTGGCGCACCAGACCGGGATGAATCCGTCGCTCTTCAGGACGTATTGAAGCGTGTCGGCGATGCCCGATTCGTCTTCGGCGATCAGGATCCGGGGTTTGAAGCTCATCCGCGAATGTTAGCGAGGGGAGGGAACCGGGAGGACCGGTTTTGTCCGGCGGCTTCCGGGACCGCCGCGGCCGTTCGCGGCTTTTTTTTCGGGCGCAGCTTTCCCTTTCCCCATCTTCTTATTCTTCTTATTCAAATTAGTAGTAGTAGATAAGGGTCGCACCCTTCTGTGGACATGCCGCTTTTTTCGTTATGCGACAAGCACTTGTCATGCAGCTGTCACTGTGCGCAGCCGTGCTTCCGGTTTGTACCCGCGACATGGACAACATTGGGTAACCCTTCGGGCCTGTGGATAAACCATGCCTTGTTCAAGAAATGTCCCCAGACTTGTCCTTTGACGGCCCTTCGAAAATCTGCGAAAGGCGGTTTTTGCCCGGAGAAATTCATTGCTGAAAAAATGGGCAATGCAAGGATTCCCCTTTTAAATCAACAGCTTGCAAGACCCCTACACAGAAGTGCCGACGTTATCCACAGAGTTGCCCAAGGTTTGTGGGGAGAACGGGCGGTGGAACCTTCTGGCGCGGGTCGCGACCTCAACGGGTCGTTGAAATTGCGGAAATACCGAACATGACACCTTCAGAAACAAAGTCGATCGTGACCCTGAGCCTGCTGGCGGCCTTCGTCGACGGCGAGAAGCACGAGCGCGAACGCGCCGAGATCAAGCGCATTGCGGAAGGCCTGTCGCAGGCCGACGGCCTGAACCTGCCGACGCTGTACCAGGACGTGCTGATGAAGCGCGTGTCGCTGGCCTCGGTGGCGGGCGAACTGAAGAGCCCCGAGTCGAGGCAGCTCGCCTATGAAATGGCGGTGTGCGTCTGCGACGCGGACGGCACGCAGTCGCAGGCGGAGCGCATGTTCCTGGCGGATGTGCGCACGTCGCTGGGGCTGGATGCATCCGCGGCGGCGTTCTCGCAGCAGGCGGAAGACATTGCCGCGGTGCCGGTGGCTGCCGCCGCGACTGCCGCCGGTACCGCGGTTGCAGCGGCCACTTCGGCGCCGAAAACCCCCGACACCGCCGAGCTCGACAAGTCGATCCTCAACGCCTCCATCCTCAACGGTGCGCTCGAGCTGCTGCCCGAGACGCTGTCGACCATGGCGATCATTCCGTTGCAGATGAAGCTGGTCTACCGCATCGGCAAGTCGTACGGCTACGAGCTCGACAGCGGCCACATCAAGGATTTCCTGGCCACGGTCGGCGTGGGCCTGACTTCGCAGTACCTGGAACAGGCCGGACGCAAGCTGCTCGGGGGCCTGCTCGGCAAGGTCGGCGGCGGCCTGCTGCGCGGACTGGGCAACCAGGCCGTGAGTTCGGGAATGAGCTTCGCATCGACCTACGCGCTCGGCCACGTCGCCAAGCGCTACTACGCCGGCGGCCGCACGCTGTCGACGCAGATGCTGAAGGACGCGTTCTCCGGCGTGGTGAAGGAAGGCCAGAGCCTGCAGACGCAGTACCTGCCCGCCATCCAGGAAAAGGCCCGAACCCTGGATGCAGGCAAAGTGCTCTCGCTCGTCCGCGGCGCCTGAGCCGTCAGTTCCAGGAACACCGAGGAACCGGCTTTGCCGGGCCTCAGGTGTTGCCCCCGGCGAGGGGGAAGGCGAAGCGACACGAAGTGCGCGAAGCCTGGGGGAGTACCTAGTTCGCGAGATCGTCGAGGATCGGGCAGTCGGGGCGCGCGTCGCCGTGGCAGCAGTGAACCAGGTGCGCCAGCGTGTTGCGCATGGACTGCATGTCGGCAATGCGCTGTTCCAGTTCGCCGAGATGCTTCTCGGCGATGCGCTTCACGCTCGAACTCGTGCGCCGCCGGTTGTTCCACAGCCCGACCAGCTCGGCGATTTCCTCCATCGAGAATCCCAGGTCGCGCGAGCGCTTGATGAAGCGCAGCGTGTGGATGTCGGCTTCGCCGTACTGGCGGTAGCCGCTCTCGGTGCGAGCCACCGCCGGCAGCAGGCCCAGTCCCTCGTAGTGGCGGACCATGCAGGCCGATACGCCCGAGCGTTGCGCCGCCTCGCCGATGGTGACGTTGCCCACTGTCATTGAACCGCGTACCCCGCGTTTTCGATGGCGGCCACGATGTCCTTGCGCGGCTGTTCGCTCAGCACGTCGACATGACCCGTTTCCAGATCGACCGTGACCTGCGCCTCGGGATCCACCGTCTGCACCGCGTTCTGCACTGCATTCACGCAGTGGCCGCAGCTCATGCCTGTGACCTGGAATTTCTGGCTCATCGTGTAGCTCCTTGAAAATGAGGGGATCGATAGGCCGCAGTTTGAACCCTCTCACGATGTCAATGTCCAGCGCAGGGGTTCTGGAACCAGCTGCTTGACCTTGACACGGTGTGAGCCTTTAGCCTTCGCACATGGAAAAACTTCAGCAGAACCCCGCCATCTCCACCTTCGACCTCTCGGTGGGCGGCATGACCTGTGCCTCCTGCGTGATGCGCGTCGAGCGTGCCCTGAAGAACGTTCCGGGCGTGCAGGACGTGAGCGTGAACCTCGCGACCGAATCGGCCCGCGTGGTGACGGGCGGCAATGAAGACATGGACGCCCGCCTGCGCCGCGCCGTGCGCGCTGCCGGCTACGAACCTCGCACGGCGGACAGCGCCGCGGATGAAGCCGCGCTGTCTCCATGGGCCGGCTTCGGTCCGGTCGCGATCGGCCTCGCGCTGTCGATTCCGCTGATGGCGCCGATGCTGGGCGATCTCTTCGGGCTCGACTGGATGCTGCCGCCCTGGGTGCAGCTGCTGCTCGCGACGCCGGTGCAGTTCTGGCTGGGCGCGCGCTTCTATCGCGCCGGCTGGCATGCGGTGAAGGCGCGCGCAGGCAACATGGACCTGCTGGTGGCGCTGGGCACCAGCGCGGCCTTCGGCCTTTCGCTCTGGCTCTGGTGGCGTGCGTCCACCGGCGAGCATGCCGGCCACGGCATGGTGCCGCACCTGTACTTCGAGGCTTCGGCGGTGGTGATCACGCTGGTGCTGCTCGGCAAGTGGCTGGAGGCGCGTGCCAAGCGCCAGGCCACTTCGGCGATCCGTGCATTGCAGCAGTTGCGGCCCGAGGTGGCCCACCTGATCGGTGCACGCGGCAAGGAAAGCGACGTGCCCCTGGCCGAGGTGATGGTGGGCGACCGCCTCGCGGTGCGGCCCGGCGAGCGGGTGCCGGCCGATGCGCGGGTGATCGAGGGGCAGTCCGAAGTCGATGAATCGATGCTCACCGGCGAGCCGCTGCCCGTGGCCAAGGGGCCGGGCGATGCGCTGACCGGTGGCGCAGTCAACGGCGACGGCCGCATGGTCGTCGAGGTGAGCGCGATCGGCGCCGAAAGCGTGCTCGCTCGCATCATCCGCCTTGTGGAGGACGCGCAGGCCGCGAAGGCGCCGATCCAGCGGCTGGTGGACAAGGTGGCGGCCGTGTTCGTGCCGGTGGTGCTGCTCATCGCGCTGGCCACGTTCGCGGGCTGGCTGGTGGCGGGTGCCGGCATCGAGACGGCGCTGATCCATGCCGTGGCGGTGCTGGTCATCGCATGTCCGTGTGCGCTGGGCCTCGCGACGCCGGTCGCCGTGATGGCGGGCACGGGCGTGGCGGCACGGCATGGCGTGCTGATCAAGGATGCGCGTTCGCTGGAAATCGCGCACCGCGTCGACACCGTTGCGTTCGACAAGACCGGCACGCTGACGATCGGCCATCCGGTGCTCACGGCGCTGGTGCCCGTGGCCGGTGCAGGCGCTTCACAAGACCAGCTGCTGGCCACAGCCGCCAGCCTGCAAGGCGGCAGCGAGCACCCGCTGGCCAAGGCCGTGCTGTCGGCGGCTGCCCAGCGCAACCTGCAGGTTCCCGCACTGGGCACGATGCAGGCCTGGCCCGGTCGTGGCGTGCGCGGCGAGGTCGAAGGCGTTCAATGGGCCATCGCCAGCCTGCGCTGGTGCCGCGAGCTCGACGCGATGCCCGACGACTCGGAAGTCGACCGCCTGCAATCGCAGGGCGCAACCGTCTCTGCGCTGCTGCGCTTCGACGAAGCCGGTGCCGCGCATGTGCAGGCATTGCTCGCTTTCGCCGACGAGCCCAAGCCTCAGGCCGCTGAAGCCATTCGCACGCTGCGTGCACGCGGCCTGCGCGTGGTGATGATCTCCGGCGACAACCTGCGTGCGGCGCAGGCCATGGCAGCGCGGCTCGGTATCGCGGCAGAAGATGTGCGCGCCGACGTGCTGCCGGCCGACAAGGCGGCGCAGGTTTCGACGCTGAGGAAGAACGGCCACGTCGTCGCGATGGTCGGCGATGGTGCCAACGATGCACCCGCACTGGCTGCGGCCGACGTGGGCATCGCGATGGCGCCTTCGGGCGGCGGCACCGACGTGGCGATGGAAGCGGCCGGCATCACGCTGATGCGCGGAGATCTCGCACTGGTGGAGCAGGCCTTCGAGCTTTCGGCACGCACGGTAGCGAAGATCCGGCAGAACCTGTTCTGGGCCTTTGCCTACAACGTGGCCGGCATTCCGCTCGCGGCCTTCGGCCTGCTCAGTCCGGTGGTGGCCGGCGCGGCCATGGCGTTGTCGAGCGTGAGCGTGATGGCCAATGCGCTGCTGCTGCGGCGCTGGAAGCCCTGAGTTTGCTGCGCCGGTCGTCCGCTCAGTCGAACAGCAGCGCCATGATGTGGTCGTCGATGGCCTGCGCATCGCCTGCACGCTTGTAGAACTTGCGCAGGGTGCCTTCGCGCTCGAAGCCGAGCTTTTCGTAGAAGCGCAGCGCCGGTGCGTTGTCGCTCTCGACGATGAGCTCGATGCGCTTGACGCCGTCCGACCTGAGCCGCTCGATCGCCTCGGTCACCATCGCCAGCGCAATGCCCTGGCCGTGCAGTGAGGGGTTCACCGCGAGCGTGCCGAGGCTGGCCACGTGCCGCACGCGACCGGGGTAGCGCGAGGCGCGATAGAAGCCGGCGACGTGGCCTTCGCGTTCGTAGATGAAGAAGTCGCGGCCGTCCAGCAGTTGCCGGTAGATCGGCTTGAAGTCCTCGAGCGGCATCGGGTCGTAGCCCAGGTAGGGCACGACCTTCTCGTGCATGTAGAGGGCGAAGACGGTGTCGATGTCTTCGGGTGTGGCCAGCCTGCGCATGATGGATGCCCCGCAACGATGAAGGCGCAGAGCATAGCGGGCCAGGCTCAGGTGATCGGGCGTTCAGGTGAAGAGCAGTACCGCCGAGATCGCCAGCAACGCCGCCTGCGCGCACCAGGCCCATCGCAGTCGAAGCCGTGAATCGAGCACGGCGCCGATGGACCAGAAGCCGCCGACCGCGAGCACGAGAAGCATCAGCCCGATCTGGAACGCGAGATCGTCGGCGCGCCAGAGAAAGGCCAGCGTCACGCCGACCCAGCATGCGAAGTGAAGTGCGGCTGAGGCGACCTGCGGGCGCGTGAGCGCGGGGTCATGGATGTGCATGGCTTCTTCCAGCGAGAACGCGGGCTCGGGGAAACGCGCCGCCACGTCGGCCGGCCGCCAGCCCGGCGACTTGAACCACACGGCGATCTTGTCTCGCCAGCGCTTCGTGTGCCAGGCGTCGCGCAGCAGCGGCGCGTAGGGGCCGAGGATGGCGCGCATCGGAGCGAAGCTCGAAAGCGCCTTGCGCGTGCCGTAGACGCAGCGCTCGGTTTCTTCCGCGAAGGTGCCGAACATCCGGTCCCACACCACGAGCATGCCGCCGTAGTTGCGGTCGACGTAGCCGTCGTTCACGGCGTGATGCACGCGATGGTTCGACGGCGAAGAGAACACGCGGTCGAACCAGCCGAGCTTGCCGATGTGCTCCGTGTGGATCCAGAACTGGTAGACCAGCACGATCAGCCCCGCGAGGCCGAACTGCTCGGGCGGCACGCCCACCACCGCCATCGGCAGGTAGAAGGCCCAGCCCAGGAAGGCCACCGTGCTCTCCTGCCGCAGCGCGGTGGAGAAGTTGAAGTGCTGGCTCTGGTGGTGCACCGAGTGCGCGGCCCAGAACACGGCCGACTCGTGCCCTGCGCGATGCAGCCAGTAGTCGAAGAAGTCGAACAGCAGCACGGCGACGATCCAGCCCATGGCGCTGTCCCAGAAGCTCGGCCGCGTCCATATCGCGACCAGCGGATAGACCATCGCGTAGAGGCCGATCTGGAAGAGCTGTGTGCAGACCGCGAGCGCCTGGCTCAGCAGGCCCTGGCTCAGGCTGCCGGGCGTGTCGTTGAAGCGGTAGGTGTTGCGCCGCTTCAACCAGCCCCAGGCGAACTCGCACGCCATGAGCAGCGCGAACACCGGCACGACGAAAACGACCAGCCGATGCACCGCGCGTTTTTTCAGGAAGTATTCAGCGAATCTTCAGCGATCGGACGCGCGGCCGGCCACGATGACAGCGTTGGTGCCGCCAAAAGCGAAGGAATTGGACAGCGCATAGCGGATGCCCTTGGCCTCGCGAGCCTCGCCCTGCACGAAGTCGAGGTCGAATGCGGCATCGGGCGTCTGCAGGTTGGCGATGGGCGGCAGCGTCTCGCGCGCGAGTGCACGCAGCGCCGCGACGAGTTCGATCGCACCGCCGCCGCCGAGCACGTGGCCATGGATGGCCTTGGTCGCGCTTACGGGCACGGTGTTGCTGAACACTTCTCGGATCGATGCGGCTTCGGCTGCATCGCCGGCGGAAGTGGCTGTGCCGTGGGCATTGATGTGGCCGACTTCGGAGGCCTCGATGCCCGCGTCGCGCAGTGCGGCGCGCATCACGCGCACCTGGCCCGCGGCGTCGGGGTTGGTGATGTGCGTGCCGTCGCAGTTGGTGGCGTAGCCCGCGAGCACGAAGGGCGCGGCTTCGGCGCCGCGCGCGGCGGCATGTGCTTCGGATTCGAGCACCAGCGCGGCCGCGCCTTCGCCGATGGCAAAGCCCGCGCGGTCGCCCGAGAACGGGCGGCATGCGGAGGAGGGCGCATCGGCCGGTGGCGGCGCCATCACGCGCATGGCGTGCCAGCTGGCCATCACGCCGGGCGTGAGCATGGCGTCGTGGCCGCCGACGATGGCAACGTCGATCCAGCCGCCGCGAATCGCGCGCATCGCCTCGCCGATGGCCACGGCCGAGGAGGCGCAGGCACAGGCGTAGGCAATGGCCGAGCCGCGTGCGCCGAAGTGCAGCGCCAGTTCGGCCACGGCGGCGTTGGGCATCACCGTGAGCACGGTCGTCGGGCGCATGCGGCGCTGCTCGCCGTAGAGCGCGCTGGTGGTGTTGTCGAAGGTGCCGGCGCCCGCGAGGCCGCAGCCCCAGAAGATGCCGAGGCGATCGCGGTCGATGGTTTCGAGGTCGAGCTTCGCTTCGCCGGCCGCGTCCTGCGCGGCGGCCAGCGCCATGGCGGTGCCGCGGTCCAGCGGCAGGCGGGAGGTGCTGCGCACGCCGTTCGAATCGAAGTCGCATGCGGCGACGGCGAGCGCCATCGGGTCCATGCCCTTGATCTCCAGCGTCTGCGCGCGCACGGCCGAGCGGCCCGCGAACAGCGCTTCGTCGAAGGCCTCGACGGTGCGGCCGATGGGCGTGACGAAGCCGATGCCGCTCACGCGCACCGGCGCGGATGCGGCGCGCGCGGCCGAGGCGGCCAGCACGGCGTGGGCGGCACCGCTGCTCATGCTGTCGCTTCTGCGGGCTGGCCCGCGGTGGCGCCGGTGCTTTCCGCGTCGATCACTTCGCACAGGCGCTGCAGCGTGATGCCGGCTTCGCGCGGGTCGAGGCGGTCTTCGGGAATGCGCAGGTGGAAGGCGTCCTCGACGGCGAAGACGAACTCCATCAGCGCGAGGGAGTCGAGGCCGAGATCGGTCAGCGCGGTGGCCGGCGTGATGGCCGAGCGTTCGACGCGGAAGTCGGTCTCGAGGATCGCCGCGATGCTGTTGAAGGTGGGGGTGGAAGCGTCGGAAGAAGACATTGGAATGCTTTCCTTTCAGGCGTGGTCGAACAAGTTCGAAGATGTCAGGCGTACAGCGGATGCTCGGGCATCGTGCCATGCGCCACCGCGTCGGCGAACGACACTGTTTCGCTCACGACCTGTTGACGATCGTTGTCGATTGTGATCATGTGGTAGCTGTTGGCGACCACCACGGCACGGAATGCGCGGCAGCGAAGACCGCGCGCGAGGATGCCGAGATTGGCCACGCTGGCCACCTCGTCCTGCTGGGCATGCAGCGCGAGCACGTCGTTGCACTGCACGTTGTGGAGGTTGCGGCGCACGTGACGGATGAGCCTGTCGTGCTCGCGCAGATGACCCACGCCGATGACGGAGCTGCCGGCGCGCGAGACCTTGCGATGACGCAGCTCGCGCTCGATCCAGGCACGCACGCGCTCGTTCTTCACGCCGTAGGGCGGACGCTCGCGGTATTGCCAGAGCCTGCCGAGCGGCGTGTAGAAGGCCAGCGGCAGCAGGAACTGCGTGCGCGGAATGGCCCAGCCGTCGAAGCGCAGCGTGGTCGACATGAGCACCAGCGCATCGACCTCGCTGCCGCAGCGGATGGCCGCGCCGAGCGCGAGCGAGGAGCCGGCGGAGATGCCGACCAGCATCACGCGATCGTGCTGTTTGCGCAGCGCCTTCACCTGGGCCTGGATCGCATCGAGCCAGCGTTCGTACGGCGCTGCCCGCTGCATCGGCGCATTGGCGTCGAACGAGTAACCCTCGATCGCCAGCGGGTGCACCGGATAGCCGCGGCTGCGCAGTGCGGACTGCACGGTCAGCAACTCGTCAGGCGTGCTGCATAAACCATGGAGCAGGACCACGGCGGTGCCCTGCACTTCCGGAGGCACAAGGCTCAGGAGATCGGAGGGTTCACGCGCGCTCATCGTGTGGCGCAGGCCACGAAAGTGGCCCGTGTTTCATCGTGCTGTCGTATGCTCATGTTGCGTTTATCGCTTAGAGCGACTGACCGGCCGCTGACCCGTCGTTCGCTAGGCAGATTACCCCCAAACCATTCAAAGACCATGCGAATTCTGCTCGTTGAAGACGACACCGTCCTGCGCGATGTGATGGTGCGCAGCCTCGCCGATGCCGGCCATCGCGTGGATGTGTCGACCAACGTCGAGGATGCCGACCACCTGTGGCGCGTGCAGCCCTTCGATGCAGTGCTGCTCGACCTCAACCTGCCGGCCACCGCAAGCCCCACCAGCGGCCTCGCAAGCGGCCTCACCGCGCTGCGACAGGCACGCGCGCGGGGCGACCGGACACCGGTGCTCGTGCTCACCGCGCGCGGACGCACCGAGGAGCGCATTGCGGGCCTCGACGCGGGTGCCGACGACTACCTCGGCAAGCCCTTCGACCTGGCCGAGGTCGAAGCCCGCCTGCGCGCACTGGTGCGCCGCGCGAAGGGCACCGAAGACGTCGTGCTGCTGGGCCAGCTGAAGCTCGACCGCAAGGCACGCCGCTTCTCCACCGCGAGCGGCCCGCTCGACCTGCCGGCGCGCGAGTTCGAGGTGCTGTGGGAACTCATGAGCCCGCCGGGCCGCACCGTGAGCAAGCGTGCGCTGTCCGACAAGCTCTCGAGCTTCGACGAATCGCTCGGCGACAACGCGCTCGAGGCCTTCATCTCCCGCCTGCGCAAGAAGCTGCAAGGCACTGGCGCAAGCATCCGCACGCTGCGCGGCATCGGCTACCTGCTCGAAGCCGAGGTGTGATCCGCGCGTGACCGGCCAGGAGCAGACCACCGAATCGCCACCGGCGCCGGCAGTGCGCGCGCCGTCGCTCACGCGCCGCGTGCTGCGCAACGTGCTGGTGCCGCTGGCGCTCACGTGGATGGTCGGCGCGGTCATCGCGCTGGTCATTGCCAACTACTTCTCCGAACAGGCCTTCGTCCGCGGCATGCTCGACGACGCCTATGCGCTGTCGGCCAACGTGCAGGCCGGCGAACGCGGCATCGAGCTGATGCTCACGCCGCGCGAGGTGGCCACCGTGCTCTTCGACCAGGTCGACAAGGTGTACTTCGCGGTGCAGCGGCTCGATGGCACGCTGATCTCGGGGCAGCCCGGCCTGAAGGCACCGCTGCCGGTGGACGGCTCGCGCTACCGCTTTGCCGACGTGGACTACGAGGGCAGCACGCTGCGCGCGGTGGTGCTCGAACACGATGCCGAGCCCGACATCAGCATGCCCTATCGCGTGATCATCGCGCAGACCACGCTGAGCCGGACGGCGCTGGTGCGGCAGCTGCTGGGCTACGCGCTGGCGCCGCAGATCCTGCTGCTCGTGCTGCTCGCGATCTGGCTCTGGTACGGCATTCGCAGCGACCTGCGCCCGCTCGGCGACCTGCAGCGCGCGCTCGACCGTCGCGACGTGCGCGACCTGTCCCCGGTGGCTGTGGCGCACACATCGCGCGAACTCCAGCGCCTCGGCAACGCGGTGAACTCGCTCTTCGAGAGGCTCAGCAACAGCGTGCAGGCGCAACGCGAGTTCGTGGGCAACGTGGCGCACGAGCTGCGCACGCCGCTGGCGGGCATTCGCGCGCTGGCCGAATACGGACTGGCGCAGCACGACTCCAAGGTGTGGCGCGAGCAGCTGGAGCGCGTGTCGGAACGGCAGGCGCGCGCCAGCCACCTGATCGACCAGCTGCTTGCGCTTGCGCTGGCCGAGGAGGCGCGCACCGAGCTCAAGCGCGTGCCGGTGCGGCTCGACGTGCTGGCCGAGCAGACGGTGCTGCGGCACCTTGCGCGTGCCGACGCGCGGGGTGTCGACCTGGGTGCGCGCGGCCTCGATGACGGCGTTGTCGTGAGTGCCAACGAGGCGCTGGTCGAAGGCATCCTCGACAACCTGATCGACAACGCGCTGCGCTATGGCGGGCGCACCATCACCGGCGAGCTGGCGGGCCACACGCTGAGCGTGATCGACGACGGGCCGGGCATTCCGCTCGAAGCGCAGCGCGACCTGATGCAGCGCTGGTCACAAGGGCCCGCGGGGGAGAAGCTGGGGCAGGGCTCGGGGCTGGGGCTGTCGATCGTCTCGCGCTATGCGGAGCTGCTGGGCGCGGAGCTGCGGCTCGAAGCGGCCGAGCCCACGGGCCTGCGCGTGAGCGTGGCGTTCGGCGAGGCGATCTAGGGCGTCTGCAGCGGCGTACCCTGGTGGAACGCCATGCGCCAGCGACCGGCGCGGCGTTGCCACAGTGAGCTGCGCAGCGAGTCCGCGGCGGGGCGCTGTGAAGTGGCTTCACGGTGTGCGCGATAGGTGACCAGCGCCACGTCGGGCGCCATGCGCAGCACGCGAAAGTCCGACATCGTCCGTTCCGAAAAGGCCTCGTCGCGCAGCGCTTCGATGATGGCGTCGCGTGTCCACACGGTGCCCGAGACGCCGAGTTCATGGAAGTCGTCGTCCAGCAGTTCCTCGAGTCGCGCGGCGCTCGCGCGCACCTCGCGAAGATGCAGTGCGCCTTCGAGTTTCAGCAGCAGCGCATCGAGATCGTCGTCTGGCACGGCCTCGTAGAGTTCGAGCGGAAGGCCGTCGGGATCGGCGAAGAAGGTGAAGCGCCGCCCCGTGAATTCGTCGGTGCGCAGCGGTTCGACGGCGATGCCCTGCGCCGCGAGTGCGTCGGCCGCGGCCTGCACGTCGGGCACCTCGAAGGAGAGGTGCCGCAGCCCCTGGGCCTCGGGCCGAGTGAGGCGCGCGGGTGCATCGGGAAAGGAGAAGAGTTCGATCTGCGAGCCGTCGGGCAGCGCCAGGTCGAGCTTGTACGAGTCGCGCGCGGCGCGGTAGTTTTCGGCGACCACGCGCAGGCCCAGCACCTCCGTGTAGAAGCGCTTCGACACCGCGTAGTCGGAGCAGATGATGGCGACGTGGTGAATGCGGGCGAGCTGCATCGTGCTCATTGCTTCAGTTGCTTGCGCAGGAAGACGCGGGTGCGTTCCGCGAAGGCGAGGCGCTTGTATTCGACGTAGCCGATGCGCTCGTAGAGCGCGCGGTTCTCGGTCATCTTCTCGTTGGTGAAGAGGTAGATCGAGTCATGCCCTTGCCGCAGTGCCTCGCGCTCGGCCAGTTCGAGCAGCGCGCGGTCCAGGCCCGTGCCCTGCTGGCCGGGACGCACCGCAATCACGTCGATGAGGAAGCCTTCGTCGGTGACGTCGAGCACCAGCGCGGCGATGGTCCGGTCCTCTTGCGTGGCAATCCACACCTGCGCATTCGCGATCGCCGCGCCGTAGTCCTTGGTCATCGGAATCGGCGTGAGGCCCAGGCGCGGGATGTAGTGGCGGAAGGCCTCGACGGCGCAGTCGGCGATGGATGCAGCGTCGCTCTCCGTCGCGCGCCGGATGGTCCACGCCGTCATGCGTCGAATTCCACTTCGCCCTCGATCTCGACGGGGATGCCGAACGGCAGCTCGGCCATGCCCACGGCGCTGCGCGAATGCGCGCCGATGTCGGGGCCGAAGACTTCGAGGATGAGGTCGGAGAAGCCATTGATGACGGCCGGCTGCCGGTCGAAACCGGGAGCGCAGGCGACCATGCCGAACACGCGCGTCCACGCGGCGATGCGGTCGAGATCGCCGAGAGCGCGTTGCAGGCTGCCGAGCATCGCGAGCCCGGTGAGGCGCGCGGCGGCGTAGCCCTGTTCGACGCTCAGTTCGCGGCCCAGCTTGCCGAGCGGCGCGGCGATGGTGCCGTCTGCGTTGAGCGGGCCGTGGCCCGAGATCAAGGCGCGCCGGCCGACGATGCGCACGAATTGAAAGGGCAGCACGACACCGGGCGGCGGCGTCACTGCAGGCGGAAGAACGAGGCCGAGCGCGGCCAGTCGTTGCTCGATGCGGGCCATGGCATTTCTCTCCTTGGGGCGGCGGACACGAAGCGTCCGCCGCATCTTGCCATGGCCCCTGCGGGCTCAGGCCAGCGCCGGATAGTCCGTGTAGCCCTTGGCGCCGCCGCCGTACATCGTGGCCTTGTCGAGCGGGTTCAGCGGCGCGTTCTCGCGCAGGCGGCGAACGAGGTCGGGGTTGGAGATGAAGGGCTTGCCGAAGGCCACGAGGTCGTCGCCTTCCTTCAGGGCTTCTTCAGCCAGTGGCTTGTCGTAGCCGTTGTTCACCATCCATGCGCCCTTGCCGCCGGCCTGGCGGTACGCGGCCTTGAGGGCTTCGTAGTCGAAGGGGCGGTCCTCGATCTCGCGCGGGCCGCCGGTGGCGCCTTCGATGATGTGGATGTAGGCGAGGTCGAGCGATGCGAGCTGCTTCACCACGTAGGTGAAGAGGGGCTGCGGGTTGCTGTCGTGCGCATCGTTGGCCGGCGTCACGGGCGACAGGCGGATGCCGGTCTTGCCGCCGCCAACGGCGTCGACTACCGCGCGCGTGGCTTCGAGCAGCAGGCGGGCGCGGTTCTCGATGCTGCCGCCGTAGTCGTCGGTGCGCTTGTTGCTGCCGTCCTTCAGGAACTGGTCGAGCAGGTAGCCGTTGGCGCCATGGACTTCCACGCCGTCGAAGCCGGCGGTCTCGACCGCGCTGCGAGCGGCCACCGCGTAGGCGTGCACGATGCCGGGCAGCTCGCCCGCGTCGAGCGCGCGCGGCTCGGAGGTGTCGACGAAGGTCGGCACACCGTCCTTGATGAGCACGGTCTTGGTCTTGGCGGTGATGGCCGAGGGCGCGACGGGCTTTCCGCCACCGGGTTGCAGTTCGTTGTGCGAGACACGGCCCACGTGCCACAGCTGCACCACGATCTTTCCGCCCTTTGCGTGCACGGCGTCGGTCACGCGCTTCCGGCTGTCGAGCTGCTCGGTGCCGTAGAGGCCGGGCACGTCGGAATAGCCCTGGCCCTGGTGGCTGATGGCGGTGGCCTCGGTGATGAGAAGGCCGGCACTGGCGCGCTGGGCGTAGTAGGTGGCGGCGATGTCGGGTGGGATGGCGTGCGGCGAGCGGTTGCGCGTGAGCGGCGCCATGACGACGCGGTTGGCGAGCTTCAGGTCGCCGGCCTGTACGGGGTCGAAGAGGGTGGACATCGTGCGATCGAAAGCAGAGTTGAAACAGGCGCAAGGCTAAGCGCGCAGCCTCAACCCTGCTGTCGCACGGTTGACGGATTGGTGCTAAGGAAGCAGCGCCAGCAATGCGGGGCTCACGCGCATGGGCACGGCCAGCAGGATCTGCCCCATGCCTTTGCCGAGCGGATCGTTGCGCAGCGAGGCCATGCCGCCGCCGCCGAGTGCCTGTTCGCAGACGAAGTTGAAGGCGTCGATGCCGGGCACCTCGTAGCGCGTGACGCGGCCCTTGACCAGGTGCGCGAGCCATTCGGCCACGCGCGTCTCGGTGAGCTGCTCGCGCAGCAGCGGAAGCAGGTCGGGGTGGCGTGCGATGACGCCGATGTTCGATGTGTCGCCCTTGTCGCCGCTGCGAGCCCATGCAAGGCGCAGCAATGGCACTTCGATGCTGTCCGCGGCGGGGGTGTCGATCGTCGTCTGGGTGGCTCTGGCAGGCGAAGAGATGGCGTTGGCCGCTTTGTTGGCGGGCGCACCGTCTGTGCGTGGAACATCGATGCGCTCTCCATCGATGGTCACTGCTGCGTCGACCTGCGACTTGTCGAGCAGGAACGCGTACTGCCGGATCGACGGCGACGCGGAAGCCCGTCCACCACCCGCGCCGGTGGTGCCCGGTGCCCACGACGTGCCTGCAGGCGCGACCTCCCGCGCGAACAGCTCCAGCGCCTCCTTGCGCGGATGCGTCACCGCGAGCCGCAGCACAGCCTCGCGCGTCTGCAATGCCTGTGCATGCGGGCCGTAGCAGGACTCCGCGCCCAGCACCTCGATCTGCGTGCCGCTGTAGGGGCCGAAGCCGTATTGCGAGAACAGTGCGCTCGTGCGCGCGAGGATCGCTTCGCCCGTGCGCCTCGCCTTGGCCACTGCATCGAAGCCGACGATGGTGAGTTGCGCCGCTGTCTTGAAGCCGTCGACGTAGGTGGCGCTGACCTTGTAGCTCGCGGTGGGCGCACGGCCGCGCGCGCCGTGCACGCGCACACGGTGCTCGCCGGCCTGCTCGATGCGCACCTGCGTGAAGTCGGCCACCACGTCGGGCAGCAGGTAGGCGGCGGGGTCGCCGATCTCGTAGAGCATCTGCTCGCCCACCACTGCGGGCGTGATCTTGCCGCCGGTGCTCGCGGGCTTGGTGACGACGAAGCTGCCGTAGGCGCTGCATTCGACGATGGGATAGCCGATGTTCGGCCAGTCGGGCACGGTGTCCCAGTCGGTGTGCAGGCCGCCGGTGGCCTGGCAGCCGCATTCGATGATGTGGCCCGCGAGGCTGCCTGCGGCGAGAAGGTCGAGGTCGCTCGGCTGCCACTTGAACTCGTGCATGAGCACGCCGAGCGTGACGGCCGAGTCGACGCAGCGGCCGGTGATGACGACCTGCGCGCCCGCATCGAGCGCTGCCTGGATCGGACGTGCGCCGAGGTACGCGTTGGCGGTGAGCACGCGTTCGGGCAGCGCGGCGCCGTTCTGCAGTTCGCGCACGGGTGGTTGCGACTGGCGCAGTTGCGGCAGCAGGGGAGACACGTCGTCGCCGCTCACCACGGCGATCTTCAGCGATATGCCCTGCTCGGCGGCCAGCGCCGCCAGCGCGTCGGCACAGCCTTGCGGATTGACGCCGCCCGCGTTGCTCACCACGCGGATGCCTTGTTTCACGACGTCCTTCAACACGGACTTCATCGCCACCGAGACGAAGTCGGTCGCATAGCCGAGCTCGGGCTTCTTGAGCCGCGCGCCCGCGAGGATCGACATGGTGAGTTCGGCAAGGTAGTCGAACACGAGGTAGTCGATCTGGCCGCTGCCCACGAGCTGCGGCGCGCCCACGCTGCTGTCGCCCCAGAAGCCGGAGGCGCCGCCGATGCGGACGATGCGCTCGTTGTTCTGATTGCTGCTCATCGGCCGCTCCATTGCGGTTTGCGCTTCTCGCGGAAGGCTAGCTGTCCTTCGGCTGCGTCCTCGGTGAGAGCGAACAGGCCGATCTGGCTCTCGGTGAAGGCCATCGATTCCTCGAAGGCCATCGCCTCGATCTTCTTCATGGTGTAGAGGCCGCGGCGGATGGCGGCGGGCGACTTGTCGAGCATGCGGCCGAGCAGCCAGTCGACGCTTTCGTCGACGTCGTCGCTCACGCGGTTGACGAGATTCAGTTCGAGCGCCTGTGTAGCGTCCATGGGTTCGCCGGTGATGCACATCTCGGCCAGCACGCGGCGCGGCAGCAGGCCGCCGAGCACGCTGAGCACCTGTGCAGGGAAGAGGCCGACCTTCACCTCGGGCAGGCCGAACACGGCCTGGCTGCTCGCCACTGCCATGTCGCACATCGCCATGAGGCCCATGCCGCCGGCCATGCAGGCGCCGTTGACGCGCGCGATCAGCGGCACGGTCGATTGCCGGGCCTGTCGGAAGAGATTGGCGAAGCCCTGGTAGGGCGCGGCGTAGTCGAACTTGAAGGAGGTGCCGCTCTGCAGGTCGGCGCCCGCGCAGAAGGCGCGAGTGCCGGCGCCGGTGATGACCACGGCGCGCACGGCGCTGTCGTTGTTGGCGCGGGCAATGGCGTCGCCCAGGCCGGTGAGCACGGCGGCGTTGATGGCGTTGCGGCGCTCTTCGCGCTCGATGGTGAGCCACATGACGGGCCCGCGCATCTCTTCGCGCAGTTCGGCGGGTGGAGGGGTTTCGGGCATGGCGCGGATTCCTTCTTCGGTCGGCTGGAGTTCTGCCCGTAGCGTCGCGCGAAAAAAAAGCCGCATCGTGCGGCTTGTGGCTGAAGCGGCCCGGGTTTTCCCTAGGAGGGTCTCGGGCCGCTTCAATGCTTCTGCTCGCTTTTGCGAGCTTCGTATTACTTCAGAAGGCCTTCAGCCTTCATCGCATCCTGAACGGCGGGGCGGGCGCCCACGCGTGCATGCCAGGCGAGCAGGTTGGGAAAGTCGGAGATGTCCACGCCGGTGGGCTTGGTCCAGTTGGTGACGGTGAACAGGTAGCCGTCGGCCACGCTGAAGTGCTCGCCCATCAGGTACTCCTTGCCGGCCAGCTCCTTGTCGAGCCACTGGAAGCGCGACTTGAGCTTGTCCTTGAAGATGCTCTTGGCTTCCTCGGGCATGTTCGGGTTGAACAGCGGGCTGAAGCCCTTGTGCACCTCGGTGCCGATGAAGGTCAGCCATTCCTGCAGGCGATAGCGCTGCATGGTCCCGGCGGCCGGTGCGAGGTTCTTGGTGGGTGCCAGGTCGGCGATGTACTGGAGGATGGCGGGGCCTTCGCGCAGGCGGGTGCCGTCGTCGAGCTCGAGCATCGGCACGTAGCCCAGCGGGTTGATGCCGTAGTAGTCGGTGCCGTCCTGCAGCTTGTGGCTCTTGGTGCTGGCCAGCACGGGTTCGGCGGCGATGCCCGCTTCATGCAGCGCGATGTGAGGGGAGAGCGAGCAGGCGCCGGGCGAGTAGTACAGCTTCGTTCGAAAACTCCAGTGATGACGAGGTTGGTTGACTGATTGTTATGAGGAACCGCAGCGGATGCTAGCGGGTTTGGCGGCCTCGCGTTTTTGTCCTACGACCGCATGCGCGGGGCGACTATCGGGCGCACTCACCGCGCTTTCTAAGCTGCCTCGCACGGCGGGCAAGGCCTGCTGCAAGGAGTACCAGGATGTTGAAGTACGCGATCATCTTTGCGGTCATCTCCCTCGTGGCCGGCCTGCTCGGCTTCGGCGGCGTCGCGGCGGGCGCCGCCGGCATCGCGAAGCTGCTGTTCGGCCTGTTCCTGGTGCTGGCGGTGCTGTTCGTTGTTCTGGCCGCGCTGGGCGTGGGTGCGGTGAAGAAGGCGCTCGACTGATGCACCTCTCGCACATCGAGGCGCAGCTCGACTACGAGGTGGTCGCGCCAGCCCACATGCTGCTCAACATCGAGGCGGCGCGCTCGGACATGCAGACCGTCATCAAGGAGAAGCTGGCGATCGAGCCGGCGACCCCGATGCGGTTGTTCTGCGACGAGGGCAGCGGCAACCGCTTCATTCGCTTCGACGCGAAGCCGGGGCCGCTGAAGATCCGCTACCGGGCCAGCGTGCAGCGCGCGCACGCGGTGGTGCCGACCGATCTGGGCGAGATGCCGGTCAGCGAGGTACCCGACGAGGTGCTGCACTACACGATGCCCACGCGCTACTGCGAGTCGGACCTGATGTCGCGCTGCGCGCAGCAACTCTTCGGCGACCTGCCGGCCGGCATCGGCCGGGTGCAGGCCATCGTCGACTGGATCCACGAGAGCATTTCCTATGAGCCGGGCAGCAGCGACTCGACCACGACCGCGCGCGAAGTGTTCGTGGCACGCGCAGGCGTGTGCCGCGACTTCGCGCACCTGGGCATCACCTTCTGCCGCGCGCTCAACATTCCGGCGCGGCTGGTGGTCGGCTACGTGTGGTTCGACGAGCCGCCGCAGGATTTCCACGCGGTGCTCGAGGCCTGGCTCGGCGGGCGATGGGTGCTGTTCGATCCGACGCGCATGGCGCCGGTCGATCGGCTGGTGCGCGTGGGCACGGGGCGCGACGCGAAGGACGTGGCCTTCTGCACGATCTTCGGCAACGTGCGCATGACGGACAAGAAGCTCGTCGTTCGCGAGTTGCAGGACGAGAGCCTGCAGCCGTCGGTGGCGCCGGCGCCCAGCGGCGAGCTGATCGGCATCGAGAAGCCGATGCCTTTGGCGCAGGCGGCCGAAGCGACGGACTGAAGCGGATAGTTTGCTATTAAAAACATAGCAAACTATCAAGAATGCATGGGTCTCTGAAGGCGATTTGGCATGCCCCTCTAGCTTGTCCACACAAGGGGCGCAGATCGGTCCGGCCGATTAAAATCAGTGCCCCTTTTGCGCCGCGCACGCGTCAGTTGTGCGCCCCCATTTCCAAATGCTGTACCCCGAAGAATTCGACGTGATCGTCGTCGGCGGTGGCCATGCCGGCACCGAGGCCGCGCTCGCCGCCGCGCGCATGGGCGCCAAGACGCTGCTGCTCTCCCACAACATCGAGACGCTGGGGCAGATGAGCTGCAATCCGTCGATCGGCGGCATCGGCAAGGGCCACCTGGTGAAGGAGGTCGATGCGCTCGGCGGTGCGATGGCGATTGCCACCGATGAAGCCGGCATCCAGTTCCGTATCCTCAATTCGAGCAAGGGACCGGCCGTGCGCGCGACCCGCGCCCAGGCCGACCGCGTTCTGTACAAGGCGGCCATCCGCCACCGGCTGGAGAACCAGCCGAATCTGAGCCTGTTCCAGCAAGCCGTCGACGACCTGATGGTGGAGGGCGATCGCGTTGTCGGCGCCGTCACGCAGGTGGGCATTGCTTTCCGCGCGCGCACCGTGGTGCTGACGGCGGGTACTTTTCTCGACGGCCGCATCCACGTCGGGCTCGACAACTACCAGGCCGGCCGCGCGGGCGACCCGCCGGCCGTCAGCCTGTCGGCGCGGCTCAAGGAACTGAAGCTGCCGCAGGGTCGGCTCAAGACGGGTACGCCGCCGCGGCTCGACGGCCGCAGCATCGATTTCTCGAAGTGCACGGAACAACCCGGCGACGGCATGCCCGGTGGGGCAGGGCCGATGCCGGTGTTCAGCTTCATGGGCCGCGTGGACATGCATCCGCAGCAGATGCCCTGCTGGATCACGCACACCAACGCGCGCACGCACGAGATCATCCGCTCGGGCTTCGACCGCAGCCCGATGTTCACCGGCAAGATCGACGGCGTGGGGCCGCGCTACTGCCCGAGCGTGGAAGACAAGATCAATCGCTTTGCCGACAAGGAAAGCCACCAGATCTTCCTGGAGCCCGAAGGCCTGACGACCAACGAATACTACCCGAACGGGATCTCGACCAGCTTGCCGTTCGACATCCAGTACCAGCTGGTGCGTTCGATGCCAGGGCTGGAGAACGCCCACATCCTGCGGCCGGGCTACGCCATCGAGTACGACTACTTCGATCCGCGCGAGCTCAAGAGCAGCTTCGAGACGCGTTCGGTGAAGGGCCTGTTCTTCGCCGGGCAGATCAACGGCACGACCGGCTATGAAGAGGCGGCGGCCCAGGGGCTGTTCGCCGGCATCAATGCCGCGCTGCAATGCCGTGGCGAAGATGCCTGGCTGCCGCGCCGTGACGAAGCCTATCTGGGCGTGCTGGTCGACGACCTGATCACCAAGGGTGTGACCGAGCCGTACCGCATGTTCACCAGCCGCGCGGAGTTCCGTCTGCAGCTGCGCGAAGACAACGCCGACATGCGCCTCACCGAAACCGGCCGCAAGCTGGGCCTGGTGGACGATGCGCGCTGGGACGCTTTCAGCCGCAAGCGCGATGCTGTTTCACGTGAAACAGAGCGCCTCAAGTCGATCTGGGTGAACCCGCGCAACCTGCCGGCTTCGGAGTCGGAGCGGGTGCTGGGCAAGGCCATCGACCACGAATACAACCTGGCCGACCTGCTGCGCCGGCCCGACGTGAGCTACGAAACTCTGATGACGCTGGACGGCGGCAAGTACGGTGCCCCGGCGGCGCTGAGCGGAACCGAGATCGAGCAGATCGAGATCTCGGCCAAGTACTCCGGCTATATCGAACGCCAGCACGATGAAGTCGAGCGCGCCGCGCACTTCGAGAACCTGAAGCTGCCGGCTGATTTCGACTACGGCCAGGTCAAGGCGCTGAGTTTCGAGGTGCGCCAGAAGCTGGACAAGCACCGGCCGGAAACGCTGGGCTTGGCCTCGCGCATCTCCGGGGTGACGCCGGCCGCCATCTCCTTGCTGATGATCCACCTGCGCAAGGGCGGTCACAAAGCCTTCGCCCGCGACGCCGCCAACTCCACGGAAGCAGCCACCGAGCCGCAGTCCGCCGAATGACGGCGCCGATCGATACGCTGCGCGCCGGCGCAGCCGCCATGGGCGTGGCGCTGACCGATCTCCAGGCCGAACAGTTGTTGGCCTACGGCACGCTGATGCTCAAGTGGAACAAGGTCTACAACCTCACGGCGCTGCGCGATCCGGCCAGCGTGCTGACGCACCATTTGCTCGATAGCCTGGCGGCCGTCGCACCCCTGCAGCGCGAGTGGGCAGGGAAGGGCAAGCTGCTGGACGTGGGCTCAGGCGGCGGTTTGCCCGGCGTGGTGATTGCCATCATGCGGCCCGATCTCGAGGTGAGCTGCCTCGATGCGGTCGCCAAGAAGGCCGCCTTCGTGCAGCAAGTGGCTGCCGAATTGGAGCTGCGAAACCTTCGCGGACTGCACGCCCGGGTCGAATCCCTGGTCGGCAGCTACGAAGTCATCAGCTCTCGCGCCTTCGCCTCGTTGCCCGATTTCTTCAACGGCTCGATGAACCTGCTCGCACAGGGTGGCGTCTGGCTGGCCATGAAGGGCAAGGTGCCGACCGATGAACTCGCCGCCTTGCCGAAGGGCGTGTCTGTGTTTCACGTGGAACAACTGATGGTTCCGGGCCTGGATGCCGAGCGCTGCATCGTCTGGGCGCGCAAGGAAGCGGCCGAAATCAGCGCCTGAATCCGCAAAAGAAGCGGCGACACCGGTAAAAGCCGGTGTCGGAACAGTCCTGGCGGCGGTGTGCTCGCTTAGACTCGATGCCTCCCTCTGGTCCCATTCCCGGCTCGCTTTTTCGAGGCAAATCCCATGTTCGGCATCGCTGACTACGGCGCATTCGTCGCCGCCATCGTCCTGTTCCTTCTGATTCCCGGTCCGGGCAATCTGGCACTGATTACCTCGACGAGCAAAGGCGGCATTCGCGGTGGATTGGCTGCGACGGCCGGCGTGATCATCGGCGACCAGTTCCTGCTGTGGGCGGCAGTGGCGGGCGTATCGGCCGTGATGGCCGCCTACCCGGCTGCCTTCAAGGCAGTGCAGTGGTTGGGCGCCGCCTACCTGGCGTGGATGGGCATCAAGATGCTGTTGGCCAAGCCCGGCTCGGCGCCGATCTTCAACATCAAACCCAGCCATTTCATGCGCCAGGCTTTCACCATCACGCTGCTGAACCCCAAGGCCATCGTGTTCTACATGGCCTTCTTCCCGCTGTTCGTGGACCCGGCCCGGCACCAGGGCCTGATCACCTTCGGCGCGATGGCGGTGACGATTGCCGCGCTGACCTTCCTGTACGGCCTGACCTCGACGCTGCTCACGCACTTCCTGGCCGAGCGCATCCGCGCCAATCCCCGCATTTCCACCACGCTCGAAAAGCTTGCCGGCACCTTCCTGATCGCCTTCGGCGTCAAGCTCGCAATCTCGCGCTGATCGATCGATCCCGGTACTCACATGGCCAAGATTTTCTGCATCGCCAACCAGAAGGGCGGAGTCGGCAAGACCACCACCACCGTCAACCTCGCGGCCGGCCTGGCCAAGGTCGGCCAGCGCGTGCTGATGATCGACCTCGATCCGCAGGGCAATGCCACCATGGGTTCGGGCATCGACAAGCGCGAGCTGGAACTCACGGTGTACGACGTGCTGCTCGAATCGGCCTCGGTGGCCGAGGCGCGGGTCAAGGCCGACAAGCTGGTGGAGGGCGGTTGCGGCTACGACGTGCTGGGCGCCAATCGCGAACTGGCCGGTGCCGAAGTCGAGATGGTCGCACTCGACCGCCGCGAAAAGCGCCTGCGCACCGCGCTGGCCGCGGTCGGTGCCGAGTACGACTTCGTGCTGATCGACTGCCCGCCGAGCCTGAGCCTGCTGACTCTCAATGGCCTGTGCGCTGCCCACGGCGTGATCGTGCCGATGCAGTGCGAGTACTTCGCGCTCGAAGGGCTGACCGACCTGGTCAACACCATCAAGCAGGTGCACGCCAACCTCAACAAGAACCTGCAGATCATCGGCCTGCTGCGCGTGATGTTCGATCCGCGCATCACGCTGCAGCAGCAGGTGAGCGAGCAACTCAAGTCCCACTTCGGCGACAAGGTGTTCGACACCGTGATCCCGCGCAACGTGCGGCTGGCCGAGGCGCCGAGCTACGGCCTGCCGGGCGTGGTGTTCGATCCGGCCGCCCGTGGCAGCCAGGCCTTCATCGCCTTCGCCCAGGAGCTGGTCGACAAGATGCCGCCCGCGAGCGCCTTCGCCTCGGGTGCGGTGGCACCGCCCATCGCACCGGTCGCGCGCATCACGCCGGACCTGCCCATTCCCGATGACGTCATGGCTCCCGCCGCCGCGCCGGCCGCCGACTCCGCCAGTGAAAACAACGCCTGACGCCAGCTTGCGCGCTGCAGGCTGCTATCGAATCAGTAGCAAATGACAGAGCCTCGTATCCTGCTGCTGCCTGGCTGGCAGAACAGCGGCCCCGGCCATTGGCAAACCCGCTGGGAGTCGGTCCATGGCGACCATCGCGTCGAGCAGCACGAGTGGATGCGCCCGCTGCGCGGCGACTGGTCCGCGAGGCTTGAAGAAGAAGTGCTGGCTTCGGCCGGTCCGGTGGTTTTTGCGGCGCACAGCCTCGGCTGCATCCTCGTCGCTGCCTGGGCCGCGCACTCGCGCAACACGCACAAGGTGCGCGGCGCGCTGCTGGTCGCGCCCGGCGATGTGGAAAGCGACAACCTGCGCCAGCTGATTCCCGGCTGGGCACCGATCGTGCGCAAGCCGCTGCCTTTCCCGGCGGTGCTGATTGCCGCCAACGACGACCCCTACTGCGAAATCTCGCGCTCGCGGCAGCTGGCCGGCGACTGGGGTGCGCGCTTCATCGACGCGGGTCCGGGCGGCCACCTGAATGCCGAATCGGGCCTGGGCGACTGGCCCGAGGGCCGCAAACTCCTGAACGAAATCTCGAAAGAAAAGAACTGATGGCGACCAAGAAACCCAAGGGACTGGGACGCGGCCTCGAAGCGCTGCTGGGCCCGACGGCCGCTCCTTCCGCCGCCGACAACGGCAGCGGCGGTGCCGGGGACACGGAAGAGGGCGGTGCGCCAAGGAACCCGAGCACACTGATGCTCGACCAGATGGTCGCCGGCGTCTACCAGCCGCGCACGCGCATGGACGAGGGCGCGCTCTACGAGCTGGCCGAGAGCATCAAGGTGCAGGGCATCATGCAGCCGATCCTGGTGCGGCGGCTCGATGCCGAATCGGCCGCGGCCAAGAACGCCGAGTACGAAATCATCGCGGGCGAGCGCCGCTTTCGTGCCGCGAAGCTCGCCGGCCTCGACAGCGTGCCGGTGCTCGTGCGCGACGTGCCCAACGAGGCCGCTGCGGCGATGTCCCTCATCGAGAACATTCAGCGCGAAGACCTCAATCCGCTGGAAGAGGCCCAAGGCCTGCAACGCCTGGTGACCGAGTTTGGGCTCACTCACGAGCTAGCCGCGCAGGCCGTCGGCCGTTCGCGCAGCGCGGCCAGCAACCTGCTGCGCCTGCTGAACCTGGCCGAACCCGCGCAGCAGATGCTGATGGCCGGCGATATCGACATGGGCCATGCCCGCGCGCTGCTGTCGCTCGACCGAGGCACGCAGATCACGGCAGCCAACCAGATCGCCGCCAAGAAGATGTCGGTGCGCGAGGCCGAGGCGCTGGTGAAGAAGCTCGCGGCCGAGTTCACGCTCACGCCTTCGCGCCGCAGCAATTCCGGCGAGAAATCGCGCGACCTGCAGCGCGTTGAAGAAGAACTGGCCGACCTGCTCACGGCCGAGGTCGAGGTGCGCATCAAGAAGCGCAGCAAGCGCGGTGGGCGCATCGAGGAAAGCGGCGAGCTCGCGATCCACTTCGGCTCCATCGAGGCGCTCAACGGATTGATCGAACGCATCCGCCGAACGGCCTAGTTTTGTGAACCCGGGGGCTGGCGTTCGTTTGATTGATTCCTGCAATCCTTTGCGCGTATCCTCGACCGCTGGTTTTTCCAACCCCAGATCTCTTAACGAACAGAGGGAGTCTCCACCATGCAGCTCACCAGGTTCCCGCTAGCGGCCATCGCCGTCGGCGCACTTCTTCTTACCGGTTGCGCCGCGACCGACATGCAAATGGGCAGCCAGTCGGCCAAGACCATGGCCACGGGCAGCGCGGCAGGCGGCGCCACCGACAACGCGAGCAGCCAGCTCGAGCGCTGCGAATCGCCGCTCGGCACGGTCTCGCTGATCGAGAACCAGAGCGCCGGCTGGTACACCATCCTCACCGGCGAATACCGCCTGCCCCCCACCGCCAACCTGCTGCGCCTGCTGGTGCAGCAATCGAACTGCTTCATCGTGGTCGAGCGCGGCGCTGCCGGCATGAACGCCATGACGCGCGAACGCGCACTGCAGCAGTCGGGTGAAATGCGCGGCGGCAGCAACTTCGGCCGCGGCCAGATGGTGGCGTCCGACTACGGCCTGTCGCCCGAGATCGTCTTCAGCAACAGCGACGCCGGTGGCATCGGCGGCGCGCTCGGCGGCCTGGTGGGCGGCGGCCGTGGCCGTGCGCTGGCGGCTGTCGGCGGCAGCATGCAGACCAAGGAAGCCAGCGCACTGTTGACGCTGATCGACAACCGTTCGGGTGTGCAGGTCGCGGCTTCGGAAGGCAGCGCCTCCAAGACCGACTTCGGCGCCTTCGGTGCGCTGGCCGGCCGCAGCGCGGGCGGCGGCCTCGGCGGCTACACCAACACGGCGCAGGGCAAGGTGATTGCCGCGGCCTTCATGGACGCCTTCAACCAGATGGTCCGTTCGCTGCGCAACTACAAGGCGCAGACGGTGCGTGGCCAGGGCCTCGGCGGCGGCGGCCGACTTGGCGTGGATGGTGGCGCAGCGCCGTCGCAGACCTACGTGCCCGCGGAGAAGGCCCCGCCGGCACGTCGCCGCACCAACTGATCACGGCAGCGCCAGGACAAGACAAAGCCCGGCGGCTCGCAAGAGCCCCGGGCTTTTTCATTGGCCGCCTGAGCGCGGAATCAGAGGCTGAAGATCTTGCCCGGATTCATGATGTTCTTCGGGTCGAGCGCGCGCTTGATCGTGCGCATCATGTCGATTGCGCCCACGCCGGCCTCGGTGACCAGGAAATCCATCTTGTGCAGACCTACGCCGTGCTCGCCGGTGCAGGTGCCTTCGAGCGCCAGCGCGCGGCTCACCAGCGCATGGTTCAGCTCCTCGGCCTTCACGCGCTCCTCGGGGATGTTCGGATCGAGCAGATAACCGAAGTGGAAGTTGCCGTCGCCCACATGGCCGACGAGGAAGTAGGGGATGCCGCTGGCATCGGCCTCGGCCACCGAGTCGAGCAGGCAATCGGCCAGCCGCGAGATCGGCACGCCGGTGTCGGTCGAGATCACGCGGCAGCCCGGGCGCGACTGCACCGCCGCGAAGTAGCTGTTGTGCCGTGCCGTCCACAGACGCGTGCGTTCTTCCGGCGTGCTGGCCCATTCGAAGGCATTGCCGCCGTGGCCGCTTGCGAGTTCCTGCACCGTCTCTGCCTGTTCCTTCACGCCGGCGGGCGAGCCGTGGAATTCCATCAGCAGCATTGGTTCTTCGCGCAGGTTGAGCTTGGCGTACGCGTTCACCATGCGCACCGTGTTCACGTCGATCAGCTCCACGCGCGCGATCGGCACGCCGAGCTGGATGGTCTCGATGGTCGTGCGCACCGCGGCCTCGATGCTCGGGAACGAGCAGATCGCCGCTGACACTGCCTCAGGCAGCGGATAGATGCGCAGCGTGATCTCGGTGACCACGCCCAGCGTGCCTTCGCTGCCCACCATGAGGCGCGTGAGGTCATAGCCGGCCGACGATTTCTTCGCACGCGTGCCGGTGCGGATGACGTCGCCCGCCGCAGTCACCACTTCGAGCGCCAGCACGTTCTCGCGCATCGTGCCGTAGCGCACCGCGTTCGTGCCGCTGGCGCGCGTGGCCGTCATGCCGCCGATGGAGGCGTCGGCGCCCGGGTCGATGGGGAAGAACAGGCCCGTGCTCTTGATCTCTTCATTGAGCTGCTTGCGCGTGACGCCGGGCTGCACCGTCACCGTGAGGTCGTCGGCGTTGATCGACAGCACCTTGTTCATGCGCGACACGTCGATGCTGATGCCGCCCTGCACCGCCAGCAGGTGGCCTTCGAGCGAGGAGCCCACGCCGAAGGGGATGACCGGCACGCTGTGCTCGCTCGCGAGCTTCACCGCGTCGGCCACGTCCTGCGTGCTCTCGGCGAACACCACGGCGGAGGGCGGTGGCGCATCGAAGGAAGACTCGTCGCGCCCGTGCTGCGTGCGCACCACCATGGCGGTGGAGCAATTGGCGCCGAAGCGCGCCTTCAGCCCGTCGATCAAGCTGGCGGGCACGTCGCGCAGATGAAGCTCCGGCATCAGGTGCGAGGTTTGGGTCGGGGCGTTCATCGGGAGGCTCCTGGCGGGTGAGGGGGATCGGCCATTTTACGGAGCGAGCACCATAATGCGCTTCGGAAAAAACATGAACCCCACCACACTCAGCGCCCTTGCGGCCTTCCCGTCGCAACTGGAGGCCCACTACGCGGCCATTCCCACCGCCTTCCGGCATTGGGCCCCTCCTTCGTGGGAAGGCGTGCCCAGCGAGGCCTTCACCGCCATCGAGCAGCTCTGCCATGTGCGCGACATCGAGATCGAGGGCTACCACGTGCGCTTCCGGCGCACGCTGGCCGAGACGCATCCGACGCTCGCCTCCATCGACAGCGAACCACTGGCCATCGAGCGCAACTACGGCGCGGCCGACGCGGCGAAGGTGCTGGCCGACTTCCGCCTGGCACGCGTGCAGACGATGGAGATCATCTCCAGCCTGAGCGACGCGCAGCTCGCGCGCACGGCTGTGTTCGAAGGCTACGGACCGCTCACGATGCGAAGCCTCATCCACTACCTGTGCAGTCACGACCAGCAGCATCTTGCAGGCCTGCAGTGGCTGGCGGGCAAGATTGACGCATCGACCGTCGATCGCTAGGAAACGAAAGAACAGGAGCCTCCATGGGCAACCGACTTTCCCAGATCGCCACCCGCACCGGCGACGACGGCACCACCGGCCTCGGCGACAACACGCGCGTGCCGAAAGACCACCTGCGCGTGCATGCGATGGGCGACGTGGACGAGCTCAACTCGAACATCGGCCTGCTGCTGTGCGAGCCCATGCCGGAGCCCGTTCGCGAGCTGCTGGTCGACGTGCAGCACCAGCTCTTCAACCTCGGCGGCGAACTGTCGATGCCGGGTTTCACGCTGCTGAAGGCCGATGCGCTGCTGCAGCTCGACAACGCGCTGGCCGAGCACAACGCCGCATTGCCGCGCCTGGCCGAATTCATCCTGCCGGCGGGCACGCGCGCGGCTTCGCTTGCGCATGTGTGCCGTACCGTGGCGCGCAGGGCGGAGCGAGCCGTGGTGGCGCTGGGCGCCACCGAACAACTCAACGATGCGCTGCGGCAATACCTCAACCGCCTCAGCGACCTGCTCTTCGTGCTCGCGCGCGTGCTCAACCGCATGAATGGCGGCGACGACGTCTACTGGAAGAGCGAGCGCATGGCGCGCGCCGCAGCAGCAGACCAAACAGATACCAAGGAGGCTCCATGAAATTCCCGAACACCTTTCGTGCATCGCTCGCAATGACCATGGCCGCCGCGCTGTGGCTGCCAGCCGGCGCACAGGCCCAGAGCGCGGACAACCCGCCGCAGGCGCAGCGCGCCCACACCATCAAGTCGCCATCGCACGGCGGCAAGGTCGTGGGCAGCGTGCAGCGCGGCACCAATGCCGCAGGCCGTGGCGTCAATCGTGCGGATGCCGCCACGCGGCGCGGCATCAACAACGTGTCGGAGAAAGCCAGCCGGCCGGTGCGCAACGTGGGCGAGGCCTTCGGGCGCAAGCTCTCGCCGGGGTCCAGCGGCCGAGCCGCGCCGCCGTCCGTGGGTCCGCAGGGCAGTGCGCCCTGATCATCAATCCAGGAACACCGTGGAACCGGCTTCGCCGGGCTACCGGTGTTGCCCCCGGAAGGGGGTTGGCGAAGCGACACGAAGTGCGCGAAGCCTGGGGGAGAACCTGATATGGCAAGAAACATAGAAATCAAGGCCCGCATCGACGGCGTGGAACGCGTTGCAGCCATCGCCGCAACACTGGCCGACAAGGGCCCCATCGAGATCGCGCAAGACGACACCTTCTTCCACTGCAGCGACAGCGCTGACCGCCTCAAGCTGCGCACCTTCACGCCCGACCGCGCGGAACTCATCTTCTACCGCCGCGCGAACAGCGCCGGTCCGAAGGAGTCGTTCTACCTGATCACGCCCTGCAGCACGCCCGACGTGCTGCGCGAATCGCTCACGCTCGCGTGGGGCCAGGCTGGCCGTGTGCGCAAGCAGCGCCGGCTGTTTCTCGTCGGCCGCACGCGCGTGCACCTGGATCGCGTCGAAGGCCTCGGCGAGTTCCTCGAACTCGAAGTGGTGCTGGAGGAGGGCGAGTCGGCCGAAGCCGGCGTCGCCGAGGCGCATGCGCTCATGGCGCAACTGGGCGTGAGTACCGAACAGCTGGTGCAGGGCGCCTACGTCGACCTGATCAACGCCAGCCCGCAGCCTTGAGCTGTTCCGCGAGCAGCTGCGCGACCTTCTCGTAGCCTCGTGCATTGGCATGAATGCGGTCGGAGCGCAGCGACGAGTCCGACAGCACGCTCGAATACACATTGGCCACCAGCAGCGCCTGCTGCGCCTTCGCCACCTCTTCATAGAACGGCGCATCGCTGAGCGAACCCACCACCGCACGCATCGCGTCGGGCGAAGGCGTTGCCAGCACGGCAACATGTGGCGTGTGCGCACGCGCCTGCCTGATCAGCTCCACGAGGTTGTCGCGCGTGGCCGTTGCCGACACGCCGCGCAGCATGTCGTTGCCGCCGATGCCGATCAGGATCGCGTCGTAGCTCGCGCCATTCAGCAGCCCCGGCAGGCGCTGCAGCGCGCCTTCGGAGGTGTCGCCGTTGACGCCCGCGTTCTCGACCTGCCAGCCCGTGAGCTGCCCCAGTTTCACGGGCCATGACGCCTCGGGCGGCGCGCCGTAGCCGAAGGTCAGGCTGTCGCCGAGGGCCAGCACGCGGGCATCGGATTTCAGCGCCGTGGCCGAGGGCTTGCGCTTGCCGCAGGCCGCCAGGAGGGCCGCGGCGGGCACGCCGGCCAGCAGATGGAGGAGATGTCGTCGCTTCATGTGGCGCGCAACCTAACGCAGCCCGAAGGGGCGAGGGCGCTTGTCCCTTTGCTCGGAAAGCGCATAAGCCTCCCCGTTTTTGTTAGTTCACCGGCGTCGGGTGCGGGCGAAGAATCGTTCCCCTGCATCTTCATTCATCCCCGGACCCGACACCATGCCGCTGCTCACCCGCCACCGCTTCCTGCGTCATGTGGTTGTACTCTCCACCGCCTTGCTGATCGCGCCCGTCGCCGCATGGGCCGCACCTGCTGCCGGCGAGCCCGTGTGGTTCGGCGTCAGCGGTCCGCTCACCGGGCAGAACGCGCAGTACGGCGCGCAATGGAAGGCAGGCTTCGACCTCGCGCTCGAGCACATCAACGCGCAGGGCGGCATCCACGGCCGCCCGCTGGCCTACAACTTCGAGGACAGCCAGAGCGATCCGCGCCAGTCGGTGGCCATTGCGCAGAAGCTGGTGAACGACAAGCGCGTGCTCATCGAGCTCGGCGACTTCTCCAGCCCGGCCTCGATGGCCGCATCGCCCATCTACCAGCGCGCGGGCCTGGTGCAACTGGGCTTCACCAACTCGCATCCCGACTTCACCAAGGGCGGCGACTACATCTGGAGCCCCTCGATCAGCCAGGCCGACGCGCAGCCGCTGCTCGCCGAACTCGCGGTGAAGACGCTGGGCTTCAAGCGCATCGCCGTGCTGTACCTCAACACCGACTGGGGCCGCACCAGCAAGGACGTGCTCGTGAAGGCCGCGCAGGAGCGTGGTGCGCAGCTCGCGATTGCCGAGGGCTACCAGCCCGACGAGAAGGACTTCCGCTCGACCCTGGTGCGCGTGCGCGACGCCAACCCCGACGGGCTGGTGCTCATCTCCTACTACCCCGACGGTGCGCTCATCGCGGGCCAGGTGCGCAGCGTGGGCCTGAAGCAGCCAATCGCCGCCGTGGGCTCGGTGTATTCGCCGAAGTTCATCGAACTCGGTGGCGCTGCCGTGAACGGCATCTACACCAACACCGCCTTCTATCCCGACGAGCCGCGCGCCGAGGTGCGCGACTTCGTGAAGAGCTTCCGCGCCAAGTACGACAAGGAGCCCGACGCCTTCAACGCCTACGCCTACGACGCAGTGGTGTACGCGGCGGCCGCACTGCGCCAGGCTGGCCCGAACGCCGACCGCAAGGCCGTGCGCGACGCGTTCTACAAGATCCGGGACGTGCCCAGCGTGATCTTCGGCAAGGCGAACTTCGATGCGCAGACGCGCCGCGTGATCGGCGTGAAGAGCGTCAACCTCGTCGTGAAGGACGGCAAGTGGGCGCAGCTCGACGAGAAGGCGGCCGTGGCAGCGGCCAAGTAGTCAGTCGATGAGCTTCACGTCTTTCTTCGACTACACCGTCAACGGCCTGATCATCGGCAACATCTATGCGTTGCTGGCGGTCGGCCTCGCATTGATCTTCGGCGTCTCGCACCTCATCAACTTCGCGCACGGCTCGGTGTACACGGTGGGTGCGTACATCGGCTGGGCGTCGATCACCTACCTGCACACGCCGCTGCCCGTGACCATCGCGCTGGTGGTGCTCGGCTCGGGCGCGCTCGGCATGCTGATCGAGCGCGTGGGCCTGCGGCCGCTGCAGGGCGCGGCACGCATCGCGCCGCTGCTGGCCACCATCGGCATCAGCTTCGTGCTCGACATCCTCGTGCAGCTGGTGTTCAGCCCCGACCCGCGCTCACTGCCCACGCAGCTGCCCGACTGGCGCCTGCAGATCGGCACCGGCACCATCGGTGCGCTCGACATCCTCATTGCGGGCATCGGCATCGCGAGCGCGGCCGTGCTGTTCGGCTTCCTGCGTTTCACGAAACTGGGCTGGGCCGTGCGCGCCACCGCGCAGGACCGCGACGCGGCGCAGCAGATGGGCGTGGACGTCGACCGCGTGAACCAGGCCGTGTTCGCCATCGCCGCCGCGCTGGGCGGCCTCTCGGGCCTGCTGGTGGGCATGTACTACAACAACATCAGCCCCGCGATGAGCTTCCAGGCCACGCTCAAGGGCGTGGTGGCCACCGTGGTGGGCGGCGTGGGCAACGTGCCGGGCGCCATCGCCGGCAGCCTGCTGCTGGGGCTGATCGAGAGCTACGGCGTGGCGATCCTCGGCACGCCGTACCGGAACCTCTTCGCGTTCGCGCTGCTGCTGGTCATCCTGGTGTGGAAGCCCAACGGGCTGTTCGGGCGCAAGCGCGCATTGCCGCCCGAGCCGCTCACGGGCACCTTCATCGCGCCGAGCAAGCCGTGGCACGCGCCGCGAAGCCTGCTGCTCGCGCTGTTCGCCGCGGCGGTGGCGCTGCCGCTCTTCGATCCGTCGCCCTACCTGCTGCAGACGCTCACCAACGCGTGGCTCTACGGCGCGCTCGCGCTGAGCCTCACGCTGGTGGCCGGCACCATTGGGCAGATCTCGCTGGGCCATGCCGGGTTGCTGGCCATCGGCGCGTATGCCTCGTCGCTGCTGGTGCTCGACCTGCGCCTGCCGGTGGGCACCGGCATCGTGCTCGCGGGCATCCTCACTTCGCTGATCGGCACGGCGCTGATCTTCCCGGCCTTCAGGCTGCGCGGCCACTACGTGTCGATCGCCACGCTGGGCATCGGCGAGATCGTGGCGCTCACCATCCTCAACTGGGAAAGCCTCACGCACGGGCCCATCGGCGTGTCGGGCATCCCGCCGCTTTCGCTGCTCGGGCGAGACGCCTCGTCGAACGAGGCCATCTACTGGGCCTCTCTCGGTGCGATGGTGTTTCTTGCCCTGCTGCAGTGGCGTCTCCTGCGCTCGCACCTGGGCCGCACCTTCCGCGCGGTGCGCGAGGACGAAGTGGCCGCGCGGGCCTACGGCGTGAGCCCCGACCGCTACAAGGCGCTGGCCTTCGGCTTCGGCGGCTTCGCGGCGGGCGTCAGCGGCGCCTTCACCGCGCACATGTATTCGTATATCAACCACGAGACCTTCGGCTCGCAGATCTCGATCCTCGCGCTGACGATGGTCATCCTCGGCGGGCTCGGGAACATCAGCGGCGCGCTGCTGGGCGCGGTCGCGCTCGTGAGCCTGCCTGAACTGTTTCGCGTGACTGCCGAGTACCGGATGCTGATCTACGGCGTTGCGCTTCTCCTGCTGATCCGCTTCCGCCCCCAAGGCCTGTTGGGCACTGTCTGAAAGAACACATCACATGAGCCACCTCAACGACTATCTCGCCGAGAAACGTGCCGCCGTGCTGGCGCGCAATGCCGCCGTCTCGGGCGGCACCGCACAACCTGTGCAGCTGAAGGCCAGCGTGCGCGCCGAAGGCCGCAGCGGCGTGCGCCGCCTGCGCATCCGCGAGCACCAGGTCATCAGCGACAGCCCGCCGGACTTCGCGGGCTACGACCTCGGCCCCAGCTCGCCCGAGCTGCAGCTGGGCGTGCTCGGCACCTGCGTCACGCACATCTTCCTGATCCAGGCGGCGGAACGGCAGGTGCCGCTCGAAAGCCTCGAGGTGGAGGTGACGGGCATCATCGATCCGCGCGGCGGCAAGCCGGGCCACGAGAAGACGCCCATCTGGCCGCACGAGATCGGCTACACGGTGCACATCGATTCGCCCGCGAGCCGCGAGGAGATCGATGCGCTGTTCGAGGCGGTGGAACGCAACTGCCCCATCCTGAACCTGCTGCGCAATCCGCAGACCATCCGCGCAGAGGTGAAGCTGGTCAACTCAAAGGCAGAGGCCGCCAACGCATCGCGGAAAGAGGGCGATGCCATCGCTGCTTGAGATACGGGGCCTCGTGCGCCGCTTCGGCGGGCTCACCGCCGTCAACGCCGTCGACCTGCATGTGGGCGAGGGCGAGCTGCTGAGCGTGATCGGGCCGAACGGCGCGGGCAAGACGACGTTGTTCAATCTCGTCACAGGCCTCGACCGGCCTGACGAAGGGCAGGTGCTGTTCGAGGGGCGGGACATCACCGGCCTGCCGGCGCAGCAGCTCGCGCAGCGCGGATTGGCGCGCACCTTCCAGCACGGGCGCGTGTTCGCGAATCTTTCGGTGCTCGACAACGTGCTGGTCGGCGCGCACACGCGGCTGCGCGCCGTGAAACCACGCGCCGGCGGCGTGCCGGGTCTGGGGGCATTGGCCGAACTCGCACTCGCGCTGGTCCAGCCAGGTGCCGTGCGGCGCGAGGAAGAGGCGCTGCGCGAAGAGGCGCGCGAGATCATCGCGCTCTTCGGCGAACGCCTCGCGCCGCGCATCGATCATCCGGCCTACAGCCTCTCGTACGCCAACCGCCGCCGCGTGGAGATTGCGCGTGCGCTCGCCCTCAAGCCGCGCCTGCTGCTGCTCGACGAGCCCACCGCCGGCATGAACGAGAGCGAGACGGCCGAGATGCTGGAGATCATTCGCGGCCTCAAGGCGCGCGGCCAGGCCATCCTGCTGATCGAGCACAAGCTCGACCTCGTGATGCAGCTGTCGGACCGCGTGGCCGTGCTCGACGACGGCCGCAAGATCGCCGAAGGCCTGCCCGACGAAGTGCGCAACGACCCGGCGGTGATCGAGGCGTACCTCGGCCACCGGCACGTCGGAGAGGCGGTGGCCGCATGATCGCCACCGTCGCTCGCACGGGACTTCCTCCCTCGTCCCTTTGGGGCGAGGGCCGCGACGAGGATCTGCCCGAACGCACCGCCGCGGCTCCCGCGGCCAATGGATCGCTGCTGAAGCTCGGCAAGGTCAACAGCTTCTACGGCCCCGTGCAGGCCCACTTCGACCTGGACATCGAAGTGCGCAGGGGCCAGATCGTCAGCCTGCTCGGCGGCAATGCCAGCGGCAAGTCGACCACGATGAAGATCGTGCTCGGCCTGCTCAAGCCGCGTTCGGGCCAGGTCGAGTTCAACGGCGAATCGACGCTCGGGCTGAGCACGCCGCAGATCATCCGCCGCGGCATCGGCTCGGTGCCCGAGGCGCGCCGCCTGTTCCCCGCGATGACGGTGCGCGAGAACCTGCTGATGGGTGCCTATGCGCGCAGCGACCGCAAGGCCGTGGCCGAAGACCTCGAACGCATGCTGGAGCTGTTCCCGCGCGTGGCCGAGCGCATCGAGTTCCAGGCCGGCACGCTCTCGGGCGGCGAGCAGCAGATGGTGGCCATGGCGCGCGCGCTCATGGGTCGCCCCCAGCTCATCTGCATGGACGAGCCGACCATGGGCCTGTCGCCGCTGTACGTCGACAAGGTGCTGGAGCTCATCGCGCGCATCAACGCGCAGGGTGTGTCGGTGTTCATGGTCGAGCAGAACGCGAGCCTCGCGCTGCAGATCGCGCACCACGGCTACGTGCTGCAGACGGGGCGCATCGTGCTCTCGGGCCCGGCGCGCGAGCTGCTGGCCGATGCGCGCATCCGCGACGCCTACCTCGGCGGCGACGGCGCGGCGCGTACCGCCTCCTGATCCGCAAGATCCGAAAAACATCCACGGGAGAACATGCACATGGCCTTGAAACTCGACCACATCGTCATCGCGGTGCACGACCTCGAACGCGCCATCGCCGACTATGGCGCACTGGGCTTCCACGTGCTGCGCGGCGGCGACCATCCGGGCCGCGCCACGCACAACGCGCTGGTGGTGTTCGGCGACGGCAGCTACTTCGAGCTCATCGCATGGCGCGAGCCTTCGCCCACCGAGCGCTGGTGGCAACTGCTGCAGAAGCACGGCGAAGGCATCGTCGACTTCGCGCTGCTGCCGCGCGACACCGCCACCACGGTCGCCGATGCGAAGGCTCGGGGCCTCGTGCTCGACGGCCCGCTAGACGGCGGTCGCGTGCGGCCCGATGGCGAACGCCTGCGCTGGCAGACGGCGCGAGCGCCTTCGGCCGACCTGCCTTTCCTGTGCGGCGACCTCACGCCGCGCGCATTGCGCGTGCCCGAGGGCGAGGTGCGCGTGCATGCCAACGGCGCGCTCGGCGTGGCGAGCCTGGCGATCGCGGTGCGCGATCTCGACGCCACGCTGGCGCGTTACCGGGCGCTGTTCGGCACGGTGTCCGGCGACGATGCCGACACGCACATCGGCGAGCCGGTGGCCGTGCCCGGCAGCAATGTGCGCGTGGCGGTGATCGTGCTGGGCGGCAGCGTGCTCGTGCTGTCGTCGCCGCGCGAGAACGGTACGCATGCAGGGGAGGGAGGCGGCACCCTTGCGCAACGCATCGCGGCGCGCGGCGAGGGGCCGTATGCGCTCGTGCTGCACACCGACAGGCCGCAGTCGACCGGTACCTTCGACCTGGCCCGCGCGCACGGCGCGCTGATCGAGCTCGACCTGCCGCCGCTGGACCGGCATGCCAGGCACGGCAGCGGCAGCGCGCGCAGCTACCAGGTCAACAGCGTGGTCGGCGGATGAGCTGACGAGGGCGCGACAGCGTTCGTCAGCCTGCGCGCTCGCGCAGCTGGAACACGTTGCCCTCGGGGTCGACGCCGTCGCAATGGCGGAAGCCGTTGAACGCCCATTCGGCCCCGGCCGGCTTCAATGAGCCGCCGGCCTCGACCGCGAGCTTGCGCGCCGCCGCAAGGCTCGCCACCGGGAAGATGAACTTCAACGCGGTGTTCTCCCTCGGCACCGGCGGCTGCGCGATCTGGACCTTTGCTGCGATCGTCGGGTTGATCGCGACAATGAAAAGCTGCAGCGATGCCGACTCGAGGCTCGTGTGGTCGGCCTCCGCGTGCATGATCGAGAGGCCCGCGACATCCGCATAGAAGGCGCCGAGGCGCGCGACGTCCTTGGCATAGATCACTGCGGCTGCCGGTGCGGCTTGTTCAGGCATACGTTCCTCCCGATGGTTTCTTCACTGTACGGCTACCTGGTTTCGATTCTGCCTGCCGGCGTGCTCGCGCTGGTGCTCCTGCTGGCCATTCCGCGTGGATTGGTCGGCGCGCGGCTGGCGGTCCACATCCTGTTCTTCATCTTCGCGCGCGATGCGATGAGCCCCGCGGGCTTCTGGCAGCTGGGCGCGGGATCGATGCGACTGACGGCCCCGGCGCCCGTGCTGCTCGCGCTGGCGGGCGTGTCGGCCGCACTGTTCGCCGGCGTGGCGTGGCTCGAGCGCGTGGAGTGGCGGCGAGGAGGGCGGCTCGTGCCTTCCGTGCTCTGGGGCTTGCTTGGCGCAGCAGTCATCACCGCGGTGGCTGCTACGCTGAAGACGGCACTGGGGCTGCCGTCGCTTCCGAAGCCCGACGCGGTCATGCTCCTGCCGATCCTGGTCTTCGCGCTGCTCGGCAACGCGTATGAAGAGCTGCTGTTCCGCGGCATGCTGCAGCAGCGCCTGGCGCAGCACATGGCGCCGATGCGCGCGGCGGTCGTGGCGGCCGTGCTGTTCAGCCTGTGCCACGCATGGCTGGCGCTGATCGTCACGCGCGTGGGGCTGCCGGTGCTGGTCTTCACGCTGATCGAAGGGCTGGTCGCGGGCCTCGTGTACCGGCGTGCGGGGTTGCTTGCGGCCACGCTGGCGCATGGTCTGGCCATTGCCGCGCTCGCAGGTGGCCTCTACTGACGCTGCGACCTCAGTGCCCGCCGAGATGCGCCTTGCGCAGCCCGGCCTGCATCTTCTTCTGCAGAGCGGCCCCGCCTTTTTCCAGCGCTTCGGCGGGAGCGCCGCTCTCTTCGGTCACTGGCCGGTATTTACGACCCCAGATGCCGATCTGCGCCACCACCGGCAGCAGGTCGATGCCCATCGGCGTGAGGCTGTAGATGGCCTTCTGCTTGTGGGTCGGGTCGTCGGCCTTGGAGAGAACGCCGTACTCGACCAGCTTGCCGAGACGCTCGGTGAGGATGTTCGAGGAGATGCCTTCCTCGGACTGCAGGAACTCGCGGAAGTGGCGCTTGCCCGCGAACATCATGTCGCGAACGATCAGCAGGCTCCACCGGTCGCCGAAGACTTCGAGCGCGAGGTTGATCGGACATGCCGACTTTTCGCTGGAGGCCATGGTGTTTCCGATCTCTTTGAAAAACTGCTTGCATTTTTGCATCAGTTGCCGAACACTTCAACCGCTTGCATTTGGCAAGCAGTATCCGAAGGAGAACCGGCATGAGAAAACTCATCCTGCAAATGCAGATGTCGGTCGACGGCTATGTGTCGCCGGCCAATGGCAGCCTCGACTGGCAGTTGTGGGGCTGGGGCGAGCGCTGGGCCTGGGACGACGCACTGAAGCGCGACTTCAACGCCGTCTTCGAAGGCATCGACACCATCCTGCTGAGCCGGCTCATCGCGCAAGAGGGCTATCTCGACCACTGGGGCCGTGCGGCAAAGAACTTTCCCGCGAATCCGCACTACGCCTTCGCGCGGAAGATCGTCGACGCGCGCAAGGTCGTGCTCACCGACAAGCTCGCTTCCTCGCGCTGGGAGCGCACTGTCATCGCGCGCGGCGGCATGGCCGAGGAGGTGAACGCGCTCAAGCGCGAGCCGGGCAAGGACATCATCACCATCGGGGGCGTGGGCTTCGCATCGGCGCTGGTCGAGGCGGGGCTGGTCGACGAGTTCCAGTTCTTCGTGAACCCCACGGCCGTGGGTGCGGGGCGCTCGGTGTTCCACGACCAGCGCAAGGGCAACAGGCTGCGGCTGCTGCGCTCCACGGCCTACGAGAGCGGGATGGTGGTCAACCGCTACGTGCCGGCCTGATGCAGGACAAGGTGCCGCACAGATACCAGCGCTTACCTGATTTCACCTGACCGCGACCTGAAGTGGTGGAAACGGACACATGCGGTCCACACAATGGACTCGTCATCAACGCATGAAGGAGTTCCGGATGAACAACACCAACTCGAAGATCATGGCCGTGGCCGCCGCTGCACTCGCGATGAGCATGGCCGCGGGAAGCGCCTTCGCGCAAGACCGCCGCTTCGACAACGGCCGCCCCGGCGGCGGCCGCTACGAGCAGCGCGACCGCAATTTCGACCGCAGGGGGCCGCATGGCGACTACTACCGCGGCAACCAGGACTTCCGCGACGGTCGCCAGTTCGATCGCCGTGGCTTCCCGCAGCCGCACACCGAATGGCGCCGTGGTGGCCGCGTGCCGCAGGAGTACCGTGGCCGCAACTACGTGGTGCAGGACTGGCGCGCCTACCGGCTGCAGCAGCCGCCCCGTGGCTATCAGTGGGTGGGCGTGGGCGGCGACTTCGTGCTGGCGGCCATTGCCACCGGCGTGATCGCGAACATCATCGCTGGCCAGTAAGCAAAGGCTCGCACCACGACAAAACCGCCACGGGCAACCGCGGCGGTTTTTCTTTTGGAGGGAACGCCGGAGCCGGTCTTCAGACCAGCGCGGTGGGCACGGACTGGGCGCAGACGTTGCGCCCCGTGATGGTCAGGCGAAGACCACCGCCGTGCCACTCGAGCCAGTTGAGGCTCACGTACGCATCGATGTCGGCGTCGTCGATGCGGTCGGCCTGTCGGCTCTGCAGCAGCTCCACCACGCCGGGCAGGCCCCGTCTGAGCCGTTCTCGCCGCTCCGCCGCATCGGCTGCCTTGAGGGCGGCCCTTGTTTGCTGTTGCTGCTGTTGCGAGGTCGACGATGCCATTGCTGATCCATTTCCAGGAAGCCAGGGAATTAACCCGAATGTACGCCGCCTGTGTGAAGCTGCAGTCTTCTTTTTTAACCTTTCTGTCGTCCCCAGTACACACCGCGCAACAGGCTCTGGACAAGCCCTAGATTTCGTAGTGCGAGGCCCTTGCTTCGTCTCCCAGAGCCTTTTCGACGACCGCGCGCGTCAGCGTGGGCGCGAACGATTCGATGAAGGCATAGACGTACTTGCGCAGGTAGGTGCCCCGCCGCACCGCCAGCTTGGTGAGGTTGATGCCGAACAGCCGCCCCGCATCGAGCGCGCGCAGCTGCGTGTCGCGCTCGGCCTCGTAGGCCACGCCGGCCACGATGCCTATGCCCAGGCCCAGTTGCACGTAGGTCTTGATCACGTCGGCGTCCATCGCGGCCAGCACGATGTTGGGCTGCAGTCCGCGCTGCTCGAAGGCCTCGTCGATGCGCGAACGGCCTGTGAAGCCCGTGTCGTAGGTGATCAGCGGATAGCGCGTGAGTGCCTCCAGCGTCAGCGGCGCGTCGAGCAGCGGGTGCCCCGGCGGCACGATCACCGAATGCGTCCAGCGGTAGCAGGGCAGGGCCACCAGCTGCGGATAGTCGCCCAGCGCCTCGGTGGCGATGCCAACGTCGGCCTCGCCGTCGAGCAGCATCTGCGCGATCTGCTTGGGCGAACCCTGGTGCAGGTGCAGCTTCACGTTCGGGAATTGCGCGCGGAATTCCTGCACCGCCACCGGCATCGCGTAGCGCGCCTGCGAGTGCGTGGCCGCCACCGAGAGCAGGCCGCTTTGCTGCGCGACGAATTCCTGGCCCGCATGCCTGAGGTTGCTGCTCTCCATCAGCATGCGCTCGATGATCGGCAGCACGTGCCCGCCGGGCTCGGTGAGCCCCGTGAGCCGCTTGCCGGCGCGCACGAAGAGCTCTATGCCGAGCTCTTCCTCGAGCTCGCGGATCTGCCGGCTCACGCCGGGCTGGGAGGTGTGAAGGGTGTGGGCGACTTCGGTCAGGTTGAAGCCGCAACGAACGGCCTCGCGTACCGAGCGCAGTTGTTGGAAGTTCATCTGGCGCGGAAGAGTCATCGAAGCCCCGGCTGGGGCCGACCGGCGATTCTCGGCAGAAGCGCTTATTCGGGGAACGATGCGTTTGTTGGTTCCACATGAGCAAAACATCTTTAAGGCCCTTCGGCTGTGGGTTTCCATCGCTTGCTTGAAGTTTCGCACGATTGTGCTAAAGTCCGCCGCATGGACGCCAAGACCCAGAAAAGCGAACTCACCCGTGCCGCCATCGTCGGCGCGGCAATGAACCTCGCGCTGGCCGAGGGCCTGGAAGCGATCACGCTGCAGGCCGTGGCCAGCAAGCTGGGCCTGTCCAAGAGCGGTGTGTTCTCCCGCGTGGGTTCGCGCGAGGCGCTGCAGAAGGCCGTCATCGAGGAATACGGCCGTGGCTTCCTGGCCGACGTGTTCGTGCCCGCCATGCAGAAGCCCAAGGGCCTGCCCCGGCTCAACGACATCGTGGGGCGCTGGATCGCCCGCATGCGCGACGTCGAGATGTACACCGGCTGCCTCTACACGGCAGGCGCCTTCGAGTTCGACGACCGCGAGGGCGAGCTGCGCGAGATGCTGCTCGGCGAAATCACCCGCTGGCGCGCCGCGCTTCTCCGCACCGTGCTGCAGGCCATCGAAACCGGCGAGCTCAAGCCCGACACCGACCCTGCCCAGCTCGTGAGCGAGATCAATGGCCTGACCATGACCCAGCTGCACGACGCGCGCTTCCTGCGCGACCCGCAGGCCGCCGACCGCGCCACGCAAACGTGGCAGCGGCTTCTTTCCAGCTACCTCGCCTGAGCGGCCGGCGTATTCACGAAGCAGGCGGATTTCCCGCGCTTTCATTTGCCAGAATTTCGCACAGTCGTGCGATAAAAAGGAGAAGCACCATGCTGATCATTGCCCTCTTGCTTGCCGCCTATGCGGCCGTCCTTGGCGTCAGGAGCCTTCGCGACACCCTGAGCAGCCTGCCCCGCAGCAACGGGGACTGGGTCTGGTACTGAACGCCCGCGAGGAACGCCACGCCATGACGAGCACTTCCACCCCGGCTGCCGGCCACGCCGCGCAGTCGAACTACTACCGGCCCAGTCGCACGATGCGCGCGCTGCGCTTCGGCCTGACCGCCTCGCAGCGCCTCTGGCCTGCGCTGGGCGTGCGGGCCGCCTACCGCCTGTTCGGCACGCCGCTGCCGCCCAAGTGGCTCTATCGCGGCCAGGGCCCCGGTGCCGAATGGCGGCGCGAAGGGTGGGCCTTCGAGGACGCGAGCGTCGGTATCTATCACCTCGCCGAGCAGGACTCGGGCGCCGAGTCGGCACCCGTGGTGCTGCTGGTGCACGGCTGGGGCGGGCATGCGGGGCAGATGCTGCCGCTTGCGCAGGCCGTGGCGGCGGCAGGACTTCGGCCTGTGCTGCTCGAACTGCCGGCGCACGGCCGCAGCGCCGGGATGATGAGCAACTCGCCACAGTTCGCGCGCGCCATCGCCTATGTCGCGGCCCGGCTCGCGGCGGACGGTCATGCACTGCGTGCAGCCGTCGCCCATTCGCTTGGTGCGAACGGACTGGCCCTGGCCGCCGCGCGCGGCCTGTCGGCAGAGCGCATCGTGCTGCTCGCGCCGCCGGCCTCGCCGCGCGACTACACGCGCTACTTCGCGCACACCTTCGGCCTCAATGAAGCCACCCGGCTGGCGATGCAGCGGTTGTTCAAATCGCGCGAAGGCGTGCTGATGCAGCAGCTCGAACCTGCGGCCGTGGGCCCGCGCATCGCGCAGCCCACGCTGATCGTGCACGACCGCGACGACCGCGTGAATCGCTTCGCCGACGCGGAGGCTTACCGCGACGCGATTGCAGGCGCACGGCTCGTCGCCACGCAGGGCTGGGGGCATCGCCGCATCCTCAAGGAAGCCGAGGTGCTGGAGCAGGTGTCGCGCTTCGTGGCGGCGGACTGAACCGGAGGGGCTACCAGGTGGGGTGGATCGGCGTGAACACCGGCTTGAACAGGTGCCGCCGCACGATCTCCCCATATCCCCGGTAGTAGAAGTTGCCGTTCGCCTCCAGCACCGCCGCGCGGTGCCTGCGGAAGTACACCGGTATCTCGTACCACGGCATGGTCGGCGCGCGATGGTGCACGTGGTGCAGGTTGTTGAAGAGGTACAGCAGCCCGAACACGAGGTTCGATTCCACGATGGCCACGCGCTCGTGCGGCGTGTCGGCCCAGCGGTGTTCGGTGAAGGTGCGCAGCGAGCCCAGCATCATCCCGGGGTACACGAAGTACAGCAGGTACTCGCCCAGGCTCATGCCGCAGACGGCGATCACGTAGTACAGCACCGGCGCCACGCTCAGCGCATGCCAGAACCACGTCGGCAGGCGCGAGAAGTCGCCCGCGAGCACCCGTCCGGTTTCGAAGCGCACCAGCTTCCACAGCCGCAGGAACGGCCCCAGCACCACGCGGAACGCGATCGTCTGGTTGGCCATGTAGATCCAGCGCCATACCGGGCCATAGCCCTGCCACGCCGGCGCGGAGTGATAGGCGCTCTCGGTGTCGCGCTCCGGGTGCGTGAGGTGGTAGTTGACGTGGTGCGAACTGTGGCCGCGGTTGTAGAACGGATACGGCAGCCACAGGTTCAGCGGCGGCCACACCACCGCGTGGCGCAGCCATTTCGGCAGGTGGCGCATCGCGTGGATGCTCTCGTGCTGCAGCGAGAAATGCAGCTGCGCGAGAAAGCCGCCGACGATGAACAGCGCCCAGCCCGGAAGCGCCGCGTGCCACCACACCAGCGCCGCCCAAGCCGCATAGAGTGCTGCGGCCAGCAGCAGCGTGGGCACTTCGTAGTGCCACCACCAGTGCCGGCGGGCAGGCGCTTTCTCGGGAAGGGATGCGGCAGTCGATGTCATGGCGAGGAATGGGACTGCGATGCTAGGTAGCAAGCGACCGTTTGCATGCGCGCTTTTCGCATAAGCATGGGCGTGAAACTTCGTTCTGCCCCGTAGAGGTGCGGCCTACGCTCCTTGGCTTTGCCGCATTCCTGCCGGCCGCTCCGCTCCCCATGAAGAACTTCCTCACCCGCCTCGCGCTGGCATTGCTCGTAGCGCTGTCCGTCGACGTGCAGATCCACGCCGCCACGCTGGACGACTACCCGACCAGGACCATCCGCCTTGTCGTGCCATACCCGGCCGGAGGCATCGCCGACAAGATCGCCCGCGAGGTCTCCGAGCAGCTCCAGCAGCGGCTCAGGCAGCCGGTGGTGGTCGAGAACCGCAGCGGCGCGGCGGGCAACATCGGCTTCGACTACGTGGCACGCCAGCCGGCCGACGGCTACACGCTGCTGCTCGCGCCGGCCTCCAACCTCACGGTGCAGCCGGCGCTCTTCAAGCAGCTGAGCTACGACCTCTCGCGCGACTTCACGCCCGTGTCGCTGCTCGTGCAGACGCCGCAGGTGCTGCTGGTGAACCCGAAGCTGCCCGTGGTCAGCCCGCGCGAGCTGATCGACTACTCGAAGAAGAACCCCGGCAAGGTCAACTACGGCATCAGCGTGGGTGCCTATTCGCACCTCGCGGGCGAGCTGCTGAAGACTCAGACCGGCGCCGACTTCACCGCCATTCCCTACCAGGGCAGCGCTCCGGCCATCAACGACCTGCTCGCGGGCCAGACCCAGTTCATCTTCAACGAGGTGGTCACGGCCATTCCCTTCGTGAAGGCCGGCACGCTCAAGCCGTTGGCGGTGGCCTATCGCACGCGCGCGCCCTGGCTGCCCGACGTGCCCACCACCGCCGAGGCCGGCCTGCCCGACTTCGAGGTCACGTCCTGGTACGGCGTGGTGGTGCGCAGCGGCACACCCGCGCCGCTGGTGCAGCGCCTGTCGCGCGAGCTGCGCGACATCGTGCAGACGGCCGACTTCAGGAAGCGCTACGACGACATCGGCGCCTTCACCGTGGGCAGCTCGCCGGAAGACTTCGCGCGCTTCATCCAGACCGAGACCGTCAAGTGGACCGCGGTGGTGAAGCAGGCCGGCATCCAGCCCAATTGAGCGGCAGGCCCCGGAGAATGCGCGCATGAGCACGCCCCCGAAGAATGCCGTCGCGCCCGGCGAGCTGTGGGCCCTGCTGCTGGCAGAGCCCGCGACCGAGCTCGCGCTGCTCGACGTGCGCGAGACGCGCTGGTTCGTGCAGCGCCACCTGAACCTCGCGCGCAACGTACCTTTCAGCGGCCTCGAATTGCAGGTCGGTGCACTGGTGCCGCGCCGTTCCACGCCGGTGGTGCTCTACGACGACTACGACGCGCCCGACGGTGCCGCGCAGGCGGCATCGGCCGTGCTCGCGCGCCTGGGCTACACCGACGTGCGCACGCTCGACGGCGGCCTGCAGCGCTGGGTGACCGAGGGACTGCACGCCATCGACGGCTACGGCACGCTGGTGAAGGCTTTCGGCGACCGCGCACGGATGCACTACGGCACGCCGGGCTTGCCGGTGGAGGCGTTGCGTGCGCGCCTGCGCGAAGGCCGTCCGACCACGCTGGTCGATGCGAGGCCGCGCGCGGAGTTCGAATTCCTCTCGCTGCCCGGCGCGCGCAACCATCCTGGCACCGAGCTGGCGCTGCGCCGCTTCGAGCCGCCCAAGACTGATGCAGGCCATCTCTGGGCCATCAACTGCTTCAGCCGCACGCGCGGCATCGTCGGCGCGACCACGCTTCGGCTGCTCGGTCGCGCGAGCGAAGCGGTGTTCGTCGAGGACGGCGTCATGGACTGGGGCCTGCGGGGCGCGCCCACCGTGCAGAACGCGGCGCCTGACGACGAGCTGCCGCCCGAATCTTCCGAGGTGCTGCGCGGTCTCGCCGACGAACTGCTCGCGCGCTTCGCGCTGCCCGTGGCCGACGCCGCACAGCTCGCTAGTTGGCGCGAGGACGGCGAGCGCACCCTCTACGTCTTCGACGTGCGGCCCGAACCCGATCCCGCCTTCGCGGGCACCGGCCTGCGCCAGGTGCCCGGCGGCCAATTGCTCATGCACTTCGAGAACCTCGTGGGCACGCGCGGCGCGCGCATCGTGCTGGTCGACGACCCCGTCCACCGCCTGCGCGCGGCCATCACCGCCTTCTGGCTCACGCAGTTGGGCCAGGCCGAGGTGTATGTGTACGACGGCGAACTCACGCCTCTGCAGGCCCCGCCGGACTTTTCCGCAACCATCGATGGCGCCCCGCCGCCGCTCGCCCCCGAGGCATTGGCCCAGCTGCGCAGGAACGGCGCCGTCACCGTGCTCGACGTCGGCCCCAGCCTCGACTACGAGCGCGGCCACCTGCCGGGCGCGCTCTACATGCTGCCGGCATCGCTCGCGCCGCTGGCCGCGCACGCGATGGCCGGCCGCACGCTGGTCTTCGCCTCGCCCGACGGCACGGCCGCCGCCCGCGTGGCGCGCGATGCGCACCGGCGTTGGCCGGATTCGGGCGCGGTGTTCACCTGGCTCCAGGGCGGAACGCAGGGCTGGAAGGCTTCGGGAAGGCCGCTGACGGAGGCCTTCGTGCCGGCCCAGCAACTCACCCCCTTCGACGACGACTGGGGCTCGGTGATGCGCGTCTTCGGTCCGCGCCGCGATGCGGCCTGGGCCGACTACCTCGCGTGGGAGCGCGCATTGTCCGGACGGGTCCTGCAGGACCCGTCCGTTCGCTTCAACTTCTTTCCGCTCAGCGCCCCGGCGCCGGAACCGGGTCGGGCAGCTCGATCTTGATGTCGAGCACCTCGAGGTTGTCCTGGGTCTCCAGGTTGACCTTGATGTCGTCCGCGTTGATCGACACGTACTTCGAAATCACCGCCACCAGCTCGCGCTGGAGTTCGGGCAGGTAGTCGGGCCGCTTCTTGCCGCTGAGGCTCGAGCGCTCGTGGGCGAGGATGATCTGCAGCCGCTCCTTCGCGACGCTCGCAGTCTTCTTCTTTTCGCCCAGCAGGAACGAGAGAAAGGACATGGGCTACTTGCTCCCGAAAATGCGCTTGAAGAAGCCCGGCTTCTCGGCGTCGACGAAGCGCATCGGCTTCTCTTCGCCCAGGAAGCGCGCCACCACGTCGCTGTAGGCCTGCGCCACGTCGGTGTCCTTGTCGTGGATCGCGGGCACGCCCTGGTTGGAGGCATGCAGCACGCTTTCCGACTCGGGGATCACGCCGATCAGCTTGATGCGCAGGATGTCCTGGATGTCTTCGAGCGAGAGCATCTGCCCGCCCGCCACCCGGTTCGGGTTGTAGCGGGTGATGAGCAGATGCTCCTTGATGGGATCGCCGCCTTCCTTGGCGCGCTTGGTCTTGCTGCTGAGCATGCCCAGGATGCGGTCCGAGTCGCGCACCGAGGAGACCTCGGGGTTGGTGACCACCAGCGCCTCGTCGGCGAAGTGCATCGCCATCATGGCGCCGGTCTCGATGCCCGCGGGCGAGTCGCAGACGATGTATTCGAAGTCCATCGCGGCGAGGTCGGTCAGCACCTTCTCGACGCCTTCCTGCGTGAGCGCTTCCTTGTCGCGCGTCTGCGAGGCGGCCAGCACGAACAGGTTGTCGCACTGCTTGTCCTTGATGAGCGCCTGGCTCAGGTTGGCTTCGCCCTGGATGACGTTGATCAGGTCGTACACCACGCGGCGTTCGCAGCCCATGATCAGGTCCAGGTTGCGCAGGCCCACGTCGAAGTCGATCACGGCCGTCTTCTTGCCCGCGAGCGCGAGGCCCGACGCGAAGCTGGCGCTCGTCGTCGTCTTGCCGACGCCGCCCTTGCCCGAAGTCACCACCACAATTTTGGCCATGGCCATTCCTTCTTGTTTCGATTCAGTTGTTGGTTGTCAGGGTCGCCGCGTTCCGTGATCGGGTTCGATCAGGGAATCGGGTCGATCACTATTTTTTTGCCGTCCAGGCGAACCTGGGCCGATTTTCCCAGCACCGAGTCGGGCAGCGGCACCTCGTTGGTCCGGTAGGTGCCGGCGATGGCCACCAGCTGCGCTTCCATGCAGGTCGAGAAGATCCGCGCCTCGGTGTTGCCGCGCGCGCCGGCAATGGCCTTGCCGCGCAGCGGTGCGTACACGTGCACGTTGCCGTCGGCGATGACTTCGGCACCGAAGCTCACCACGGCGGTCACCACCACGTCGCCGCCGCGGGCGTAGACCTGCTGGCCCGAGCGCAGCGGCTTGTCGATCAGCAGCGTGCCGTTGGCCGGCACCGGCACCTCGCGCACGATCTGCGGGGCTTCGGAAGCGGGGGGCTCGGCCGGCGGGGCCGGTGCACGGGGCGCAGGGGCCGCGGGCATGGCCGCCACCGAGAGGCCGGCGGCGCGCGCCGCGGCGTTCTGGGCGTCGTTGCCGCCGCGCACCGCGATGGGCTGCGTCTGGTGGCGCGCCAGCAGGCCGCGCAGGGCGGCGAAGTCGATGTCGCCGTCGCCTCCCTCCGCTTCCTGCAGCAGCGAGAGGTCGATCACCACCGGCTCCTGCTCGAAGAAGTCGGGCGAATCCGCCAGCTGGGCGTCGAGTGCCTCGGCCAGCACGTCCAGGTCGGACGTCTTGAGGATCACTGCGATCAGCGGCAGCGTGGCGCTCTTGAATTCGAAAACCGCCTTGGTGCGCGCGGCGGAGACATCGGCCATTGGGAAAACGTCGGTGCGAAAAGCGTTGGAGTCTAACGGGCGCGGGCCAAACGCCGGTGAAGGGGCCCTTCCTCAGGCCCTCCGGCAAACACTTCTTTCATGAGGTTACCAAGCTAACCCCCAGGCTTCGCGGTACTTCGTAGCGCTTCGCCAACCCCCTTGCAGGGGGCGATACCGGTGGCCCGGCAAAGCCGGTTCCACGGTATCCCTGGAAGGTTCGCCTTCGGCTCAGTTCTTCGAGCGGCCCAGCAGCGCGTAGAGAATGATCGCCCCGAAGGTCGCGCAGCCGATGCCGCCGAGCGCGAAATCGCCGAACTTCAGCGTGAAGTCGCCCGTGCCGACGATCAGCGTGATGGCCGCCACGATCAGGTTCTTGTTTTGCGAGAAATCGACCTTGTTGTCGACCCAGATCTTGGCGCCCGCGATCGCGATCAGCCCGAACACCACGATGCTCACGCCGCCCATCACCGGCAGCGGAATGGCCTGGATCAGCGCGCCGAACTTCGGGCTGAAGCCCAGCACCAGCGCGATGACGGCCGCCACCACGAACACGGCGGTGGAGTAGATGCGCGTGGCCGCCATCACGCCGATGTTCTCGGCGTAGGTGGTCACGCCCGTGCCGCCTGCGGCGCCGCTCACCACCGTGGCGATGCCGTCGCCGATGAAGGCGCGGCCCATGTACGGGTCGAGGTTGCGGCCCGTCATGGCCGTCACCGCCTTCAGGTGACCGAGGTTCTCGGCCACCAGGATGATCGCCACGGGCGCGATCAGCAGCATCGCGTTGGCCGTGACCACCGGCGCCGTGAAGGTCGGCATGCCGAACCAGGCCGCGTTGGCGATGCCGCTCAGGTCCACCGGCTTGCCCATGCCCAGTCCGTTGGTCAGCGCGGCGTAGACCAGCGTGGCCAGGATCAGCCCCACCAGGATCAGCAGGCGCTGCAGCATGCCGCGCGTGAACACCGCCACCAGGCCCACGCAGAGGAAGGTCACGGCCTGCATCCAGGCGTCGAAGTTGCCGGCCGCCATGTTCTTGACCGGCACGCTCGCCAGGTTGAGCCCGCTCACCGCCACCACCGCGCCCGTGACCACCGGCGGCATGAAGCGTTCGATCCAGCCCGTGCCGACGGCCTGCACGATGGCCCCGATCAGGATGTACACCACCCCGCAGGCCACGATGCCGCCCAGCGCCACCGCGATGTTGGCGTTGGGGCCCTTGCCCGCGTAGCCGCTGGCCGCGATCACCACGCCGATGAAGGCGAAGCTCGAGCCCAGGTAGCTGGGCACCTTGCCGCCGGTGACGAAGTAGAAGATCAGCGTGCCGATGCCGCTCATCAGGATCGCGATGTTGGGGTTGAAGCCCATCAGGATCGGCGCGAGCACCGTGGCTCCGAACATCGCGATGACGTGCTGCACGCCCATGGCGCCGGTCTGCAGCCAGGGCAGCCGCTCGTCGGGCGCGATGACCGCGCCGTTGGCCAGCGCGGACGCGGGCCGTTCAGTCCAGTTGAACATTCTTCTTTCTCCTCTTGTTGGGGTGTTGTGCGCGGTGGGGCCCGGAACGCTCCGGCTTTCCCGGGGCGTGATTGTGGGCGAGGAACACCGCCCTGAACACCGGCGCCACCCTGTGCCGGAGAAAGAAAAAGAACAGGGGAGAGGCGCCGCTCAGCGCGGCTGCAGCACCGCCATCGTGATGCGCGACACGCAGGTCAGCTCGCCCGCCTCGTTCGTCAGGTCGATCTGCCAGACCTGCGTGGTGCGCCCCCGGTGCACCGGCCGCGCCGTGCCGATCACCCAGCCGCTGGTGACCGAGCGGATGTGGTTGGCGTTGATGTCCAGGCCCACGGCCCGGTCGCCCTCGGGGGCCGAGTAGTGGGCGCCGCAGGAGCCCAGCGTCTCGGCCAGCACCACCGACACGCCGCCGTGCAGGATGCCGTAGGGCTGGCGGGTGCGCTCGTCCACCGGGCAGCGGGCGCGGATGAAGTCGTCGCCCACCTCCAGGAACTCCATGCCCAGCGTCGAGACGGCGGTGCCCACGTGGTTGCGCGTCAGCGCCTCGACGGAGATCTCTTTTTTCCAGATACGCATTCGGTGCTTCTTTCTTGCCTGTAACAGAGTGGCCAAAACTATAGCGATGGCGACTGACAAACCGAGTCGCCTTTGCGTGCTACCTTGCGCCGATGAAGCGCCCCCTCCGCCGCTGGCTCGCCGGCATCGCCATCGCGTTGCTGCTGAGCATCGGCGCGCTGGTGTGGGTGGTGGCCACGCGCCTGCCCACCGACGACGAGGTGGCCGCGAAGATCGCCGAAGGCTTCGAGAAGCGCTTCGGCGTCGCCCTGAAGATCGGTGGCGCCCACTGGACGCTGCTGCCGATGCCCGTGCTGGTGCTGTCCGACATCGCCACCGACCAGCCGCGACCCATCACCCTGCGCCGCCTCACCCTGCAGCTGCAGCCCGTGCCGCTGCTGCAGCGCGTCATTGCCGTGGACGACATCGAGATCGAGGGCCTGGTGCTGCCGCGTGCCTCGGTGCAGGCGTTCCGCGGCAAGGGGCCGAAACCGCAGGAGGGGGGCGGGGGCGTCGTCGCGCTGCCCGCGCCATGGACGCTCGCGCCCGTGCCCGTGGAACAGCTGCGCTGGCGTGACGTGACATGGATCGACCGGCGCGACATCGCGCTGGCCTACGACGGCGACATCCGCTTCGACCCCGGCTGGCGCCCGCGCCAGGCCCGGGTCGAGCGCTCCGGCCTGACACCGCCCGCGCGCCTGCGCCTCGACCGCCAGGCCGGGCAGGACCGCTGGCGCACCCGCATCGACGCGGGCGGCGGCACCTGGAACGGCGTCTCCCGCCTCGAGACCCAGCCCGACGGCAAGCTCCAGCTCTCGGCCGACCTGGAGCCGCGCCAGATCGACATCGAGAGCCTGGCGCAGGCCTTCGGCCGCAGCACCTCGGTGGCCGGCAAGTTCTCGGGCAACACCACGCTGGTGGCCGAGGCGGGCAGCGCCGACGAACTGGGCGCGCTGATCCGCAGCCTGCACACCCGCACCACCTTCTCGGTGCAGCCCGCCACGCTCACCAGGCTGGACGTGGCCAAGGCCGTCACCACCGCGGGCATCAGCCGCGGCGGCACCACCACGCTGGAAGAACTCAGCGGCACGCTCGACACCCAGGGCACCGAGGACGGCGTGGTGCTGCAGTACAGCAACCTCAAGGCCCGCTCGGGCGTGCTCAAGGCCAGCGGCAACCTGAAGCTGTTCAACCGCAAGCTCGACGGCGAGATCGCGGTGGACCTCGTTGATGGCGTGGTCGGCGTGCCGTTGAAGGTGAGCGGCACCATGAGCGACCCCGAACTCTCGCTGACCGGCGCCGCGCTGACCGGCGCGGCCATCGGCAGCGCGGTGCTGCCGGGCGTGGGCACCGCCATCGGGGCGCGCGTGGGGCAGCAGGTGGAGAAGATCTTCGGCGGGGGCAAGCCGAAGAAGCCGGTGCCCAAACCCAAGGCCCGGGCCAGGCCCTAGGCAAAGGCCTTGATGGCCGCCGGCACCGTCAGCACCGCCGTGTAGTAGCCCATGAACTGCACGCCGGTGTTGAACCCGATCGCACGCGACAACAGGCCGCCCAGCAGTCCCATCGTCAGGATCACCAGCAGCCCGAGCAGCTGGCCCTCCCACACGCTGATGACCACGATCAGTCCGACGAAGGTCGCGATGATCGCCTCGTGGCTCACCTTGCGCGACACGAACAGCGCCGCGCGGCGCGCGAAGTTCATGGTGAACGGATAGGCCACCAGCGCGGCCAGGACAACCGCCAGCATGCCGTAGCCCAGGAATTCCCAGTGGTTCAGCAGGTTGTGCAGGTTGTGCGTCTGGCCGCTGGCCGCATCGATGGTGAACACCGGCGGTGCGTTGAAGAGCGGCGCGGCCGGCCCGGCGGCCACCGGGCTCAGCGGCAGGCCGATGGCGATCAGCGGGATCAGCGCCTCGGCGATGTAGGTGGCCTCGGTCACGCCGTTGCGCGCGGCCAGCGTGGTGGTGAGCCGGTGGTACGCATGCCTGATGCGCGAGCCGACCAGCTCGCCCAGCACCACCGTCATCGCCACCGGGCTGAACACGAAGGTGGCGCTGGAGATCGCCGCCGTCGCGAAGGTCCACTTCACCTGTCCGCGGTCGAGCACCTTGAACGGGTTGGGAAAGTAGCCCGACCAGCCTTTCACGTCGGGCGCCAGAGAGAAGGTGCGGACCTTGTCGCGCTTCATGCGGGCACGCGCGGCGGGCGAGATCACCGAGAACAGGTCGGCCACCAGCGGCCCGATGGCGATGCCCAGGAAGTAGCTGATGCTGAGCTTCACGCCGTATTTGCCGGTAAGGGCCTGCAGCGCCACGATCACCATCACGAAGGGCACCAGCGTCGCCACCGAGGCCCAGCGCCCGCTGGAGAAATACGCGATGGCCACCGCAGCCGCCACGAAGATCCACGGCGCCGCCTTGGTGATGGCCGCGCCGTAGGGCGCCAGCAGCACCGCGAACAGCACGGCCAGCGGCACCGCGATGAAGGCCGCGATGATCGCGCCCGACACCATCTTGCGCAGCGCGATGTGCGGCACGCCCAGGTTGCGCAGCACGTTGGCATCCTGCAGCAGCGGCGTGGCCATGGTGTCGCCCGGAATGCCGAGCAGGGCCGTTGGCACCGCGTGCGTCATGTGCTTGGCGACGGCCGCCGCCAGGAAGAAGGTGAACACGCCCACCGGCGGCACGCCGAGCAGCACCACCAGCAGTGTGAGCGGCGCGAGCGTGGTGGTCTCGTCGGTGCCCGACACGAGGCCGATGGCCGCGAACACCACGGCGCCCACGAGGCCCATGCCGGTGGCCACGAGGATCTGGTTCAGGAGCGCGGCGTCGATCATTGCGCGGCTCCTTCGACGCGCCGGGCGCGGGGCTCGTACGACGCGAACAGCTCGTGGATCTCGAGCTCCTTCATCTCGCGCACCACCACGGGCGGCAGGTCGTCCATCGCGCCGAGGCCGCCGTGTTCGGCGGCCAGCTCGGCCAGCACCTCCTCGCGCCAGCGCGGATCGGCGTCAGTACCTTCGACGACTTCGCGCTTCGGCGTGAAGAGCTTCGCGCAGATCAGGCCCGACACCACGCAGCCGCCAAGGCCGGCGAGCATCGCGTAGGCCCGCGCCAGCTCGGGCGTGCCCACGGTGCTTGCGAGCACGCGACTGGCGACGAGGTAGCCCGTGAGGCTCACCGCGACGCCGATCGCGATCGACCACGCGAGGTGGCCCAGGTCGGCCGTGTCGCCCCATATCTCCACCAGCCGCCAGCGGGCGGGCGTTGCTTCTTCTGCGTTCATTTCTCGTTGTCTCCGTCTGTGGTTGTTCCGGCGACCACCTTGCGTGGCCGCCGCGGTCTTCCGCGTTGCCTGTCTGCCTGCCTACTTCCTGCGCAGCGCCTCGAGCAGCGCCACCGCGCGGTCGGTGCGCACGTCGTGCTCGGCGGCCATCTGCTTCGCCACCGCGTCGATCTCGTCGCCCGTGGCGCCCGCCACCAGTGCGATGTTGCGAGCGTGCAGCGCCATGTGGCCGCGCTGGATGCCTTCGGTGGCCAGCGCGCGCAGCGCGCCGAGGTTCTGCGCGAGGCCGACCGCCACGGCCACCTCGCCGAGCTCCTGCGCCGACTGCACGCCGAGAACCTTCAGCGCCAGCCGCGCCAGCGGATGCGTCTTCGTCGCGCCGCCCACCAGGCCGACGGGCATCGGCATCTCGATGGTGCCGACGAGCGCGCCGCCGTTGTCCTTCTCCCAGGTCGTGAGCGAGGTGTAGCGGCCGTTGCGGCAGGCGTAGGCATGCGCGCCTGCCTCCACCGCTCGCCAGTCGTTGCCGGTGGCGACGATCACCGGGTCGATGCCGTTCATGATTCCCTTGTTGTGCGTGGCTGCGCGGTAGGGGTCGACGGCTGCGAAGGTGTAGGCGTCGATCACGCCTTCCACCACTTCCTCGCCGCTGCGCTCGCGCGTGGCGAGCACGGCGGGTTCGAGCCGCACGCGTGCACGGGCGAGCCGCAGGTCGGCCAGGTTCGAGAGGATGCGCAGGCGCACCGTGCCGCCCGTGAGCTTCTCGACCAGCGGCGACACCGCCTCGGCCATCGTGTTGACCGTGTTCGCGCCCATCGCGTCGCGCACGTCGACGACCAGGTGCATCACCACCATCGGGCCGCGCGGCGTGCTGTCGAACACGTGCACCTCGATGTCGCGGCAACCGCCGCCCAGGCCGATGAGCACCTTGTCGCGGCTGTTGGCCACGGCAAGGATTTCGTCGCGCGCCCTCAGCAGCGCGAGCCGCGCGCCGTACGGGTCGGCAACGCCGATCAGCTGCACCTGCGCGCGCATCAGCGGCCCGGTGCTCGAGGCCTCGAAGCCGCCGCCTTCGCGCGCCAGCTTGGCCATGAAGGAGGCCGCGGCCACCACCGAGGGTTCTTCCACAGCCATCGGCACGAGGTACTCGCGGCCGTTCACGATGAAGTTGCCGGCCACGCCCAGCGGCAGCTCGAAGGTGCCGATCACGTTCTCGACCATGCCGTTGGCGCGCTCCACACCCAGGGCGCCGGGTCGGGTGAGCAGCGCCACCTCTTCGTCGCTCAGGGAGGCGGCCTGCGCTACGTGGGCAAAGCGCTGCGCGGGCGTGAGTGCGCGGAAATTGGGAATGCGGGAATCGGCGACCATCGTTGCGTGTCTCTTCGGAGGATGAATTCGGGAGCAGGCAATTTAGGTCGGCTGTACCGCCGGCGGAAGGCACAGTTTGGCGGGACAGTGCGGACAGTGGTGCGCGAAAGCGGACCGCTGTGTCACAGTCGGCGCCCATGACCACCATTGCCGACTCGCTCGCCGAGACTCTCGCGCGCCAGATCGCCAGCGGCGCCTACAAGGCCGGCGACAAGCTCCCTTCTCTGCGCGAACTTGCGCAACTGCACAGCTACGCCAAGAACACCGTCGTGGCCGCCTTCGAGCTGCTGGTGTCGCGCGGGCTGGTCGAGCCGCGTCGCGGTTCGGGCTACTTCGTGCTGCCGCAGCAGGCGGTCAAGCCGGTGGAAGAAGACGCAGGCAGCCTCGGCCGCGCCATGGACATCGTGTGGCTCATGCGCGAGCAGCTCAAGACGCAGCCCGATGCGATCGCCGTGGGCGACGGTTTTCCGCCGGTCGAATGGCTGGCCGACGTGCGGCTCGACAAGTACCACCCCAAGGTGGTCCGCACGGGGCTCGGCGCGCTGTTTCGCTACGGCAGCCGCTTCGGCTACGCGCCGCTGCGCGACCACCTCGTGCGCAAGCTCGCCGACTTCGGCATCGGCGCCGAGCCGCGGCAGATCGTGCTCACGCACGGCGCCAACGAGGCGATGGACATCGTCATCCGCTACTTCGTGCCGCCGGGCGGCAAGGTGCTGGTGGACGACCCGGGCTACTACCCGCTGTTCGGCAAGCTCAAGCTTGCGGGCGCGCAGGTGCTGGGTGTGCCGCGCCTGGCCGACGGGCCCGACCTCGAGGCGCTGGAGCGCCTGCTCGTCGCCGAGCGGCCGCGCCTGTTCTTCACGCAGTCGATCGCGCACACCCCCACCGGCTCCGACATCTCGCCCGCCAAGGCATTCCGCGTGCTGCAGCTCGCGCAGAAGCACGACCTGCTGATCGTCGAGAACGATCCGCTGGCCGACTTCAAGCCCACCTCGCTGCCGCGCCTGGCCGCGCTCGACCAGCTGGAGCGCACGATCTACATCGGCAGCTTCTCCAAGTCGTTCTCGGCGGCGCTGCGCGTGGGCTTCATCGCCTGCGGCGCGGACCTGGCGAGCGACCTCGCGGACCTGAAGGCGCTGATCCACGTGAGCAGCTCGGAGTATTGCGAGCGCACGGTCGACGTGATCCTGAGCGAGGGCCACTACCAGCGGCACTTGAACCGCCTGCAGGCAAGGCTGGGCGAGGCCACGCGCAATGCGATCAGGCTCTTCGAGTCGGTCGATGCGGAGGTGTTCGCGCGCACTCCGCAGTCGCTCTACGTGTGGGCCGCGCTGCCCGGCGTGGCCGACTCGCTGGCCTTCGCGAAGGAGCTGTTGCCCCGCAAGATCGTGATGGCGCCGGGGCGCATCTTCAGCGTCGACTCGACGCAGGTGTCGCGCTGGTCGCGCTTCAACGTGGGCGCCATGGCGGATCCGCGTTTCGCCAAGGCGTTGCGCACCACGCTGCGCCGGCTGGGTGCCTAGGCGCGTGCGTTTCAGTGCCTGAACTCGCCGTGCCGGCCCGCGCCGCCGGCAAAGCGCGCGGCACCGGCGGCGCCCTCGGCGAAGACCACCGGCACGCCCTGCGCGCCCTCGTGGCGCAGCGCCTCTGCGAGCGGCATGTTCCATTGCTCGTAGGCGGAGCGGCGGTCGGCCAGCATGCATTGCTGCGGGAAGGCGGAAAGCTGATGGGCCAGTTCCTGCGCGGCGGCCAGCGCGCCGCCGGGCGGCGTCATGCGGTTGACCAAGCCCATCGCCAGCGCCTCGGGGGCGCCCACCGGGCGGCCCGAAAGAATCATGTCGAGTGCGCGCCCCATGCCCACGATGCGCGGCAGCCGCACGGTGCCGCCGTCGATCAGCGGCACGCCCCAGCGGCGGCAGAACACGCCGAACACCGCGTCCTCGTCGGCCACGCGCAGATCGGCCAGCAGCGCTAGTTCGAGGCCGCCCGCCACCGCGAAGCCGTTCACCGCGGCGATCAGCGGCTTCGACAGTGCCATGCGCGTCGGCCCCATCGGGCCGCTGCCACCGCCTTGGGGGTCGAGCTCGTTGCGGCGGGCCGGGTCGCCCACGGCGGAGAGGTCGGCGCCCGCGCAGAAATTGCCGCCCGCGCCGGTCAGCACCGCGACGCGCAGGGCATCTTCGGCCTCGAACCGGCCGAAGGCTTCGCGCAGTTCGGCCGCCACCAGGCCGTCGACCGCATTGCGCTTGTCAGGCCGGTTCAAGGTGATGGTGCAGACGGCGCCATCTGTGTCGCAGCTCACGTATTGCATGGCCATGCGCGCGTCCTTCCGGGGCAAAATCCCATCCTAAAAAATATTTCTTCATTTCGCAACGATGGACAAAGTATGTAATGTGCCGGTGGCGTTCCCCAGCGCCCCCGACCTGATCCTCGACCTGCTCGTGGCCGACGGCGGCACGCTCAGCGCGCAGTCGCTGTGCCGCGCGGGTGCGCTCATGGGCATCGGCGAGTCGACCCTGCGCGTGGGCCTGACGCGGCTGGCGGCCGAGGGCAAGATCGCCCGCGGCGAGCGCGGCAACTATTCGCTCGACCGGCGCGGCGCGGCGCTCTCCCGCGCGGTCGACGACTGGCGGCACAAGCAGGCGCAGGCCGTCGCATGGCGCGGCGACTGGCTCGCGGTGCACGACGCCGGCGTGCCGCGCACCGACAAGACGGCATGGCGCCATCACGGGCTCGCGCTGTCGCTGCGCGGATTCGCGGCGCTGCGCCCGGGCCTGCACGTGCGGCCCGACAACCTCGCGGGCGGGCTGGAGGCCGAACGCGAGCAGCTGGCGGCGTTGGGGCTCGAGCCCAGCGCGCTGGTGTTCCGGCTGGCCGACCTCGACGATGCGGCGCAGGCGGCGGCGCGCAAGCTGTGGAACGTGCGCGCGCTGGAGGCCGACTACCGCCGCCTGCAAACGGGCCTGGAACGCAGCGAGAAGCGGCTGCGCAACCAGAAGCTCGAAACCGCTACGCGCGAGTCGCTGCTGCTGGGGCGCGCCGTGATCGGGCATCTCATCCGCGATCCGCTGCTGCCGTCCGAGCTGATGTCGCCGAAGCCGCGCACGGCGCTGCTCGCCGCCACCCGCCGCTACCAGGACAAGGCGCTGGTCCTGTGGCGCAAATGGCTGGCGCAGACCGACGCCTGAGTCCGGCCCCGTTCAGCCGTCCAGCCGCACCACCTGCGCGTTGCCGCCAGCGGCCGTGCGTGCATGCAGCCGCTCGACCTCGGCCGCACGCCGCGTCAGCACCGCGCGCTGGTTGAGGTAGCCTTTGTCGGTGATCTCGCCCGCATCGAGGTTCGGCGGCTCTGCCAGCACCAGCGCGCAGGCCGGGCATTGCGAGGAGCCCGCGCCTTCGTCGCGCAGAGATCGCAGCACGCCGGCGATGCGCTCGCCCAGTGCCTGTGGTGCAAGCGCGGCGCCCTGTGGGCTCGCGAACACCAGCATGCCGATCTCGTCGCGGTCGTGGCCCGTGAGCACCACGTCCTGCACATGTGGCGCGAGCATCGACACCAGCTTCACGCGCAGCGTGCCCACCGAGACCCAGGTGCCGGTCGAGAGCTTGAAGTCTTCCGCCACGCGGCCGTTGAAGATCACGCCCCGCGCGGGTTGCGCCGGGTCGGTCAGGAAGCCTGCGTCGCCGATGCGGTAGTAGCCTTCTTCGTCGAAGGCTTGCGCAGTCTCGCGCGGGGCGTCGCGGTAGCCCGGAAACACCGACACGCCCTTGACGCGCATCTCCAGCTTCTCGCCGTTGGGCACGAACTTCAGCTCCAGCCCCGGCAGCGGTGCGCCGATGCAGCCGGCGCCGTCGAGCTTCCAGTGCGCCGAGGTGATGGCGGGCGACGTCTCGGTCGCGCCCCACGAGGTGGTGAGCCACAGTGGCCGCGCCGGTCGCACCCTCCGGGCCACCGCCTCGAGCCGTTGCCATGTGGAGGGCGCGAGCGCCGCCGCCGCGTAGAAGGCAAGGCGCAACCGCGAGAACACCTCGGCGGCCAGCGCGTCGTCGGCCTCCAGGAACGGCAGCAGCATGTCGAAGCCGCGAGGCACGTTGAACAGCAGCGTGGGCTTCACTTCGCGCAGGTTGCGCACCGTCTTCTCGATCAGGCCCGGCGCGGGCCGGCCCTCGTCGATGTAGAGCGCGCCGCCGTGGCACAGCACCATGTGCAGGTTGTGGTTGGCGCCGAAGGTGTGGCTCCAGGGCAGCCAGTCGACCAGCACCGGCTTTTCCTGCGCGAGGAAGCGCCAGGTCTGCGCCATCATCTGCTGGTTGGCGCACAGCATGCGGTGCGTGTTGATGACCACCTTGGGCTTGCCGGTGGAGCCGGAGGTCAGCAGGTACTTGGCGTGCGTGTCGGGCAGCACGCTGGCGAAGGCCTGCATGACGGCGGGCGTTTCCTTCGCCGCGAGCAGGCTGTCGAACGACAACGCGCCGGGATGCGCATCGGCGTTGCGGCTGAACACTGTGACCGCCTCGACGCCGCAGCCCGCGAGCGAGCCGCCGTACACCCTGGCGTCGGATGCGTAGATCAGCCCCGGCTTCAGCGCCTGCAGCATGCCGTGCAGCCGCGACGGGTCTTTCGCCATGCGCGAGTAGGCGCTGGAAAGCGAGCAGGCGGTGCGGCCGACGTGCATGGCCGCGAGCATCAGCACCGCGTGGTCGATGGCGTTGTCCGAAAGGATCACCAACGGCTGGCCGGCCGGCAGGTTCAGGTCGAGCAGGCCCTGCGCCACTGCGCCTACCGCTTGGCGCAGCGCGCGGTAGTCGAGCTTGCGCCAGCCTTCGCCGCTCTCGTCGCGCTCCGCGAAGGCCAGCGCGTCGGGCGTTTCGCTTGCCCAGCGCTCGATCCATTCGCCGATGCAGCGCGCATAGGGCTTCAGCGCCATCGGCGAACGCAGCGCGAAGGAGCCGTCGTCGAAGTCGATGCGCACCGTGCGGGGCGGGGCGATCAGGCTTTCGTCTTGGAGGAAGTCGGTCATTTCAATCGAGTCTGCCGGTGTCGCTCTTGGCGCGAATCAGGTTTAACAGCAGGGTGTCGCGGGCGGATTCGAGATCTGCCGCAAGGCGGAGACCAAGCTCCTCGGCCACGCCCTGCGCCACCTTCTGCTTGAGACCGGCCGTCATCGACGGCGCGCCCAGGTCCTTCCACCAGTCCTCGATCGGCCCGCCCAGGTGCGCGAGCACATGCTCGATGCCCCCTGCGCCGCCCGAGAGATGCAGATTCATGAACGGCCCCATCACCGCCCAGCGCAGGCCGGGCCCGTGCGCGATGGCTGCGTCGATGTCGGCCACGCTCGCCACGCCCTGGTCGACCAGATGGAAGGCCTCGCGCCACAGCGCGGCCTGCAGCCGGTTGGCGATGTGGCCTTTCACCTCGCGCTTCACATGGATCGGCCGCTTGCCGATGGCTGCGTAGAACGCCATCGTGCGTTCGATGACCTCGGCGGAGGTCTGCTCGCCGCCAATCACTTCCACCAGCGGGATCAGATGCGGCGGGTTGAACGGATGCCCCAGCACCACGCGCCGCGGATGCGCGCAGCCCGACTGCACGCCGCTGATCGCCAGGCCCGAGGAACTCGAGGCGAGGATGGTCTCGGGCGGCGCGGCCGCGTCCATGCGGCGGAACAGGTCGATCTTGAAATCCATGCGCTCGGGGCCGTTCTCCTGCGCGAAGTCGGCCACCGAGACGGCGTCTTCCAGGCTGTCGTGGAAGCGCAGGCGGTCTACCGAGGCGCCCGGCGCGAGGCCGAAGCGCTCCAGCGTCGGCCAGTGCCGCGCCACGGCTTCGCGCAGCCTCTCTTCCGCGCCGGGAGAGGGGTCGGTCGCGTTCACGTCGAGCCCGTGCGCGAGGAAGTACGCGGCCCAGCTCGCGCCGATCACGCCGGTGCCGACCACCGCCACGCGTCTGATTTCCAGCAAGGATGTGCTCATGTCGCTCATGTCGCTCATGTCGATTTCCACCGCGCGCAGCGGCTCTCAGCCTTCGTTGTCCATGCGGCCTCGCCCCGGATCGGCTCGACCACCTTGTAGTAGTCCCAGGGTTCCTTCGACTCGGCCGGCGCCTTCACCTGCATCAGGTGCATGTCGTGCACCATCAGCCCGTCGTCGCGCAGCCAGCCGCCCTTGACGAACATGTCATTGAACTTCGTCTTGCGCAACTGCGCCATCACCTTGTCGGCATCGTCGCTGCCCGCGGCTTTCACCGCCTGCAGGTACTGCAGCGCGGCCGAGTAGTCGCCGGCGTGGAAGGAGGAGGGCATGCGCTTGTGCCTGTCGAAGAAGCGGCGCGACCACTCGCGCGCCTCGGGGCTCTGGTTCCAGTACCAGCTGTCGGTGAGGTACATGCCCTGCGACGTCTTCAGGCCCAGCGCATGCACGTCGTTGATGGTGATGATCATGCCGGCCAGCTTCATGTTCTTGCCGAGGCCGAATTCCGCCGCCGATTTGATGGCGTTGACCGTGTCGCCGCCCGCGTTGGCCAGCGCCAGCACCTGTGCCTTCGAGTTCTGCGCCTGCAGCATGAAGGAAGAGAAGTCGCTCGCGCCCAGCGGGTGCTTGACCGAGCCGGCCACCGTACCGCCGCTCGCCAGCACGGTCTTGGTCGCGTCGTTCTGCAGCGCTGCGCCGAAGGCATAGTCGGCTGCCACGAAGTACCAGCTCCTGCCGCCGGCCTTGACCACCGCGCTCGCGGTGCCGCGCGCCATGGCCACCGTGTCGTAGGCGTAGTGCACCGTGTAGGGCGAGCAATACTCGTTGGTGAGGCTGGACGCGCCCGAGCCCACCACGAAGTAGGGCTTCTTCTTGTCGGCCGCCACGCCCGCCATGGCAATGGCCGCGCCCGAGTTGACGCCGCCGATAAGCATGTCGACCTTCTGCACGTCGAACCACTCGCGCGCCTTGGCGGCGGCGATGTCGGGCTTGTTCTGGTGGTCGGCCGTGACCAGCTCGATCTTCTTGCCGTCGATGGCTCCGCCCATGTCGGCGATCGCCATGCGGATGGCTTCGGCGCCGGCCGGGCCGTCGTAGTCGCGGTAGATGCCCGACATGTCGCTGATGAAGCCGATGCGGATCGTGTCGTCGGACACCTGGGCCGATGCGCCGGCGGCGAATGCCATGCCGATGGCAGTGGCGAGGGCGGTGCGGGAAAGAGTGTTCATGTGCTTGTCTCCGTTGATCGTTCTTGTCGACCGTGCCCTCAGCCCAGCGCGAACTCGGGCCTCGGCGTGCCCACGCGCGGCAGGCCCATCATCTGCCGCGCCTCGGCGGGCGTGGCCACTTCCATGTCGAGCTCGCGGATCACCCGCACGATGCGCTCGGTGAGCTGCACGTTGGTGGCCAGCTCGCCCTGGCGGAAGTAGAGGTTGTCTTCCAGGCCCACGCGCGCATGGCCGCCCAGCAGCAGCGCCGCCACGTTGGCTTCGAGCTGCGACATGCCGATGCCGCTCACGCCGAAGATGGCGCCCTTGGGCAGCGTGTCGACCATCATCTGCAGGTTGCGCGGCGAATACGGCATCGCGTTCTGGAAGTTGCGGTGCACGTTCATCACCAGGTTGATGAAGTAGGGCTCGTCGTCGTGGCCTTCGCCGATCAGCGTGGTCGTGTCCTGCAGGATGTGCGTGGGGCTGAACACCTCCCACTCGGGCTTGATGCCGCGCGCCTTCATGCCGGCGGCCAGCTCGCGGCCGCGGGTGATGGGCGTGTCCATCAGGATCTGCCTGCCCTCGAAGCTCAGGTTGAGCGTGGTGGCGTCGAGCGTGCACATCTCGGCGCCTGCGTCCATGCCCTTGATGCGCTCTTCCCACGCGATCTCCCAGCGGTCGCCGGCCAGCGGCTTCACCATGTCGCCGTGCACGCCGCCGCCGGTGGAGGTGTTGATGACGATGTCGCTGCCGCCAGCGCGGATGCGGCTGTTGATGTCGCGGTACACCTCGGCGTTGCAGGTGGCGCCGTCGTCCGGGCGGCGCGCGTGGATCGCGACCACGCTGGCACCGGCGTTCCAGCAGCGCAGCACGTCGGCGGCGATCTCGGCGGGCTGGGTGGGGAGGTGGGGGTTCTGCGACTTGTGCGCCATGCCGCCGGTCGGGGCGATGGTCACGATCACTTTGCGCTTCGACATGCTCGGGGGCTCCTGGTGTCTTTCATGGGGGCGTGCAATTATTTTTTTGGGTGCCGATTCACTCAGTCATCGCGACGACATTTGGGGGCAGGGTTTACCTGCGCCACCGGCTAAAGTTGCCCCTGCGCCATCGCGCGCTTCAAGGAGAACCCGTGAAACTGCTGCCCCTCCTCCTGGCCGCCTCGGCGGCGCTGGCCTCGACCTGGACCGCTGCGCAACCGGCGGCGGCGGCGCCCACCACCTGCGAGGCCAAGCGCGAGGCCATCGGCCGCGACATCGAGGAGGCCAAGGCCAGGGGCCAGAAGCAACGCTTGCGCGGGCTGGAAAAGGCGTTGAGCGAGGTGCGCCACAACTGCACTGAGGCGAAACTGGCGGCGGAGCATCAGAAGCGCATCCGCGCCCAGGAGCGCGAAGTGGCGAAACGCGAACGCGACCTGCGCGACGCCCGGCGCAACGGCGGCGCCGACAAGGTGGCCAAGCGCGAGGACAAGCTGCGCGAGGCGCAGGCGGAACTGCGGCAGCTCAAGGGCGCGCAGTAGGCAAGAAAGCAAGAAGAACCGAACACGACAGGGGCTCGCAGAGCCATCCGTTTTCCATCCCATGCCCACGCCCAGGCCGACCCCCCGTTCGGCATCGCTGACGATCCCCCAACTGCTGCAAGGTTCGGCCTGGTTCCCTCTGCTCGACGTGAGCGCGGGCGAGCGCGTGCTCGACGAGATGCGCGAGGTCGAGGTGGCGGCCGGCGCCGCGCTGTGCCGGCGCGGGGACACGCCGCTGCATTGGTACGGCACGCTCGAAGGGCTGCTCAAGTGGTCGATCACCTCGAGCGACGGACGCTCCGTGACCTTCGGCGGTCTTTCGGTGGGCAGCTGGTTCGGCGAGGGCACGCTGCTGCGCGCGCTGCCGCGTTCGGCCGACATCATCGCGCTGCGGCCCAGCCGCGTGGCGCAGCTGCCGCTGGAAACCTTCGAGTGGCTGCACCGCACGCAGCGCGGCTTCGACCACTTCCTGCTGCAGCAGATCAACGAGCGGCTGCACTGGTTCATGGGCAACTACGCGGCGCATCGCCTGCTGGACGCCGACAGCCAGGTGGCGCGCGCGCTGGCGGGGCTGTTCCACCCGTGGCTGCATCCGGGGAGCGAGCCGCATCTGCAGACTTCGCAGGAAGAGATCGCCAATCTTTCCGGCGTGTCGCGGCAGCGGTGCAACGCGGCGCTGAACCGGCTGAAGGAAGCGGGCTTTCTTCGGATCGAGTACGGGGGAATCACCGTGATCGACCTCGAAGGGCTGCGTCGATTCATCGAGTAAGGAGCGAAATTCAGACACCGTTATGCCTGTCAAGCACTGACTGCCTTGTGATGGTTCGCATCGAAGGGTTTGCCCGACTTCAACACACCGTAGGCGATGGCCAGCAGCTTGTGCATGCAGGCCACGACGATGAGC
>Ga0126362_10000101_pt1 | contig 92560 bp, 81 predicted proteins | sample ANMtaG_FD_126269 | JGI IMG/M metagenome (GOLD analysis project Ga0126362, IMG submission 126269) | Continental margin sediment microbial communities from North Pacific Ocean - ANME2c_DSS_Sorted | ecosystem: Environmental > Aquatic > Marine > Continental margin > Sediment | place: Pacific Ocean... | reverse complement strand
GCGAGCGGCACGGCGGCCGTGTTCGGTCCGTCATCGAGCGTGAAGGTGATGGGCATGCCCGCGCGAGCCGATGCCTGGAGCGCCGCCGTGTTGTACGCGCCGTAGGGCCACACCATCGAGCGCCCCTTCGCGCCGGTGCGCTTCTCGATGAGTTCGCGGCTGCGGCGCAGGTCGGCCTCGACGCGCCGCACGTAGGCGTCGTCGTCCTCGTAGCGGCCGGTCTTCGGGTCGTAGCGGTGCGTGGCCGCGGCCGGCAGCAGGTTGCCCTGCGGATTGGCGACGATGCCGGTGTGCATGGCGTCGCTGTGGCTCGCGAATTCGACGAGGCCCGAGCGCGCCATCTCGGCGGCCTCGCTCCACAGCAGGAAGTTCTCGCGCGGCGCGGGCTTGTCGCCCCAGTGCACCTGCTGTCCTTCGGGCACCTCGAGCCAGCTGGTCACCAGCGCCATCACCGCCGGATAGTTGTAGCGCTTGAGCAGCGGAAAGACCTTGGTGTAGGCGCTGCGGTAGCCGTCGTCGAAAGTCAGCAGCACCGGCCTGGGCGGCAGCGGCTTGCCGCCGGCGCGCGCGTCGACGATCTGCTGCAGGCTCACCGGGTGGTAGTCGTTGTACTGCAGCCAGGCGAGCACGCCCGCGAAGGTGTGCTCGTCCATGGCGGTCTCGTCGGGCGAGGTCTCGAAGCTCTCGCGAACGTTGGCGCGCACGTCGTGGAAGGAGATCACGCGAAAGCTCACGCCGTCGTCGGGGTCTGCGGGCGGCAGCGGCTGCGCGAGCGCCGGCAGCGAGAGCGCCATCAGCAGCAGCCACGGCAGGACCGTGCGCAGGAAGGTGAAAGGGTTCGTCGTCGTTCTTCGCATCACGGCAGGGGCGTCGAGAGGTTCAGGAAGACGCCGCGCTGTCGCTCGCGCACGCCGTCGTAGGGATGGCTGGAAACGAACGCGCCGTAGCGCAGCGTGAGCCGTGGCCCGAAGTTCCAGCGGTGCTCGTAGCGCAGACTCCATATCGGGCCGCTGCCGAAGCCGGCCTGCCGGTAGCTGCCGCCGCCGAGCTCGACGATCTGGAAGAACTGTCGGTCGTCGCGCTTCCAGTTGAGCCACTGGGCGCGCACGCCGAGCTGCACGCTGCCGTCGCTCGACGGGTTGAAGTAGGGCGCCTCGACGGCGCGGCCGCGGCTCGCGTCGGCACCGAGCCGGGTTTCGAGCTGGAAGGCCGGCGTGCTGATCCAGCGCTCGCGCCAGCCGATGTCCAGGCCGTTGCGCACGTTGCCGTCGCTGAAGTAGAGCTGCTGCCACTTCAGGTCGAAGCGGCGCGACTCGTCGACCACATAGCCCACGCTGGCGCCGACCTCGTGCGCGCCGATGCCGGCCACGCGCGCCTTCCACGGCAGCTCCTTGCTGTCGCCGTCGTAGGTGGCCGACAGCCGCCACGCGTCGCCCGCGCGGTAGTCGAGCCGGCCGGCCACGCTGTTGCGATAGGGGCCCGCGTTCGCGTGCTGCACGATGCCTTCGGCCAGCCAGCGCCCTTGCTGCCAGCCCAGGCCGAGGCCGCCGCGCGCCCAGTTCGCGTTGCCGATGTCGGTGCTGCCGCGGCCCAGCGTCTGGTCGTAGAACACGCGCCACCGGTCGTCGATGAGGCCCGAGCTCAGCCGGCTGTCGATGCGCCATTCATGGCTGGCGATGGCCGCGCCGCCGGAGGAAGCCTCGGCGTCCACGTCGAGCCGCGGGCCGACGAGGGCGCGCCGCTTGCGTTCCATCTCGCGCACCTGCACCGAGTCGGGCAGGTCGGCCGTGAGCGATTCGGCGCGCCGGCGGGCCTCGGCGAACTCGTCCGCGTCGAGCAGCGCCTCGACATGGCCGATGCGCGCGCCGGTGTCGTAGGGGGAGTCGGCCGCCAGCGCCTCGAAGCGGGCGACGGCAGCCTCGGGATGCTCGCGCAGCCGCGCGGTGAGCGCCGCGCCCTGGGCATAGCCGGCGTTGAGCGGCGCTTCCCGCGTCAATACCGAGAAGCTCCGCTGCGCGAGTGCCGGACGGTCGGAGTAGAGCTGGACGAGGCCGCGCAGGCCGGTGACCTCGGTGTACTCGCCGTTCGGGCGGCCCGCTTCGGGCGCGAGGCGCAGCATCGCGGGCGTGGCGGCTTCGATCCGGTCGAGCAGCGCTTCGGCGTCGGCGAACCGGCCCACGTCCAGGTAGGCGTAGATCAGCCCGTAGTGAATCTCGCTGGGCATCGGCAGGTCGGCACCGCCGCTGGCCACGGCCGCCTCGTAGAGCGGAACGGCCTCGATGGAGCGTCGCTCCTGCGCGAGCGCCCGGGCCGCGGCCTCGAGCCCGTAGGCGGGGAGCTCGGTGCCCGTGGCGCGCAGGCTGTCGTAGAGCGCGATGGCATCCGCAGGGCGGCCGCGTTCGACCAGCGCCAGCAGGCGATCGGATTGCAGCCGCACCCGTACCGTGCGCCATGCGGCGGCATCGGCGGGGTCGGCCTTCGGGGCTGCCGCGTCGGCCCGCGCCAGCGCGGCTTCCTGGTCGGCCAGCACCCGGTCGAGCGCGACCACGCGCTCCGCGCCCAGCCGCTGGTCGCGTGCGCGTATCGCCCAGCGCAGCCGCTGCGCCAGCGCCTCCTGCTGCAGGGTGGAAAGCGCCAGCGGCGAGAAGCTGCCCGGAGCGGCGCGTTCCGCCGCCTCCGCGTTCTCGAAGGCGCTCGATGCGGCACCGCTGGCCGCGAGCAGGAAGTCGGCCTCGCGGCGGAGGTCGAGGCGTCCGGGCCGCAGCGCATTGGCCTCGGCGTAGGCGCCGAGCGCCTGCAGCGGGTCTTTGTCGGCACGCGCCAGGGCGCCGCGCAGTTCCAGCAGCGCGACGCGGTCGTCGATGCGCGTGGGCGCGGGTTGCGACAGCGCGCGGTACAGCGCCCGGGCGCCGGCGATGTCGCCGCTGTCGAGGCGCCACCAGGCTTCGTGGACGCGCGGCTCGCGGGCATCGGGCTGCCGTGCGCGCCAGATGCCGATGACTTCGCCCTGCAGGCCGGTGTCATGGGTGCGCCGTGCCGCGAGCGCGAGCGGGCCCAGGGCGTAGTCCTCCAGCTTCGAAGGAGTGGCCTGGCGACCCAGCGCCACGGCCTCGGCGTACTGGCCGTCGGCGGACGCGATCGCGACGGCATCGGAGGCCACGCGCCGGCGGGCGTCGTCGCCGATCGGCGATGCGAGCCATGCCTTCAGCTGGCGCAGCGCTTCTGCCGCGTTGGTGCGGCCTTCGCGGCGCGCGACGATCAGCGCGTCGTGCTGGCGCGCGTCATAGGGCAATGTGCTCCGGTCGACGACGGGAGGCAGGGCCGCAGGCGGCGTGAGAGCCGGCTGCGCGAACGCCGCCGGCGCGCCGAGGAGCAGCGTGCATGCCAGTGGCAAAGGGGGAATTTTTTGCGCATTCCGCGCGAATCGGAGAAGCGCCGGGCCGGCGAGCGCCGGTTTGCGCTTGGCCGAGACCGTGCCTCCAGCTTTTTTCTGGATGAACACCTTGCTCCCTTGGAAACTCGAAATACGGTCCCCGGGAGGCCATGACGACGCCGCGAGAACCGGAGATGCCGATGTGACAGGCCGGCAGCCTCGGAAAAACTATTCAGGAATCACTCTAGACATGATTGTTAACAGTGGCAAACAAAAGTCCGAATAATTGGTTATATGTGTGAACAGATCCGCGTTTTTGGCGCCTGCGCTGATCGCTTTTGTCGGACAGGTGCCCAAAGAGTCCGGCGTCCGTCCGACCCGGGCCCGACCTAAGATCGCGCGATGAACGCTGCTCCCCAAGCCCCTTCGCCTTCGTCCTCCCCGCTCCCCCGCTTCTGGTCCCGGCTCACCACGCGCGACTTCGCCTCGCTCGACCCGGCGGCCACCGTCGCGGTGCTGCCGCTGGGCGCGACCGAGCAGCACGGCCCGCACCTGCCGCTGGGCGTGGACACGGTGCTGGCCGACGGCATCGTCGCCGCGTCGCTGCCGCTGCTGCCGGCTTCGCTGCCGGTGCTGTTCCTGCCGACCCAGCAGATCGGCCTCAGCCCCGAGCACGCGCGCTTCGCGGGCACGCTCACGCTGTCGGCCGAGACGCTGATCCGCCTCTGGAGCGAGATCGGCGCGGGCGTGGCGCGCGCGGGCGTCAAGAAGCTGGTGCTTTTCAATGCGCACGGCGGCCACGTCGGCGCAATGGACATCGTGGCGCGCGAGCTGCGCGCGGCGCACGGGCTCATCGTCTACAGCGTGAGCTGGTTCAACCTGCCGCTGGGCGACGCGGGCGCGCAGTTCAGCGCGCACGAGCACCGCTTCGGCGTGCATGCGGGCGAGATCGAGACTTCGATGATGCTGGCGCTGACGCCGCAGCTGGTGCGCATGGGCGAGGCGCGCGACTTCCCCTCCACCTCCGAGCAGCGCGCGGCCGGCTACCCGATCCTGGGCAACGGCAGGAGCGCCAAGCTCGGCTGGGCGATGGAGGACTACAACGCCCACGGCGCCGCCGGCAACGCGGCGGCGGCCACGGCGGAGCATGGCCAGGCGGTGATCGATGCCGCGGCGCAGCAACTGGCGCTGCTGCTGGAGGAGGTGTCGCGGCTGCCGCTGGACACCGCCAACACCGGCCCGCTGCCCTGAGCCCTGGCGCAGGGAACGATCGGCGGGGGCTCGCTTCGGCGCCCGTGTCGCGTTAACGTTGATCTAACGGTTCTGCGCTAACTTCGCGGCGCACCAACGAACCAATGAAGCAACGGGAGCCGTCGTGCGCGTGCTGCTTGTCGAAGACGATGAAATGATCGGAAACAGCCTGGTCCGCGGCCTGGAGAGGTCGGGCTGGGCCGTGGACTGGGTGCGCGACGGCCTGCTCGCGCGCAGTGCGCTGGCCGACGGCGACTACACCTGCATGCTGCTGGACCTGGGCCTGCCGGGGCTCGACGGCGTCGAGGTGCTGCGCCACGCGCGCGGCCTGGGCAACGCCACGCCCATCCTGATCCTCACGGCGCGCGACAGCCTCGGGCAGCGGGTCGAGGGGCTCGACCTCGGCGCCGACGACTACCTGCTCAAGCCCTTCGAGTTCCCCGAGCTGCTGGCGCGCATGCGCGCGGTGGTGCGGCGCCGCCACGGCGCTGCCAACTCGGTGATCGGCAGCGGCAGCGTGCAGCTCGACCTCACCACGCGCGAGGTGCTCTACCGGGGCACGCGCGAGACGCTCACCGCCCGCGAGTTCGCGCTGATGCACGCCATGCTCGAGCGCCCCGGCGCCATCCTGTCGCGCGAACAGCTCGAGAACCGCATCTACGGCTGGGGCGAGGAAGTGATGAGCAACGCGGTCGACGTGATCATCCACAACATGCGGCGAAAGCTCGGCGCCGACACCATCCGCAACGTGCGCGGCCTGGGCTGGCGCGTGGTGGATTCCCCGTGAGCTCCGCGATGACCGCCGCGCCGGGCAGGCCCTGGTACTCGCCGGGTTCGCTGCGCAACAAGCTGCTGCTCTGGCTGGTGCTGGTGCACCTGCTCGCCGCGGTGGGCGTGGCCTGGTACACCTATGCCAGCTACGACCGGCTCATCGTCACCTCCAAGGACGACCAGATGCAGACGCTGGCCGAGTCCTATGCGGGCAACGTCACCGTGCCCGAGCTGAGGCCGACCGACGAGCGCAACATCTTCGAGCGTGGCGCCCTTGTCATCCAGGTCTGGAACGGGCGCGGCGAGCTGCTGGCGAGCTCGTGGCCCGAACTGGCCATGGCCCGTCAGCCCTCGGAGGGCATGAGCATCGTGCGCATGGAGTCCGGCGGTAGCGACGACGTGTGGCGCGTGTACTCCACCGGGCCGGTGGCCGACCCGGGCCGCTTCCAGGTGCAGGTGATCCAGAGCGGCGGCTTCGTGCGCCGGCTGGTGGCCAAGCGCGCGCTTTCGCTGACGGTGCCCATCGCGCTGCTGCTGCCGATGTCGCTGGCCGTGCTCTGGCTGGTGGTGTGGACCTCGTCGCGCAAGCTGCGCAGCGTGGCGCTCGACGTCGCCGCGCAGGACGAGCGCAGCCTGTCCGAGCTCCAGGTGTCGAGCGTGCCCGCCGAGATCGCGCCGCTGGTGGAGGCCTTCAACAGCCTCCTCGGCCGCCTGCGCCATGCCTTCGCCGCGCAGCGCCGCTTCGTGCAGGACGCCGCGCACGAGCTGCGCACGCCCATCGCCGCCATCGGCCTGCAGCTGGACAACATGCGCGCGGAGGTGCCGGCCGAGGTCATCGCCGATCACTACGTGCAACTCAAGGGCGGCGTGACGCGCGCCCAGCACCTGATCGAGCAGCTGCTGCGCCTGTCGCGCCAGGAAAGCAGCACCGAGCTCGAGGCGCCGGTGCCGCTCGACGTGGCGTCGGTGCTGCGCGACAGCGTGACCCAGCTGATGGTGATCGCCGACCGCCGCCGCATCGACATCGGCTTCGAGGGCGGCACCGCCGTGACGGTGACCGCACCGCCGGCCGAGCTGCGCAGCATCTTCGACAACCTGATCGACAACGCGCTGCGCCACTCGCCCGAGGGCGGCGTGGTCGACGTGCGCCTGCACGAGGTGGAAGGGCGCCCGGTGGTCGACGTGGTGGACAACGGGCCGGGCATTCCGCCCGCGCTGATGGAGCGCGCCTTCGACCGCTTCTTCCGCGTGCCGGGCACGGCGGCGGAGGGCAGCGGCCTGGGGCTCGCCATCGCGCGCATGGCCGCGCAGCGCAACGGCCTGCGCATCGTGCTGGCCAACCGGCACGACTCGCAGGGCAGGCAGTCGGGGCTGCAGGCGCGCGTGCACCTGGGCGATCCGGCGGCGGCTTAACGCTCGGGTAACTCTCGCCTAAAGGTCGCATAAAGCGGCCTTCCTACAGTGACTCCAGCCGCGAAAGCGGCCGCGCCGCAAGGCGCCAACCCAGTTCTCGAAAAGGAGTTCACGACATGCGAAAGACCTTCGGCCTCCTGGCCATCCTTGCCCTGGCCGGTGCGGCCCATGCGGAAACCTACGACGGCGTGCACCAGGGCCCCGGCCTGCTCGCGCGCAGCGACGTGGCTGCCCAGGCCGTGACCACGGCCCACGCCCCCGACCAGAACGTGACGCGCGGCTCGCGCGGGCCCGACCCCTTCACCTCCACCGTCTCGCGCGAGGCCATGCGCCAGGCCGCGGTGGAGACCGCCCGCGCCCCCGACCAGAACGTGGTGAGCGGCTCGCGCGTCAACAGCGTCGTGATCTCCACGATGCCGCCGGTGCGCGCCGCCGCAGAGGGCGCGACCGGCACCAGGCTCTGAGGCTGGTGCGAGGCGCCTAGGACGCGCTGCCTCCCAGCACGCCGGCGAACATGCCGGTGTCGACATTGCCGCCGCTCACGCACACGCCGACCGTCTTGCCGCGCCAGCGCTCCTGCTGCTGGAGCGCGGCGGCCAATGCAGCCGCGCCAGCCCCTTCGGCCACGTTGTGCGTGTCGCTGAAGAGGATGCGCATGGCCCCGGCAACCTCGTCGTCGGTGACGGTGACCACGTCGTCGGCTTCGCGCAGGATCACCTCGACCGACTCGGGTACCGGCACGCGGCAGGCCATGCCGTCGGCCAGCCGCGTGGTGACGGGCGACTCGACCGGCTTGCCCGCGCGGAAGGAATCGCGGTACGCCGTGGCATGCGCCGACACCACGCCGATGAGCTTCGTCGACACGCCGCAATGCGCGCGCGCCGCCGCCGCCGCGGCAAAGCCGGAGCCCAGGCCGATGGGCACGAACAGCACGTCGGGCGGCGAATCTTTCAAGGCGCTGAAGAACTCCACGTACGCCGTCGAAACGCCGCGCACCAGCTCGCGGTGGAACGAGGGCACGCGGTGCAGGCCGTCGCGCTCGGCCAGCGCTGCTGCGTGCTCGGCGGCGGCCTGGAAATCGTCGCCGTGCTCGATCAGCGTGACGCCGAGCGCGCGCATCGCGGCGTTCTTCTCGGTCGAGTTGCCGTGCGGCACCACGATGGTCGCGGCCAGCCCGTGGCGGCGCGTGGCGAAGCCGACCGACTGGCCATGGTTGCCGCGCGTGGCGCTGATGGCGTGGCGCACTTCGGGCTGCTCGCGCGCCAGGGTCTCGAAGTAGGTCAGGCCGCCGCGGATCTTGAATGCGCCGGCCGGCGTGTGGTTCTCGTGCTTGGCCCACACGGTGGCGCCCAGGCGCTGCGAGAGCAGCGGCCAGGCGTACTGCGGCGTGGGCGGCATGGCCGCATGCACGGTGCGCTGCGCGGCTTCGATCTCTTCGCGGGTGAACTTCATCGGATGTCTCTCTTCTTGTCTTACTTGCGTTCGGTGAGTGCCACGCGAACGGCCAGCGCGGCCAGCACGCTGCCCATGATGTAGCGCTGCGCGCGCAGCCAGCCAGCGCTCTGCGACAGCACGGCCGTGATGCTCGCGGCACCGACGATCATCACGGTGTTGACCGCGGCGCTGGCGGTCATCTGCGCGATGCCCAGCTGCACACTCTGCAGCAGCACCGAACCGCGCTCGGGGTGGATGAACTGCGGAAAGAACGAGAGGTAGAACATCGCCACCTTCGGGTTCAGCAGGTTCGTGAGAAAGCCCATGCGGAACAACCTGCCCGGCGGGTCGGCCGGCAGCGCACGCGCCTCGAAGGGCGCGGTGCCGCCCGGCTTCACCGCCTGCCACGCGAGCCACAGCAGGTAGGCCGCGCCCGCGACGCGGCTGGCGTCGAAGGCGATCGGCACGGCCAGCAGCAGGGCAGTGAGCCCGAGCGCCGCGGCCATCAGGTGCACCAGGAAGGCCAGCAGCACCCCGCCCAGCGAGATCAACCCGGCGCGGCGGCCCTGGATCAGCGTGCGCGAGACGCAATAGATCATGTTCGGCCCCGGCGTGAGTGCCAGCAGCAGCGATGCGAGAGCGAACAGGGCGATTTCGGTGAGGCTCAGCATGATCGGTTCAGAGTCCTTGCGATTCGAGGGTGACGGGGCCGCGCGGCGTGTCGAGCACGGCGACGAGGTTGGGCGGACCGGCTTCGACCTCCATGCCGGTCATGCCGATGGCCGAGAGGGCGGCGGCCAGCGCCGGTGCGCGCGGATGCACGGCGCGCAGCGAACGCAGGGCGAGGCCCGACTTCGGCATCGCGTCGGTGGGATGCACCGCGCCCCACTGGATCAGCGTGGGCAACGTGCCGTAGAACAGCCGCTGGCCATCGTCGCGCACCGTGATCTGCCATTCGAGCCGGCCGGCGGGCGTGTCGCGCGAGGCTTCGAGCAGCTGGCCGCGGTCGATGTGCGCATGCTCCTCGCGTGCGAGCGCCCGTGTCGCCGCATGCGCGTCGGGCACGCGGGCGGCGAAGTGGATCAACCTCGGGCCTTGCTTCGCGAGCGCGGCTTCCAGCGCGGCGTCGTCCAGGTCGAACCATCGCCGTGTCTTCGGTCGCGAGGGCTCCTTGCCTGGCTCGATGGCGATGATCTCCGCGTAGGTAGCCGGAAAGGCATCGCCCGAGATGTTCAGCAGACGGTTGTGCGTGCCCATCAGCGGATGCGAACCGCCCGGCGCGGGCGTGACGCCGAGCGTCGCCTCGCACCAGGCCACGCCCTCGGCGAGCGAGGCGGCGGCAATCACCAGATGGTCGAGCTGCGCGTGCATGGTGCGATGCCTTTCTTCAGGGTGTCAGAGCGTGACGCTGCCGTCCACGCAGGTCACGGCGTCGCCGCCGACCCAGATCTTTCCTTCGGCGTCGCGCTCGATGTAGACGCGGCCCGCGCGGCCCAGGCACTGGCCCTGTGCGGCGAGGTAGCGCTCGGGCATGTGGCCGTCGGCGATCAGCCACTCGGCCAGGCTGGCGTTGAGGCTGCCGGTGACCGGGTCTTCCTGCACGCCGATGGGCTCGGCGAAGGCGCGCACTTCCAGGTCGATGCGGGTGCCGTCCTCGTTCGGCACCGCGGGCCGGTTGCCGAAGGCGCGTGCCTCGCGGTTCGAGCGGCCGATGAGCAGCGAGGTGTCGTGCGCAGCGGGCACGCCCGCCACGCCGGCCTTCACGCCCAGTTCCTTCAGCGCGCGGTGGTCGGGCTGCAGCGCCAGCACCGCGTCGGCGTCGTTCACCAGCAGGCCGAACCAGACCGGGCCGTTGTCGAGCACCTGCGCCGCGATCACCTGCTGCGCCTTCAGCCCCAGTGCGCCCGCCACCTTGGCAAGCAGGGCGGGGCTGGGGGCGCTGCGCTTGAGCGGCGGCGCGGCGAAGGCGAGGCGGCTGCCGTCGCGGCGCAGCGGCACGAGGCCCGCGCCGCACTGCTGCACGACCATGCCCGCCGCCTTGGGCTTGCCGCCGGCCTGCAGCCACGCGTGGCAGCTGCCGATGGTCGGGTGTCCGGCAAAGGGCAACTCGCCGCCGGGCGTGAAGATGCGCACGCGGTAGTCGGCGGCCGGGTCGGTGGGCGGCAGCAGGAAGGTGGTTTCGGACAGGTTGGTCCACTGCGCGAAGCGCTGCATCGCGGCGTCGTCGAGGTCCTGGCCGTCGATCACCACCGCGAGCGGGTTGCCGTAGTAGGCGGTGGCTGTGAAGACGTCGACTTGCTTGAAGGGGCGGGATTTCATCGGGTTCATTCGAGGGTGAGGTCAAGCACGCCACGCGTGCCTGGGCGGGAAAGCAATTCGGCGTACCAGCGCTCGACGTTCGGCCATACCGGCCGGCGGTATTCGGTGCCCGGCAGGCCGAACCAGCGGTGCGTTTCGCATCCGATGGGAATGTCGGCCATGGTGAAGCGCTGGCCGGCCATGTAGGGCTGGCGCGCGAGGTGGGCGTCGAGCATCGCGAACAGCGCCTCGCTGGCGCGCACCGAGGCTTCGCTGAGCGCCGGCTGGCGTTCCGAGGGCGGCGTGCGCACCCACTGGATGAAGGCGTCGCGGCTCGCGCGGTTGAGGGTGGTCTGCTGCCAGTCCATCCAGCGCTCGGCGTCGAAGCGCGCGGGCAGCTCGCTCGGATACATCGTGCCGTGCGAATGCTTCGCGCAGAGGTAGCGCACGATCACGTTCGATTCCCACAGCGTCACGCGCTCGGCGCCCTCGCCGTCGTCGATGGTGGGCACCATCGCGTTCGGATTGAGCGCGAGGTATTCGGGCGTCTGCACCACGCCGAACTTGCCGCCGGCCTCGGTGCGCTGGAAGTCGAGCCCGAGCTCCTGCGCGCACCACACCACCTTGCGGACATTGATCGAGCTGATGCGGCCCCAGATGTTGAGCATGTTCTGTTTCTTTCTTTCGTTGGTTTCCAGGCGACTCAGGCCCGCATGACGCGCGCGGTGCCAGATACGCGGATCGAGCTGCCCGGCGCGGGCGAAATGTCGGCATGCAGGCGCGACAGCATGCCCATGTCCTCGCCCTGCACCACGTCTATGGCGCCGCCGTGCGGCCAGCCGATGTCGCGCAGGTAGCCGGCCAGCGCGGCCGTGGCGGCGCCGGTGGCGGGGTCTTCGTACACGCCGCCGGACGCGAAGGGGTTGCGCGTGTGCAGCAGTTGCGCGGTCTCTGCATAGACCAGCACGATGGTCGTGAGCCCGGCGCGGGCCATCAGCGCGCGGCCGGCCTCCAGTTCGTAGTGCATCGCCGACAGCGCCGCGCGGCTCGACAGGGCCAGCACCAGATGGTCGGCGCCCGCGTGGGCGACGGCCGGCGGAATGCGCGGGTCCAGGTCGTGCGGTGAATAGCCGAACAGGGCCAGCGCGTCGGACAGCAGTTCGGGCGATGCGGCGGCGCTGCGCGTGGGCGGTGACTGCAGTGCGGCCTCGACCACGCTGCCGCTGCGCCGGCCTTCCACGGTGATCCGCGCATTGTTGAGCGTCAGCGGGAATACGCCGTCGCCTTGCTGCATTGCCAGCGCGGCACCCAGCGCGATCGTCGCGTGGCCGCAGAAGGGCACTTCGGACTGCGGAGCGAAGTAGCGCACGCGCCAGCCGCCGCCGTCGGCCGGAGCGGCGAACGCGGTTTCAGAAAAGCCGACTTCCGCCGCAATGCGCTGCATCTGCGCCGCGGGCGGCAGCGCATCGGCGATGACGACGCCGGCGGGGTTGCCGCCCGTCTCTCCATCAGAGAAGGCTGCGATCTTCAGGACATTCATGTGAAAGCCTCTTCAGCGGGGCGAAGGTCGGTCCAGGAACAGCAGGCGCACGGCCAGCCCCAGCATCACGGCGGCCAGCAGGCCGCTCTGGAAGCGCGCCGCGCCGGGGCGGTTGTGCAGCCAGCGTCCGATCTGGCCGCTGCACGCGCCCAGCAGCGTGTTGAAGGCCAGCGCCGCCATCGACAGCACCACGCCGAGTTGCACCAGCTGCAGCGGCACGCTGCCGCGCGAGGGGTCGACGAACTGCGGCAGGAACACCATGAAGAACAGCAGCGCCTTCGGATTGACGAGGTTGTTCAGCAGGGCCATGCGCACGATGCGGCCGAAGCCGGCGGGCTGCGCCTGCGCGCCCATGCGCAAGCCGCCGCCGCTGCGTAGCGCCTGCACCGCGAGCCACACAAGGTACAGCGCGCCCGCATAGCGCAGCACGTCGAACGAGGGCGGCCACGCGGCCACCAGCGCGGTGACACCGGTGGCGGCGAACAGCGTGTGCACGAGGTCGGCCGCCGAGATGCCGACGGCCGCCGCGAACCCGCCGCGCGGACCATGAGCCACGCCGTGCGAGAGCACGAAAGCCATGTTCGGGCCCGGCGACAGGAAGAGCGCCAGTACCGCGAGCAGGAAGAGCGAGAGCGTGGCGAGGCCGATCAAGGAAGGCTCCCGGTTGGTTTCAGACCTGCGCCACGGCCGGCGTCTTCTCGCCGAGCAGCGCCAGTTCTTCGCGCAGCGTCTGGGCCAGTGCGGCGATGGCAGTGTCGATCTCGTCGACGCTGGCCGTCACGAACGACAGGCGCAGCGTGCGCGGATCGCCTTCGCCCGCATAGAAGGGCGCGCCGGGCACGAAGGCCACGTTGCGCTCCACCGCCTTGGGCAGCAGCTTCACGGTGTCGACGCCCTCGGGCAGGCGGGCCCACAGGAACATGCCGCCCTTGGGTGCGTTGAACTTCACGTCCAGGCCGGCCATCTCGCGCTTGAGCGCGGCGATCATCGCGTCGCGCTGGCGCTTGTAGAGGGCGCGGATGGTGGGCACGTGGCGATCGAGGAACTTGTCCTTCATCACGGCCGAGACCATGCGCTGCGTGAAGATCGGCGTGTGCAGGTCGACGGCCTGCTTGGCCTGCAGCAGTTTCGGGTAGATGGACTTGGGCGCCACCAGGAAGCCCAGGCGCAGGCCGGGCGCCAGAACCTTCGAGAACGAGCCGAGGTAGATCACTCCCTCGGGGTTGCGCGCGGCCAGCGGCAGCGGCGGGGCTTCGTCGAACCAGAGCTCGCCGTAGGGGTTGTCTTCCACGATGGGCAGGCCGGCGGCGGCTGCGGCTGCCGAGACGGCGGCGCGGCGCTCCTCGGTCATGGTGCGGCCGGTGGGGTTCTGGAAGTTGGGCAGCAGGTAGACGAAGCGTGCGTCCTTCGCCTTGGCCACGAGGTCTTCGACGACCACGCCGTCGTCGTCGCTCGCCACGCCCACGGGGTGCGGCTCCATCGGGCCGAAGGCCTGCAGCGCGCCGAGGTAGGTGGGCGTCTCGACCAGCACCTTGCTGCCCGGATCGATCAGCACCTTGGCCACGAGATCGAGGCCCTGCTGCGAGCCGGTGGTGATGAGCACCTGCGAGGCGTCGACGTCCCACGGCAGCATGTCGGCCACGGCCTGGCGCAGCGGCGCGTAGCCTTCGCTGGCCGCGTACTGCAGCGCGGCCTGGCCGTCGTTGTGCAGCACCTCGGCGCAGGCGTCGGCGAATGCCTGGATCGGGAAGGTCTTGGGCGAGGGCAGGCCGCCGGCCAGGCTGATGATGCCGGGGCGCTCGGTGACCTTGAGGATTTCACGCAGCACCGAGGGATTCATCTTGGCGGCGCGGGCGGCGAGTTTCCAGTTCATGGTTTTCTTCTTTCAGGCGGTGAGGTGAGATTCGGATGAATAGAGGGTACAGGCGGGCCGGAAATCAGTCCGCCCGGATGTCGCCACGGTATGCGACATGGATTTTGTTGCCGTCCGGGTCGCGCAGGTAGGCGCCGTAATAGCCATGGCCGTAGCGTGGGCGGGGGCCCGGCCGACCTTCGTCGCGGCCGCCGTGGCGCAGGGCCGCCTCGTGGGCGGCATTCACGGCAACGGTCGAGGCCGCGCTGAACGCGACCATGCTGCCGTTGCCGACGCTGGCGGGTTCGCCGTCCAGCGGGATGTACACATAGAAGCGCGGCAGCGCCTGCCCGGGCGCGACCCAGCAGGCCGCCTCGGGGCCGCCGTCGGGCGCGACGGGGCGGCGCTCCAGGCCGAGCGGGGCGAGCAGCGCGTCGTAGAAGGCGGCGGCGCGCGGCAGGTTGGTGCAGCCGACGGTGACGTGGCTGAACATCAGCGGCTCCTTCCGGAGCCTGCCGCGCCGGCGGGCAACGAGGCTGCAACCGGCGTGGCCGGCGGCTGCGAGAGGCGCTTGCCGATGACCACCGTGGCCACCACGGCCATGGCGAAGCCCAGCGTCACCACGTCGAGCGGCTCGCCCAGGATCGGGATCGACGCCAGGATCGACAGGAAGGGCTGCAGCAGCTGCGTCTGGCTCACCCGCAGCGCGCCGCCCATGGCCAGTCCGCGATACCAGGCGAAGAAGCCGATCCACATCGAGAACGTGCCGACGTAGACGAAGCCCAGCCATGAAGACGTGGCGACGGGCTGCTGCGGCCACAACGCCAGCGTGGCCGGCAGCGTGACGGGGAGCGCCATCACGCACACCCAGCAGATCACGCGCTCGGCGCCCAGCGAGGGCGTGACCTGCGCGCCGTAGACGTAGCCCAGCGATGCGGCGATGACCGCGCCCACCAGCAGCAGGTCGGCCCATTCGAAGCCGAAGCCGAAGCCGTGCCCGGCCTGGCTCGCGCGCAGCACCGAGAACACCACCACCAGCAGGCTGCCCGCGATGGCGCAGAGCCAGAAGCCCAGCCGTGCGCGCTGGTGCAGTACCCAGGCCGCGACGGCGGCCGTGACCAGCGGCAGCAGGGCTGTCACCACCGCTGCGTGGCTGGCCGTGACCACGCGCAGCGCGTAGGCCAGCAGCAGCGGAAAGCCGATGGCATTGCCCAGCACGGCCATGCCCAGCGGCTTCCACTGGTGCGGGGCCGGACGCGGTGAGCGCGTGACCAGAAGGAAGATGGCCGACAGCACCCCCGCCAGCGCGGCGCGCCCCAGCGTGACGAACCACGGCGACAGCTGCGGCGCCTCCTGCGAGCCGGTGGCGAGGCGCGTCATTGGCAGCGTGACGGCGAACATTGCCACGCCGAGGACGCCCAGCCACATGCCGAGCGTCTCGTCCTTGATGTCGAGCTTCATACGCTGACCATCCACCAGGCTGTGAGTACGAGCACCAGCCCCATCGCGCGGTTGAACCACAGCAGCCGCGAACCCTTGGCCAGCCATTCGCGCAGCAGCGCGCCGACCAGCGCATAGGCGAAGTTGCTGGCGAAGGCATAGGTCAGCATCACCGGCGCCACGATGGCGAAGCGGCGCAACGCATCGGGCTGCCCGGCGATCCAGCCGGCAACCAGCGTGAGCGCCAGCAACCAGGCCTTGATGTTGACGAACTGCAGCATCACGCCCTGGCCGAAGCCGACCGAGAGGCTCTTGCCGTCGGCCTTGCCGAGCGTGGCGCTGCCGCTGAGCTTGTACGCGAGCCACAGCAGGTAGCCGATGCCCAGCGCCTTGATGGCCAGCCGCAGCGAGGGCACCGCCACCACCAGCGCGCCGATGCCGGCGGCGCACAGCGCCAGCAGCAGCGTCCAGCCGACCGGCACCGCGACCACGAAGCGCATGGCGCGCGGCAGGCCCCCGTTGGCGGCCAGTGCGGTGGAAAGCGTGGTGTTGGGGCCGGGCGAGAAGCTCATCGCCGTGGCCAGCACCAGCAGCGCGGTGAATTCTTGCCAGTTCATGACACACACTCTAAACTTGCGACCATTACAGTTCCAGTACAGATGATCGAACAATCAGGCAATCTGTATTGGTCAGCCCTTCGACACAGAAGCCGGAAGCGCCGGCACAGCCTGGACGACGCATGCTCACTCGCACCTCCACACAGTCGCTGACAGGGCAGCTGGCGGACCGCCTGGCCGAGCGCATCCGCACGCGGCTGCTGCCGCCAGGAGCGCGCCTGCCCTCGGTGCGCGAATGCGCGCGGCAGCAGGGCGTGAGCCCGTACACCGTGGTCGCCGCCTACGACCAGCTGCTGGCGCAGGGGCTGGTGGAGGCCCGCCGCCAGCGCGGCTTCTATGTGCGGGACTCGGCGCCGGTACAGGACGGTCGCCAGGGCAACGGCGCGGACGCCGGCGGCGTGAGCGGCATGCCGGCCGCGATCGCGGTGCAGATGATGGCCTCGCGCGTGCCGGCCGACGCCAGCTCGCTGATTCGCAGCATGTTCCACCGCCCGAGCGACAAGCCGCAGCCGGGCATGGGCGTGTTCCCGCCCGACTGGATGGCGTCGACCTTCATGCCGACGGCCGTGCGGCGCATGACCAGTACAGCCGCGCTGCAGGAGCTGTCGCTCCAGTACGGCGAGCCGGCCGGCGACATGAGCCTGCGGCGCAGCCTGTCGCAGAAGCTGGTGGGCATCAACGTGCCGGCCTCGCCCGACCAGATCGTGACCACCGTCGGCGCCACCCACGCGCTGGACATCGTGAGCCGCACCCTGCTGCGCGCGGGTGATCCGGTGATGGTCGAGGAGCCGGGCTGGGCGCTCGAGTTCGCCCGGCTGGAGGCGCTGGGCATGCAGATCCTGCCCGTGCCGCGCCGCGCCGACGGCCCCGACCTGGAGGTGATGGCCCAGTACTGCAGGCTGCACAGCCCCAAGCTCTTCGTCAGCGTGAGCGTGCTGCACAACCCCACGGGCTACAGCCTCACGCCGGGCAGCGCGCACCGCGTGCTCAAGCTGGCCAACGAGCACGACTTCCACATCGTCGAGGACGACACCTACAGCCACCTCGCGCCCGAGCACGCCACGCGGCTGAGCGCGCTCGACGGGCTGCAGCGCACCATCTACGTGAGCGGCTTCGCGAAGATCCTGGCGCCCAACTGGCGCATCGGCTTCCTGGCGGCGCCGCCCGCGCTGAAGGAACGGCTGCTCGAGACCAAGCTGCTGGCCACGCTGACCTCGCCCACGCTGTTCGAGCGGGCCTTGTCGTGGTGCATCGACCAGGGGCAGTTGCGCCGGCATTCCGAGCGCGTGCGCATCCGGCTCGACGGGGCGCGGGGGCGGGCGGTGAAGCTGGCGATGGCGCACGGCTGCACCTTCGCCTCGGAGCCGGCAGGGCTTTTCGGCTGGGTCGACACGGGCGTGGACACCGATGCGCTCACGCAGCGCATGCTCGACCAGGGCTACCTGCTGGCGCCGGGCTCGCTCTTCCACGCGCGCCGGCCGCCCAGCACGATGATGCGGATCAACTTCGCGACCTCCCAGGATGCGACCTTCTGGAAAGTGTTCAGCAAGGTGCGAAGCGAGCTCTAGCCTGGCTCGCCCCCAGGCTTCGCGCACTTCGTGTCGCGCACGCCTTCCCCCTGCCGGGGGCAACACCGACGGCCCGGCAAAGCCGGTTCCGTGGTGTTCCGCGAAGGGGGAAATCCTCGTTGGGAAAAGGCGGCACGGGGAGGTCAAATGCAGGAGGCTTGGAGTAAGCTGGCAGCACAAGAAAGTTCATACCCAGCCCCCCAGGAGACCTCCCGCATGAGCAACGCCAGCAAGCCATTCGACTTCAGCCAGTTCGTTCCCGGATTCGACTTCCTGAAGAACCTCGCCGGCGGCGCGGCGTCGGGGGGCGGTTCGGTGCCTGGCATTCCGAGCCTCGCGAGCTGGGTGGCGCCCACGCTGAGCGTGGAAGAGGTCGACAAGCGCATCCAGGAGCTCAAGACGGTGCAGTACTGGCTCGAACAGAACGGCCATGCCCTCAAGGCCACGATCCAGGCGCTCGAGGTGCAGAAGATGACGCTGTCGACGCTGCGCGGCATGAACGTGCGGATGGAAGACATCGCCAATGCCTTCACCAAGCAGGCTGCTGCCATGGCGCCCGCGCCTGCACCTGCCGCGGCAGCCCCGGAGCCTGAACCCGAAGAGATCGAGGAAGAGGACGAAGCGCCTGAAGAAGAGGTGCCGGCCCCGAAGAAGCCGCGCCGCAAGCCGGCAGCAGCCAAGGCGGAAGCCGGGTCTGCCAACGGCGCCGGCGTGGTCGACCCCATGCAGTGGTGGGGCTCGCTCACGGAACAGTTCCAGCAGATCGCCAGCACGGCGCTGCAGGACGCGGCCCAGCTGAAGGTGCCGGCCATGGCGCAGCCGCTGGCCGACGCGGTCGGCTCGGTCATGGGCGGCAAGCCGGCGGCGGCTGCCCTCAAGCCCGCCGCTGCAGCGAAGAAGGCTGCGACACCGGCCGCGAAGAAGAAGGCGTCGACCGCCGCGCGCAAGCGAACCTCCGCGCGGCGCTGACGTCATACACACATCACTTTTGAAGAGAACGGGTTGGCACGCATCATGAAGTTGTTTCCCTCCGGTCATGCCACCCATCCGCAATGGCGCATGGCGGCCGGCCTCGTGCTGGCCCAGTTGCGCGCGCAGATGACATTGCCCGACTACGCCTCGTCGCCGACGCTCGGGTTGCTCTACATCACCGACCACTACGCAAGCGACGCGCAGGACATCCTCGACCACCTGAGCGCCGAGCTGCCTGAGGTGACCGACTGGTCGGGCACCGTCGGCATCGGCGTGTCGGCCAACAACGCCGAGTATTTCGACGAGCCCGGCATGACCCTGATGCTCTGCGCGCTGCCGAGCGACCAGTACCGCGTGTTCTCCGGCGTGGCGCCGCTGGGCAATTCGGAAATGAGCGGCTTCGAGGCGCACACGGCACTGGTGCACGCCGACCCGGCAACGCCCGACCTGGCCGAGCTGATCGGCGAGATGGCGGGGCGCACCGATACGGGCTACCTGTTCGGCGGCCTGTCTTCGGGTCGTGGCAGTGCGCTGCAGTTCGCCGTCGGCGGCAACGGCAACATCCGCGGGCACGGGGCTGCGGGCGGGGTGTTCTCGGGCGGCCTGTCGGGCGTGGGGTTCGGCGACGGCGTGCGGCTGGTGTCGCGCGTCACCCAGGGCTGCCAGCCGCTGCGCTCGGGCGCGGTGCGCGAGCGAGAGATCACCGAGGCCGACGGCAACCTGCTGCTGAAGCTCGACGGCGAGCCTGCGCGCGACGTGCTGCTGGCCGACCTGCAGGTGTCGCTCGAACGGCCCCAGGAGGCCATCGATGCGGTGCGCAACACGCTGGTAGGCCTGGCCGACGCGGGCAGCGACGGCATCCGCCGCACCGGCGACCTGGGCGCCGACGTGCTCGTGCGCCACATCATCGGGCTCGACCCCACGCGCCGTGGCATCGCCATTGCCGATACGGCCGAAGCCGGCATGCGGCTGACCTTCTGCCGGCGCAACGCCCAGGCCGCGCGCGCCGACCTGATGCGCATCTGCGCCGAGATCCGCGAGGAACTGGAGCCCGAGGAGCAGACGCTCGCCACCGCGCGTGCCGTGGCGGCGGGCGAGGCCGAGGCGGCACCGCATCCGGCGCGACGCATCGCGGGGGCGGTGTATGTCAGCTGCTCCGGCCGTGGTGGCCCGCACTTCGGCGCGCCGGGCGCCGAATTGCAGATCGTGCGGCACGCGCTGGGCGACGTGCCGCTGGTCGGCTTCTTCGCCGCGGGCGAGATCGCCCGGCATCACCTGTATGGCTATACCGGGGTGTTGACGGTGTTCACCGCCGACGATTGAGCCCGATCAGGCTGGCTGCAGCGCGCGCGGCGCGGGCGCCGGCATGCCGGTGAACGCGAAATCGACTTCCGGCGCCAGGCCGCTCACGATCCGCGCGATCGACTTGCCCGAGCCGCAGGCATGCGTCCAGCCGAGCGTGCCGTGGCCGGTGTTCAGGAACAGGTTCGGCAGCTTCGTCTTGCCGATCAGCGGCACGTTGCTCGGCGTGGCGGGGCGCAGGCCGGTCCAGAACTGGGCCTGCGTGGTGTCGCCGGCGCCCGGGAACAGCTCCTCGACGCGGCGCACGATGGCTTCACAGCGCACGCGGTTCAGGTCGCGGTCGTAGCCGTTGAGTTCGGCCGTGCCGGCGATGCGCAGGCGGTCGCCCGACTCGGAGGTGTAGCGCGAGAACACCAGCTTGAATTCGTCGTCGGTCAGCGAGACCTGGTGGGCCTTGGAGGCGTCCTTGACGGGCAGCGTCACCGAATAGCCCTTGGCCGGGTAGATCGGCAGGCGGATGCCCAGCGGCGCGGCGTACAGCGGGCTGAGCGAGCCCATCGCCAGCACGAAGGCGTCGCCGCGGATGCGCTGGAAGCGGCCTTCGCTGTCGGTGGCCTCGACGTGGTCGATGCTGCCGCCGGCTTCGCGCAGCGCGGTCACGGTGTGGCTCATCAGGAACCTGACGCCTGCCGCGGTGGCGAGGCCAACGAGCTCGCGCGCGAAGCGGTTGGCGTCGCCCGATTCGTCCTCGGCCGTGTAGGTGGCGCCGGCCAGCTTCGGGCGGATGTGGGCGAGGGTGGGCTCGATCTTCACGGCCTCGTCGGCCGAGATGACCTGGCGCTCGCAGCCCAGGGTGCGCATCTGCTCGGCGGGCGCGAGGGCGCCGTCGAACTCCTTTTGCGTCGTGTAGAAGTGCAGGATGCCCTGGGTGCGCTGGTCGTAGCTGAGGCCGGTGTCTCGGCGCAGCTGTTGCAACATCGAGCGGCTGTATGTGCCCAGACGAACGATCTGCTCGATGTTGTGGCGGGTGCGCGCGGGCGTGCATTCGCGCAGGAACTGCAGGCCCCACAGCCACTGGCGCATGTCGGCGCGAATGCGGAAGAGCAGAGGGGCGTCTTCCTTGCCCAGCCATTGCAGCACCTTCAGCGGCGCGCTGGGGTTGGCCCAGGGTTCGGCATGGCTGACGGAGATCTGCCCGCCGTTGGCAAAGCTTGTTTCGGCGGCCGGGGTGGCCTGCCGGTCGATCACGGTCACTTCGTGGCCGAGTTGCTGGAGGTAGTAAGCCGAGGTCACGCCGAGCAGGCCGGCGCCGAGAACGATCACGCGCATTTCAAGTACCTTTGAGGTGCAGCGCTTGAACGGCGGAGGTGGATTGCTATTGAATGAATAGCAAAAGCAACCGGACGACCGCAGTCCAAGTTGCCGCTCCCCCTGTCCTCGGTACCTGAGAGATTCACCCGCTGCGCCCGCAGAGGGTTTGCTCCTTCGGTGCATCGCGACCACGGTGGGCGGTGCGATGGCTCTCCAGACGGCGTTTCAGTTGGTGCAGTACAGGTCCCTTGTTCGGACCGACCTGAGCGTTTATGGGAGTTTGCGCCTTCGGTAGGGCCACCGGGGTGGCCCGCTCTCCTGCAGTGGGGCGATTGTAGGCGGGGCCTGGACGGGCGCCAACCTTTGATTTTTCTCCTTTGGCGCGATGGGATAATCGCCTGTTGATCTGCCGCAGGGCGATCGTTCCATACAACAGCAGGGGACTTCATGATCCTGGTTACCGGCGGTGCCGGCTTCATCGGCGCCAATTTCGTACTCGACTGGATCGCGAACAGCGACGAGCCGGTCGTGAACCTCGACAAGCTGACTTATGCGGGCAACCTCGAGACACTCGCGTCGCTCAAGGGCAACCCCAAGCACATCTTCGTGCAGGGCGACATCGGCGACAGCGCCCTGATCGACCGCCTGCTGGCCGAACACAAGCCGCGCGCCGTGGTGAACTTCGCCGCCGAGTCGCACGTCGACCGCTCCATCCACGGCCCCGAAGACTTCGTGCAGACCAACGTGCTCGGCACCTTTCGCCTGCTCGAATCGGTGCGCGGCTTCTGGGGCGCGCTGCCGGCCGATCAGAAGGCCGCCTTCCGCTTCCTGCACGTGTCGACCGACGAGGTCTACGGCTCGCTCTCCAAGACCGACCCGGCCTTCACCGAGGAGAACAAGTACGAGCCCAACAGCCCGTACTCGGCCAGCAAGGCCGCCAGCGACCACCTCGTGCGCGCCTGGCACCACACCTACGGCCTGCCGGTGCTGACCACCAACTGCTCGAACAACTACGGTCCTTTCCACTTCCCCGAGAAGCTGATCCCGCTGATGATCGTCAACGCGCTGGCCTGCAAGAACCTGCCCGTATACGGCGACGGCATGCAGGTGCGCGACTGGCTCTACGTGAAGGACCACTGCAGCGCCATTCGTCGCGTGCTCGAAGCCGGCAAGCTCGGCGAGACCTACAACGTCGGCGGCTGGAACGAGAAGCCCAACATCGAGATCGTCAACACCGTGTGTGCGTTGCTCGACGAGCTGCGCCCGCGTGCCGACGGCAAGCCGTACAAGGAACAGATCACCTACGTCACGGACCGTCCCGGCCATGACCGCCGCTATGCCATCGACGCGCGCAAGCTCGAAGCCGAACTCGGCTGGAAGCCCGCCGAAACCTTCGACACCGGCATCCGCAAGACCGTCGAGTGGTATCTGGCCAATGGCGAGTGGGTGCGCAACGTGCAAAGCGGGGCCTACCGCGAATGGGTGGAGAAGCAATACGACACGACGAAGGCCGCGGCATGAAGCTCTTGCTGCTGGGCAAGGGTGGACAGGTTGGCTGGGAGTTGCAGCGCAGCCTGGCGCCGCTGGGTGAACTGGTCGCGCTCGATTTCGACAGCACCGACTACCACGCCGACTTCAGCCGGCCGGAGCAGCTGGCCGAGACGGTGCTGAAGGTGCGTCCCGACGTGATCGTCAATGCGGCGGCGCATACCGCCGTCGACAAGGCCGAGAGCGAGCCCGAGTTCGCGCGCAAGCTCAATGCCACCTCGCCGGGAATCGTGGCCGAGGCGGCCCAGCAGATCGGTGCGCTGATGGTTCATTATTCGACCGACTACGTCTTCGACGGCAGCGGCACCAGGCCCTGGAAGGAAGACGACGCGACCGGCCCGCTCAGCGTGTACGGGCGCACCAAGCTCGAAGGCGAGCAACTGGTGGCGCAGAGCTGCGCGAAGCACCTGATCTTTCGCACCAGCTGGGTGTACGCCGCACGTGGTGGCAACTTCGCCAAGACGATGCTGCGGCTGGCGAAGGAACGCGACAAGCTGACCGTCATCGACGACCAGTTCGGCGCGCCCACGGGTGCAGAGCTGCTGGCCGACGTGACGGCGCATGCCATCCGGGCGACGCTTCAGGACCCGGCAAAGGCCGGCCTCTACCACGCCATCGCCGGCGGCGAGACCACCTGGCATGGCTATGCGCGCTTCGTGATCGAGCAAGCCAAGGCGGCGGGCGTCGAACTCAAGGCCGGCCCAGAGGCCGTCGAAGCGGTGTCCACCAGTGCTTTTCCAACCCCGGCGAAGCGCCCGCACAACTCGCGCCTGGACACCACCAAGCTCCAGGCTACCTTCGGCCTGCGCCTGCCACCTTGGCAAGAAGGCGTGGCGCGCATGCTGCGCGAAACGCTTTGAACTTCACGCAAAGAGAACACATGACGCAACGCAAAGGCATCATCCTGGCCGGTGGCTCGGGCACCCGGCTGCACCCCGCGACCCTCGCGCTCAGCAAGCAGCTGCTGCCGGTGTACGACAAGCCGATGATCTACTACCCGCTGAGCACCTTGATGCTGGGCGGCATGCGCGACATCCTGATCATCAGTACGCCGCAGGACACGCCGCGATTCCAGCAACTGCTGGGGGATGGGAGCCAGTGGGGCATCAACCTGCAGTACGCGGTGCAGCCCAGTCCTGACGGGCTTGCGCAGGCGTTCATCATTGGCGACAAGTTCGTGGGCAACGATCCCAGCGCGCTGGTGCTGGGGGACAACATCTTCTATGGGCACGACTTCGTGCATCTGCTGTCCGATGCAGACACGAAGACCTCCGGAGCCACGGTGTTCGCGTACCACGTTCAGGACCCGGAGCGCTACGGCGTGGTGGCCTTCGACGCCAAGGGCAAGGCCAGCAGCATCGAAGAGAAGCCGCTGAAGCCGAAGAGCAGCTATGCGGTGACGGGGCTGTACTTCTACGACAACCATGTGGTGGATATCGCCAAGGCCGTCAAACCCAGTGCACGCGGGGAGTTGGAGATCACCGCGGTGAACCAAGCCTATCTCGACCGCGACCAGTTGAACGTGCAGATCATGCAGCGCGGCTATGCATGGCTGGACACGGGCACGCACGACAGCCTGCTGGAAGCGGGGCAGTTCATTGCAACGCTGGAGCATCGGCAAGGGCTGAAGATTGCCTGCCCGGAAGAGATCGCATGGCGCAACGGGTTCATTGACACTGCCCAGCTCGAGAAGCTCGCCGCACCGCTCGAGAAGAGCGGGTATGGCAAATACCTGAGGCACCTGTTGACGGACAAGGTGCGTTCGTGAGCGGTCATGAGTTGATGACCAAGGAGTCAACCCACACAATCACGGTCATCATTCCCACCTTCAACCGGCGGGTGCAGCTGCAGAAGGCAATTGAAAGCGTCCTGCAGGAGCGCCGTGTGCCGGTGCTGGTGCACGTGTTCGACAACGCCTCGACGGACGAAACCGAAGCATACGTGTTTTCTCTCATGGTGCAGGACCCACGCGTACGCTACCTGAGGCGGCCCGAGAATATCGGCTCTACCGGCAACTACCAGGACGCGCTGGCGCACGTTTCGACGGCCTATTTCGTACCCTTGGCGGACGACGACTGGCTGTTGCCCGATTTTCTGCACGACGCGTATCAGATCCTCGAGACACGTGCCGAGGTGGGTGCCGCGGTGTTCGTGACCGAGGTGCGAGATGCCGAGGGCGTCCTGCACGGCACGTATCCCTCGCCGCTCGACCAGTTTCGCTTCGGATTGCTGCAACCGCGCGAGCACCTCGCGGAGTGGCTGCGCCACGGCCACTATGTATGGACTTCCATACTGTGGCGCCAGGAGACCCTAGCGTGCCTAGGCGCGCCTTACCTGTGCACGGGCTTGCCAAGCGACGTCGACTTCCAGGCCCAGATCTTTTGCGAGTATCCGGTCTACCTGCGCAATCAGCCCGGTGCCGTTTTCTTCGCGCATGCCGACCAGGCCAGCCGAGGGTTCAATGCCTCGCACATCACTTCGTGGCATTCGGTGTTCGAGCGGCTGGATCGCGAGATCGCGCGCAAAGGTCTCTTTTCGCCTGAAGAGTATCTGGCGCTTCGCGCGATCGCCGAAAAGCGTTACAAGGGCGCCTGGAGCGCGCCGACCGGCGTCAGCCTGCCGGACCGGGAAAAAGTCATTGCGGCCCAGGTCGCCGGGTTTCGCCTCGGTGACTGGAAGACGGCGTTTTCGTTGATCGAGGGCGTCAAGGTGCAGCCACGAAGTGTGGGACGCGAAGTGTTCAGGCTTCCGCTCGTCGGTCGCATGGCGACTGCGTCAGTGGCTGGCACCGCCGCCGACGCCGACGAGTTGCTGGACCACGTCGTCGGGTGGATGAAGCAGGCGAGCGAAGCCATCGCGCAACTGGAAAAGGATGCTGATCGACTGGAGCAGGAGAAGGACGAGCAGCGCGTTCAACTGTCGGCGGAAATCGATCGGCTCGCGTGGCAGCGCAACGAAGTGGCACTCGAGTTGTCGATCTGCAGGCGCAGCGAGGCGGATGCGCTGGCACGTGCCGACACATCGGAGCGCCAATTCCTGGAATTGGCGCAAAAGGTGCAGCGATGGCGTAGCCATCCATTGGTAAAAATGGCGACGAAGCTTGGCCTTCGTCGATTCTTTCGATGAACAGCGTTGTTTGCGGGGCCTGTCGCGTATGAAAGCAGTCATTCTGGCGGGCGGCCTGGGGACGCGCATTTCCGAAGAGACGCATCTCAAGCCGAAGCCCATGATCGAGATCGGTGCCAAGCCCATGCTGTGGCACATCATGAAGCTGTACTCGGCCTACGGCATCCACGACTTCATCATCTGTTGCGGCTACAAGGGCTACGTCATCAAGGAGTACTTCGCCAACTACTTCCTGCACATGTCCGACGTGACCTTCGACATGCGCAGCAACGAAATGCACGTTCACCAGCGCAATGCCGAACCCTGGAAGGTCACGCTCGTCGACACCGGCGACGAGACCATGACAGGTGGACGCCTGAAGCGCGTCGGCGAATACCTCAAGAACGAAGAGGCGTTTTGCTTCACCTATGGCGATGGCGTGGCCGATCTGCGAATCGACAAGCTGATCGACTTTCATCGAGCGCATGGGCGCCTGGCGACGGTTACCGCTGTGCAACCTGCCGGGCGCTACGGCGCGCTCGAACGCGATGGTGATGCCGTGCGGGGCTTCATCGAGAAGCCGCGCGGCGATGGCGGCTGGATCAATGGTGGTTTTTTCGTTCTGTCGCCCCGATGCCTCGACTACATCGAAGGCGATCAGACCAGTTGGGAGGGGCTGCCGCTGGCCAAGATATCCGGGGACGGGCAGTTGATGGCATTCGAACACGCCGGCTTCTGGCAGCCGATGGATACGCTGCGCGACAAGACCTATCTGGAGCAACTCTGGGCCAGCAATTCGGCGCCGTGGAAGGCGTGGTCGTGAATCGCTTGTCTTGGCAGGGCCGCCGCGTCTTGGTGACGGGGCATACCGGCTTCAAGGGAAGTTGGCTGGCGATGTGGCTGCATGCGCTCGGTGCCGAAGTCCACGGCTTCTCGCTGCCGCCGCCAACGCCGACCAACCTGTTCACGCAGGCACGCGTCGCCGATCTGCTGCAGGGCCATGCGATTGCGGACGTGCGCGACGGCCAAGCGCTCAAACATGCCGTTCGCGAGGCGATGCCGGAGATCGTTTTTCATCTGGCCGCGCAGCCCCTGGTTCGGTACTCCTACCAGGAACCGGCCGAGACCTATGCCACCAACGTGATGGGCACCGTCAACCTGCTGGAGGCTGTTCGCGCCTGCGAGGGCGTGCGCGCGGTCGTGAATGTCACGACCGACAAGTGCTACGACAACCGCGAGTGGCTGTGGGGCTACCGGGAAAGCGAAGCGCTTGGCGGGGCCGACCCCTATTCGAGCAGCAAGGCGTGCGCCGAGCTGGTAACGGCCGCCTACCGGGCTTCCTTCCTCGCGCAGGCCGGTGTGGCGGTCGCCACGGCACGGGCCGGCAACGTGATCGGCGGCGGCGACTGGGCCGACGATCGACTCGTTCCCGATTTCTTCCGCGCTCTCCAGGCACAAAGAGCGCTCGATGTGCGTTATGCCGGTGCCACCCGACCCTGGCAGCACGTGCTGGAGCCGCTCTCGGGTTATCTGATGCTGGCCGAGCGGCTCGTCAAGGGCGACGCGCTGCGGCCTCCGCCTGGAACTTCGGCCCCGCGGACGAGGACGCGATCCCCGTGCGCCAACTCTTGGACCGCCTGGTCGGCAAGGTGCCAGGCACGCAGTGGCGGGAAACGCATGCCAAGACCGTGCACGAGGCCGGCTACCTCAAGCTCGACAGCAGCAGGGCACGCAGCGAACTGGGATGGCACCCCCGCTGGAGGCTCGACGAGGCGCTTGACAGGATCGTCGAATGGGATCGCGCCTGGCGTGCGGGTGAAGACATGCAGGTGGTCAGCCTGGGGCAGATCGCGGCGCACGAACGCGGGGCAACGCATGCCGAGGTTTGACGTCACCGCCACCCGCCTCGGCGGGCTCAAGCTGATACAGCGGCACAAGCTGGAGGACTCGCGCGGGTTCTTCAGCCGCTTCTTCTGTGCCGAGGAACTGGCCTCTGCGGGGTTTTCGCAGCCGGTCGCCCAGATGAATCACACCTTGACGCACCGGCGCGGCTCAGTGCGCGGGCTGCATTTCCAGTACCCGCCGCATGCCGAAGACAAGCTGGTCAGTTGCCTGCGCGGCAAGGTCTTCGACGTTGCCGTCGATCTGCGCAGGGATTCGCCGACCTTCCTGGCCTGGCACGCCGAAGAATTGAGCGCCGAGAACGCGCGCAGCCTGTTCATCCCCAAGGGATTCGCACACGGCTTCCAGACACTCGCCGACGACACCGAATTGCTGTATTTACATACCACTCCCTACGTGCAAGGCGCCGAAGGCGGGCTGAACCCCGCAGACACCGCGCTTGCCATCGCCTGGCCGCTCGCGTTCGCAGACCTGTCCGCACGCGATGCCGCGCACCCTTTCATCCCTTCCGACTTTCGCGGTGTCTGACATGAAGTGCCGCCATTGCCACGCAGAACTGTCGCTGCAACTCATGGACCTGGGCTCATCCCCGCCTTCGAATGCCTACCTGGGCGCCGCGCAACTCGCAGCACCGGAAAAGTGGTATCCGTTGCGCGTGCTCGCCTGTTCCCAATGCTGGCTCGTCCAGACCGAGGACTACGCGCACTACGCGGAGCTCTTCTCCAGCGACTACGCCTACTTCAGTTCGTATTCGACGAGTTGGCTCGCGCACAGCAAGCGCTACGTCGATGAGGTCGTGCGGCGTTTTGCACTGTCACCAGCATCGCACGTGGTCGAGGTGGCTGCCAACGACGGCTACCTGCTCCAATATGTGCAGCAGGCCGGTATCCCCTGCACAGGCATCGAACCGACGGCCGGCACGGCACGCGCTGCGCGCGAGAAGGGCCTGAGCGTGGTCGAGGCGTTCTTCGGCGTGGCACTGGCCCGGCAACTGGTTGCCGAGGGTAAGGCCGCGGACCTAATCGCCGCCAACAATGTGCTGGCCCACGTGCCGGACATCAACGACTTTGTGGCCGGCTTTGCTGAGCTGCTGAAGCCGCATGGGGTGGCCACCTTCGAGTTTCCACACCTGATGCGGCTGGTGGCCGACTGTCAGTTCGACACCATCTATCACGAGCATTTTTCCTACCTGTCCCTGAGCGCGGTGCATCGGCTGTTCGAGGCCAATGGCTTGTGCGTCTTCGATGTCGAGGAGCTCGCCACGCATGGCGGCAGCCTGCGGGTCTTCGCGCAACGTCGCGACACGGGTGAGCGTGCGGTCGAGGCAACCGTGGCGCGCCTGCTGGCCGTCGAATTGGATGCCGGACTGACGACCCCGGCCTACTACGAAGGCTTCCAGTCGCGGGCCGACGACGTGCGCGACGGCATCGTCACCTTCCTGATCGAGGCCCGCAGGGCCGGCAAGCGCGTCGGTGCCTATGGCGCCGCGGCCAAGGGCAACACCTTGCTCAACTACGCCGGCATTCGGCCCGGCCTGCTGCCCTGGGTTGTCGACAGGAATCCCGCCAAGCAGGGCCAGTACATGCCCGGCAGCCGCATTCCGATCGTGGACGAGGCGCGCCTTCAGCGCGAAAAGCCCGACTACGTGCTGATCCTTCCTTGGAACCTCAAGGCGGAAGTGATGAGCCAGCTGGCCTACATCCGCGAGTGGGGTGGGCAGTTCGTCTGCGCCGTGCCCGGCCTGGAAGTCCTATGAAGGTCGCAGTCACCGGTGCCAGCGGTTTCATCGGCCGGCACGTGGTTCGCCGGTTGTCCTTGCTGCCCGGCGTCCACGTCGTCGCCGTGTCGAGGCGGGGCGCGGGCGCCTGGCTTCCAGAGGGCGTCGCGCATGTGGCGGCTGACATGAGCGCGGCTTCCGAAGGCGCCTTCGAATGGCTTGGACGGCCCGATGCGCTTATTCATCTGGCGTGGAGCGGCCTGCCGAACTACCAATCGCGGCATCATTTCGACACGCACCTGGGCGAGCAGTACCGGTTTCTCGAACAGCTCGTGAAGGCCGGGCTGTCGACGCTGGTGTGTGCCGGCACCTGCTTCGAATACGGCATGCAATCCGGCGAGCTCGACGAATCGCTTCCGACGGATCCTCGCAACCCCTACGGCTTCGCGAAGGATGCATTGCGTCGGGAGCTCGAGTTCCTGGCCGCGGACAGCCAGGTTCGCCTGACGTGGGCGCGGCTGTTCTACATGTACGGCGAAGGGCAGGCGCCGGGCGCGTTGTACACCCAGTTCATGGCGGCCGCCGGGCGTGGCGATGCCGAGTTCCGGATGTCTGGCGGCGAGCAATTGCGCGATTTCCTGCCCGTGGCCGACGTGGCGCAGCACCTCGTGGCCCTGGCCCTCGGCCACGCGGCGCACGGGATCGTCAATGTCTGCTCGGGCCGGCCCACCTCGGTGCGCTCGCTCGTCGAGGGCTGGCGCGATTCCCTTGGCTCGCCGATCGAGCTCGCCCTGGGACACTTTCCCTATCCGAGTTACGAGCCGATGGCGTTCTGGGGCAGCAATGCCAAACTGATTCGACTGACGCGGGAGGTGGCCGATGCATCGTGAACTCTTGCGCATCGAGGGGCTGCCTGTCCTGCAGAACCGCGTGTTCGACAGCGTCGAGGAGGGCATCGGCTCGGCCCGGGGCGACATGGTCCTGGTGTGGGACGAGGTCACGGGGCTTGTTTTCAACGAGGCATTCGACCCGGCGCTGCTGACCTATGACGCCGATTACCAAAACGAGCAGGCATGCTCGTCGGTCTTCCGAGAGCACCTGGACGCCGTGCTGAGCATCATCAGGCGTCACTTTCAGACGCCGTCGCTGATCGAGGTTGGCTGCGGCAAGGGCTACTTTCTGAACCACCTGCGCGAAGCCGGCTACGAAGCGACCGGCATCGACCCCGCCTTCGAGGGTGAGAGCCCGCATGTCGTTGCCGCTCCCTTCTCGCGAGCACTCGGGCTGTCCGCGGACACCATCGTGCTTCGCCACGTGCTCGAGCACATTCCGCAACCCTTCGAATTCCTGAAGGAGATCGCCGACGCCAATGGGGGGCAGGGCAAGATCTACATCGAGGTGCCGTGCTTCGACTGGATCTGCCGGCACGGTGCCTGGTTCGACATCTTCTACGAGCACGTCAACTACTTTCGCGCGACGGACTTCGAGAGGATGTTCGAATGCGTCCATGAGGCGGGACACGTGTTCGGCGGCCAGTATCTCTATGTCGTCGCAGACCTCGCATCGTTGCGGCAGGCTGTAGCGCCGCCGCGCGAGTCGATCGCGTTGGCGGCCGACTTCATGGCCGGTGTCGAACAGAGCAAGGCCCTTGCGCTCGCCGATTCCGGGCCCATGGCGATCTGGGGCGCCTCTTCCAAGGGCGTCATCTTTTCGCACCACCTTCGCGCCGCAGGCGTGAAATTCGACGTGGCGATCGACATCAACCCGGTCAAGCAAGGCAAGTACATGGCCGGCACGGGGCTGGCCATCGTCTCTCCCGATCGCGCGCTCGAGTCGCTGCCGCCGGGCGCGCACGTGTTCGTGATGAACTCCAATTATTTCGAAGAGATCGTGGCACAGTCCCGCGGCAGATTTCGACTCGTAAAGGTAGACAAAAAATGACGTTTGACGATGAAGTGGCCGCGCGCGTTGCGGCCAACGAAACCAATTCGACCTTGCAGGCGGACGCCAAGGCGCTGATCGGCTCCTCCATCCGCGCAGGCTATTCCTACAACTTCTCCTGGATGGGGCGCCCCATCATCCAGTATCCGCAGGACATCTTGGCGATGCAGGAGCTCATCTGGCGTGTGCAGCCTGACCTGATCATCGAGACGGGCATCGCGCACGGCGGCTCGCTGATCTTCTCCGCGGCGATGCTGGAGCTGAATGCGGCGTGCGGCGGCCCGGCCGATGCACGGGTGCTGGGCATCGACATCGACATCCGTTCCCACAATCGCAAGGCCATCGAGGCGCATCCCATGATGAAGCGCATTTCCATGATCGAAGGCTCGAGCATCGCGCAGGACGTGATCGACAAGGTCAAGGCAGCGGCCTCCGACAAGCGGTCCGTCTTGGTCTGCCTTGACAGCAACCACACCCATGCCCACGTGCTCGATGAGCTGCGCGCCTACGCGCCGCTGGTGAGCGTCGGCAGCTACTGCGTCGTGTTCGACACCATCGTGGAAGATCTGCCCGACAGCCTGTTTCCCGACCGTCCATGGGGACCCGGCGACAATCCGAAGACAGCGGTTCACGAATTCCTCAAAACGCATGCGCATGCGTTTGAGATCGACCGGGCCATCGACAACAAGCTTCTCGTCAGCGTGGCCCCGGACGGCTACCTTCGCCGCGTGGCCTGACCCATTTGAGTTTTGGACAAATCATGAAAGCAACACCGACCGCCATACCCGACGTGCTGGTGATCGAGCCCAAGGTCTTCGGTGACGCGCGCGGCTTCTTCTTCGAGAGTTTCAACGGCAAGGCCTTCGACGAGGCCGTCGGGAAGCACGTCGAGTTCGTCCAGGACAACCATTCGCGCTCGGCCAAGGGCGTGCTGCGCGGTCTTCACTATCAGATCCAGCAGCCGCAGGGCAAGCTGGTGCGTGTCGTGCGCGGGGCGGTGTTCGATGTCGCCGTCGACATCCGCAAGTCGTCTCCGACCTTCGGGCGCTGGGTGGGCGTGGAGTTAACGGACGAAAACCACAAGCAGCTCTGGGTGCCTGCCGGCTTTGCCCATGCGTTCCTGGTGTTGAGCGACACGGCCGAGTTTCTCTACAAGACCACCGATTACTACGCGCCGGCGTACGAGCGCTGCATCGCGTGGAACGATCCGACCTTGAACATCGTCTGGCCCGACATGTCCCCTCAACTGTCCGCCAAGGATGCCGCCGGGGTTTCGCTGGACAAGGCCGATCTGTTCCCATGACTGCGTTTGAGCAAACGATGAGCCTGGGCGATGCACGATCGGGTCGCGCCACTGCGGGCCGCCGGGTCATCGCGGTCGACCTCGACGGAACGCTGATTCGATCTGACCTGCTGGTCGAGAGCGTCTTCCTGATGCTGCGCTACCAGCCCCTGCTGTTCCTGAAGGCGCTGTTCTGGCTGTTGAAGGGAAAAGCCTATTTCAAGCGGCGCGTCGCCGACGTGGCAACGCCGGTCATCGCCACGCTTCCCTTCAACAAGCCTCTGGTGGCCTGGCTCGAGAGCCAGAAAGCCCTGGGCGACGTGCACCTGGTGCTCGCAACGGCTTCCGACGCGCGGCTTGCACGCCAGGTGGCCGACCATCTGGGCATCTTCGACGAGGTGCTCGGCACCGAGGCGAAGAACCTTGCTTCTGCACACAAGCGGGATGCCCTGGTTTCCCGCTACGGCGAACAGCGCTTCGAATATGTCGGCAATTCGACCGCCGACCTGGACGTCTGGCGTTCCGCGAACGTCGCCCACGTGGTGAACCCCGAGTTCAATGTGTTGGCGCGCGCGCGCCGTCTCGGACGTTTGGGCGAGGTGTTCGACGATCGCGTGGGATACCTGCGTGTGTTGCGCAAGGCGCTGCGGCTGCACCAATGGGCCAAGAACCTTCTCGTGTTCGTGCCATTGCTGGCAACGCACAAGTTGAGCCACTGGCAACTGCTGGGCGATTGCGCGCTCGCGTTCCTGTGCTTCGGTGCCTGTGCCTCCAGCGTGTACCTGCTGAACGATCTGCTCGACCTCAAGGACGACCGCAGGCACCGCACGAAGTGCAATCGGCCGCTGGCGGCCGGGACATTTCCGGTCTTCCACGCCATGGTCTGGATGCCCGCGCTGCTGGTGTTCGCGTTTGGTGCGTCGCTGCTGTGGCTGCCAGCGAGATTCGCGGTGGTTCTCGGGGTGTACTACCTCCTGACGCTGGCGTATTCGCTCTGGATCAAGCGCGTGGTCATGCTCGACGTGGTCACGCTGGCGATGCTGTACACGGTGCGCGTTGTCGCCGGCGCCGCCGCGATCGTCGCGCCGTTGACGTTCTGGATCCTGGCGTTCTGCATTTTCATGTTTCTGAGCCTGGCCTTCGTCAAGCGGTACACCGAACTCTATGAAGCCAGGGAGCAAGGGCGGGACGACGCCGCACCGGGGCGAGGCTACGAGGTCCAGGATTTCGAGCTTCTGGCGTCCCTGGGCGGGTCGTCGGGGTATCTGTCGGTGCTCGTGCTAGCCCTCTACATCAACGACGTGGCCTCGCTGCACCTGTATGGACACCCGAAGGTGCTGTGGGTGGCGTGCCCGTTGCTGTTGTTCTGGTTGAGCCGGGTCTGGTTGATCGCGCACCGGGGGCGCATGAATGACGATCCGATCGTCTTCGCACTGCGTGACCGTGTCAGCCGCTGGATCGGCATTGCGTTCGCCGCCACTTTTGTTGCAGCCGCATTTTGAACTCGTCCGCACGCCTGTCGTGGGGGCGGTATCCCCACCACCCGCAAACGGCACACGCCGTTCATTGGCCGTCCGAGGTCGAAGGCGCTGCCGGATCCGCGCTGGCGCAAGGCAGTGGTGGCACGCTCGCGTTCGGCATGGGGCGCAGCTACGGCGACTCCTGTATGGCAGCGTCCGACCATGTCGTGGCGATGGCAGGCATGGACCGCGTGATCGCAGCGGACTGGGAAACCGGCGTGGTCGTCGCACAAGCCGGCCTCACCCTGGGAGCGCTCATCGACATCGCGCTGCCTCGGGGCTGGTTCCTGCCGGTCACACCGGGAACCAAGTTCGTCACGCTCGGCGGCGCCGTGGCCAACGACGTGCACGGCAAGAATCACCATGTGATGGGCACCTTCGGTTGCCACGTCAGGCGGCTGGCGCTGTTCAGGACGCAGGACGGGGTGGTGGACTGCTCGCCGCAGGACAACGCCGAGCTGTTCCGTGCGAGCGTCGGGGGGTTGGGCCTGACCGGCATCGTGCTGTCGGTTGAAATCCAGCTGCGTCGCGTGCCCTCTGCCTACATGGCGCAGCGCTCGATCAAGTTCGGTGGATTGGGCGAGTTTTTCGACCTGTCCGAGCAGCTCGATGCGCAGCACGAATATGCCGTGGCCTGGGTCGACTGCCTCGCCACCGGCCGGCCGGCGGGGCGAGGGCACTACATCGTGGGCAATCATGCACAGGAAGGTGGCTTGCAGGTCTCTTCCGCGAAGCCCAAGAGCATGCCGGTCGATCCTCCTGTGTCGCTGGTCAATGCGGCCAGCCTGCGGATCTTCAACACGCTCTACTACCACCGGCAGCAAGCCAGGCAGGTCCACGCGACGGTCGGCTATGACCCGTTCTTCTATCCGCTCGACAAGCTGCTGCACTGGAACCGGATGTATGGGCGCGCCGGGTTTCAGCAATACCAGTGCGTTGTGCCATTCGCCAGTTCGCGGGACGCGATTCGTGCGGTGCTCGCAGAGATCGCGCGCAGCGGCAGCGGCTCTTTCCTCGCGGTGCTCAAGCGGTGCGGCGATGTTCCGTCGCCCGGACTTCTGTCCTTCCCATTGCCGGGCGTCTCGCTGGCGCTCGACTTTGCGCAGCGCGACATTGCCAACGCACGGTTGTTCGCCAAGCTCGATGCATTGATTCACGAGGCCGGAGGACGCCTCTACCCGGCGAAGGACGCGCACATGAACGCGGTGCATTTTCAGCAAGCCTACCCGGCTTGGCCCCAAGTCGAAGCGCTTCGCGACCCGCATCTGAAATCGCGGTTCTGGAACCGCGTAACTCCCTGAGACCCATTCCATGTCAACAAGAAAAAAGATCCTCATCGTTGGTGCGACCTCCGGTATCGCCGAGGCCGTGGCGCGGCAATATGCCGCCGAAGGCTGCACCTTTGCGCTTGTGGCGCGCGCACAGGACAAACTCGAGGTCGTCGCAAGCGACCTGAGCGCCCGCGGCGCCACGGGGATGTGCAGCTATGTGTGGGACGCGGCCGAGCCAAAGCAGTTTCCCGATGTCGTCGAGCGCGCATGGCGCGACCTCGGCGAGGTCGACGTGGCGCTGATTGCCCACGGCACGCTGCCCGATCAGGCGCGTGCGGCAGTAGACCTCGACTATGCCATCGAGCAGTTCCGTACCAACGGCGAAAGCGCGATCGTCTGCATGCTCGCGCTGGCGCCTCGGTTCGAAGCGCAAGGAAGGGGCACGCTGGCGGTGATCGGCTCCGTAGCCGGAGATCGCGGCCGGCCGAGCAACTTTCTTTATGGCGCCGCAAAGAGCAGCGTGGAGGCTTTTGCTTCCGGCATGCGGGGAAGGCTTTTCAAGCGCGGCGTCAACCTGTTGCTGATCAAGCCGGGCTTCGTTGCCACGCCCATGACGGCCGGGCTCGATCTGCCCAAGAAGCTGACCGCGACACCGGAGCGCGTGGCCCGGACGATCGTCGATGCGGTGAGCGCAAGGAAGGCCGTCATCTATGTGCCCTGGTTCTGGCAAATCATCATGACGATCATCAAGATGATTCCGACATTCATTTTCAAGAAACTTGGGCTGTAAGGGTGAGGGATAACCTGATGAGTGAGTCAGTTCGAGGCAATTCTGCGGCCCGTGTCGAATGGCGATATTGGTGGATCGTATTTTTTGCCGTTTTTGCGATCGTCCTGGCAACTGCGGCTGGCTTCGTCTTCGGCCCCTACAGACTGGAGGTGGGCGATTTTGCGGCCAATGCGCTGAACATCATCCGCGCCAAGAGTTTCCATGAGATCTACGGGAACTACTCGAGATGGCAGTTCAACCATCCGGGCCCGTTCTTCTTCTATGTGTATGCCTTCGGCGAGATGGTTCTGGTCGACCTCTTGCACTTCGTTCCCTCGCCGCATCAGGCGCACGTGTTCTTCGGCATCGCTCTCCAGAGCGGATTCATTGCGAGTTCGGTCGCCATTTCATTGTTTCTGGTGCGCGACAAGAGAATTCTTCTCGCATGGATTCTGGTGGCGTGCCTGGGCGCGGGCATTGGCTACATCGCGGTATCGAGCATCTGGGCGCCGCATGTGCTGTTCGGCCCGTATCTGCTGCTTCTGATTTCCTCGGCGGCGCTGAGCTTGGGCTGGTTCCGCTTCCTGCCCGTGTGCGTCTTCTGTGTCTGCGTCCTGTGCCACGGGCACATCGCGCAGCCGGTGCTCACGTTTCCGGTTTTTCTTGCTGCAATCCTGAGCTTTGCATGGGCGGCGAAGGCGCGGCAGGTGATCGATCCTGCGTGGACTTCCGGCCGCAAGCGCATAGGGGTTTTTGCTGCCTCGTTCGTGATCATGGGCATCTTCCTGATTCCTATCATCATCGACCTGACCCGTTGCCCGGATTGCAACGCGGTGCGAGTCCTGACGTACATGAAGTCGAACCATGGTCAGACGCCCAAATTCAACCAGGCGATGAACTACGTCGCTTCCTTTTTCATCTTCGACAGAAAGCCGGAGTGGCTGGACACTGCCCGAGACGTGAAGCTGGGCAGCCTCAAGGTTCTTTTCGAACTGCTCATGGTGGCCGCCGCACTTGTGCTTCCGACGAAGTGGCTGCTGAACCTGAAGACCTCGAGGGTCGAACTGCAGCGCTTGGCCCTGTTCTGCATTCTGGCCTTGGCGTTCTCGACGCTGTGGGCGCTTCGGATCACGGGGCCTCTCTACGAATTCAATTCCTTCTTCGTGTACTCGATCGTCGGCCTGCTGGGATTGCTGGTCGTCTACTGCCTCATCGCGCGGCTGCCTCGCCCAGTGTTGCTGGTTTTTTCGCTTCTCTGGATCGCGGCCGCCTTTTTCATCGTGCCGCGGTACAACGCGAACTTCGAGGTTTTCAGCAAGCACTCGACGATACTGGGTGGCAGCGAGCCGTTTCATTTTGAAAAGCCCGGCAGCCGGATCGCTATCAACCAGATCGACGGACAGGATTGGGGCATCAATACCGGCCTGGCCGTGCGCTTGACCCGATCAAACGTTCCCTACTTCGTCCCGAACGACTGGACCTATGTCTTCGGCTGGGGAACCGGCTACACCGAAGAGCTCTTGAGAAACAAGAACAACTCGATGGAAATCTGGACCGCGAAGGTGGACCATCTTCCTCCCGAGTTCACCGAGAGCGACTATTGCCGGATCCATGACGATTCGCCGATCCTGGACACCCGCGGCGAGATCGAAAAATTCAATCCGCTGAAAGCGAAATGCGAAATCGTTGCTGCACCGTCCGCGCGTCCCGGCAAGCCGGACGAATGGGAATGGTTGTCCGCCAACATGATCGCGTTGCAATTCAAGTCAAAGAGCGCGTCGAAGCCAGTCGACCTGAGCTTTGAGGTCTTTCCTTATCTGGGCAACGGAAAGATCAAGTCGCAGCACGTGGGTGTGCTTGTCAATGGCGAGGAGATCGGCGGCGAGGAAGTTTCAGGTCAGGGCGTCGTGCACGTGAGCGTCGCCCCGACGCTGTGGAACAGATCTCCCATCACGACGGTCGTGCTGAAGCTCGATGGAAAGCAGTCTCCCAAAGAGTTGGGTCTTTCCGGCGACGACCGGCGTCTCTCCATCGGATTGCTCGGCGTTGGCGTTCGCTACGCGCAATAGCATGTGTCTCATTTTGTTTGTTAGGGCTTCGGTATGAAAATAATTCTTCCTGGAGGGGCTGGTCTCGTCGGGCAAAACTTGGTTGCCCGCCTGAATCGCGAAAAATTCACGCAGATCGTCGTGCTGGACAAGCACCGTCCCAACCTCGAGGTGCTGGCGCGAGCGCATCCCGACGTGGTTGCGGAATACGCGGATGTTTCCAAGCGCGGCGACTGGCTTGCGCATTTCGAAGGTGCCGACGTGGTAGTCATGCTGCAAGCGCAGATCGGCGGCATCGACTACCAGGAATTCGTGGACAACAACGTGACTTCCACGGAACTCATCCTCGAAGCCGTCAAGAAGAACAAGGTGCCCCAGTTGGTCCATATCAGCTCATCGGTGGTGGAGTCCGTGGCCGACGATTTCTATACCCGCAGCAAGAAGGACCAGGAGCGTATGGTCCTGGACAGCGGCATCGAATGCCCGATCCTGCGACCGACCCTGATGTTCGGCTGGTTCGATCGAAAGCATCTCGGATGGCTGTCGCGTTTCATGGCGAAGGTGCCCGTGTTTCCCGTGCCGGGAAACGGTAAGTTCATGCGCCAGCCGCTGTACGTCGGCGACTTCTGCAACGTGATCATCAGTTGCATCGAAAACACCGTCCGCACCGGGATCTTCAACATCACCGGGCATCAGCAGGTCGACTACATCGACATCATTCGCGAGATCAAGCGCGCCACGAAGGCGAAGGCTCGGATCGTCAAGATTCCCTATGACTTGTTCTACGGCTTGCTGTGGACTTGGTCGTTGTTCGATCGCAATCCGCCGTTCACCACACAGCAGCTCCAGGCCCTGGTGGCGCGCGACGAGTTCGAGGTGATCGACTGGCCCGGAATCTTCGGTGTGCGCAGCACGCCGTTCAATGAGGCTGTCGAGGAGACGTTCAATCATCCGGTCTACAGCAAGATCGCACTGGAGTTCTGACGTGGCGGAATCGAACCTTGTCGCTCCGGGCTCGCCGCACGGGCAACGCATCGCCGTTCTGGGAGCCGGCCCTATGGGTCTGGCTGTCGCCTACCAACTGGCCCTCGACGGGCATCGGCCCGTCGTGTTCGAAGCCGACGACCGCGTGGGCGGAATGACCGCGGCCTTTGATTTCGGCGGGCTGCAGATCGAGCGCTACTACCATTTTCATTGCACCTCGGACACGGCCTTTTTCCAGATGCTCGAAGAACTCGGCCTCTCCTCGAAGATGTACTGGGTGGCCACGAAGATGGGCTACTGGTACCAGAACCGTCTTCAGCCATGGGGAAATCCGATGGCCTTGCTGACGTTCAAAGGCTTGGGGTTGGTCGCCAAGTTCCGCTACGGCCTGCACGCTTTTCTTTCAACCAAGCGAAACGACTGGAAGCCGCTCGACCACGTCGAGGCCACCGGCTGGATCAAGCGATGGGTCGGTGCCGAAGCCTACGAGGTGCTGTGGAAGCGTCTGTTCGACTACAAGTTCTACGAGCACAGCTCCAACCTGTCGGCCGCGTGGATCTGGAGCCGCATTCGCCGCATCGGGCGTTCCCGCTACAGCCTGTTCAAGGAAAAGCTCGGCTACCTGGACGGCGGATCGCAAACGTTGCTGGATGCGCTGAAGGCGGCGATCGAGGCCAAGGGCGGCGAGGTCCGTCTCGCGTCTCCGGCCTCCAAGGTGGTGATCGAAGATGGCGCCGTGAAGGGGGTGCAAACGGCGGCGGGGATGGAGGTCTTCGACAAGATCGTCAGCACCGTTCCCTTGCCCTATGTGCCGCGCCTGATGCCGGGGCTGCCGGCGCAGACGTTGCAAGCTTTTGCCGCACTGAAGAACATCGCCGTGGTCTGCGTCATCGCCAAGCTGCGCAAGCCCCTGACCGAGAATTTCTGGCTAAACATTAACGACCCCGAGATGGACATTCCGGGGTTGGTGGAGTACAGCAATTTGCGACCCCTGGACCCTCATGTCTTGTACGTTCCGTTTTACATGCCGGGTGAGCATCCGAAGTTCCAGGATGCGGACGAAGTCTTCCTGGCCAAGGTTCGCCGGTACTGCATGAAGATCAATCCGGCGCTGACGGAAGACGACTTCATCGACATGCGCGCCAGCCGCTACCGTTACGCGCAGCCGATCTGTGACCCGGGCTATCTGGATCGCCTTCCGCCTGCCGCCTTGCCGGTACAGGGTTTGTGGGTGGCGGATACGTCGTACTACTACCCCGAAGACCGAGGCATCTCGGAGAGCATCGGATTCGGACGCGAACTGGCGAAGTCGGCCGCGGCCGCGCAAACCCGATGAATAGCGCGTTGCTGACGCCGCAGTTCCTCCGGTTTCTTATGGCAGGCGGCATTGCCGCCGCCGCAAACTATGGGTCGCGCTTCCTGTTCAGTCTTTGGCTGGGCTACGGCACGGCCATTGTCCTGGCCTACCTGGTGGGGATGGTGGTCGCCTTCGTGCTGATGCGCCAGCATGTGTTTGACGCAAAGAAGAGCGCGCTCGGCCCGCAGATCATGAAGTTCGTCGGCGTGAATGTGCTCGCTGTGCTGCAGACGCTGGCTATCAGCCTCGTTCTTGCCCGCTGGGTGTTTCCGAAGCTGGGCATCGTCGAGCATGCCGAGGCCGTGGCGCACCTGGTCGGTGTTCTCGTGCCGGTCGTCACGAGCTACTTCGGCCATCGGATGCTGACGTTCAAGTAGCCTTGCCGGATCCGGCCGCCTGCAGCATTCGCTGCAGCGTTTCCTCCAGCGGCGGACTGAGCAGCGTGACGCCGTGCGTTGCAAAAAGTGCCTGCAGCTTCGTCGCACTGCCGCAAAGCCGATGCACCTCATTGGCCCGGACGAACGCGGGGTTCACCTCGATGCGCGGCGAATATCCCGTGAGGCGCGCAAAGGTGTCGATGACGAAACGCAAGGCGTAGGGCTGGCCGGAGCAGATGTTGTAGGTTTCGCCGGGCTCGCCGTGCGAAAGCAGCAGCAGGTACGCGTCGCAGACCATTCGCACATCGTTGAACTCGCGCTCCACGTCCAGGTTGCCCAGCGCGATGGAAGGCTCGCGGGCCGCGAAATGCATCGCAAGCTTGGGAATCAGGAAATGGTCGTCCTGGCCGGGCCCCGTGTAGTTGAACGGGCGCGTGATCACGAGATCCAGCCGGTCGGCATACGTTCGCGCCATGTACTCCATGGCGAGCTTGCTCATGCCGTAGTGGTTGACGGGTGCCGGTGCGTGCGTCTCGCCAATGGGCGACTCGGCCGTGTTGCCGTAAATGTTGGCGCTGCTGGCTAGCAGCACGCGCCGCGGGCGAACCGGTAGCTGCACCAGCGCGTTGAGCAGGTTGGTCGTGCCGATCACGTTGACGGCATAGAACGCTTCGTCATGGGCATGGCCAACGAAACTGATCGCGGCAAGATGCACGACGGCATCCGGCGCGGTGTTCAGGACTTCGTCGCGCAGGGCGTCTGCGTTCGTCAGGTTGGCCTGCAGTGCGACCACGGTGTGGCCCGCCGCGGTTGCATGCTCGGCAAACAGGCGACCGGTGAACCCTTCCGCCCCGGTCAGCAGGATCTTCAAAACGAGAAGCCTTGTGCGTTGCGCCGCAGATCGGCCTCGACCATCATCTGGCACAGTTGCTCCAGCGTGGTGGTTGGTGCCCAGCCCAGCTTGGCCTTGGCCTTGGCGGGGTCGCCGATGAGCAGCTCGACTTCCGCCGGTCGGTAGAACTTGGGATTCACGCGCATCACGGTCTTGCCGGAGGCGGTGTCGACCGCGATCTCGGATTCCGCGGCGCCCTTGAACTCGACATCGATGCCCGCGCCCTTGAACGCGAGCGTGACGAAGTCGCGCACGGTCTCGGTGCGGTTGGTGGCCAGCACGAAGGTGTCGGGTTCGTCGGCCTGCAGCATGCGCCACATGCCTTCGACGTATTCTTTGGCAAAGCCCCAGTCGCGCTTGGCGTCGAGGTTGCCGAGCTCAAGCACGTCGAGCTTGCCGAGCTTGATCTTGGCGACGCTGTCGGTGATCTTGCGCGTGACGAACTCGCGGCCGCGCAGCGGGCTCTCGTGATTGAACAGGATACCGCTGGCGCCGAAGATGTCGTAGCTCTCGCGGTAGTTGATCGTCATCCAGTGAGCGTAGAGCTTTGCCACGCCGTAGGGGCTGCGCGGATAGAACGGCGTGCTCTCGATCTGTGGAATGGCCTGAACCTTGCCGAACATCTCGGAGGTCGATGCCTGATAGAAACGAATCTTCGGGTTGACTAGGCGAATGGCCTCAAGCAGATGGAGTGCGCCGACGCCGGTGATCTGGGCGGTTGCGGCAGGCTGGTTGAAGCTCACGCCAACGAAGCTCTGTGCGGCGAGGTTGTAGATCTCGTCAGGATTCGCATCCTTGATCAGCGTGATCGAACTGCCCAAATCAGTCAGGTCGTATTCCACGAGGTGAAGGTCGGGATTGCCCTGAATGCCGAGCTCTTCGATGCGCCAGAAATTGACGGAGCTCGTGCGGCGATAGGTTCCATAGACCACGTAGCCCTTGGCCAGCAGCAATTCCGCCAGGTAGGCACCGTCCTGGCCTGTGATACCTGTTACAACAGCGCGCTTTTTCATCGAAGTCCTCTTTCCTTTTCTAACTGAATGACTGAGTGGCGCATGAGCAGCCTGGGCGGCATTTCCTGAATGCTGACGCAAGGTCTGCGCAATGCACCTCGGGTTGAAATCAATTGGACCGCGATGGCACGGTCCGTGGGCAAGACGGGTCGAGAAGGGCCGCCTTGAATTGTTCTGCGCTCTGTTGCCAGGTCAGGAACGACATTGTCTCCGAGCGCGGATGCCGGCCCAACTTGAACAGTTCGAGCCACTGCATAACGGCTGCCGCAATGTCTTCGCCTTTCGTGCCATCGAAGTAAAACGCGTGGCCTGCCGCGACCTCCCTGAAGACGGGCAAATCCCTCGCGAGAATCGGCAGCTTGTGCATCGCGGCTTCGATCAACGGCAGTCCAAAGCCCTCGCCCTCGGAGGCCAGGATCAGGCAAGCGCTGTCGTCGTAGAGCCGCTCCAGGTATTCGTCGCTGATCCCTTCGAGCCAGAACAGCCGCCGGCCCCGCTGCGGATGCTGCTGCAGCCGTTCGACGACCTCTTCGACCATCCAGCCCTTCTTGCCCGCGATCACGAGGTTGACGTCGATGCCGTTGCGCCAGAGTTGCTCGAACGCGTCGAGCGTTTGCGCATGTCCCTTGCGGGGCTCGACCGTGCCGACCATCAGGAAGGCCGGCGCTGCCGCGATCTGGGCCAGCGTCGACTTGGCCGCGAGCGGCAGGCCGCTCGTCGGCAACGAGTACGAAATATCCGCCCCCAGGTGGAACGCCCGTACCTTCAGGCCCGCCGCGATGCGTTCGGGCGCGTGCTCGCAAGCCCATGCCGTGAACTCGTCCGCGACGGCATTGGAAATTGCGAGAACACCATCGCTCTGGGCAACGACCTTCAACCAGCGCTCGTGCACCGACTTGGCGTCCTGGAAGAATCGGTGGCTCAACAAGACAGGCAACAGGTCGTACACGACGAATTCGACGCGGACACCCTGCTGCCTCAGCGCCTTGTAGAAGTCGGCCTGCTCCGGAACGATATGTGGCTGCAGGTCCAAGCCCACAAAAACGTCGCCGTCGCGCGCATCGATGGGCGCGTCATCAAGGCCCTGGGTCGAGCAGCCGAGAAAACGCAGCGAGAATTTCCGTGCGTAGTTGTATCCCGGCTCGCCCTTCAGGGCGTAGACCGGCTCGATCCGATAGCCCTCGGGCGGACTGTCGAACAGCGAGCGGAGCAATGACCTCACCAACCGTTGAATGCCGCTTTGCCAGTCGCGTTGCACGAGTTCCGACACATCGACGAAGAGTTGGCGCTTCGCAGCCGGCATCGGCAGGGCGCGCGCAATGCCCTGCGCAGCTTCGGCCAAGCCGTCGTCGGACAACGAAGTGTCCGCTGCAATCGACTTGATCAGCCCCGAGCGCGCGTATTGCGCGCGCGATGCGAACAACTCGATCGCCTCGGCATACTGTTGGGCGCAATCGGCTGGCGCATGCGTCGTGCTGATCAGTTCCTTGCCTTTCTCTCCGAGAGCACGCGCCGTGGCAGGCGATTGACGCAAGTCTTCCAATGCCTTGATTAGTGCTTCGTCGCTGAACTCTTCGGGCAGCATCACGACCGCATCGGACGGCAGGTACGCCATCGATCCATTGGCGTTGACCACCGTGGCAACACCCCGACCCAAGGCATCCAGGACGGCGGCCGAGGTTTCGCCGCGCGAAAGTGTTCGCAGTTGAACCGCGACATCCGTCGAACTCAAGTAGCGCTGGAATGTTTCGGAGTCAACCCAGCCGGTGATGCTCACTTGTGCGGCTCGGTCGCGACGGGCAACAACCTGCTCGAGCTGCTCCCCGTAGTGTCCCTTGTCGTTCTCTCCGACAAACACGAGCCGGCATTTGGGATCTGTGGCCAGGGACGATTGCAGCCATGCGTCGAGCAGGCGGTGGTTCAACTTGGTCGGCCCGAGCAGGCCAAATGCGCAAACCATGAACTGGTAGTCGTCCAGGCCCAATTCCTTGCGTGCGCGACGTCTTGCCTCGTCGATCGATTCGGGCATCACGCGCAGCAGGGGAATCAGTGTCCAGTTGTCCGTGCTCTTGCTGCCGAACCATTGCCTTGCAAGCTCCAGCGAGTAGGGCGAATGAACGATGACACCCGACGCGAGCCGCAGCACGTCGAAGTTGCACGGGTATTTGAAGATCACATCCGCTGTGTCTGCCGCCTTTGCACGCTCGGCAACGGCGCCATATCCGTGGGACTCGTAGAGTGCGCGTGTCCATGCAAACGCTTCGCCGCCGACGCTCTCTCTGTGTGCCTGGATTCCGCTCAGATAAAAATCATGCAGGACAACGGTCCCGGGAATCTCTTCCAGCAGCGAAAACATATGCTGGTGAAACTCGGAATTTCCGAAGTGATAGAGGACCCGATCGAAAGCGGATGCGTTGTTGCGGAACCATTCGACGCTGTGCAACGGAAACGATTCGCTCAGTTCGCGCTTGTCAATGGCCTGGAGGTCGGTCACCAGTTCGATGTCGTAGAACTTGGCAAGCTCTGGCAACAGCTCGGCGCTGTAGTTCGAGATGCCGCTGCGTTCGGGGGGCAATGGCGATACATATGCCAAACGAGGGCGCGTTGCACCGGCTGGAGTGCTGGCACCGGACTTCGCAGGGCGTGTCGAGTCGTGCAGTTGCTCGAAGGCCCGCAGCGCGCGCCGTCCCGACTCATCCCACGAGAACTTCTTGCTCTGCTGCTCGCCGTGCGCGAGCAGGGCGCGTCGGAAAGCGTCATCACTGAGCGCTTGCGACATCTTTGCTGCAATGGACTTGTCGTCTCGCGGATCGAACATCGCGTCTTCCCGCCCGATGACTTCGGGCAGGCTGGACGTATTGGCGCCGATCACGGGGGCACCGCACAACATCGCCTCGAGCGCCGGCAGGCCGAACCCTTCGTGCCACGATGGGAAAACGAACAGCGCGCATAGGTTGTAGAGATCGACCAGGTCTTCCTCTGGCACAAACCCTGTGACCGCCACATCTCCTTCGGCCAGCCCTTGCTGGCGGGCCAATGCCATCAACGCTTCGCGGTCCTCGGGGCGGGCCGAACACACCACCGCGAGTTGGTACTCAGAACGCAATTCGGGAGGGAGCAACGCGAACGCCCGGATCAGGCCATCAATGTTCTTGCGATGGTCGATGCCGCCTGTGTACATCACGAACGGCTTGTGAAGGCTGTACCGGGCACGCAATGCATGTGCGCGCTCGGGAGCAACGTCGAGCTTCCTGAAATGGTCGCCCGCGGCCGTGGACACATTGACGCAGCGTGCCGCATCCAAGTCCAGGTGAGAAAGGCCTTCCTGTCTCGACGACTCCGAAATGGCGAGCCAGAGGTTCGCCTTGCGCATCGCCTCCACCTTGCCCATGTACCAGTCGCGGATGACCGGGTTGTCGAGGTAGGGTTGCGGGTTGATCAGCGGGATGAGGTCGTAGAGCGTGACGGCCGTGGGTGTGCGCGCGAAGCGGCCCACGCTGGTGACCGTGGCATCGCCCAAGCCTTCGAACAGGCTCGACACATGCACCGCGTCGGGCTTAAGGCTGGCCAGGAATGCTTCGTAGAGTTTCTCGTCGGCAAGTACTTCGCTCGGCGCCCGGGCGCCGGCGCCCGATTGCGCGGCCGGGTACCAAACCTTGATGTTCGCCGGATCGATCAGCCCGTTGAAGGCGGCTCTGATGTCGTCCGCCGCTTCTGGGAAACGCCCATTCAATGCAAGCAGAAGCTCGTGCTTTCCTGCTTGCCGCGCCATCGACTGCGCCAGAGACAAGGAGTAGCGTCCGATGCCGCGATGTCTGTTGCCGGTGGATTGGGCGCCCTGAAGGTCAATGACGATCCGCATCAGGCATGCCCCGATCTTTGCTGGCTTTGACGCAGCTGCCGGTACACCAAGGCGGTGTCGGGAGACATGGACTGAGGTTTCTCCAATGGGCTATGCGATGCAGAAGGGGGTGGGGGCGCGAGCATCGTTTGCAGGCGCCGCCTCAGTGGCGGGACACAGCTCAAGGTGAGTATTGCCGCTCGCTTGAGCTGGGGATGGCGACCTACCGTAATCGCCACAACGCGAAGGACAGTCTTGATGCGACGCTTGAGGCCGCTGGTAATGCGGCCTTCCATCGCAGCGGAAGCCAGTCGCTGCAGCGGCGTAGTCGTCGCTAGTGATGCACGCGCCTCGGCATCGAGGGTTCGCTCATTTGCATGGGTGGCACTCGCTTCAGCAATGGTTGCCCGCGCCTCAGCCTTGACGGTGCGCATCGCAGCTTCGTGGGCCCGATTCTTTGCATCGTCGAGCGCCGAGCGTGCGCGATGGAGTTCGGTGCGAGATCTCAGTTCGAGTTGTACTCGTTCGGCACGCTCGGCTTCGAGTTGAGCCGCACACGCGCGCAATTCTTCCTTGTGGCGCGCGATGAGGCCGTTGCACCACGTTCCGGATTGGCCACTGAGTTCGGCGTAGTCGAACACGTTGGGCGGGATCTTCAGTGCTGGCAGCAGATCCGCATGTTCCACCGCCACGTAGAAGCGATTGAGCCCATCGAAGTAGGCGAATTGGTAGCCTGCGTCGACCAGAATACGTTCGGCGCCGTCGTAGCGGAGTTCAGTCGACATCGGCACGGTGGCCTCGATCACGATGATCCAGGGCCGCAGCGTCTTGCTGTCCCAACCTCGAAGCACCTCTTCCTCCAGTCCCTCGACGTCGATCTTCAGCCAATGCACGGGACAGCCGTCCAGCGATGCCAAGGCGGTCTTCATCGGCAGCATGGGCGTCGGTACTGTCTTGTATGCAAAGCCATGCTCGGTTCGATGGATGTCGGCATAGGCCTCCACACCCGTACTGAGGCCCGTATCCTCGATCACGTAAAGTTCAAGAATGCCCGCCGCGTCAGAAAGCGCAACCTGCAGGACGACCTCGTCGGGCCTGTCCTGCCTCAGCAATTCCGCATAGTGCGGAACAGGTTCGACATGCACGCCGCGCCACCCCTGCTCGTAGAAAGCCTTGCTGACGGAGTCCACCACGGGATGCTGGGCACCGATGTCGACGTAGACGCCCGCAGGCACGTGCTTCAGCGCCCGCCAGAGCATTACGTCCTCGAAGTTCTGTGCGTACGAAGTAAAAACCTTGGAACTGTTGTGTTGAGTCATGTGCGACTTGCGGCTGAGCCGATGGTCCTCCCAGGGAAATGCATGCTTTCGCGCATACCGCTATTTTACGAGGCGGAAACAGGTGATCATTAGCATGATGACCGCACTCGAATAAGACTCGCCATGATGAAGTTACGTTTATTAGCGAAATTGCCGCGTTGCCATGCGAAGGCTTGATGTGCTGCGCCGGGCCGCGCGCAAGGTTCCCAAGGCCGCTTATTGGCTGATGACGCCTTGGCGCATGCCGGAACGACTGCAGTTTCTTCGGGAACGCGCTATCCGTGATGCAAGAGCGCAGTCTCTGAAGTTGCTGTTTGATGAGGAGCGCTCACGCCAAGAGGCTCTGCAGCTGGAGGGGGGGGGAGCTCTCGTTGCCGCCCTTGATCTTTATAGTGCCGGCGACGCCCTCGAAGCTGCGGGTTTGCCTCGAGACCAGGTTTTCTGGCCGCAGACGAACGCCCGGTCAGTTGTAGATCGAAAGAGTGCCGCACGCTTCTTGATGGATACGTTGCGTCAGCGAGGGGATCTTCGTGATCGTTTTCCCTACGTGTTTTCCGCTCCAGGCGGGAATGGCGTTGCCGAATGGCTGCTCAGTCGCGACGGACAACAGGCTCTGGAGTTGACGTCCGAGAGCGTGCAGCATTTGGTTGCACTTCTTTCGGGAGACTTTGCCGAGCGGGCGAGGCAGTTTTTTCTGGCGAATGATGATGTTCGGGCGGTCTTCCCACACGGGCTGATGCCGTCGGGCCGACGCGGTCTTTTCCGGTGGTTCATGCAGCACGGACTGGAAACTGGCGACTTGGCGCTCGAAGAAGTCTGGTGGCTGTTCCTGCAGGCGCAGGAGAACCCGCAAGCCGAGTTGGTGCAGGCCTTTTTGTTTACACCGGAATGGCAGCAGCGTTTCCCTGACGCACTGACAGTTTTTGGCTGGACCCGATTTTCGGCCTGGATTGCGAATACCTATGGCTTAGACCGGTTCCCGTCGGGTTCGGCCGAGATTTCTGGGTTTCCGGAGCCAGCACTGCAAGTGCGTATGGAGTATTTGGCGCAAGCAGCATGGCAGCGTGCACATCCCGATGCATTTTCAAGCATCGCTGCCGCTCGAGCGTTGCTCGTGTGGCTTGCATCCGGCGCAGAGGCCTCAATTACGCCGGAGGCGCGCGCATGGTGTGCTGGGCTCGATATCGACGCGGTGGCCCCCGAATTGCTCAACGGTGGAGTCAATGTCATTGGCCATTTCTGCTATCCCTCAGGGTTGCGCGTTTCTGTGGAGGCCATGATCGAGTCGTTGAGACTCGTGGGCATTCGGACGTCGTTGCGCGATGTCAGGACGGATGTGCGGGATGACCCTCGCCATGTGCGTTTCGATGGCCTCGAGTCCAGCGATATCACAATCATCCACGTGCAGCCCGAGCCTTTCTTTGCAAGGGCTTACGCCAGGGCGGATTTGGCTGAGCGCACGCCGCGTACCTATCGCATCGCCTATTGGTACTGGGAGTTCGATTCGATACCGCAATCTTGGTGTACCTACGCCGATCAAGTCGACGAGGTTTGGACGGCCACTGAGTTCATTGCAAGCGGTCTTCGCGAGCGGTTATCCGTGCCAGTGCGAACGCTCTTTCCGGGCGTGACCTTGGCTCCTTTTCAGATTCGTGATCGCGCGTATTTCAAGCTGGATGCGAACCGCTTCACTTTTCTTTTCACTTTTCACATGGTGAGTGTGATGGAGCGCAAGAACCCGCTCGGACTCATTCGCGCATTCAAGATGGCGTTTCGCGGCGACGAGTCAGTGACGCTGGTGTTGAAGACATCGTTCGGGGATCGATATCCCGTCCAGTTTCAGGAGTTGTGCGATGCGGCCGCCGATTTTCCGACGATCAAGATCATTGACCAGGTTTTAAGTTCAGACGAGGTGCTTTCGCTGATGGATGCGTGCGACGCGTATGTATCGCTCCATCGCAGCGAAGGACTTGGACTGACCATGGCCGAAGCGATGCTGATGGGAAAGCCCGTGATTGCAACGGCCTTCTCGGGAAACATGGATTTCATGAACGACGAGAACAGCCTCCTGGTGCCCTACGAGCGGGTGAAGGTCGGCAGGCCTATTCCACCGTACGACGCCGATTTGGAGTGGGCTGAACCTTCGGTCGAGCATGCGGCCCAGTTGATGCGTCGCTTGTACGAGGATCAGCAATGGGCGCGCGAGATAGGGGCTCGCGGCAAGCAGAGCGCTGAAATCAATCTGTCGCTCGGCGCGGCGGGGCGCCGCATTGCTGAACGCCTCGATGAAATCGGGGCGCTTCGACGGCGTGCGCCTAGCTAGCGTTCGACGATCCGCCCATGCTCCAGGTGGATCACCCGGTTGCACTCCTTGGCGATCAGGTCCGGCGAATGCGAGGCGAGCACCAGAATGCCGGATTTGGCCACCACGTCTTTCATCCGTTTCTCCGCCTTTTCTGTAAAGGCGGCGTCGCCAACTGACAGCCACTCATCCATCAGCAGGATGTCGGCCTCGACGCTGGTCGAGATCGAGAACGCGAGCCGCATCAGCATCCCGGTCGAATAGGTCCGCACCGGCATGTTCACGTATTCGCCCAGGCCGCTGAATTCGCAGATGTCGGGCGTGAGGCGGTCGATGTCCTTCTTGCTCATGCCCATCACGAGGCCGCGAAGCATGATGTTCTCCACACCCGTCGCATCCATTTCGATACCTAGCGAAGGGTCGATCAGGCTGGCCACCGATCCTTGACGCGCGAACTCGCCTGAGGACGGCTCGTAAACGCCGGCAAGTGTGCGCAGCAATGTCGACTTGCCCGCACCGTTGTGACCAACCAGTCCGAGTCTGTCCCCACTCTTCAATTCAATATTGATGCCGCTGAGCGCCTGCACCACGGTCACGCCGGTTTCCTTGCCAAAGCGTCCACCGGTCACGGAGGCTGCGAGCGTCTTCTTGAGTGAATTGGCTCCAGCGCCGTAAATTGGAAAGTTGACCGCGACGTTTTTAAGTGAGATGAATGCCATGGATCAGAGCCAGTAGACGACGCGACGGCGGTACTTCGAGAACAGCAGAGTGGCTGCGGCGAGGCACAGGACCGTCCAGAACAGGATGCCCAGCCAACTGTGGACGTGTGCCACTCCCCCCATCAATGGTGTTCGAAGCAAGTCCAGCATCTGCGCAAACGGGTTCCACAGCACGTATTTGGCGCGGCCAGGAAGGCTCTCGGGCAACCAGAACACCGGCGTCAGGAACATCAGCATCTGCATCACACTGGTGACGATCTGTGTGACGTCGCGGTAGCGCGTGCAGACTAGGCCGAGCAACAAGCCCAGCGCGTGCGCATTGATGATCAGGATGACAAACGCCGGCACGACAAGCAACACTGACCAAGACAGCGAGATGCCAGCCCAGATCGCCACCGGAATGTAGAGCACGATCTGGTGCGCAAACTGGATCAGGTTACGCGCCAGGCTGCGCCAGACGAACAGGCTAATCGGAAAGTACCCCTGCTTGAGGTAGTTGGACGACCCGACGAAGGCGTTGCACGCGTCGGTCACGATGCTGGAGAAGAAGCCCCAGAAGATGATGCCCAGCGCCAGATGTGGGAAGAAGCGGGAAAGCTCCGTGCCGAACAGCGAACTGTACAGCGGCCCCATGCCGCCGATCATCACGCCCATGCTCAGGGTGAGCCACATGGGGCCCAGCATCGAGCGGCGATAGCGCAGGACGATGTCGAACCAGGCGAGGGTCCACCAGATGTCTGTGCGGCGGGTGCCCTGCCACCACTCGGACAGGGCGCTTCGATGGAGATTGGAATGGACTTGACTCATGTACGGCCGTAGGTGTCTGCAAGGCGGACAATGTCGTCTTCGCCCAGGTACCCGCCGCATTGGACCTCGATGAGCACCAGTTCCTCATCGCCGATGTTGGTCAGGCGATGCTTTTCCTTCAGGGGAATGTAGCGGTATTGGCCGGGGAGGGTTTCGTACTCGGTTTCTCCGATCTGCACGATGCCACGCCCTTGCACCACAACCCAATGCTCCGCGCGCTGATGGTGATACTGCAGCGACAGCGCCTCGCCAGGACGCACCGTGATGCGCTTGACCTTGTAGCCTTCTTCTTCCTTGAGCGAGGCGTAGGTTCCCCAGGGACGATGGACCACCGGCGGGAGATGAACCGTCTCGTGTTTGCGTGCCTTGAGCACATCGACGACCTTCTTCACCTTCTGCGCACTGTCCTTGTGCAGTACCAACAGGGCATCGGGCGTGTCGACGATCACGAGGTCGCGGACACCCACGGTGGCAACAACCTTCGGGCCATAGCTTTCGACCTGCACGTGGGTGCCCGTCGTGTCGAGGGCCACGACGTCGTCGGGGAGTGTGTTGCCGCTGGCATCGGGTGTCAGCGCATTGGACACCGAAGGCCATGAGCCGACGTCGCTCCAGCTGAACTTGGCGGGAACGACATGCACGTTGGAGGCATGCTCCAGCACTGCGTAAGCGATGCTGATGTCCGGCTGCAGGCCGAACGCGTGCAGGTCGAAGTTGACCGAATTGCCGGAGGTCTTCGAGGTTTCCAGCGCATGCCTTGCCGCCCGGATCACGTCGGGAGCATGCTTCTCGAGAGCCGCGATGATCGTGTCCGCTGTGAAGGCGAACATGCCGCTGTTCCAGTAGTAGCGGCCCGTGGCCAGGTACTTCTGCGCGGTCTCCAGGTCGGGCTTCTCGACGAAACGCTTGACTGCCTGGCTCTCGCGCGAGACGTGCTCGACCTCGATGTAGCCGAAGCCGGTGTCGGGGCTCGTGGGGCTCACGCCGAACACGACGAGGTTGCCTTCCTGCGCCAGGCGGAAGGCTTCGGTGGCGCTTGCGACGAAAGCTTCCACATCCGGGACGAGATGGTCTGTGGACAGAACGAGCATCACCGTGTCGCCGCTGAACTGGCGAACACACTGGAGTGCGGCCAGCGCGATCGCCGGACCGGTATTGCGCCCCTTGGGTTCGAGGAGAAAAGTCGTCGATGGCGGATCGCTCATCTGCCCGAGCACGTCCTTCGTCAGGAACAGGTGATCCTTGTTGGTCACAACCATCAGGTCACCGGTGCCGCAGGCCTGCCCGCGCTCGACGGCCTGTTGAAGCAGAGTGGAATCACCGAGCTTCATGAACGGCTTGGGAAAGGCCTGGCGCGAAGCAGGCCAGAGCCTGGAACCGGCGCCTCCCGAAAGCACCACAGAGAGTAGCCTCATCGTTTTCCTTTAGCTTTTTAACCGGCCAATTTTACGGGAGCCCTCCGGCTGGCTGGCGGGGCGGACAAAACGCCGGCCTTCGGCTCTCATTGTTGCGGCTGGTTGCGAAGATAATCCCCTCCCGCAAGGCCCGCGATGTCATGTTCCGGTGCCCCGGCTGATTCAGCTACTCCTCGAGGCTCCGCTTCGCCCGCCCACGGGTGCCCAATCTCTCTATGAAATCTGTATATCGATTCTTCCTCGGCCTGGCAGGACTCTGGCAAGGCCCCGGAATGATGGGGCGTGTGCAGCGGGCATGGCGAATGTTCAATAAGTCGGGCTGGCCGGGCATCCGCTGGGAGCTGGGGCGGCGATTCGGCGGCTACAACGACTATACGAAGTGGGTGCAGCGCTACGACACCCTGACTCCCGAACTGCGCGAGAAGATCGCCCAGCGCGTCGCTGCGATGAAGGACCGGCCGCTGATCTCGGTCGTGATGCCTACCTACAACCCCAACCCGGCCTGGCTGCGCGAGGCCATCGAGTCGGTGCGCGGCCAGATCTACCCCAACTGGGAGCTCTGCATCGCTGACGACGCCTCGCCTTCGGCAGAAGTGCGCGAGATCCTCAAGTCGTACAGCGAGAGCGATCCGCGCATCAAGGTCGTATTCCGGCCGAAGAACGGCCACATCTCGGCCGCTTCCAACAGCGCACTCGAGCTGGTCTCCGGGCCCTGGGTCGCACTCATGGATCACGACGACCTGCTGCCGGCCCACGCGCTCTTCTGGGTGGCCGATTGCATCGCGGCTCATCCTGACGTGAAGCTGATCTACTCCGACGAAGACAAGGCCGACGAAGGCGGTCATCGCTTCGGCCCCTATTTCAAGTCGGACTGGAACGTCGACCTTTTCCGTTCGCAGAACATGTTCAGCCACCTGGGCGTGCTCTCGACCGAGCTCATGCGCTCGGTTGGCGGCTTCCGCGTGGGCATGGAGGGCTCGCAGGACTGGGATCTCGTGCTGCGCTGCATGGAGCGTATCGAACCCGGCCAGATTCGCCACATTCCCCGCGTGCTTTACCACTGGCGTGTGCACGTCGAGAGTACGGCCAAGTCGATGAACGCCAAACCCTATGCCGCCATCGCGGGCGCGCGCGCGCTGAACGAGCATTTCGAGCGCACCGGTGTGCGCGCCACGGCCGAGCACCTCGATTTCGGGTATCGCGTGCATTACGCCTTGCCTGATGTCTTACCGCTGGTTTCCGTGATCATCCCGACGCGCAACGCATTGCAGCTGACGCGGCAGTGCGTCGAGTCGATCCTCCGTAAAACCAGCTATTCGAACTACGAAATCATCATCGTCGACAACGGTTCCGACGATCCGGACGTGCTGGCCTGGTTCAAGCGCATTGCCGCCGAGAAGCCGAATGTCCGCGTGCTACGCGACGACCGCGATTTCAACTACGCGGCGCTGAACAACGGCGCGGTGGCGATAGCCAATGGCGAGCTTGTGGCACTGGTCAACAACGACATCGAAGTCATCACGCCGGACTGGCTGAGCGAGATGGTGAGCCTTGCGCTGCAGCCGGGCGTGGGTGCCGTGGGCGCGCGACTCTGGTTTCCGAACAGGACGCTGCAGCATGCAGGCGTGATCCTCGGTGTGGGCGGAATCGCCGCGCATTCGCATCGCCGTATGCCCATGGGTCGTGAAGGCTATGCCGGTCGCGCGGCGTTGATCCAGACGCTCTCCGCAGTCACCGCAGCCTGCCTTGTGATCCAGAAGCGTCACTACCTCGAGGTCGCAGGCCTCGACGAGGTGCATCTGAAAGAGTCCTTCAACGACATCGACTTCTGCCTCCGGTTGCGTGAAGCAGGCCTGCGCAACGTATGGACGCCCTATGCGGAACTGTTCCACCACGAGTCCGCAACCCGCGCCAAGGATGTCTCGCCGCAGAAGCAGGCGCAGTTCCAGGAAGAAGCCGCCTACATGCACAAGCGCTGGGGCGACCTGATCCAGAACGACCCCGCCTACAGCCCCAACCTCATGCTGGCCCGCGAGGACTTCAGCTACGCCTGGCCGCCCCGTCTGCCTCCGGTCTGATCCGATGGCCCTCCAAGTCTCCGTCGCGCTCTGCACCCGCAACGGCGCGCGCTATCTCCCCGAGCAAATTCGAAGCATCTGCGTGCAGGCGCCTTTGCCGCGGGAGATCGTGCTGTCCGACGACGGCTCCACCGACAACACGCTGGCCGTCGTGCGTGAAACCCTTGCGGAATGCGGCATGGCGGATCGCATCGCCCTGCGCGTGTTCAGCAACTCGCCGCCGCTGGGTGTCACGCGTAATTTCGAGCAGGCCGTGCGCGCTTGCAGCCACGATCTCATCGCGCTGTGCGACCAGGACGATGTCTGGCACCCAGGCCGTCTGGCGCGCATGGTGGCGCAGTTCGAGGCACGGCTCGATCTGCTGCTGCTGCACACCGACGCACGTCTCGTCGATGGCGAATTGAAGCCGCTGGGCTCCACGCTCTTCCATGCGCTCGAGGTTCAGCCTGCCGAACTGGAGGCCATCGCGAGCGGCGAGGCCTTCGGCGTGCTGCAGAGGCGCAATCTCGTGACTGGCGCGACCACCATGTTCCGCAAGACGCTGCTCGAAGTTGCGCTGCCGTTCGCCCCCGAGTGGGTGCACGACGAATGGCTGGCCGCCGTGGCCGCGGCTACCGGGCGCATGGACGTGCTGCCCGAGCCGACCATCGACTACCGCCAGCACGGCAACAACCAGATCGGCGCACGGCGCCTGACGCTGTCCGAGAAGTTGGCCAAGGCTTTTGTCGAGCGGGGCGACAAGCATGTGGCGCGGCTGCGCCGGGCCGAGGCTCTGTTGCAACGTCTGCAGCTCCTCGGAGAGCGAGTGCGGGCAGGCTACATGGACGCGCAGCGCGAAAAAGTCGCCCACCAGCGATTCCGGGCCGGATTGCCGGCGGCGCGCCCGCTGCGCCTGCTGCCGATCCTTCTCGAGGCCGCGCGCGGCCGCTATGCACGATTCGGCCGTGGCAAGCAGGCCATCGTGCAGGACGTTTTCGAGCGCGGCTGACTGATCGGATCAGCGGCTGGCTATTGGCCCCGCAGCCGCCAGTACCGCCAGAACGACCCCGACAGCCACACCTTCAGCAGGCTGGTCACATGCCAGTACAGGTATTTCCTGCTCCGGTGGCTTTCGCGCTGCGCGTCGTGCCGGGCGAGCAGGTTCTCGCCCACCTGCAGCTTCCAGCCTGCGAGCCGGGTACGCGCGCAGATGTCGAAGTCCTCGCCGTACATGAAGAACTTTTCGTCGAAACCGCCGACCTGCCGGTAGGCCTCGCTGCGAAACAGCATGAACAGTCCCGGGATCCATGCCGGCACCGTCGGCCGCACGTAGCCGGGCTTCTTTCTTCCTACGATTTCCAGCGGCGTGAGCAGCGCCCGGTGCGGCTCCGGCTCGGTCTTGCCGGGCTCCAGGATACGCGGCGTCAGCAGGCCGGCGTCGGCCGCGGCCTGGGCGAGCAGCGGCGACAGCACGTCGTTGTCGAAGCGGATGTCCGGGTTCAGCACCAGGAACCACTCCGTGTCGCAGCGCTCGAAGGCCTGGTTGTGATTGGCGCCGAAGCCCTTGGGGCTCGCGTTCTCGATCCGCTCCACTGCGAAGCCCCAGCTGCGGCCGGCGAGCACATCGGGCTCCGGAATGTTCAATGTGAGCAAAACCTTGTCGATGACGGCACTGCTGTGCCGGTCCAGTTGCTCGAGCAGCGGCAGCACCAGCGCGAGCTGGCCGTGGCTCACGATTGAAACGGTGATCGGGGGGCGGGGGGAGGGGGGCGTGGGCATGGTCTAATTTCGCCCGGGAATTCTAGGGTTCCCCAACCCCCACACATGATTGCTCTGATCGTCATCAGTTTCTTCGTCGCCGCCTTCTCGGTCCAGGTGTTCATGCGCCGCGCCAGGCGGCACGCGCGGCTCTACGGCGCCGACATGCCCCAACGCTTCCACAAGGGCCATGTGCCGCGCCTGGGCGGTGCGGGCATCCTGCTGGGCATGGGGGGGGCCTGGCTGGCCGCCGGCATCACGGGTACCGATCCGTTCAACGTCTCGTGGCCGGTCCAGACCTCGATGCTCACGCTGGTGTGCATCGCCCCGGCCGTGCTCGGTGGCATCGTCGAGGACGTCACCCAGAACGTGAAGGTGCGCTATCGGCTGGGGCTGACCATCGGCTCGGCGCTGCTGGTGTGCTGGCTGCTGGGGTTGGGCGTGGCGCGCACCGGCTTCGAGACGGTCGACAGCTGGCTGGCGATGATTCCCTTTGCCACCGTGATCTTCGCTGCCCTGGCCATCGGCGGCCTGCCGCATGCCTTCAACATCATCGACGGCTACAACGGGCTCGCCGGCACGGTCGCCGTGCTGGTCTGCCTTGCGATCTCGCACGTGGCGCTGCAGGTCGGCGACCGGCAGCTGGCGGCCATGGTGATCTGCCTGGTCGGCGCCACCTTCGGCTTCCTGGTCTGGAACTATCCGCGCGGCAAGATCTTCGCCGGCGACGGCGGGGCCTACGTCTGGGGCATGGTGATCGCGGTGGCCTGCGTCACGCTGGTGCAGCGGCACCGCGTGGTGTCGCCCTGGTTCCCGATGCTGCTGCTGATCTACCCGGTGTGGGAGACGCTGTTCTCCATCTACCGCAAGCTGGCGCGCGGCCAGTCGCCCGGCACGGCCGATGCGCTGCATTTCCACCAGCTGATCTTTCGCCGCATCGTGCGCGTGGCCTTCGCGGACGACGAGGCCCGCCAGCTGCTGGCGCGCAACAACCGCACATCGCCCTATCTCTGGATGTTCGCGGCCCTGTCGGTGGTGCCGGCGGTGCTGTTCTGGAACAACACCATCGTGCTGATGTTCTTCTGTCTGCTGTTCGTCACCACCTACGTGGGCGCCTACCTGATGATCGTGCGCTTCAAGGTCCCCCGCTGGCTGCGCCCCTGACGACATCTTTCTTTGCGAGAATTTCCCCCGTCCTTCGCTTTGGAGCCTGACCGCCCATGACCGACCCCGTCCTCAACATCCCCCCGCGCGACAAGGCCGAGATCCTGGCCCAGGCGCTGCCGTACATCCGCAAGTTCCACGGCAAGACCATCGTCATCAAGTACGGCGGCAACGCCATGACCGATCCGGCGCTTCAGGCCGACTTCGCCGAAGACGTGGTGCTGCTCAAGCTGGTCGGCATGAACCCGGTGGTGGTGCACGGCGGCGGTCCGCAGATCGAGGCGGCGCTCAATCGCCTGGGCAAGAAGGGCAGCTTCATCCAGGGCATGCGCGTGACCGACGCCGAGACCATGGAAGTCGTCGAATGGGTGCTGGCCGGCGAGGTGCAGCAGGACATCGTGGGCCTGATCAACCAGGCCGGCGGCAAGGCCGTGGGCCTCACCGGGCGCGACGGCGGCCTGATCCGCGCGCAGAAGCTCAAGCTGGCCGACCGCACCGATCCCAACGTGCACCATGACGTGGGCCAGGTCGGCGACATCGTCTCCATCGACCCCAGCGTGGTGAAGGCGCTGCAGGACGACGCCTTCATCCCGGTGGTCAGCCCCATCGGCTTCGGCGAGGAGAACGAGAGCTACAACATCAACGCCGACGTCGTCGCCGGCAAGCTGGCGACCGTGCTCAAGGCCGAGAAGCTGATGCTCCTGACCAACACGCCCGGCGTGCTCGACAAGGACGGCAAGCTGCTCACCAACCTGAGCGCCCGCGAAATCGATGACCTGTTCGCTGACGGCACCATCTCCGGCGGCATGCTGCCGAAGATCGAAGGCGCGCTCGACGCGGCCAAGAGTGGCGTGAATGCGGTGCACATCATCGACGGCCGCGTGCCGCACGCGATGCTGCTGGAGATCCTGACCGACCAGGCCTACGGGACGATGATCCGCGCCCGCTGACCGGTCGGGTGGGCGCGTGCTTACTGCGCTGTGCGAGAATCAATTGATTACATCTTTGCACGCGCTCCCATGCAGAACGAAGAGACGACAGGTGCTTCCGGCGTAGACACGCCGACGGAAACGTCCACCCCTCCGGTGCGCAAGCGCCCGAAGCCGGGAGAGCGGCGCGTGCAGATCCTGCAGGCGCTGGCCTCCATGCTGGAGCAGCCCGGTGCCGAGCGCGTGACCACCGCCGCCCTGGCCGCCCGGCTCGAGGTGAGCGAAGCCGCCCTGTACCGTCACTTCGCCAGCAAGGCTCAGATGTTCGAGGGCCTGATCGACTTCATCGAGCAGAGCGTTTTCACGCTGGTCAACCAGATCCTCGAGCGCGAAGGCGCCACCGGCGCCCAGCAGGCTGCGCGCATCCTCACGCTGCTCGTGCAGTTCGCCGAGCGCAACCCCGGCATGACGCGCGTCATGGTGGGCGATGCCTTGGTCTACGAGAACGAGCGCCTGCAGCAGCGCATGAACCAGTTCTTCGACAAGATCGAAGCCACGCTGCGCCAGGTGCTGCGCGGCGCCGCCGCGGCCGACGGCTCGGCCACGCCCAGCGTCGACGCACAGGTGCGCGCTGCGGCGCTCACGGCCTTCGTGGTGGGGCAGCTGCAACGCTTCGCTCGCTCAGGCTTCCGCCGCGCGCCGTCCGAGCACCTCGAAGCGACGATCGCGCTGATCGTCTGAGGGTACCCAGCAGGGGTATCGACCGGCTCGCCTCGAGCCTTCGAGCGGCGTAGCATCATCCACAACCCCTCGCAGCCGGACTTCGGTGGCGAGCCTATGTTTGCGCGGTTTCCTCCACGGAGGGTGCATGAGCCATGGCACGGTCGGTCTGGTGGAGCCCCGCCTGTCGCGGGTGTCTGCGCATGCCCGGTGATGAAGCGGGCGACAGCCTGCGGCCGACGCTGCGGACATTCCTCCTCACGGCGCTGGCCATGCTGGCGTTCGCCGCCAACTCGCTGTTGTGCCGGCTCGCGCTGCAGCACAAGGGCATCGACGCGGCGAGCTTCGGCAGCGTCAGGCTCGTGGCGGGAGCGCTCATGCTGGGACTCATCGTGCGGTTCAAGGCAAAGCCGCCGGCCTCGCCCGCTCGCGTCGACTGGTTGGCCGCGCTCATGCTGTTCGGCTATGTCGCGTTCTTCTCCTTCGCCTACCTCAGCCTGCCGGCGGGCACGGGCGCGCTGATCCTGTTCGGTGCGGTCCAGCTGACGATGTTCGGAGTGGGCCTGCGCTCCGGCGGCGAGCGCTTCGGGGCGCTCGCGTGGTTCGGCTTCGTGCTGGCGGCGGGCGGGCTGGTCTATCTCGTATCCCCGGGCGTTGCCGCGCCGCCGCTTCTCGGGGCCGTGCTGATGGCCGTGGCGGGCGTTGCCTGGGGTGTGTATTCCCTGCGCGGCCGCGGCGTGGCCGATCCGCTGGCCGCCACGGCGCGCAACTTCACGCGAGCCGTGCCGCTCGCCCTGGCGCTCAGCCTGGTGTTCGCGGCCAGTGCCCGTGCGGATGGGGCCGGCATCTTGCTCGCCGTGATTTCCGGCGCGCTGACCTCGGGCCTTGGCTATGCCGTCTGGTACGCGGCGCTGAGCCGCCTGACCGCGATGCGGGCGGCCACCGTGCAGTTGTCGGTTCCGCTCCTGGCAGCGTTCGGCGGCGTGCTGTTCCTGTCGGAGGCGATCACGCCGCGACTGGCGGCGGCTTCAGTGGCGATCCTGGGCGGCATCGCGCTCGTGCTGAGCCAGAAGTCGCGAGGCGCCCGCCGTCCGTAGCTGGGGCCTTACGAGACCTGCACGCCCACCTTCGCTCCCGCCGCGACGATCTCACCCCACGTCGCATCGTCCACCCAGATCCCGTCCTTGCGCCGCGCCGCGCGCGCCTTGCGCTCCGGCTCGCCGGCGATCTGCACTTCTTCGAAGCCCTGGCCGGGCGGGCTCTGCCGCAGCCAGCCGACGAACTCCCGCGCTTCCTCGTCGAAGGATTTCTGCGTGCCCAGCCGCATCGGGTCGATCAGCACCGTGAGCATGCCGTTGAGCACCGTGCGTGCCGTGTCCGCCGGCCGGTGCCAGGTGCCGCCGCCCGTGAGCGCGCCGCCCAGCAGTTCGCAGGCCACCGCCATGCCGTAGCCCTTGTGCTCGCCGAAGGTCATGAGCGCGCCGAAGAGCCCGTTGCCCTGCGGCACCACCACCACGCCCGGGTCGTTGGTCGGCGCGCCGCTCTCGTCGATCAGGTAGCCGTCGGGCACGCGCTCGCCCTTGTTGTGCGCCACGCGCATCTTTCCCTGCGCCACGCGGCTGGTCGCGTAGTCGAGCACGAAGGGCTCCGCGCCCGCGAGCGGGATGCCGATGCAGCACGGGTTGGTGCCGAAGCGCCCGTCGCCGCCGCCCCAGGGGGCGACCACCGGCCGCGACAGCACGTTGACGAAGTGCATGGCCACCAGCCCCTGCGCCGTCGCCATCTCCGCGAAGTGGCCGATGCGCCCCAGGTGATGCGCATGCGCCAGCGTGAAGATGCAGCTGCCGTGCTGCTTCGCCCGCGCGATGCCCAACTCCATCGCCTGCACGCCGACGATCTGCCCGTAGCCGTGCTGGCCATCGAGATTCATCAGCGTGCCGATGTCGAGGTTCACGCGCACGGCGGCATTCGGCTTCAGACCGCCCTCGGCCACTGCGTCGACATAGCGCGGCAGCATGCCCACGCCGTGCGAATCGTGGCCGCTCAGGTTGGCCAGCACGAGGTTGGCCGCCACCTGCTGCGCCTCGGCGGGCGAGCTGCCCGCGGCTTCGAGGATGCGGGTGACGGTGGCCTGCAGGTCGTCGGCCTTGAGCGTGTGGGACATGGATCAGGCTCCTTTCGCGTTCAGCGTGATGGCGTAGAGCGACGTGGTCGCGCAGATGAAGAGGCGGTTGCGCTTGGGCCCGCCGAAGCAGACGTTGGCCACGCGCTCGGGAAGAAGGATCTTGCCCAGCAGCGTGCCGTCGGGGTGGTAGGCGTGCACGCCGTCGAGCGCGCTGGTCCAGATGCGGCCTTCGGTGTCGAGGCGGAAGCCGTCGAACAGGCCGCTGGTGCATTCAGCGAACACCTCGCCGCCATCCAGCCTTTTCGCATAAGGGCCGACACTGAAGCGGCGGATGTGCCGCGGCCCGCCCGCTTCATGGCTCGCGCCCGTGTCGGCGATGTACAGCAGCGTTCCGTCTGGCGAGAAGGCCAGTCCGTTGGGCTTCACGAAGTCGTCGGCCATCAACTCGACCTCGCCGCTGGCCGGATCGATGCGGTAGACGTGGCAAGCGCCGATCTCGCTGTCCGCCTTCAGGCCCTCGTAGTCGGAGAGGATGCCGTAGCTCGGGTCGGTGAACCACACGGCGCCGTCCGAATGAACCACCACGTCGTTGGGCGAATTGAGCCGCTTGCCCTTCCAGTGCGAGGCCAGCACGGTGATGGTGCCGTCGTGCTCGGTGCGCGTCACGCGCCGCGTGAGGTGCTCGCAGCTGACGAGCCGGCCTTCGTGGTCGACCGTGTTGCCGTTCGTGTTGTTCGACGGCTCGCGGAAAGTACCCACCGTGCCGTTGACCTCGTCGAAGCGCAGCATGCGGTTGTTCGGAATGTCCGACCACACCAGCGTGCGGTGCGCCGCGAACCACGCGGGGCCCTCGCACCAACGCGCGCCGGTCCACAGGCGCTGCACGCGCTCGGGGCCCGGAATGCAGCCCTTGAAACGCGGGTCCAGTTGCTCGAAGCCGGTGCCTTCCAGGAAGCCGAAGGGGAGAGTCGCCATGCCGTTCCTCGTCGATGGGGTGGTTCAGGTCACATCACCGCGCCGACCTGCCACGGCACGAACTCGTTCTGGCCGTAGCCGTGCTGCTCGCTCTTCGAGTGCGAGCCCGAAGCGGTCGCGAGCACCAGCTCGAAGATGCGTTGGCCCATTTCCTGGATCGACGCCGTGCCGTCCACGATCTCGCCGCAGTTGATGTCCATGTCTTCTTCCTGCCGCTGCCACAGCGCCGAGTTGGTCGCGAGCTTGAGCGAGGGCGAGGGCGCGCAGCCGTAGGCCGAGCCGCGCCCGGTGGTGAAGCAGATCAGGTTGGCGCCGCCGGCCACCTGCCCGGTGGCGCTTACCGGGTCGTAGCCGGGCGTGTCCATGTAGACGAAGCCGTGCGCCGTGACGGGCTCCGCGTATTCGTACACCGCCTCGAGGTTGCTGGTGCCGCCCTTGGCGACCGCGCCCAGCGACTTCTCGAGGATGGTGGTGAGCCCGCCCGCCTTGTTGCCCGGCGAGGGGTTGTTGTTCATCTCGCCTTCGTTGATCTCGGTGTAGTGCTCCCACCACTTGATGCGGTCCACCAGCTTCTGGCCGACCTCGCGCTTCACGGCGCGGCGCGTCAGCAGGTGCTCGGCGCCGTACACCTCGGGCGTTTCGCTGAGGATGGCGGTGCCGCCATGCGCCACCAGCAGGTCGACCGCCGCGCCCAGCGCCGGGTTGGCGCTGATGCCCGAGTGGCCGTCCGAGCCGCCGCACTGCAGCCCGATCGTGATGTGCGCCGCGCTGCAGGGCTCGCGCTTCACCGCGTTGGCGCGCGGCAGCATCTCCTCGATGAGCGCCACGCCTTTCTCGACCGTCTTGCGCGTGCCGCCCGTGTCCTGGATGTTGAAGGTGCGGAAGTTCTCGCCCTCGGCCAGGTGGCCGGTCGCGAGCCAGGCGTTGATCTGGTTGGCCTCGCAGCCGAGCCCGACCACCAGCACGCCCGCGAAGTTCGGGTGCGTGGCGTAGCCCGTCAACGTGCGTTCCAGGATCTGCATGCCCATGCCCTGCGTGTCCATGCCGCAGCCGGTGCCGTGCGTGAGCGCGACCACGCCGTCCACGTTCGGGAAGGCAGCGAGTGCCTGCGGGTTGGTCTTGCGCGAGAAGTGATCGGCGATGGCGCGCGCGGCCGTGGCCGAGCAGTTCACGCTGGTCAGCACGCCGATGTAGTTGCGCGTGGCCACGCGGCCATCTGCGCGTTTGATGCCCATGAAGGTGGCTTCGCGCTTCGCAGGCGCGGGCTTCACGTCGGCACCGAAGGCGTAGTCGCGTTCGAAGTCGCCCTTGTCGGGGCCCATGTTCAGGTTCTGCGTGTGCACGTGCTCGCCGGCGGCGATGGGGCGGCTCGCGAACCCGATGATCTGGTTGTAGCGGCGCACCGGCTCGCCCTGGGCGATGTCGCGCATCGCGATCTTGTGGCCCGGCGGGATCAGGCCGCGCACGGCCACGCCTTCGACGGCGGTGCCGCCGAGCAACTGGGAGCGCGCGATGGCGACGTCGTCGGCGGGGTGGAGTCGGATGTAGGGAGTCATCGTGGGTTTTCTTCTCGTATTCAGGAGGCCGGATTCAGGAAGCCTTGGTGCGGCGCCAGCTCGCGCTGAACCGCTGGTGGAACTTGTCCATGTGGTGATGCATCGCCTCGCGCGCGGCCGCCGGGTCGCGTGCGGCGACGGCGTCGAGGATGGCTTCGTGCTCGCCGATGGCGGCCTGCCACGACTCCATGGTCTCGAAGTAATCGATCATCCGGGCGAAGATCGGCCCGTGCCGTGATTCCCAGAAGCCCTGCACCGTCTCGGTCAGCACCACGTTGTCGCAGGCGTTGACGATGGCCAGGTGGAAGGCGCGGTCGCCCTCGTGCGGCACCTCGCCGCGCGCGGCCATGTCTCGCATCATCCTGATGGCGCGGCGCATGGCGTCCACGTCCTTGCGCTTGCCGTACTGGGCCGCGGTGGCGGCCGTCTCGCCTTCCACCATGCGGCGTGCGCGGATGATCTCGAGCGGACCCCATTCGGTGCCGGCTGCTCCGCTGGCGGGTGGGGCCGTGCGTTGCGAGCGGTCGAGCACGTAGACGCCGGAGCCGGTGCGGATCTCGACCCAGCCCTCCACCTCCAGCGCAATCAGCGCCTCGCGCACCGACGGCCGGCTCACGCCCAGTTGCCTCGCAAGGTCGCGCTCGGCGGGAATGCGCGCGCCCACCGCGAACTCGCCCTTGCCGATGAGCTCGCGCAACTGTTCGGCAATCTGGCGGTAGAGGCGTTGGGGTTCGAGGGTCTGGATCGGCACGGAAACGGTGGGGAGGGAAGGAGGCGGAAGGAGTTAAGGGTTGTCCTGAATTGGCCAAGTGGTCAGGCCAATTCAGAATACGCCAGATCGCCCGCACCATCATCGGGCCTAACCCGAGGAGATGCCCCAATGAGATCGAAGCGAAAGGCCGCACCGGTCGCCGCCGCCGGGCAGGGCATCGCGGCATGAACCAGCTCGACTTCAACGGCCGCCACGCGGTCGTCACCGGCGGCGCCACGGGGCTGGGCTTCGGCATCGCGCAGCGGCTCATCGCCTCGGGCGGCAGCGTCACGCTGTGGGACCGCGACGAGGAGGCCGCCGCGAAGGCCGCCGAATCGCTGGGCGCAAGGGCCTTCGCGCTGAAGGTCGACGTGTCGCAGCAGCCTTCGGTCGCCGCAGCCGTGGCCGCCACGCTGGCGCATGCGCCGCATATCGACGCACTGGTCAACAGCGCCGGCATCACCGGCCCCAACACGAAGCTGTGGGACTACCCGGTGGACGCCTGGCGCCAGGTGATGGACGTCAACATCAACGGCGTGTTCCTGTGCTGCCGCGAGGTGGTGGCGCAGATGCGCAGGCAGGGTGACGGCGGCGGCTATGGCCGCATCGTCAACATCGCCTCGGTGGCCGGCAAGGACGGCAACCCCAACGCCAGCGCCTACAGCGCGAGCAAGGCGGCCGTCATCGGCCTGACCAAGTCGCTCGGCAAGGAGCTGGCCGACACCGGCATCCGAGTGAACTGCGTGACGCCCGCTGCGGTGAAGACGGCCATCTTCGACCAGATGACGCCCGAGCACATTGCCTTCATGCTCTCGAAGATTCCCATGGGCCGCTTCGGCACGGTGGAAGAGGTGGCTGCGATGGTCGGCTGGCTCTGCACCGAAGATTGTTCGTTCTCTACCGGCGCGGTCTTCGACCTCTCCGGCGGGCGCTCCACGTACTGAAGTACTGATGCTCGCCCCCAGGCTTCGCGCACTTCGTGTCGCTTCTCCAACCCCCTACCGGGGGCGAGCCGGCCGCTTCGGGCGGCCGTGCGCGGCGGCCCCTGGAATTCCCGGTCACTCAAACTCTGCTCATTGATCTGAAAACTGAAAGGAAAGCATGAAACTCGTCCGCTACGGCAACCCCGGCAAGGAAAAGCCCGGCCTCATCGACAACGACGGCAAGCTGCGCGACCTGAGCGCGGTCGTCAAGGACATCGGCCCCGAGCAGCTCGGCGATGCCGCCATTGCCAAGCTGCGCAAGCAGAAGGTCGACAAGCTGCCGCTGGTCAAGGGCAAGCCGCGCTTCGGCAGCCCCGTGGCCAACGTCGGCAAGTTCATCGCCATCGGCCTGAACTACGCGGACCACGCGGCCGAATCCGGCCTGCCGGTGCCCAAGGAACCCGTGGTGTTCACCAAGGCCAACAGCTGCATCCAGGGCCCGAACGACCCGGTGATGCTGCCCAAGGGCTCGGTCAAGACCGACTGGGAAGTCGAGCTCGGCGCGGTCATCGGCACGCGCGCACGCTACGTGTCGCAGAAGAGCGCGCTCGACTACGTGGCCGGCTACTGCACCATCAACGACATCAGCGAGCGCGAATACCAGATCGAGCGCGGCGGCACCTGGGACAAGGGCAAGGGCTGCGACACCTTCGGCCCCCTCGGCCCCTGGCTGGTGACGCGCGACGAGATCGAGAACCCGCAGAAGCTCTCGATGTGGCTCGACCTGAACGGCCAGCGCGTGCAGACCGGCAACACGAAGACCATGATCTTCACCGTGGCCAAGATCGTCAGCTACGTGAGCCAGTTCATGACGCTGATGCCGGGCGACGTCATCACCACCGGCACGCCCCCTGGCGTCGGCATGGGCATGAAGCCGCCGCTCTTCCTGAAGAAGGGCGATGTGATGACGCTGGGCATCGAAGGTCTCGGCGAGCAGCGCCAGGAAGTGATTCCCTTCAAGCTCTGAGCCCCGGCCGGCTCCAGGCCACCGCGCGGCGCATTCGCGTGCGCCGCGCTCCCCCGAAGAATTTCAACAACAGCGGTGGAGACAGACGATGAGACGGTTGGTGATGAAGGCGCTCGTGCTGGGCGCAGGGTTGATCGCGGGCGCGACGGGCATCCAGGCCGCGCCGGTCACGCTCAAGTGGGCGCACGGCTACGAGACCAGCGAGCCTTTCCACACGCAGGCCGAGGCCATGGCGCAGAAGATCAAGGCCGCCACCTCGGGCCGCGTCGAGATCCAGCTCTTTCCGGCCAGCGCACTCGGCGGTGAGGCCGACTACAGCAAGAAGCTCGCGTCCGGCGAGATCGACATGGCCTACATCGGCCTCAACGTGCTCTCGCGCGACTACGCGCCGCTGGGCGTGGTGGGCTTTCCCTTCCTGTTCTCCGACCCGGACCATGTGCGGCGCTTTCTCGTGAGCCCGGTGTTCGACGAACTGCGCAAGGGTTACGAGGCGCAGAGCCGCAACCACCTGATGGCCGCCATCTATTACGGCGCGCGGCATGTCACCTCGAACAAGCCGGTCAACGTGCCGAAGGACATGCAGGGCCTGAAGCTGCGCGTGCCCGATGCGCCCACCTACAAGCTCTTTGCCAAGAGCATGGGCGCCACCGCCACGCCGATGCCCTTCGCCAAGGTGTACGACGCGCTCAAGAACGGCGAGATCGACGCGCAGGAGAACCCGCTGCCGACCATCCTCGCGAAGAAGTTCTACGAGGTGCAGAAGAGCGTCACGCTCACGGGCCACATGTACGACATGCTCGGCATCGTGATCTCGCCCGGCGCGCTGCAGCGCATGAGCGAGAGCGATCGCACCATCGTGAATGACATCATCCGCAAGGATGCCGTGTGGGCCAGCGTGCAGATCATCGCTCGCGAACTCGTGGCCGAAGGCAAGCTGGGCGAGACCGGCATCAAGGTCATCCGGCCCGACCGGTCGGGCTTCGTCGAGGCGGCACTGAAGACCGTGTCGCCGGCCGAGCTGCAGGCGCGGCCGGGCGACTACGAGAAGATCCGCGACCTCGTGAAACCCGGGGCGCATTGAGGCGCATCGAGGCTCTCCGCCGCCTGTCTGCGATCATCCGTCGCATGCAGGCGCTTCCCGTCCATCGCTGCCAGGTCTTCGGCTTTCCGTGGGAGGGCGTGTACGGCACGTCCATCGACAGCGCGCTGCACTACGGCCGGCACTGGCACGCGACCTACGGGCTGGGCCTGCTCGAGCAGGGCGCCCAGAGCTCGGCCAGCGGCCGCGGCAAGGTCGACGCCTATGCGGGCGACCTGATCACCACCAACCCCGGCGAAGTGCACGACGGAAGGCCGCTGGGCGGTCCTTCGCGGCGCTGGCGCATGGTGTATCTCGATCCGGGCGTGATGGACGGCATCAAGGGCGACGCCGGGCCGGAGGTCGAATTCACGCGGCCCGTGCTCAGGGACGCCCGGCTGGGCCACACGCTGCGGCGGCTGTTCGAGCGCCTCGACGCGTGGCGCGTCAACGCGGATGGCGCGGAGGCGCTGGCCTGCGAGGAGTCGCTGGCCGAAGTCTGCGGCTTGTTGCTCGAAGCGCATTCCACGACGCAGCCTGCGCCTTCATCCACGGCCGGCGGCGACATGCGGCGCCTGCGCGATCGGCTGGCCGACGACCTGCACGAGGCGCCGAAGCTCTCGGATCTCGCCGCGATGGCGGGCCTCAGCCGCTACCAGGTGCTGCGCCGCTTCGAGAAGACCTACGGCGTGCCGCCCCATGCATGGCTGCTGCAGCAGCGCGCCGAACGCGCACGCGGCCTGATCCGTCGCGGCGAGAGCCTTGCCGATGCCGCGGCCGCCAGCGGCTTCGCGGACTAGAGCCACATGACCCGCATCTTCGCGCGCCACTTCGGCTTCACGCCCGGCGCGTGGCAGCGGGCCTGCCGATAGGGCGGCTCAGCGCAGCACGCGGATCAGCTCGTCGTACACCAGCCGCACCCGTGCCGGCACCGGCGCCCGCTGTGAGCGATACACGTAGACCGGCCACGGCTCGGGCGCCTCGGCTTCCAGCACCGGCACCAGTGCGCCGCTCTCGATCGCGGGCTCGGCCAGCGAGCCGATCAGCTGGGCGAAGCCCAGGCCAGCGAGCACCGCCGAGCATTCGGCGTCGAAGTCGTCGGTGACGAAGACCGGCGAGGTGATCGCGAGCTGCCGCTCCTTGCGAAACACCATCGGCCACGGTCGACCCGACTTGCGGTCGATCAGCGCGGTGAGCGGCAGCGAGGCGAGCGCCTCGATCTTCTTCGGCACGCCGGTGCGCGCAATCAGCGAGGGCGCGGCCACCATGTGCAGCGCCATCTTGCCGACCGGCCGCGCGACAAAGCGCGCGTCGCGCAGCGGACCGACGCGCACGCCGATGTCGATCTGCTCGCCGACCACGTCGGCATGCGATTCGGAAATGCGCAGGTCGAGCACCAGGCCCGGGTGCGCGGCCAGCATCGGCGCCAGCGCCCGCGGAAGGAACTGCCGCCCGAAGATGCCCGGCGCCGTGACCCGCACGGTGCCTTCGTGCTGCGAGAGTGCACGGCGATCGGTGCGATGGAACAGTTCGTCGACTCCGCCCAGCGCGGTGCGCGCGCGTTCCGAGAGCCGCCGGCCGAAGTCGGTGAGCTGCACGCCGCGCGTGCTGCGGTGGAAGAGGGGCTCGCCGAGCTCGTCTTCCAGTTCGCGTATCGCGCGCGTCACCACCTGCGGCGACACCGAAAGCCGCGCCGCCGCCTCGCGGAAGTTGGCGGCATCGGCGGCGGCGCAGAACACGCGCAGGGCTTCGAGGCGGTTGGACATGGTGTGGGGAGTTCCTTTTTCAGGAATTCTGAAGTCGCCAGAGTTTCATTTACGGGAACGCATGGATTTTCCACACTGCATGCACTTCTTCAACACCCGTTCAAGCCAACCGAAAGGAATTTCCCATGACATCCGTTCAAGACAACATCAAGGGCAAGGTCGCCATCGTCACCGGCGCGAGCAGCGGGCTCGGCGAATCGACGGCGCGCCACCTGGCCGCGCGCGGCGCCAGGGTGGTGCTGGCTGCGCGCCGCACCGACCGGCTCGACAAGGTCGTCGCCGAGATCCGCGAAGCCGGCGGCGAGGCGATCGCCGTGGCCACCGACGTGTCGAAGCGCGCCGACCTCGACAGCCTTGCCGCCGCCACCGTCGAGGCCTTCGGCCGCATCGACGTGCTGGTCAACAACGCCGGCGTGATGCCGCTGTCGCCCCTCGAGAAGCTCAGGGTCGACGAGTGGGACCGCACCATCGACGTCAACATCAAGGGAGTGCTCTACGGCATTGCCGCGGTGCTGCCGCGCATGCAGGCGCAGGGCAGCGGGCACATCGTCAATGTCGCGTCCATTGCGGGGCTGAAGGTGTTCACGCCGATCGGCACCGTCTACAGCGCGACCAAGCATGCGGTGCGCGCCATCTCCGAGGGCCTGCGCGTGGAGGTGGGCAACAGCGGCGTGCGCGTGACCATCGTGTCGCCCGGCGCGGTCGATTCGGAACTCAAGTTCGGCAGCTCCGACGCCGAGAGCGCAGCCGGCGTGAAGGCGTTCTACGACGCCAACCAGATCCCGGCGGACTCGGTGGCTCGTGCTGTCGTTTATGCGGTCGAGCAGCCGGCGAACGTGGACATCAACGAAGTCGTGCTGCGTCCGGTGTCGCAGGAGTTCTGAGCCGAAGCGCCCCGAGCAAGAGAGAAAGAGATGAGGGACGGACCCGATTGCGGGCCGTCCCGCATCAATTAACCTTCGATAGAGGAAGGTTAATTTGCGGACCAAAGTGCAAAAGACCTGCAAAATAGAACGACCGTTCGTTTTTGCATGGAAATTCCACGATGACCGCAGCAGCCGTTCCCGCCAAGCCCGCTCGTGCCGCCCAGAAGGGCCAGCAGACCAAGGCCGTCATCGTCGACGCCGCGCTGGCGCTGGCCGCGCAGATCGGGCTCGAGGGCCTGTCGATCGGCGCGGTGGCTGAAATCACCAAGATGAGCAAGTCGGGTGTCTTCGCCCACTTCGGCTCGCGCGAGGAACTGCAGATCTCGGTGGTGCGCGAATACCACGCGCGCTTCGAGCAGGAAGTGTTCTTCCCCGCCCTGAAGGCGCCGCGCGGCCTGCCGCGCCTGCGCGCCATGTTCGCCAACTGGATGAAGCGCACCTCGACCGAAATCGACTCGGGCTGCATCTACATCAGCGGCGCTTCCGAATTCGACGACCGCCCGGGCCCGGTGCGCGATGCGCTGGTCGAGTCGGTCAGCATCTGGCAGGCCGCCGTGCTGCGCGCCATCGTGCAGTCGCAGAGCGAAGGCCACCTGCGCGCCGCCGCCGATGAACGCCAGGTGGCGTTCGAGATCCACGGCCTGATCCTCGCGCTGCACTACGAAGCGCGCTTCCTGCAGGTGCCCGGCTCCATCGGCCGCGCCAACACCGGCTTCGACAACATCCTCGCGCGCGCCGCCACGCCCGACGCGCCGAAGCCCGAAGCGGCCGCCGCGCCGGCAGGCCGTCGCCTCAAGACCGTGCGCTGAAGAAGCGCGCGGCTCGTCCCCTTTTCGTTTTCCCTTTTCTTTTTCTATCTAGCTTCGACCAGGAGAGTCCCGGATGCCTACCTACAACCCCCCCGTGCGCGATATGCAGTTCGTGCTGCACGAAGTGCTCAACGTCGCCGAGGAACTCAAGGCGCTTCCGGCCCATGCCGAGACCGATGCCGACACCATCAACGCGGTGATCGAAGAGGCCGGCAAGTTCGCCGCCGAAGTGACCTTCCCGTTGAACATCAGCGGCGACGAAGAGGGCTGCACGCTCGACAAGAACACGCACGAAGTGAAGACCCCCAAGGGCTTCAAGGACGCCTACGCCAAGTACGTCGAAGGCGGCTGGCCCGCGCTGTCGTGCGACCCGGCCTTCGGCGGCCAGGGCCTGCCCTTCGTGGTCAACCAGTGTCTGTTCGAGATGCTCAACAGCGCCAACCAGGCCTGGACCATGTACCCCGGCCTCTCGCACGGCGCGTACGAAGCGCTCGCAGCGCACGGCACCGACGAGCAGAAGAAGACCTACCTGCCCAAGCTCACCAGCGGCGAATGGACCGGCACCATGTGCCTGACCGAGCCGCACTGCGGCACCGACCTCGGCCTGCTGCGCACCAAGGCAGAGCCGCAGCCCGACGGCACGTACCGCATCACCGGCAACAAGATCTTCATCTCGGCCGGCGAGCACGACATGACCAGCAACATCATCCACCTGGTGCTGGCACGTCTTCCCGACGCGCCCAAGGGCAGCAAGGGCATCAGCCTGTTCGTGGTGCCGAAGTTCAAGGTCAAGGCCGACGGCTCGCTGGGCGAGCGCAACCCGATCTTCTGCGCCGGCCTGGAGCACAAGATGGGCATCCACGGCAACGCCACCGCGCAGATCGTGATCGAAGGCGCCATCGGCACCATGGTGGGCGAGCCCAACAAGGGCCTGGCCGCGATGTTCGTGATGATGAACGCCGCGCGCCTGGGCGTGGGCAACCAGTCGCTGGGCCTGACTGAAGTGGCCTACCAGAACGCGCTGGCCTACGCCAAGGACCGCATCCAGATGCGCTCGCTCTCCGGCGTGAAGGCCAAAGACAAGGAAGCCGACCCCATCATCGTGCACCCCGACGTGCGCAAGATGCTGCTCACGGCCAAGGCATACGCCGAAGGCGGCCGTGCGCTGCAGATCTTCTGCACGCTGCTGCTCGACAAGGCGCACAACCACCCGGACGAGAAGGTGCGCAAGGACTCCGACGAACTGGTCGCGCTGCTGACCCCCATCGTCAAGGCCTTCATCACCGACAACGGCCACACCGCCACCAACGCCTGCATGCAGGTGTTCGGCGGCCACGGCTTCATCAAGGAATGGGGCATGGAGCAGTTCGTGCGCGACAACCGCATCAACATGATCTATGAAGGCACCAACACCATCCAGTCGCTGGACCTGCTGGGCCGCAAGGTGCTGGGCAACAACGGCGCTTCGCTGAAGAAGTTCGGCAAGCTCGTGGGCAAGCTGGTGGAAGAAGAGGGCGTGAACGAGAAGATGGCCGAGTTCATCAACCCGATCGCGGGCCTGGGCGACCAGCTCACCAAGTTCACGACCGAGATCGGCTTCAAGGGCTTCCAGAACCCCGACGAAGTGGGCGCCGCTGCCGTCGACTACCTGCGCGTGGCCGGCCACTTCGTGTTCGGCTACCTGTTCGCCCGCATGGCGCAGGTCGCGCTGCGCGAAATCGCCGCCGGCAACACCGACCCGTTCTATGTCGCCAAGCTGCAGACCGCGCGCTTCTACTTCGCCAAGCTGTTCCCCGAGACCGCGACGCTGATGCGCACCGCGCGCGCCGGCAGCAAGGTGCTGATGGACACCGACGCCGCGCTGGCCTGAGGCCAGGAGTCTTTCTTCAACCGACATCCAACCTGGAGCCGCTCATGAAAGCAACGCTTGCAGCCGTCCTGTTCACCGTCACAGCCGCCTCGGCCATGGCCCAGGGCGCCGGCGTCTCGCCGGTGGGCCTGTGGCGCAACGTCGACGACAAGACCGGCGAGGTCAAGGCCGAGATCCGCATCGGCGAGGCCAATGGCGCGCTGCTCGGACGCATCGAGAAGTCGTTGAAGAAGGACACCAAGCCTGACGCGGTCTGCGACGAATGCAGCGACGACCGCAAGGGCAAGCCCATCGCGGGCCTGGAGATCATCCGCGGCGGCGAGAAGGCCGAGGGCAAGGACGTCTGGGAAGGCGGAAAGATCCTCGACCCCGAGAACGGCAAGGAATACCGCGCGAGCTTCACGCCCGTCGATGGCGGCAAGAAGCTCGAAGTGCGCGGCTATCTCGGCCCCTTCTGGCGCACCCAAACCTGGAACCGCGTGCAGTAAGCGGCACACGGCTCCCCACAACTCATACCAATCAACATGTCCCGATTTCAAGTGAAGAAGGTCGCCGTGCTCGGCGCCGGCGTGATGGGCGCGCAGATTGCGGCCCACCTCGTCAACGTGCGCGTGCCTGTCGTGCTGTTCGACCTGGCCGCGAAAGACGCGACCGGAGCTGTCGCTCAAGGTGCAGCGAAGAACGGCATCGTCACGCGCGCCATCGACAACCTCAAGAAGCTCAAGCCCGCGCCGCTCGGCGACGTGGCCGACGCGGGCCTGATCGAGCAGGCCAACTACGAAGACGACCTCGCCAAGCTCGGCGAGTGCGACCTCGTCATCGAAGCCATTGCCGAGCGCATGGACTGGAAGCTCGATCTGTACAAGAAGATCGCGCCGCATGTCGCCAAGCATTCGATCCTGGCCTCGAACACTTCGGGTCTTTCGATCACCAAGCTCAGCGAGGCATTGCCCGAAGCGCTGAAGCCGCGCTTCTGCGGCATTCACTTCTTCAACCCGCCGCGCTACATGTTCCTGGTGGAGCTGATCAACACGCCCACCACGCAGCCGCAGGTGCTCGACGACCTCGAAGCCTTCGTCACCAGCACGCTCGGCAAGGGCGTGGTGCGCGCGCACGACACGCCCAACTTCATCGCCAACCGCGTCGGCATCGCCGGCATGCTGGCCACGCTGAAGGAAGTCGAGAAGTTCGGCCTCACGCCCGACGTGGTGGACGACCTCACCGGCAAGAAGCTGGGTCGCGCGAGCTCGGGCACCTTCCGCACCGCCGACGTGGTGGGCCTCGACACGATGGCCCACGTCGTGAAGACGCTGCAGGACAACCTCAACGCCGAGACCGATCCGTTCTACGCCAACTTCGCGACGCCGCCTGTGCTCGCCAAGCTGCTCGAGCTGGGCAACCTGGGCCAGAAGACCAAGGCCGGCTTCTTCAAGAAGGCCGGCCGCGACATCCTGCGCTTCGACCTGAAGAGCGGCGAGTACGTGCCCGCCGGCGCCAAGGCCGACGAGGTGTACGGCCGCATGCTCAAGAAGCCCGCGGGCGAGCGCCTGAAGCTGCTGCGCGAGAGTGAAGGACCGCAGGGCCAGTTCCTCTGGGCCATCCTGCGCGACGGCTTCCACTACGCCGCCGTGCACCTGGGCGACATCGCCGAGAGCGCGCGCGACATCGACTTCGCCATGCGCTGGGGCTTCGGCATGAAGCAGGGCCCCTTCGAGCTCTGGCAGGAGGCCGGCTGGGCGCAGGTCGCCAAGTGGGTGCAGGAAGACATCGACGCCGGCAAGGCGCTGAGCACTGCACCGCTGCCCAAGTGGGTGTTCGAAGGCCCAGTGGCCGAGGCCGGCGGCGTGCACGCGCCCGAAGGCTCTTGGAGCGCGTCGCAGAACAAGTTCGTGCCGCAGCGCCGCCTGCCGGTGCATGACCGCCAGCTCTTCCCCGAGAGCGTGCTCGGCGCGAACGCAGCCGATGCCAACACGGCCGGCACCACCATCAGCGACGAAGGCGACGTGCGCGTGTGGACGCTCGACGGTGAAGTGCTCATCGCCAGCATCCATTCGAAGATGCACGCCATCAGCCCCGACGTGGCCGAGGCGCTGGGCGCCGCGGTCGACCTGGCCGAGGCCGAATACAAGGGCCTGGTGATCTGGTCGCCCGACGAGGTGTTCTCGGTCGGCGCCGACCTGCAGGCGATGCTGCCGGCCTTCGTGGTCGCGGGCATCGGCGCGGTCGAAGGCGCGGAAGAAGAGCTGCAGAACGTGATGCTCAAGATCCGCTACGCCAACGTGCCGGTGATCTCCGCCGTGCGCGGCATGGCGCTGGGCGGCGGCTGCGAGCTGGCGATTCATTCGGCCAAGCGCGTTGCCGCGATGGAAAGCTACATCGGCCTGGTCGAAGTGGGCGTGGGCCTGATCCCCGGCGCGGGCGGCCTGACCTACATCGCGCGCCGCGCGGCCGAGAACGCATCGGCCTCGACGGGCACCGATCTGCTGCCCTTCCTCACCGAAGGTTTCACCGCTGCTGCGATGGCCAAGGTGGGCACCGGCGCGCTCGACTCGAAGAAGCTGGGCTACCTGCTCGACAGCGACGTGATCGTGCCGAACAAGGACGAGTTGCTGTACGTGGCGCTGCAGCAGGCCAAGGCCATGGCTGACGCCGGCTACCGCCCGCCGCTGCGCCGCACGTTCCGCGTCGCGGGCCGCAGCGGTGCCGCGACCATCAAGGGCCAGTTGGTGAACATGCGCGACGGCGGCTTCATCAGCGCGCACGACTTCCACATCGCCAGCCTGATCGCCAACGTGGTCACCGGCGGCGACGTGGACGCGGGCTCGCTCGTGACCGAGGAATACCTGATGACGCTGGAACGCAAGGCGTTCTGCTCGCTCATCGTGCATCCCAAGACGCAGGAGCGGATCATGGGGATGCTGAGCACCGGCAAGCCAGTAAGAAACTAACCCCCAGTCTTCGCGCACTTCGTGTCGCTACGCCAACCCCCTTGCAGGGGGCAACACCTGCGGCCCGGCAAAGCCGGTTCCGCGGTGTTTCCCGAACAGAGAAAGCCCCTCAGGAGCTATCCATGAAACAGATTCAAGACGCCTACATCGTCTCCGCCACCCGCACCCCCATCGGCAAGTCGCATCGCGGCTATTTCCGCAACTACCGTCCCGACGACCTGCTGGCCACCACGCTGCGCGCTGCGCTGGCTGCCGTGCCGAGCCTCGATCCGAAGGCCATCGAAGACATCATCTGCGGCTGCGCGATTCCCGAATCGCAGCAGGGCCTGAACGTCGCGCGCATCGGCGCGGTGCTGGCCGGCCTGCCGACCAGCGTCGGCGGCATCACCGTCAACCGCTTCTGCGCATCGGGCCTGTCGGCCGTGCAGATGGCGGCGGACCGCATCCGCGTCGGCGAGGCCGACGTGATGATCGCGGCCGGCGTCGAGAGCATGAGCATGGTGCCGATGATGGGCAACTCGCCGTCGCTGTCGCCCTCGATCTTCGAGCGCGAAGGCGACGTGGGCATCGCCTACGGCATGGGCCTCACGGCCGAGAAGGTCGCGCAGCAGTGGAAGGTGAGCCGCCAGGCCCAGGACGAGTTCGCGCTCGCCTCGCACCAGAAGGCGCTGGCCGCGCAGCAGGCCGGCAAGTTCGCCGACGAGATCACGCCGATCGAGGTGACCGACCGCACGCCGAACCTCGAGACCGGCGAAGCCATCGCCAAGACCCGCACCGTCAACCTCGACGAGGGCGCGCGCCCCGACACCAGCCTCGAAGGCCTGGCCAAGCTGCGCACCGTGTTCGCCGCGCGTGGCACCGTGACGGCCGGCAACAGCTCGCAGACCTCGGACGGCGCCGGCGCGCTGATCCTGGCGAGCGAAAAGGCCGTGAAGCAGTTCGGCCTCACGCCGCTCGCGCGCTTCGTGAGCTTCGCCAGCAAGGGCGTGCCGCCGCACATCATGGGCATCGGCCCGATCGAGGCCATTCCCGCCGCGCTGCGCTATGCCGGCCTGAAGCACGAGGACATCGACTGGTTCGAACTGAACGAAGCCTTCGCCGCGCAGTCGCTGGCCGTCATCAACACGCTGGGCCTCGATCCGTCGAAGGTCAACCCGATGGGCGGCGCGATCGCGCTGGGCCATCCGCTGGGTGCAACCGGCGCCATCCGTTCGGCCACTGTGGTGCATGCGCTGCGCCGCGAGAACCTGAAGTACGGCATGGTCACGATGTGCGTGGGCATGGGCCAGGGCGCAGCCGGCATCTTCGAACGGGTCTGATCCGTAGCGCGCAAGGCACCGCGACGAGTGCCGGCACAAAGAAGGAGACAGCTTCATGCAGACGCAGCAGCAGCTTCCGGTCGACGGCGGCGCACAGCAACTGGCGGTGCGCCGCTACGAACCCGCCGGCACGCCTCGCGCGAGCGTGGTGATCGGCGGCGCGATGGGCGTGCGCCAGTCCTTCTATGAGCCTTTCGCGCAATGGCTCTCGCAGCAGGGCCTGCGCGTCTGGACCTTCGACTACCGGGGCTCGGGCGACTCGCGCGGCAGCGTGCCGCTGCGCGAGGTCGATGCCGACCTGTTCGACTGGGCCTGCGACTACGAAGCGGTGATCGACGCGGCCAAGGCCGCATCGCCCGATGCACCGCTCTATCTGCTGGGCCACAGCCTTGGCGCGCAGTTGCCGGGCTTCCTGCAGCGACCGGAGCAGGTCGACGGCCTCGTGAGCATCGCGGCGGGCAGCGGCTACTGGCGCGAGAACGCGCCGAAGCTCAAGCGCACCATCCTCTACTTCTGGTTCGTGCTGGTGCCGCTGGTCACGCGGCTGTTCGGCTATTTCCCGGGCCGCAAGCTGAAGAAGGTCGGCGACCTGCCGCGCGGCGTGATCCTGCAGTGGCGGCGCTGGTGTCTCAACCCGCGCTACAGCGTGGGCGCCGAGGGCGAGCTCGCATCGCAGAGCTACAACCGCGTGCGCTTCCCCGTGCTCGCGTTGTCGATGACCGACGACGAGCTCATGACGCTCGCCGGCACCAAGAGCCTCGTGAGCCTCTACGGCGGCGCGCCGAGCGCTGTCGAGCGCATCGCGCCGGCCGACGTGCAGGCGCGGCGCATCGGCCACTTCGGCTTCTTCCGCGAGCAGTTCAGCCAGAGCCTGTGGCCCAGCACGGTCGACAAGCTGCACAGGCTCGCATCGCTTACTGCGGTGCAGCACGCCAACGTCCCGCACACGACTGCGTGACGCCGGTCACCGGAGGCACACTGCCGATCATGAGCACGCAGCAGCACCCCTTCGACAAGGCCCTGAAGATCCACCACAGCGACATTCGCGTGGGGCACTTCACGGGCACGACCAGCCCCGACTACTGGAACATGGTCGGACCCTTCGGCGGCACCACCGCGGCGCTTGCGCTGCAGGCCGTGATGCAGCACCCCGACGTGCTCGGGACGCCCATCGCGCTCACGGTCAACTACGCGGCGGCGCTCGAAGCCGGCGCGTTCGACATCCAGGCTACTGCCGTGCGCACCAATCGCTCGACGCAGCACTGGACGGTGCAGATCACGCAGGCCGGCGCCGGCGGCGCGCCCAGCATGACGACCACCGCCACGGTGGTGACTGCCGCGCGTCGCGAGACCTGGGGCGAGAGCGACATGCCGATGCCCGAGTCGCCGAGGCCCGAGACGGTCGATCGCATGAGCATCGGCCCGTCGGGCGTGGCGTGGATCAACCAGTACGAGATGCGTCCCTTCAGCGGCGGCATTCCATCGAAGTGGGACGCCAGCCTGCATCACAGCGAGACCCGCATCTGGCTGCGCGATGCGCAACCGAGGCCGCTCGACTTCGCCTCGCTGGCCGCGATGAGCGACATGTTCTATCCGCGCGTGTGGCTGCGCCGCGCGAAGCATGTGCCCGCTGGCACGGTGTCGATCACGACCTACTTCCATGCCGGGCCGGAACAGCTCGCCGAGGTCGGCACCGGCTACCTGCTGGGCCGCGCGGCGGGGCAGCAGTTCTTCAACGGCTTCTTCGACCAGACGGCGCATCTGTGGAGCGAGAAGGGCGTGCTGCTGGCTACCTCGAACCAGATCGTCTACTACAAGGAATGAACATGGCTGCCCTGCAGAAAGCCGCACTCATCGTCGGCGCCGGCGACGCCACCGGCGGTGCCATCGCCCGCCGCTTCGCGCGCGAAGGCTTCGCCACCTGCGTCACGCGGCGCAGCCTCGACAAGCTGCAGCCGCTGGTTGCGCAGATCGAGGCCGACGGCGGCCGCGCCCATGCCTTCGCGTGCGACGCGCGCAAGGAAGAAGAGGTGATCGCGCTCGTCGAGCAGATCGAATCGACCATCGGGCCCATCGAGGTGATGGTGTTCAACATCGGCGCCAACGTGCCCGAAAGCATCCTCAACGAGACCGCGCGCAAGTACTTCAAGGTGTGGGAGATGGCCTGCTTCTCGGGCTTCCTGAATGGGCGCGAAGTGGCGAAGCGCATGGTGGCGCGCGAGATTCCGCAAGGCGGCCATCGCGGCACGATCATCTTCACCGGCGCGACGGCCTCGCTGCGCGGCGCGGCGAACTTCGGCGCCTTCTCGGGCGCGAAGATGGCATTGCGTGCGCTGGCGCAATCGATGGCGCGCGAACTGGGGCCGCAGGGCATCCACGTTGCGCATGTGGTGGTCGACGGCGCCATCGACACCGAGTTCATTCGCAGCAACTTTCCCGAGCGCTATGCGCTGAAGGAAAACGACGGAATCCTGAACCCCGACCACATCGCCGACACCTACTGGATGCTGCATTCGCAGCCGCGCGACGCCTGGACGCACGAGATCGACCTGCGTCCGTGGTCCGAGAAGTTCTGAAGAATTCCGCGAAGGAGACAACACCCATGACGAAATCCGTCGACTTCTATTTCGACTTCGGCAGCCCCGCCGCCTACCTGGCCGCGACGCAGCTGCCGCACATCTGCGCCGACACCGGCGCGAAGCTGGTGTGGAAGCCCATGCTGCTCGGCGGCGTGTTCCAGGCCACGGGCAACCACTCGCCGGCCGAGATCAAGCCCAAGGGCCCGTACATGACGACGGACCTCAAGCGCTTCGCGAAGCGCTACGGCGTGCCCTTTGCGCACAACCCGCACTTTCCGATCAACACGCTGTTGCTGATGCGCGGCGCCACCGGCATCCAGGCGCAGGAGCCGGCGCGCTTCGGCGCGTATGTCGATGCGATCTTCCATGCGATGTGGGTCGAGCCGAAGAACCTCAACGACCCGGCGACCGTCGGCGCCGTCCTGCAGAATGCCGGCTTCGACGCGAGCGCGCTGCTCGCGCTGGCCGGTGCGCAGGAAACCAAGGACCGGCTCAAGGCCGTCACGCAGGAAGCCGTGGAGCGCGGCGTGTTCGGCGCGCCCACCATGTTCGTTGGCGACGAAATGTTCTGGGGCCAGGACCGGCTCGATTTCGTACGCGAAGCACTTGTCGCCGCCTGACCGCGGCACCAACCGTTCTCTTCAAGGATCTTTTATGAGCGACATCCTCGTCCACACCGAAGCCGGTGTGATGACCATCACCTTCAACCGCGTCGACAAGAAGAACTCGATCACCAGCAGCATGTACGCCGAGCTGGCCGATGCGCTGGCCACCGCGGAGAGCGAAGCAGCCGTGCGCTGCGTGCTGATCCAGGGCGACCCGACGATCTTCAGCGCGGGCAACGACATCGGCGACTTCCTCAACGGCCCGCCGTCCACGGAGCAATCGCCGGTGTTCCGCTTCCTGCGCGGCATCGCGACCTTTCCGAAGCCCATCGTCGCGGCGGTGTGCGGCCCGGCCGTGGGCATCGGCACCACGATGCTGTTCCACTGCGACCTCGTCTACGCGGGCGACAACGCCGCCTTCTCGATGCCTTTCGTGAACCTGGGCCTGTGCCCCGAGGCCGCGTCGAGCCTGCTGGTGCCGCAGATGCTGGGCTACCACCGCGCGGCCGAGGCGCTGCTGCTGGGCGAGCCCTTCATGGCCGAGGCCGCGCTCGAAGTGGGCCTGGTCAACCGCGTGGTGCCGCCGACCGAAGCCAATGCCATCGCGCAGACGCAGGCCCGCAAGCTCGCCGCCAAGCCGCTGAGCGCGCTGGTCGAGACCAAGCGCCTGCTGAAGAAGGGCCAGATGCCCGCCGTGCTGGAGCGTATGGGCGAGGAGGGCGCGAGCTTCGGGCGCATGCTGCGCGAGCCGGCGGCGCGCGAGGCTTTCGGCGCTTTCATGGAGAAGAGGAAGCCCGACTTCTCGAAGGTCTGATGCGTGTTTCGGGGCCTGCGCGCGTACACTGGCCGACGTGCAAGTTCCAGAGACAAGAACGCTCGCAACGCCCGGCCAGCGGGCAATCAATGCTACTGAAAAAGTAGCAAATCGACTGTCGCGCCGGCGTACTTTAGGTTTGCTGGCGGGCGCCCTGGCGGCGCCTTCGCTGGCCTTGGCGCGCGTGCGCCCGTTGCGCATCGGCGTCATCGGTTCGTGGTCCGGCCCCTATGCGGGCGGCGGCCGGCAGTTCGACGCCGGCATGGCTGTCTGGCTGGCGGCGCACAAACAGCAGATCGCGGGCCGGCCGGTCGAGCTGCTGCGGCGCGACGTGCCCGGCAGCGCGCCGGAGCAGGCACGCCGACAAGCGCAGGACCTCGTGGAGAGCGAGCGCGTCGAGCTGCTTGCGGGTCTCGATTTCAGTTCCAACGCCTACGCCGTGGGCAACGTCGCCACGCAGGCCCGGCTGCCGCTGGTGGTGATGAACGCGGCCTCCTCGGGCATCACGGCGCGCTGCCCGTTCGCGGTGCGGGTGTCCTTCACCATTGGCCAGGTCACGCTGCCGCTGGCGCGATGGGCGCTGCAGCAGGGGCTGCGCAACGTCTGCACCGTGGTGGCCGACTACGCCTCGGGTGTCGATGCCGAGAGCGCCTTCGTCTCGGGCATCACCGCGGGCGGCGGGCAGGTCGGCGCGATGCTGCGGGTGCCGCTGTCGACGCTGGACTACTCGGCCTACATGCTGCGGCTGCGCGAACTCAAGCCGCAGGCGGTGTTCTTCTTCCTGCCCTCGGGGCAGATGCCGGCCACCTTCCTCAAGTTCTGGCGCGACCGCGGCATGGCCGACACCGGCATCCGCCTGCTGGCCACGGGCGACGCCACCGACGACCACTACCTCGAGGGCATCGGCGAGCTGGCTGACGGCCTCGTCACCAGCCATCACTACTCCTTCGCCCACGAATCGCCGGCCAACCGGCGCTTCACGGGCATCTTCGAGACGGAGTACGGCAGCCATCTGCGGCCGGGCTACTTCGCTGTGGCGGCCCACGACGCGCTCGAGGCCGTCGATGCCGCCATGACCTCGCCCGCCGCGCGAGGCAACGCGAGCGGGGAGCGGCTGGTGGATGCGTTTCGCGGCCTGAAGCTCGACAGCCCGCGAGGCCCGGTCGAGATCGACGCCCACACCCGCGACATCGTGCAGACCGTGTACATCCGCCGCGTGGAGCGGCGCGACGGGCGCTGGGTCAACCGCGAGTTCGAGCGCTTCGAGCGCGTGCGCGACCCTGGCGTCTGAGAGGGGGCGTCTTCACTGGAAACACCGCGGAACCGGCTTTGCCGGGCCGCTGGTGTTGCCCCCTGCAAGGGGGTTGGCGAAGCGACACGAAGTGCGCGAAGCCTGGGGGTTTACTTTTGGATAGGGCGCGGGCGACCGTTGTCGTCGATGGCCACGTAGGTGAAGGTGGCCTGCGTCACCTTGATGTACTCGCCCTGCGCCCGGAAGCGTTCGGCGAACACCTCGACTGTCACCGTGACCGAGGTGCGCCCGATGCGCACCAGCTTCGAATAGAACGACAGGATGTCGCCCAGCCGCACCGGCTGCTTGAAGATGAACTCGTTGACCGCCACCGTGGCCTGGCGGCCCTTGGCATAGCGCGCCGGGATCACCGAGCCGGCCAGGTCGCACTGCGCCATGACCCAGCCGCCGAAGATGTCGCCGTTGGCGTTGCAGTCCGCTGGCATCGGAATGACCTTGAGCACCAGCTCCATGTCGGTGGGCAGGCTCTTGAGGGTGGCAGCGGCGGCGGCACTGGAAGTATCTGACATGGGCACAATCTGGAACAAACAAGCAACCACGATTGTCCTCCATGCGCCGCAGCGGCGAAGCCCTTCCTTCCCCCCATACGGCCGGCGGCCATCCGCCGGCGCCCGCCGATCGCACCGACTGGGCGACCCTGCGCCGCCTGTTCCCCTACCTCTGGCAGTACAAGTGGCGGGTGGCCGCGGCGCTGGCCTTCATGGTGGGCGCCAAGGTGGCCAACGTCGGCGTGCCGGTGCTGCTGAAGAACCTGGTCGACACCATGACGCCCAAGCCCGACATGGCGCAGGCGCTGCTCATCGTGCCCATCGGGCTGCTGCTGGCCTACGGTCTGCTGCGCTTCTCGACCTCACTGTTCAGCGAGCTGCGCGAGCTGATCTTCGCCAAGGCCACCGAGGGCACGGCCCGGCAGATCGCGCTGGAGGTGTTCCGCCACCTGCATTCGCTGAGCCTGCGTTTCCACCTGGAGCGCCAGACCGGCGGCATGACGCGCGACATCGAGCGCGGCACGCGCGGCGTGCACTCGCTCATTTCGATGTCGCTCTACAGCATCGTGCCGACCATCATCGAGCTGGTGCTGGTGCTCGCGATCCTGGGCGTGAAGTTCGATTCGCTGTTCGTCTGGATCACGATGGCGGCGCTGGTGCTGTACATCACCTTCACCGTGACGGTGACCGAGTGGCGCACGCAGTTCCGCAAGACCATGAACGAGCTCGATTCGGTGGCGCAGAGCCGCGCGGTCGATTCGCTGCTGAACTACGAAACCGTCAAGTACTTCAACAACGAGGACTTCGAGGCCGGCCGCTACGACGCCAGCCTCGACCGCTACCGCAAGGCCGCCATCAAGAGCCAGCGCACGCTGAGCATGCTCAACACCGGGCAGCAGGCGCTGATCGCCATCAGCCTGGTGCTGATGCTGTGGCGCGCCACCTCGGGCGTGGTCAACGGGCACATGACGCTGGGCGACCTGGTGATGGTCAACGCCTTCATGATCCAGCTCTACATTCCGCTGAACTTCCTGGGCGTGATCTACCGCGAGATCAAGCAGAGCCTGACCGACCTCGACAAGATGTTCGTGCTGATGGAGAAGGAGCGCGAGGTGCGCGACGCGCCCGACGCGCAGCCGCTGGCCGGCGCCGACGCCACCGTGCGCTTCGAGGACGTGAGCTTTGCCTACGAGCCTGCGCGGCCCATCCTCAAGCACGTGAGCTTCGAGATTCCGGCCGGCAAGACGGTGGCGGTGGTCGGACCCTCCGGCTCGGGCAAGTCGACGCTCGCGCGGCTGTTGTACCGCTTCTACGATGTGCAGCAGGGCCGCATCACCATCGGCGGCGAGGACATCCGCGAGGTGACGCAGTCGAGCGTGCGTCATGCCATCGGCATCGTTCCGCAGGATACGGTGCTGTTCAACGACACGGTCGAATACAACATCGCCTACGGCCGCCCCGGCGCCACGCGCGACGAAGTGGAGGCGGCCGCTCGCGCCGCGCGCATCCACGACTTCATCGCCGCCACGCCCAAGGGCTACGAAACGACGGTGGGCGAGCGCGGCCTGAAGCTCTCGGGCGGCGAGAAGCAGCGCGTGGCCATCGCCCGCACGCTGCTGAAGAACCCACCCATCGTGATCTGCGATGAGGCCACTTCGGCGCTCGACTCGGCCAACGAGCGGGCCATCCAGTCGGAGCTCAAGAGCGCAGCGCAGGACAAGACCACGCTGGTCATCGCGCACCGGCTGTCGACGGTGGTCGACGCGCACGAGATCCTGGTGCTTGAAAGCGGCGTGATCGTCGAGCGCGGTACGCATGCCGAGCTGCTGGCGAAGCAGGGCCGCTACGCCCAGATGTGGGCTTTGCAGAAGAGCGAAGCAGCGCCGCTGATGTAGCGCGATCATCCCGTTCTTTCTTTTTCATCGATCCCAGGAGTTCAGACGTGTCGACCAAGATTCCCCTGCTGGTGCTCAACAGCCTCTCGAGCGCCCACCAGGCCCAGATTGCCGAGGTCTACGACCTGACCTACGCCTTCGGCCCCGCCGAGCGCGCGGCCGCCATCGCCGGCCACGGCAAGAAATTCCGCGCGGTGCTGACCATCGGTGTCATCGGCATCACGCCCGAGGAAATCGCGGCCATGCCTGCGGTGGAACTGATCTGCTGCCTGGGCGCCGGCTACGAAGGCGTGCCACTCGAGGTGACGCGTGCGCGCGGCATCGCGACTGCCAACGGCGCCGGCACCAACGACGACTGCGTGGCCGACCACGCCTTCGGTCTGCTGATCGGCATCGTGCGCGAGTTCCGCAAGCTCGACCGGCTGTGCCGCGAAGGCGTGTGGCGCGAAGCCATTCCGCAGCCGCCGAACGTGTCGGGCAAGAAGCTGGGCATCCTGGGGATGGGCACCATCGGGCAGAAGATCGCGAAGCGCGCCGCGGCATTCGACATGGAGGTCGGCTATCACAACCGCAAGCCGAAGGAAGGCGTGGCGCAGCGCTATTTCGACGACCTGAGGTCGCTGGCCGCATGGGCCGACTTCCTCGTGCTGGCCGCCCCGGGCGGTCCGGCGACGAAGCATCTGGTCAATGCCGAAGTGCTCGACGCGCTGGGCCCGCAGGGCTACCTCGTGAGCATCGGCCGCGGCAGCGTGGTCGACACCGAGGCGCTGGCGGCGGCGCTGCGTGAGAACCGCATCGCCGGCGCCGGCCTCGATGTGTACGAGAGCGAGCCGAAGCGGCCCGAGCAGCTGATCGGCCTCGACAACGTGCTGCTGACGCCGCACATGGCCGGCTGGTCGCCCGAGGCGACGCAGAAGTCGGTGGACCACTTCCTCGCGAATGCCGAAGGGCACTTCGCGGGGCGGGGTGTCGTCACGCCGATCTGAGGCTTCAGCCCAGGGCGGGCGGCCGATGCGCCGCCCAGCCGCATGCCTGGTCGTAGGCATGCCCCAGCCGCAGCACGTCGAGATCCGAATGGATCGGCCCTGCCAGCTGCAGCCCCATCGGGAGTCCTCCTTCGCCGAAGCCGGCGCGCACGTTCAGCGTCGGCAGCCCCGCCAGCGTGAAGGGCGTGACGATCTCCATCCAGCGGTGGTAGGTGTCGCTCTTCACTCCGGCGACCTCGGACGGCCAGTGCAACTCGGCGTCGAAGGGGAAGACCTGCGCTGTCGGCGCGAGCACGAAGTCGAAGCGCTCGAACAGCTTGAGGAAGGCGCGGTACACATTCGAGCGGTACAGCGAAGCCTGGTACAGCGATGCCGCGTCGAGATGCCGGCTCTGCTCGATCTCCCATCGCGCCTCGGGCTTGAGCTGCGCGAACAGCTTCGGGTCGCTCAGGTAGGCGCCCAGCTTGCCGCCCACCAGCAGTTGCCGCAGGCGCAGCCAGGCGCTCCAGTTGTGCTCGCGCGGCACGTCGAGCGTGCAGGGCTCGACCTCGCAGCCGATGTCGCGGAAGGTGCCGAGCGCCTTCTCGCCCAGTTCGCGGATGCCTGGCTCCAGCGGCAGGTCGGGCCAGATGCTGCCGAGCCAGCCGATGCGCAGGCCCTTGCCGTCGCCGTCGAGCCGTAGTTCGTCGGGCGAGGGCAGGGCGTGCGGCGACGACAGCGGCACGCGGGTGTCGAAGCCGGCCTGCACGGCCAGCAGCCGCGCGGCGTCTTCCACCGTGCGAGCCATCGGGCCTTCGCAGCCCAGCTGCTGGAAGAACAGTTCCTCGTCGGGGTTGCCCGGCACGCGCCCGCGCGAGGGCCGCATGCCGATCACGTTGTTGAAGGCCGCCGGGTTGCGCAGCGAGCCCATCATGTCGCTGCCGTCGGCCACCGGCAGGATGCCCAGGGCCAGTGCCACCGCGGCGCCGCCGCTGCTGCCGCCCGCGCTGCGATCGGGCGCGTAGGCGTTGCGCGTGATGCCGAACACCGTGTTGTAGGTGTGCGAGCCGAGGCCGAATTCAGGCGTGTTGGTCTTGCCGATGACGACTGCGCCGGCCGACTTTGCGCGCGCGACGTGCAGGCTGTCGGCCCGGGCCGGCGAGCGCGGCGACAGCGGCGAGCCCATCGAGGTCGGCAGGCCGGCGGCATGGCTCAGGTCCTTCACCGCCAGCGGAAAGCCGTGCATCCAGCCGCGCCGTTCGCCGCGCGCCAGCTCGGCGTCGCGCTCGTCGGCCTCGGCCAGCGACTGCGCCGGATCGCGCAGCGACACGATGGCGTTGAAGCGCGGGTTCAGCGCCTCGATGCGGGCCAGCGAGGCCTGCATCACTTCGCGGCAGGACACCTCGCGCGCGGCGATGCGGCGGGAGAGTTCGGTGGCGCTGAGGTCCGGAAGGTCGGCTGAGGGCATGGCGAATGCGGGAAAAGGAGGGGGCGCCCAGTATGGCGCGGCGCTCGCATAATCGCCGCGTATGGAAACAAAGTGGCTCGAAGACTTCATCAGCCTTGCGGAAACGCGCAGCTTCAGCCGCTCGGCCCAATTGAGGCACGTGACGCAGCCGGCGTTCTCCCGCCGCATACAGGCGCTCGAAGGGTGGGCGGGCACCGACCTGGTGGACCGCAGCTCGTACCCAACGCGGCTCACCCCGGCAGGACAGACGCTCTACAGCCAGGCCATCGAGATGCTGCAGTCGCTGCAGAGCACCCGCGCCATGCTGCGCGGCCACTCTGCCGCGGGGCAGGACGTGATCGAGATCGCGGTGCCGCACACGCTGGCCTTCACCTTCTTCCCCTCGTGGGTGACCAGCCTCAGGGAGCATTTCGGCCCCATCAAGAGCCGCCTGATCGCGCTGAACGTGCATGACGCGGTGCTGCGGCTGGTCGAAGGCAGCTGCGACCTGCTCATCGCCTACCACCACCCCTCGCAGCCGCTGCAGCTCGACGCCAACAAGTACGAGATGGTCAGCCTCGGCGAGGAAACCGTGGCGCCCTGGGTCAAGGCCGATGCCGAAGGCGCACCGCGCTACCGGCTGCCGGGCCGGCCCGGCCAGCCGCTGCCCTATCTGGGCTACGCGCCGGGCGCCTACCTGGGCCGCGTGGTCGACCAGCTGCTCAAGGAATCGGGCACCGCCATCCACCTCGACCGCGTCTACGAGACCGACATGGCCGAGGGCCTGAAGGTCATGGCGCTCGAGGGCCACGGCATCGCCTTCCTGCCGCAGAGCGCGGTGCGCAAGGAGATCAAGGCCCGCAAGCTCGTGAGCGCGCTGCCGCCCGAGATCGACAGCCTGGAGGCGACCATGGAGATCCGCGCCTACCGCGAACGCCCCGGAACTCCACCACCCGTCAAGGCCGGCGCCGGCCGCGCCGCCATCAAGGCCGCCGACAGCCTGCAACCCAAGCGCACGGCCGATGCGCTATGGTCTTACCTGGTCGGCACCCAACCGCAACGCTGACCACTACCACCGAGTCAGTCACCACGGAGATTTGTGCACCGCACAATCTATAAATGCCGCGCATAGGGCTTCCCGCAAAAGGCATTGGCGCCTTGAATCCGGCGCCTCTACAGTCGCGGCTGCTTTTTAGCTGCTGTCACAGCAACCCCCACGGCACGCGCCCTGCGCGTGCTTTTTTTTAAGCCGAGGAACCTCCCATGAGCTCCAATTTCAGGACGGAACACGACTTCCTCGGCGACAAGCAGATCCCCGCCATCGCCTACTGGGGCGTGCACACGGCGCGCGCGGTCGAGAACTTCCCCATCTCCGGCACGCGCATCTCGGCCATGCCCGACCTGGTGCGTGCGCTGGCCTACGTGAAGAAGGCCGCCACCCGCGCCAATGCAGACCTGGGCGCCATCGACCGTGACAGCGCGGCGGCCATCATCCTGGCCTGCGACGACATCGTCGACGGCAAGCTGCTCGACGAGTTCGTGGTCGACGTGATCCAGGGCGGCGCCGGCACCTCGACCAACATGCACGCCAACGAGGTCATCTGCAACCTCGCGCTGGAAAAACTGGGCCACGAGAAGGCGCGCTACGACGTGCTCCACCCCAACGACCACGTCAACGCCTCGCAGAGCACCAACGACGTGTACCCCACGGCGGTGCGCCTGGCGCTGTGGTTCGCCATCGCCCGGCTGCTCGAATCGATGGCCTCGCTGCGCCGTGCCTTCGAGGCCAAGGCGCTCGAGTTCAAGGACATCCTCAAGATCGGCCGCACCCAGCTGCAGGACGCCGTGCCCATGACGCTGGGCCAGGAGTTCCTGACCTACGCCATCATGATCGGAGAGGACGAGGCCCGCCTCGGCGAGGCGCGCGCGCTCATCGAGGAAATCAACCTCGGCGCCACGGCCATCGGCACCGGCATCAACGCGCCGCACGGCTACGCCAACCTCGCCTGCCAGTACCTCGCCGAGCAGACCGGCGTGCCGCTCAAGCAGGCCGCCAACCTCATCGAGGCCACGCAGGACACGGGCGCCTTCGTGCAGCTGTCGGGCGTGCTCAAGCGCGTGGCCACCAAGCTCAGCAAGACCCGCAACGACCTGCGCCTGCTCTCCAGCGGCCCGCAGGCGGGCTTCGGCGAGATCAGGCTTCCGGCGCGGCAGGCGGGCTCGTCGATCATGCCGGGCAAGGTCAACCCGGTGATCCCGGAAGTCATGAACCAGGTGGCCTTCGAGGTCATCGGCAACGACATCACCGTGACGCTTGCGTCCGAAGCCGGCCAGCTGCAGCTCAACGCCTTCGAGCCGATCATGGGCTGGAGCCTGTTCAAGAGCATCCAGCACCTGAGCCGGGCCTGCACTACGCTGCAGCACAACTGCGTCGAGGGCATCGAGGCGAATCGCGAATTCCTTGCGAAGAGGGTGCGCGAGTCGGTCACGCTGGTCACGGCGCTCAACCCGCTCATCGGCTACGAGAAGGCCGCGCTCATCGCCAAGACTGCGCTCGCTACCGGCGGGCCGATCGACCTGGTGGCCGAGTCGCTGGGCATCATGACCCGCGCCGAAATGGACGCGCTGCTCGTGCCCGAGAACCTCACGCAACCGGTGCGCCTCACGGCCGCGCCGGTTCCGCCGGCTGCCGAGCCGTCGGGCCAGGCTTCGGGCATAAAGGCTGCTTAGTGAAAGTCGGACAATGCCAGGAGGCAGGATCGCACCAGGCTGGCGCTGCGATGCGCATGGCCGGTGCAGCGCGTGTGTGTATGCACCGGGTTGGTCCGGGTATCACGCAAAATGCGAGTGTCTAGAATTTAGTTGTATCTGTTTCAGTCACCCTCAGGAGTTTTCCGTATGAAAAAACAAGTATTGGCATTGGCGGTTGCGGCTCTGGCCGCTGGCGGCGCGATGGCGCAGGCCAACGACACGCTGGCCAAGAGCAAGGCTTCCGGCGTCATCACCGAAGGCGTGCGTGAATCTTCCGGCCTGTCGTACACGCTGGGCAATGGCCAATACACCGGCTTCCACTACGACGTCTGCGCCAACATCATCAAGGACCTCGAGAAGGCCGCCGGCAAGAAGCTCGAAGTCAAGTTCCAGCCCGTGACCTCGCAGAACCGCATTCCGCTCGTGCAGAACGGCACCGTGGACATCGAGTGCGGCTCCACCACCAACACCGCCACCCGCCAGAAGGACGTGTCCTTCGGCGTGACCACCTACGTCGAAGAAACCAAGATCGTCGTCAAGGCCAACTCGGGCATCAACTCGCTGGCCGACCTGAAGGACAAGACGGTCGCCACCACCACCGGCACCACGCCGCTGCAGACCGTGCGCAAGCAGAAGCGCGCCGAGAACCTGACCTTCAAGGAGGTCTACGGCAAGGACCACTCCGACAGCTTCCTGCTGCTCGAAACCGGCCGTGCCGACGCCTTCGTGATGGACGGCTCGATCCTGGCTGCGCTGGCCGCCAAGTCGAAGTCGCCCAAGGACTACAAGATCCTGCCGGACGTGCTGGCCGTCGAGCCCATCGCCATCATGATCCGCAAGGACGACCCCGCCTTCAAGAAGGCCGTGGACGACAGCATCAAGGCACAGGCCAAGTCGGGCGAACTCGCCAAGCTGTACGACAAGTGGTTCCTGAAGCCGATTCCCCCGGCTGGCGTGACCATCGGCCTGCCGCTGGGTGAAGCCACCAAGAACGCGTGGGCCAACCCGAACGACAAGCCGGCCGAAGAGTACGTCACCAAGGAATAAGCGGCGCGTCGCTGCGTGATGACGCCCACCTTTCGCGGTGGGCGTTTCTTTTCAAGGGACTGGTTTTCGAAGAGACGGTGAAGAAGGAGTAAACACAAATGGGCAACTGGGATTGGCAGGTTTTCCTGCAAGACCCCGGGGGGGAATATCCGAGCTACCTGCAATGGATGCTCTCGGCGTGGGGCTGGACCGTGTCGGTCGCGCTGCTGGCGCTGGTCGTGGCGCTGGTGCTGGGCTCGCTCATCGGCATCATCCGCACGCTGCCCGACAGCCCGTGGCTGGTGCGGCTGGGCAATGCCTGGGTCGAGCTCTTCCGCAACATCCCGCTGCTGGTGCAGATCTTCCTCTGGTACCACGTGATCCCGGCGCTCATTCCCGTCATGAAGAGCGTGCCGAGCTTCATCCTCGTGGTGCTGGCACTGGGCTTCTTCACTTCGGCGCGTATCGCCGAGCAGGTGCGCTCGGGCATCCAGGCGCTGCCCAAGGGCCAGCGCTACGCAGGCATGGCGGTGGGCTTCACCACCGCGCAGTACTACCGCTACGTGATCCTGCCGATGGCCTACCGCATCATCATCCCGCCGCTCACGAGCGAGACGATGAACATCTTCAAGAACTCGTCCGTCGCCTTCGCGGTGTCGGTCGCCGAACTCACCATGTTCGCCATGCAGGCACAGGAAGAAACCTC
>Ga0126362_10000100_pt1 | contig 93780 bp, 90 predicted proteins | sample ANMtaG_FD_126269 | JGI IMG/M metagenome (GOLD analysis project Ga0126362, IMG submission 126269) | Continental margin sediment microbial communities from North Pacific Ocean - ANME2c_DSS_Sorted | ecosystem: Environmental > Aquatic > Marine > Continental margin > Sediment | place: Pacific Ocean... | reverse complement strand
GCCGCCGCCCGAGCCGTAGGCGAAGCCGCCGGTGGCGTAGACGAGGGTGCGGTCGAAGGCGTAGCCGAGGCGGCCGCGCACGGTGCCGAAGTAGTCGAGACCGGTCACGCCGTTCGGGTTGAAGGCGGCGGCGCCGGCGGCCAGCGGGCTGGTGGCCAGGCAGCGGTTCCGGTCACGGCCGAAATCGACGTACTGGGCATCGGCCTCGACGCCGACCACGAAGCCCGAGCCCGGGGTGAACTGGTAGTTGTAGCCGATCTGACCACCGCCGACGAAGCCCTCGGCCGAACGCTGACCGGCGAAGGCGATGACCTGCGGGCCGGGATTGGCGAAGACGCCGTAGGCGGCGGGGACGGCGGCGACGGTGGCGCCACGGTCATTGCCGGTGCCGAAGCCGTAGCCGGCGTTGAAACCGGCGTAGAAGCCCGTCCAGGTGAAGACCGGCACCGGGGTGAAGACCGGCGGCGGGGCGGCGCGGCGCGGAAGGTCGGCAGCGGCGGCGGCGGCGGTCATGCCGGCGAGAACGGTCGATGCGAGGAGAAGCTTTTTCATTGTGTCCTGGGTCCTGTGTGGCAAAGCCGGCGTGCTTGTAGGTCCTTGAGCCGGGTGGGTCTGTCGCTTTCCTGCAACAAGCGTGGCTAGATAAAATCCGACCCGTCAACGAAAGGTGAAAGTTACGCGTGCCTACCGAACGGGCTCGCCCCGATGTGCTCTGGCGCACATGGGCGTCTTCCAAGCATCGCGTTGCTGGAAGCGGCTCCGGGCCAGCGTGAGAATGGGGCAAAACCTGGGCACGCTCGCGCCAGATGCAGGAAGAACTTCGTGAGCGATCCCCATCGCGCAGAGTTTTATTGCACGATCTCCTGCCCGGAGCCGTCGCCCGGGTAACCGCCGCTTAACCAAGATCGCCGAGGCTGAGCCGTCACCGGACAGGCGGACGAGCGGGGCACCCCAGTGGACGAGGCGGAATCGAGCGCGGCCTACGGCTCTCTCCTGCGCTCGGGTGCCGTGAGCTGGGCGCTCCGGGTCACGGCCCTGGCCGCGATCGCGGCCGTGGGGGCCGCGCATTATCTGGCGCATATCGGGGCTTTCGGCGAGCCCCCCTCCGCGCCGCGGATCGCCCGCGAGGCGCGCCTCCTCTCCGATCCGGACACGACGGGCTCGATCGCCGCCGCAGGTCAGGTCCGGCTCGATCCCTGCGCCCTGCTGCGCCGCTGAGCGCGGCCGGCGGAGCGCCCCGCCAGAGTCTTTGGCAATCTTCTTCCCCGATCCGGCCTCTGCGCGGGCCCGATCCGTGCGGGAAAAGCCGGGCTGTCTCGCGTCCGCGAGATTGACAAGCCGTAGCAAGGCCCTAAGTGTCCCGTCACGCGTGCATGCCGGGTGCCAGGCCAGGTTCCCGACGAGACGGCAATAGCCGATACGAATTCCGATCTTCCCGGCCCCGTAGCCGTTGCCGCGACTGTCCTCTCTGCGCCGGCCGGTCGTCACGCCGCGCGCAACGGTCCACTGAGCTGATGCCTTTCTCCGACCTCGGATTGAGCGACAAGGTCCTGCAGGCCGTCTCGGCCTCGGGCTACACCGAGCCGACGCCCATCCAGGCCCAGGCCATTCCCCACGTCCTGGCGCGGCGCGACGTGCTCGGCATCGCCCAGACCGGGACCGGCAAGACGGCGGCCTTCACGCTGCCGATGCTGACCCTGCTCGAGACCGGCCGCGCCCGCGCGCGGATGCCGCGCACCCTCATCCTGGAGCCGACCCGCGAGCTCGCCGCCCAGGTCGAGGAGAATTTCGAGCGCTACGGCACCAACCACAAGCTCAACGTCGCGCTGATCATCGGCGGCGTCTCCTTCGCCGACCAGGATGCCAAGCTGACCCGCGGCACCGACGTGCTGATCGCGACGCCGGGGCGCCTGCTCGACCATTTCGAGCGCGGCAAGCTGTTGCTGACCGGCGTCGAGCTCCTCGTCATCGACGAGGCCGACCGCATGCTCGACATGGGCTTCATCCCCGACATCGAGCGCATCGTGAAGATGGTGCCCTTCACGCGCCAGACGCTGTTCTTCTCGGCGACGATGCCGCCGGAGATCGAGCGCCTCGCGGACGCGTTCCTGCACAACCCCGAGCGCATCGAGGTGGCCCGCCCCGCCTCCACTGCCGAGACCATCGTCCAGCGCCTCGTCGCCACCGGCGCGGAAGGCCATGTCAAGCGCGAGCGCCTGCGCCGGCTCATCCGCGGCGCCGAGGAGCTGAAGAACGGCATCATCTTCTGCAACCGCAAGCGCGAGGTGGCCCAGCTCCAGAAGTCCCTGGTGAACCACGGCTTCCCGGCGGCGGCGCTGCACGGCGACATGGACCAGCGCGCCCGCATGGCCGCGCTCGACGCCTTCCGCAGCGGCGAGACGCCCCTGCTCGTGGCCTCCGACGTCGCCGCGCGCGGCCTCGACATCCCGGCCGTGAGCCACGTCTTCAACTTCGACGTGCCGCATCATCCGGAGGATTACGTCCACCGCATCGGCCGCACGGGCCGCGCCGGCCGGGCCGGCCATGCCTTCACCCTGGTCAGCCGCAGCGACGGCCGCTCGCTCCAGGCGATCGAGTCGCTCATCGGCCAGCCGATTCCCTGGCTCGACGGCGACCTCGCCGCACTGCCCGAGGAATCGGAGGAGGCCGAGCCGAGGAGCCGTCACCGCGGCGCCCGCTCCGGCGGGACCGAGCGCCGCAGCCGCGGCAAGGGCGCCGGAGAGGCGCGCGGCGAGAGCCGTCCCCGCCGCGGCGGCGGGCAGCGCGAGCGTGGCGAGGCCGCCCCGCGCGCGCAGGAGGCGCCCGCCCCCCGTCTGGCCGAGGCGCCCCCGCGTGAGGCGCGGGCGAAGGAGCGCCGCGAGCCGGAGGGCGATACGCCGATCGGCCTGGGCTCCCACGTTCCCGCCTTCCTGCTTCGCCCGGCGCCGGTGAAGAAGGAGCGCTGAGGGCTTCACGCGCGGCCTCGCGCCGCGCGGGGCTGCGCCTGGAGGGTGTGCTGAGCCCGCCCTCTGCAACTTGTCCGAGACGGAATCGCTCTGAAAACTCCGCTACGATAGCATAGTCGGGTCGTCCGGCTTGGCATGACGCTGTCAGGCACCCATTTCACGTGCGGTTCGACCGACCGTTACAGTCGCCGTGCGGTTCCGCGTCCCGGGATCAATTGTTCAGGGCCTTAACCCTCCATCCATGTCTCGCGTCCTAAATGTTCCGATGCCGGACCCGCGCAGACGGGGCCGGCAGGAGCGGGCGACGGGACTAGGATGAGCCACGGGCACCACGCGGATCGTGATCGCAGTTTCGCCCTGGCCCAGCGGGCCCAGGAGCTGATGCGCGATTATGGGCCCTCGGCCACGCCGCGGGCCTATGCCGTCTGGTACACCTATGTCGCGGGCGAGCAGCCCCTGCTCAACGATGCGATCAAGCGGATCATCACGCAGAACCGCGGCCTGACCGAGCACGACACGGACGAATTGCACGACCAGTATCTCGGCGGCCGGCGCCTCACTTCCGTGGCGGGCGAGACCAGCGCCACGATGCTCGCCGAGATCGAGACCGTGATGGAGATGCTCGACCTCTCGGTGGGGTCTGCGGCCCAGTACAGCGAGTCCCTGCGGGTGCTGAGCCAGGATCTCTCGCTCTCGACCCTCAACCGGGCGCGCCTGCGCGAGATCGTCGGCAGCCTCGTCGCCACGACGCGCGAGGTCGCCGCGAGCAATCAGGTGCTCGAAGCGCGCATGCGCGAGAGCCGCGCCGAGATCGAGACCCTGCGCGAGAAGCTGGAGGAGACCCGGCTGGAGAGCCTGACCGACACGCTGACCGGGCTGTCGAACCGCAAGCATTTCGAGGAGATGCTGGCCAAGGCGATTGAGGCCTCCAACCAGCGCGCGCAGCCCTCCAGCTTGGTCGTCCTCGACATCGACTTCTTCAAGCGCTTCAACGACCTCTACGGCCACCTGACGGGCGACCAGGTCCTGCGCCTCGTGGCGATCGTGATGCGCGAGCACGTCTCCAAGGACGCGACGTTGGCGCGGTTCGGCGGCGAGGAGTTCAGCATCGTGCTGCCGGGGGTCGACCGGGCCGCGGCCCGGGAGATCGCCGAGCGCGTGCGCGTCAGCGTGATGGGCCGCGAGCTGATCAAGCGCTCGACCGGTGAGTCCCTCGGCAAGGTCACCATCTCGGTCGGCGTGGCCGCCTTCCGGCCGGAGGACACGTCCGTCTCGATGCTGGAGCGGGCGGATCAGTGCATGTTCGCCGCCAAGCGCGCCGGCCGCAACCGCACCATCGACGATTCCGCCGCGCCCGAGACCCTGCAGGACGTCGCCTGACCTCAAGCATGCTGCGTTTTCACAGAAACAGCAGCATGCTTGATCATGTTGTGATCGCACGATGATTCCGGAAAACCGGAATCCACTTCTCCGCATCGTGCTCGAGCGAGCGCCGCGGCCTCAGGCCGGGGCGTGCAGGCGCTCCGGGCTTGCCGGGGTGATCGCGACGGATTCGCCGCAGCCGCAGGCCGAGGTCTGGTTCGGGTTGTTGAACACGAACTGCGACGCCAGCTTGGTCGTCTGGAAATCCATCTCCGTGCCGAGCAGGAACAGGACCGCCTTCGGGTCGATGAAGACGGTCACGCCCTTGTCCTCGATCGCGTCCTCGCCGGGATTGCGCGCCTCGGCATATTCCATCGTGTAGGACATGCCGGCGCAGCCGCCGTTCTTCACGCCGACGCGGAGTCCCGCGATCGGCCTGTCGGCGTCGGCGATGATCGCCTTGATCCGCGTCGCTGCCGCGTCCGTCAGCGACATCACCTTGAAACCAGACATTGTTTCCCTCTCCTGCCGCCGGGTTCAAGGCCCGGGCCGGTGAGTGTTCAGCCCATGACAAGATAAGCATCGCGCGCGGCGGAATCCACCGCGCGGCCGGTCCGGTGACGTGCCGGGCGCTACCACATGTCCAGCGCGACCCGGGCCTCGTCCGACATCCGGCTCTGGTCCCACGGCGGGTCGAACACCATGGTGACCGTGCAGGATTGGACGCCCGGCACGGCGGTGACGGCGTTCTCGACCCAGCCCGGCATCTCGCCGGCGACGGGGCAGCCCGGCGCGGTCAGCGTCATGTCGATCGCCACCGAGCGGTCGTCGGCGATGTCGACCTTGTAGATCAGGCCGAGCTCGTAGATGTCGGCCGGGATCTCCGGATCGTAGACGGTCTTCAGGGCCGCCACGATCTCGTCGGTGAGCCGGTCGAGCTCGGCCGGCGGGATCGCCGAGGCGCCCGCCAGGGTGGGGGCGTTGGTGCCGCCGGTGATGGTCGCGTCGGTACTCATCGAAACCTCCTCCGGCCCCTCGCGTCGCGCGACCGGGCCGAAACGAAACGTCAGGCGAACAGCATCTCGGCCTTGGTCAGCGCCTCGGCCAGCGCGTCGATCTCGGCGGTCGTATTATACAGGCCGAACGAGGCGCGACAGGTGGAGGTCACGCCGAAGCGGTTGAGGAGCGGCATGGCGCAGTGGGTGCCGGCCCGCACCGCCACGCCCTGGCGATCGATCACCGTGGCGATGTCGTGGGCATGGGCACCCTTCACGGCGAAGGCGATGACGCCGCCCTTGCCCGCGGCGGTGCCGATGAGCCGGACCGAATTCATCGCGCCGAGGCGCTCCTGCGCGTAGGCCGTGAGCGCCGCCTCGTGCGCGGCGATGGCCTCGCGCCCGAGGGTCATCATGTATTCCAGCGCCGCGCCGAGGCCGACCGCCTCGATGATCGCCGGCGTGCCCGCCTCGAAGCGGTGCGGCGGGTCGTTGTAGGTGATCGCGTCCTCGGTCACCGTGCGGATCATCTCGCCGCCGCCCTGATAGGGGGGCAGCCGGTCGAGCCATTCCTTCTTGCCGTAGAGGACGCCGATCCCGGTCGGTCCGTAGACCTTGTGGCCGGTGAAGACGAAGAAGTCGCAGTCGAGGGCCCGCACGTCCACCGGCCGGTGCACGGCGCTCTGGGCCCCGTCGAGGAGCACCGGCACGCCGTGGGCATGGGCGATGCGCACGATCTCCTCGGCCGGCGTCACCGTGCCGAGCACGTTCGACATGTGGGTGATCGCCACCATCTTGGTGCGTGGCGAGAACAGCTTCTCGTATTCCTCGACGAGGAAATTGCCCTGGTCGTCCACCGGCGCCCATTTGATCACCGCGCCGCGCCGCTCGCGCAGGAAGTGCCAGGGCACGATGTTGGAATGATGCTCCATGATCGAGAGGATGATCTCGTCCCCCTCCCCGATCAGACCGGCCCAGCCCATCGACGAGGCCACGAGGTTGTAGGCCTCGGTGGCGTTGCGGGTGAAGATGATCTCGTCCGTCGAGGCGGCGTTGAGGAACTGTCGCGTCGTCTCGCGCGCACCCTCGAAACCCTCGGTCGCGGCATTGGCCATGTAGTGCAGGCCGCGATGGACGTTGGCGTAGCCGGTCTCCATGCAGGAGACCATCGCGTCGATCACCTGTTTCGGCTTCTGCGCCGAGGCGGCGTTGTCGAGATAGACGAGCGGCTTGCCGTAGACCGTCTCCGAGAGGATCGGGAAGTCCTTACGGATCGTCTCGACGTCGTAGGAAGAACCTGTCGTTAGCATCGAGACCTCAGGCTGGGTCGTTTTCAAGGATGAAGTTGGACAGGGTCGCGTTCAGATCTTCGAGTCCCGCGTCGATACCGAACGAGGCTGCAGCTTCTCCGAGGAGGGCGAGCAGCAGGATGATTGCGGATCTTCGGAGTGACGAACCGGTGGCCTCCGCGATGCCGAGCGTCGCATAGGGGACGACGATCGCGAGCATGGCGCCGGCCATGAGGGAGACCGATCCAGCGGACGTTTCCTGGAACAGCCCGCGCATCGCGAGGTACAGGAGGCAGGCGGGCACGACCGGGATCCAGTTGGCTATCGCGACCACGGAGCGTGTCCGCGCGAAAGTCGGCTTGGCCCGGGTGACGATCCAGATCGCCGCGTGAAGGATGGCGCTCTGGCTCAGATAGAGCACGATGACGAGCAGGCCGAGTAGCATCACCGATAGGACGCCGCTCAGCGCCCAATCGGATGGCTCGGGAGATTGCCGGATCGTGGCGAGGTAGGAGCCGACGCCCGAACGCACCTGCGGGTTCAGCAGAGCGTATAATCCGAGCACGGCCGCGAACAGCGCGATCCGACTGCCCTCGCCGAGGCCGACAGTCAGGGCCTCGCGCATGGTTGCGCGAGGCCTCACGGGGCCCGTGAGCAGGTGGCGGCCGGCCAGCGCGAGCGTGTAGCCGTTACGCGTGGAAGCACCCTTGCTCATGGCGAGCCGTCGCTCATCCCCGTGCCGCCAGCCAGGCCTCGATCTCGCCGATCAGCGCCGCACGGGCGCCCTCGTGCGAGACCGTCTCCACCGCCTCGCCGACGAAGGCCTGGACGAGCAGGCTCTCGGCGGTGGCGCGGGGAAGGCCGCGGGCCATCAGGTAGAAGAGCAGATCCTCGTCCGGCGCGCCGCAGGTGGCGCCGTGGCCGCAGGCGACGTCGTCGGCGAAGATCTCCAATTCCGGCTTGTTCATCATCTGACCGTCGTCGGTCAGGAGCAGGCAGTCGGACTTCATCTTGCCGTCGGTCTGCTGCGCGACCTGCCGGACGATGATCTTGCCCTGGAACACGCCGGTGGAATCGCCGTCGATCACCGTCTTGAACATCTCGCGGCCGACGCCGCCCGTCGCCGCATGGTCGGCGAGCAGGGTCGAATCCGCGAGCTGACCGCGGCCCAGCAGCGCCGCGCCGTTGACCACGGCGTTGGCATCCTCACCCGCGACATGCAGGTAGATCTGGTGGCGCGAGAGCTTCGCCCCGGTGACGAGGTTGACGGTCTCGAGCTGCGCCCGCGCGTCGAGCCGCACGGACAGCGTCGAGAGGGCGATGGCCGCATCCCCTTCCCGGTTGAGCCGGGCATGACGGAAGGCCGCCTCCGCCCCGATGCGCACGTCGAGCGCGTCGTTGGGCTGGTAGGTCAGCCCGGCCGGCCCCTCATGGCTCTCCAGCACGGACAGCTCCGAGCCGGCGCCGAGATCGACCAGCACGCGGGTCGCCGTCGAGAAGGCGGTTCCGCCCGTGCCGATGAAGCGCAGGTGCAGGGACTGCTCCGGCTTGGCGCCCGCGGCCACCGAGATCAGCGCGCCGTCCGCCAGGAAGGCGGTGTTGAGCTGGTAGATCGGGTTCTCGCGCACCTGCTCGACGGGGGCGAGCAGCGTCAGGCGGGCGTCGCCCTGCGCCAGCGCGGCGTTGAGCGGCGTGACGGTGACGCCGTCCGGCACCCGGTCGAGATCCGACAGGGCCGCGACGAGGTGGCCGTTCACGAAGGTGAGGCGGACGGCCTCGATCTCGGAGAAGCCCTTGGCCGCGGCGGCAGCGGCCCGGGCCGCCGCCTCCGTCGGCGCCTCGGCGGGCGGGGCCGCCTCGGTGATGGCGGCGCGCAGGTCCGTGTACTTGAAGGCCTCGACCCGGCGGCTCGGCAGGCCGGTCGCCTCGAAGAAGCGGAAGGCCTCCTCGCGGGCGATCGCCGCCTCGCTGGCGAAGCCCTGGCGGGCCGCCTCGAACAGCTTCGAGAGGCCGGCCTCGGCGGGGGAGCGGAGATTGGTGATGTCGGCCATGGCTTAAGCCGCCTCGCTCGCGCGGTACTCGGCGTAGCCGGAGGCCTCGAGCTCCAGCGCCAGCTCCTTGCCGCCGCTCTTCACGATCTGGCCCTTCGACATGACGTGCACGGTGTCGGGCACGATGTGGTTCAGGAGCCGCTGGTAGTGGGTGATGACGAGGAAGGACCGGCCCTGGGCGCGCAGGGCGTTCACGCCCTCGGAGACGATGCGCAGCGCGTCGATGTCGAGGCCGGAATCGGTCTCGTCGAGCACGCAGAATTTCGGCTGCAGCAGCGCCATCTGGAGGATCTCCATGCGCTTCTTCTCGCCGCCGGAGAAGCCGACATTGAGGGCGCGCTTGAGCATCTCCTTGTTGATCTCGAGTTTGTCGGCGGCCGCGTTCACGGCGCGGATGAAGTCGGGGGTCGACAGCTCGCCCTCGCCACGCGCCTTGCGCTGGGCGTTCAGGCAGGCCTTCAGGAAGGTCATGGTGCCGACGCCCGGGATCTCCAGCGGGTACTGGAAGGCGAGGAACACGCCGGCCGCGGCGCGCTCGTCGGGCGCCATCTCGAGGAGGTTCTGCCCGTCGAGCAGGATCTCGCCGTCGAGGACCTCGTAATCCTCCTTGCCGGCGATGACGTAGGAGAGGGTCGACTTGCCCGAGCCGTTCGGGCCCATGATCGCGGCGACCTCGCCATCGTTGACGGTGAGGTTGAGGCCGTTGAGGATGCGGTTGTCCTCGATCTGCACGACGAGGTTCTTGATCTCAAGCATCGTTCGATAGTCCTGTTCGGATTCTCTGGTGACCCTCCCCCCTGTGCGGGGGAGGGTGGCCCCTGCGTCGGCAGGGGTCGGGAGAGGGGAGCGCCGTGTCCGGAAAGGTCGCGACCGGTGCCGCATCCGGCACCGTCGCGCTGCCCCTCTCCCGCCTCGCATTCGCTCGGCACCCTCCCCCGCAGAGGGGGGAGGGAGAAGGCGGCGCGCTTTCGAGTGCCGTCAGCCCACCGAGCCTTCCAGGCTGATCGAGATCAGCTTCTGAGCCTCGACGGCGAACTCCATGGGCAGCTGCTGCAGCACGTCGCGGACGAAGCCGTTGACGATGAGGGCGGTCGCCTCCTCCTCGGAAAGGCCGCGCTGCTGGCAGTAGAACTTCTGCTCCTCGGAGATCTTCGAGGTCGTCGCCTCGTGCTCGAACACGGCGGAGGCGTTCTTCGACTCGATGTAGGGTACGGTATGCGCGCCGCACTGGTCGCCGATCAGCAGGCTGTCGCAGTTGGTGAAGTTGCGGGCGCCCTTGGCCTTCTTGTGGGCCGAGACGAGACCGCGATAGGTGTTCTGCGAGCGGCCGGCCGAGATGCCCTTCGAGATGATCCGGCTGGTGGTGTTCTTGCCGAGATGGATCATCTTGGTGCCGGAATCGACCTGCTGCATGCCGTTCGACACCGCGATCGAGTAGAACTCGCCCCGGGAATCGTCGCCGCGCAGGATGCAGGACGGGTACTTCCAGGTGATGGCCGAGCCGGTCTCGACCTGCGTCCAGGAGATCTTCGAGCGGGCGCCACGGCAATCGCCGCGCTTGGTCACGAAGTTGTAGATCCCGCCCTTGCCGTCGTTGTCGCCCGGGTACCAGTTCTGGACGGTCGAGTACTTGATCTCGGCATCGTCCAGGGCGACGAGCTCGACCACCGCGGCGTGGAGCTGGTTGTCGTCGCGCTTCGGGGCGGTGCAGCCCTCGAGATACGAGACGTAGGAGCCCTTGTCGGCGATGATCAGGGTGCGCTCGAACTGGCCGGTATCGCGCTCGTTGATGCGAAAGTACGTCGACAGCTCCATCGGGCAGCGCACGCCCGGCGGGATGTAGACGAACGAGCCGTCCGAGAACACGGCCGAGTTCAGCGTCGCGAAGAAGTTGTCGGTCACCGGCACGACCGAGCCGAGGTACTTCTGCACCAGCTCGGGATGCTCGCGCACGGCTTCCGAGATCGGCATGAAGATCACGCCGGCCTTCTCGAGCTCCTTCTTGAAGGTGGTCGCCACCGAGACCGAGTCGAACACGGCGTCGACCGCGACGCGGCGCTCCGGCGCGATGCCTTCCAGCACCTCGACCTCGCGCAGCGGGATGCCGAGCTTCTCGTAGGTCTTCAGGATCTCGGGGTCGATCTCGTCGAGCGACTCCGGCCCCTTACGCTTCGGCGCAGCGTAGTAGTAGATGTCGTTGTAATCGACCTTGTCGTAGGAGACGCGCGCCCATTCCGGCTCCTTCATGGTGAGCCAGCGCTTGTAGGCGTCGAGGCGCCACTGCAGCAGCCAGTCGGGCTCGTTCTTCTTGGCCGAGATGAAGCGGACCACGTCCTCGGAGATGCCCTTCTCGGACTTCTCCATCTCGATCGTGGTCTCGAACCCGTACTTGTACTGATCCAGGTCGATCGATCGGACCCGGTCGATGGTTTCCTGCACAGCAGGCATCAGCGTCTCCTAAGCATCTCCGGCGTCAAGGGCCGGGGCTGTCTCACGGATGGCTTGGGATGATCGCGGCTCAGGCCGCCTCCCCTTGCCGTCTATATAGGGTGTGGATCACCCGTTCGAAGGCGCGGAGGAAGCGGGGCAGGTCCTCCGCGCGCGTATTCCAACCGAGACTCACGCGCAGCGCCCCTGCGGCCAGCGCAGGGCTCACGCCCATCGCCGCGAGCACGGGCGAGCGCGCCACCTTGCCCGAGGCGCAGGCCGAGCCGGACGACACCGCGACGCCCGCGAGATCGAGGCGGATCAGCGCGGTCGGCGCGTCGAGCCCCGGCACCGCGAAGCTCAGCGTATTGGGCAGCCGGGCCACGCCCGCGCCGAACACCACCGCCTCCGGCGCGATGGCCAGCACGCCCGCCTCCAGCGCGTCCCGCAGGGCTGCGAGCCGGGCCGACTCCTCCGGCAGGACGCGGGCGGCGATCTCCGCCGCCGCGCCCATGCCGACGAGGGCGGGCAGCGCCTCGGTGCCGCAGCGCAGGCGCGATTCCTGGCCGCCGCCGCGCAGAAAGGCGGCTTCCAGGGTCACGCCTTCGGCGAGAACCAGCGCGCCGACGCCTTTCGGCGCGGCGAACTTGTGTCCGGAGAGCGTCAGCGCGTCGAGGCCGAGCGCGGCGAAATCCAAGGGAATCTTGGCCACGGCCTGCACGGCGTCGCTGTGCACCAGGGCGCGGCCGTGGGCGCGGGCGAGCGCCACGATCTCGGCGAGCGGCTGGACGATGCCGGTCTCGTTGTTGGCGGCGTGGACGGAGATCAGCACCGTCTCGTCGGAGAGCGCCGCGAGATGGTTCGCGAGCGCGCCGAGGTCGATGAGACCGGCCTCCGTCACCGGCAGGACCGTGACCGCGCCGTCCGGAAACCGGTGGCCGGCCGAGACGCAGGGGTGCTCGGTGGCGCCGATGAGGAGGCGCGTCGGCGCCGGCAGGCCGCTGCGGCGCAGCGCCCCGGACAGGACGGCGTTGGCCGCCTCGGTGCCGCCGCTCGTGAACACCACCTGGGCCGGGGCCGCGCCGACGAGACGGGCGAGCTGCGCCCGTGCCTGATCGAGCGCCGCCCGGGCTGCCCGCCCCTCGGCATGGACCGAGGAGGGATTGCCCGGCAGGGCGAGCGCGCCCGCGACCGCCGTCGCAACCTCCGGCCGGACCGGCGAGGTGGCATTGTGGTCGAGATAGGCGCGCGGCGCGCCGCGATCCTTGAGATCTTGCCTGGTATCCTGCCTGACGTCCTGGCTCATGCCGTCGATCTTTGTGCGCTCCGTTGCGGGGTCCGTCGTCGGTGGCGTCGACATTTCCTTGCTTTCGCACCCGGCGATCGTGCTAAGGCCCCGCGGAAACCCGCGGATCCCGGTCCGCGCGATCGACGGCGGGCGCGTGATCCTGAGACGGCCACCACTTGAAGATCGGCCGTCGCAGTCACAGTCTAGAATAGTTCTAATCACCTAGAACTATTCTAAGAGCGCTTGTAGATCGCGCGCGAGCCGAGTCAAGGCGGTCGGTCCGTGCGGCGAGGCCGCGTCCGGGCCGGCCACAGGAGTCAAGACACACCATGCCCGAGGTCATCTTCAACGGTCCCGCCGGCCGGCTGGAAGGCCGCTACCAGGCGCCGAAGAAGCGCGGCGCCCCGATCGCGATCGTGCTGCACCCGCACCCCCAGTTCGGGGGCACGATGAACAATCAAATTGTGTACAACCTTTTTTACACCTTCGCCAATCGCGGATTCGCGGCCCTGCGCTTCAATTTCCGCGGGGTCGGGCGCAGCCAGGGCGCGTTCGACCACGGCTCGGGCGAGCTCTCGGACGCGGCGGCCGCCCTCGACTGGGTGCAGTCGGTCAATCCGGAAGCGAAGTCCTGCTGGATCGCGGGCGTGTCGTTCGGCTCGTGGATCGGGATGCAGCTCCTGATGCGCCGCCCCGAGATCGAGGGCTTCATCTCGATCGCCGCGATGGCCAACCGCTACGACTTCACCTTCCTGGCCCCCTGTCCCTCCTCCGGCCTGTTCGTGCACGGCTCTGAGGACCGCGTCGCCCCGGCGCGCGAGGTCATGCCGGTGATCGAGAAGGTGAAGACGCAGAAGGGCGTCATCATCGAGCACCAGATGGTCGAGGGCGCCAACCACTTCTTCGACGGCAAGGTCGACGAGCTGACCCAGACCGTCGACACCTATCTCGACAAGCGCCTGGGTGCGCGGGACGAGGTGGCGTAGCCCGTTCCTCTCTCCCTCCATCCCAAATCGGGCCCCTCCGACTTGGGCCACGGCAACTTGGGCCGCATGAACCGGATCTCGGGCGTGCCCAGGTCCGCGGGCGGCGGGAGATTATGCCGCGGCCTTCGCCGCCTCCGGCGCATGCACCACCGGCACGGCCGGCGCGCCCTCCCATTCCGAGTTCGCGGGGATCGACTCGCCCTTCATCACGATGGTGAGGGGGCGCAGCCGCGCGTAATCGCCGACCTTGGTGTCGTAGAGGACGGTGGCGAAGGCGCCGACCGAGACGCCGCGGCCGAGCTTCACCCGGCCGATCTTCATGATGCGGTCCTCGTAGAGGTGGGTCTGCAGGGCCGAGGTCCGGTTGATCACCGAGAAATCGCCGATCTCGACGCAGTCGAACTCGGTGATGTCGGTGGTCAGCATGCAGACGCCCTGCCCCACCTTCACGCCGAACAGGCGCAGCACCCAGGGCAGGAAGGGCGTGCCCTGCAGGTGCTCCAGCAGCACCTTGCCGGCGAGCCCCCAATAGGCCACCGCGATCGCCTCGGTGCGCATCGCCCACCACGACCACATCGGCCGCATGCCGGGCCGGTAGACGCCCATCAGCAGCCACTTCATGGCGATGACCGCCGAGGACTGGATCAGCGCGATGACGACGCTCGCGGCGACGAAGGTGGCGGCCAGGCCCCACCAGTCGCGCTCCAGGATCGCCGGATAGAAGTACCAGTCGATCGCCGTGATCGCGAGGGTGATGTAGAGCATCGGCGAGAACGAGGTCGCGAAGGCCTCGAAGATGCCGCGCCGCAGCTTCGGCCACAGGCCGGGCTCGTAGGTCTGCGCCGTCGAGCCGAGATCGACCTTCTGGCGCACGGGGAGCCGGATCGGCGGCGAGCCGAACCAGGTCTCGCCCGGGGCCATCTGCGCGTTGGCGGGCGGCTTCGACTTGATGCCGATCAGCACGTCGTCCGGGATCACGGCGCCCGGCGGGACCACCGCGTCGTTGCCGACGAAGACCCGCGCCCCGGTGCGCGCCTCGGCCAGGTGCATGGTGCCGCGCCGGATCTCCTCCTCGCCGTAGACCACCTCGTCGGCGATGAAGTTCTTCGCCCCGATCTCGGCGAGGTCGTAGCGGCCGGCGAGGTTGGTGGAGATCTCGGCCCCCTGCCCCATCCGCGTGCCCATCAGGCGGTACCAGGCGCGCATGTAGACGGTGGCGAAGAGCGAGGAGAGCGTCTCCAGCGTGACCTCGACGGCGAGCGCCAGCGACCACTTGCGCAGGTAGAACCAGGAATGGACCGGGTAGGCCCCCGAGCGGGTGCGCGGCAGGACGAGCCAGCGGATGCCGGCGATGAGCAGCACCGTGCCCGCCGTCATCAGCATGGCGGTCGGCCAGGTCAGCAGCGGCAGGTACCAGTGGTAGTCGATGTCGGTGATGAAGCCGAGCTGATCCGAGATCTGATCGAAGATGAAGAAGGCCGGGAAGATCGGCAGCAGGCCGACCGCGGGGATGGCGGCGAGGAGCAGGACGTAGAGGGCGAGGAACAGGGCCCGGCGGCCCGCCGTGGCTTCGGCCTGGGGTGGCAGCGCGGCCGGATCGGCGGTGCCGACCTTGCGGCCGGGCGAGCCGTCCCAGCGCTCGCACGGGCCGACCCGCGTGCCGGCGGGGATCGTCGTCAGGTCGGCGATCTCGGCGTGGTCTCCGATCACCGTATCGTGGCTGACCACGCAGGAGGTGCCGATGGCCGCGTCCGCACCGATCTGCACGGCGCCGATCACCAGCTCGTTGCCGACGATCTCCGCATTGGCGATCACGAGCCGGCCGCCGAGGGAGGCGCCCTCGCCGATGCTGAGGAGGTCGGGCGCGCCGACCTCGATATCCGAGATCAGGGCGTCGCGGCCGACCTTCGCCCCCATCAGCCGCAGATAGATCGCGATGGCCGGCGAGCCCTGCAGCCATTTCACGTGGACCAGGGGGGCGAGGCGCTGGGCCAGCCACCAGCGGTAGTAGTAGACGCCCCAGAGCGGGTAGCGGCCGGGCTTGGTGCGGCCGAGGATCAGCCACTTGGCCCCGACCGCGATGCAGGCGGTGGTGGCGTTGATGCCGACATAGACGGCGAGCAGCACCGCCATCTCGCCGAAGAAGCCGAGCCCGCCGCCGGTGAGCAGCAGGTAGGTGACGAAGATGCCGAGCCATTGCGAGGTAGCGAGCGCGATGACGACGGGCAGTGCCACGGCCTGGGCCAGGCCGCAGAGGGCCCGGCGCAGCAGCGGCGGCGGCGCGAAGGAGAGGTCGCGGATCGCGGCCTCGGCGCCGACGCCGCCGGTGCGGGCGATCAGCGCGTCCGACATGGCCCGCAGGGTGCGCTCCGCGTAGACGTCCTGCAGGGTAATGGCGGCGAGCGCCGGCGCCTCGCGCACCGCCGAGACGAAGCGGGCGGCCAGCAGCGAATGGCCGCCGAGATCGGCGAAGAAGTCGCCGCCGAGGTCGATCGGCTGGTTGCCGAAGACCTGTTTGGCGGCGGCCAGCAGCGCGGCCTCGGTCTCGTTGGCGGGCGGCTCCTGCTCGCCGTCGGCCGCGACGATGGTCAGCGGCGCGATCTTGAGCGCCTTGCGGTCGACCTTGCCGGAGGTGAGCCGCGGCAGCGTCTCGGCCAGCTCGTAATGGCCCGGCACCATGTAGGGCGGCATCTGCTCGGAGAGGCTGCGCCGGAGGGCGGCCCGGTCGATGGCGTGGCCGCGCTCGGGCACGAGGAAGGCCACCAGCCGGTCGACGCCGTCCTCGGCGCGCAGGACCACGGCGGCTTGGTTGATGCCGTCCTGCGCGCGGATGCGGGACTCGATCTCGCCGAGCTCGACGCGGAAGCCGCGGATCTTGACCTGATCGTCGATGCGGCCGTGGAACAGGATGTTGCCGGCCGCGTCCAGCGAGACCGCGTCGCCGGAGCGGTAGAGCACCGGGTCGATGCCGCCCGCCGCGAAGGGATTGGCGACGAATTTCTCCGCCGTCAGCTCCGGGCGTTGCAGGTAGCCCGTGGCGACGCCCGGGCCGCCGATCAGCAACTCGCCCTGCTCTCCCGGACCCAGCAGGGTCAGGGCCTCGTCGGCGATGTAGATCGTGTAGTTGGCGATCGGACCGCCGATGGTGACCGGCTCGCCCGGCCGCATCTCGGCGGCGGTGGCCACCACCGTGGCCTCGGTCGGGCCGTAGGTGTTGAAGAGCTGGCGCCGCCCCGTGGCCCAGCGGGCGACCAGGGGCTCGGGCAGCGCCTCGCCGCCGAGCAGGATCAGGCGCAGATGCGGCAGGTCGCCCGAGATCATGGCGAGCAGGGTCGGCACGGTGTCGAGCACCGTGATGCGCTGGGCCTCCAGGATACCGGGCAGCGATTCGAGATCGCCCATCATGGCCGGCGAGGCCACGAACAGGGTCGCGCCGACGAGATAGGGGACCCAGATCTCCTCCATCGAGAGATCGAAGGCGACGGAGGCGCCCTGGAAGACCACGTCGTCGGCGCGCATGCCGTAGAGGGCGTTCGCCGAGCGCAGGAAGTGGCAGATATTGGCGTGGCTGATGACGATGCCCTTCGGCACGCCGGTCGAGCCCGAGGTGTAGATCAGGTAGGCCGGGTGCTCCGGGGTGAGGCCGGCGGCGCGCGGGTCCGGTACCTTCGCGCCCGCGGGCGTCGCGGCGGCGAGCGCCTCCGGCGTCAGGGCCGGGGCGGCGTCCGGGGCCTGCGCGGCGAGTGCGGGCGAGACGAGGAGAGCCTTGGCCGCGGCGTCGCCCAGGCAGATCCCGACCCGGTCCGCCGGCGCCTCGGCGTCGAAGGGCAGCCAGGCGGCGCCCGAGAGGGTGATGCCGATCTGCGCGATGAGGAGGTCGATCCCGCGCGCCATCCAGAGGCCGACCACGTCGCCCGGCCCGATCCCGCGATGAGCGAGGCCCGCCGCGATCCGCTCGGCCCGGGCGAGCACCTGCGCGTAGCTGAGATGCGGATGGAGGCCGCCGGCCGCCACGCTCGCGCCGTCGATCAGGGCGGGGTGGTCGGCCCGCCTGCGCGCCGTCTCGCGAAAGATCTCGGCGAGCACCTCGTCGCGGATCAGGTCGGGCCGGACCGGGCCATGCAGGACCGCCCGGGGTCTCGCCCCGTGCCGGTCCGCCTCGGGCCGGGACATCTCGGCGAGACTGCTCATCCGCTACTCCGCTGCCGCTCCGCCGGGGAGCGCCGCTCCCCGCTTGCCCGGCCTCCCCCTGTCTGTCCGGACTCTTGGCCCCCGATCGCGCCGTTATCAGGGCACGGGTCCGGAAGGCGTTCGGAGATAGGCGGGTTCGGCCGCCCGCGCCACCGGCAAAGATCGCATAGGACCGGTGAATCCGGCTTGAACGGCGGTGGCCCGCGGCGTTCAGGCCCAGCGCCAGCCGTCGCGCTCGACCACCAGCACGACGCCCTGGCGGACGCCGATCCGCGGGGCGGCGTGGATGTCGAGCAGGCCGAGGGCCACGAGCATGGCACGGGCGACGCCGCCATGGGCCACGATGACGGCGTCGCGGTCGAGCCCGTCGAGGACGGCGGCCACGCGCTCGGTCAGCATCGCGTAGCTCTCGGCCTTCAGCCCGGGCGGACGGTAGCCCCAGCGGTCGCGGTCGCGCGCATGGGCGCCGGCCGGATCGCGGCGGCGGATCTCGGCCCAGGTCGAGCCCTCCCAGGCGCCGAAATGGATCTCCATCAGGCGCGGATCGGTGCGGTAGCCCTCCGGGTCGAGGCCGATCCGCGTGCGCAGGATCTCCATGGTGCGCCGCGCCCGGGTGAGTGGGCTCGCCACGTAGTCGGCCTCCGCCAGCCCCGCGCCCGCGACGGCGCGCAGGCGGTCGCCGACCTCGGCTGCCTGTTCGAGCCCGATCGCGTTGAGATCGACATCGCGCTGGCCCTGCAGCCGGCCTTCCGCGTTCCAGGTGGTCTGCCCGTGGCGGACGAAGTAGATCGCCGCCACGGTCAGGCCGGTCCCTGGGCGCGGGAACCACGGATCGTGCCGGTCGTTGCCAAGCTCACGCCATTCCCCTTCATCCCGCCGGTCGGCGCTCTCCGACCGCGGATCACGGACCATCGATGCCGAAGAAGCACGGGAAGCAGCATCGCGGCCAGTCGGCCCGCGCCAAGGCGGTGACAGGTGCGGCCGAGGCGTCGGGCGCCGCGGCCCGCCACGGCCTGGCCGCCGGGCGCCCGCCCTCCTCCGCCCTCTGGGCGGGCGCGGCGCCGGCGCTGGAGGCGCGCGTGCCGGGGATGTCCGGGCTGCCGGTCCGCGCAGCGGCGGGCATCGTCACGGTGACGCCCGGCTTCCGCCTCGCCGACGTCGATCCCGATGCGGATGGCGGCTTCGACAAGGCGGAGGCGAAGGCCGCGCTCGATGTCGAGCGCGCGCGGATCCAGGCGCTGCAGGAGCGTCTCTATGCCGAGCGCCGCCGCAGCCTGCTCGTCGTGCTGCAGGCCATCGACACGGGCGGCAAGGACGGCACCATCCGGGCGGTGCTCCAGGGCGTGAACCCGCAGGGCTGCGCCGTGACCTCGTTCAAGGTGCCGAGCGCGGAGGAGCTCGATCACGACTTCCTCTGGCGCTACCACGCGAAGGTGCCCGGCCGCGGCATGATCGGCGTGTTCAACCGCAGCCATTACGAGGATGTGCTGGTGGTGCGCGTGAAGGGCCTCGTGCCTGAGGAGGTCTGGCGGGCGCGCTACGACCGCATCAACGATTTCGAGCGGCTGCTCACCGCCTCGGGCACCACGATCCTGAAGTTCTTCCTGCACATCTCGAAGGCGGAGCAGAAGGCGCGGCTGGAGGCCCGGATCGAGGACCCCGAGAAGCACTGGAAGTTCGATCCCGCCGACCTCGTCGAGCGCAAGTCCTGGGACGCCTATCAGGCCGCTTTCGGGGACGCCTTGACCCAGTGCTCGACCCCTGACGCGCCGTGGCACGTCGTGCCGGCGAACCGCAAGTGGTTCCGCAACCTCGTCGTGGCCCGCACCGTGGCCGACACGCTCGAGGCGATGGACCCGCGCTACCCGGAGGCCGCGAAGGGCATCACGGACCTGAAGGTGCCGGACTGAGCGCCTGTTCAACCGGCGCATCCCGCCCCCCGACCTCATTCTGAGGTGCCGCGCCAGCGGCCTCGAAGGATGAGGTGGTTGCCTGGGACGAAGCCGGTCGCCTCGGCTCACCGGCAGACCGGCTCGCCGAACCGGTTCGCGGGCCTCAATCCTTGTCGAGGCTGAGGTCGGGCGCCTCGGGATTCTTCATGCCGACGACGTGGTAGCCCGCATCCACGTGCAGGATCTCGCCGGTCATGCCGCGGCTCATGTCGGAGATCAGATAGGCGGCCGTCTCGCCGACCTCGCCGATCGTCACCGTCCGGCGCAGGGGCGCGTTGTACTCGTTCCACTTCAGGATGTAGCGGAAGTCGCCGATGCCGGAGGCCGCGAGGGTCTTGATCGGACCGGCCGAGATCGCGTTGACGCGGATGTCCTTCGGGCCGAGATCGGCGGCGAGGTAGCGCACCGAGGCCTCCAGCGCGGCCTTGGCGACACCCATCACGTTGTAATGCGGCATCCACTTCTCGGCGCCGTAATAGGTCAGCGTCAGCAGCGAGCCGCCGGGGCGCATGATCTTCTCGGCGCGCTGGGCGATCGCCGTGAAGGAGTAGCACGAGATCAGCAGCGACTTGGTGAAGTTGCCTTCGCTGGTCTCGATGTATCGGCCGGTCAGCTCGTCCTTGTCCGAGAAGGCGATGCAGTGGACCACGAAGTCGATGCCCTCGGGGAAGATCTTCGCGGCCTCGGCGAAGACGGCGTCGATCGAGACGGGATCGGTGACGTCGCAATGGCCGATCACCCGGGCGTCGAGCTCGCGGGCGAGCGGCTCGACCCGCTTCTTCAGCGCCTCGCCCTGGTAGGTGAAGGCGAGCTCGGCGCCGTGCGCGTGGGCGCTCTTGGCGATGCCCCAGGCGATCGAGCGGTTGTTGGCGACACCGAGCACCACGCCGCGCTTGCCGGCGAGCAGGCCGGCCCCGGCGCGTGCCCCGCGATCCTCACCCGCGCCGATTTCCGCCATGACTCACCTGACATTGCCGCCGACGCGGATGGGCGGCCCGGATCCTGGGACGCCGCGCGCCGCCGGCTTCCTTAGCGGAGGCTGGCGGGGGACGGAAGGGCGGAGCGGCCACAGGGAGGCCGACCTGTAGGCCGGCCGAGCGTGAACGCGAACCCGTGCTCAGGCCGCCCGGGCGGCGCGGCGGCTGCGGGCGTACTCGGTGAGCGCCGCCTCGTCCGCGGCCGGCAGGGTGATCGCAGTGGTGGCGAAGAGGTCGCCGCGCGTGCCGTCCTTCTTGGGCAGGCCCTTGCCGCGCAGGCGGAAGGTGCGGCCCGAACTCGTCATCGCCGGCATCTTCATCTCGACGGCGCCGGTGAGGGTCGGCACGCGGATGCTGCCCCCGAGGATCGCCTCCTCCAGCGGCACGTCCACCGTCACGCGCAGGTCCGCGCCCTCCACCTTGAAGCGGGGATGGGGCAGGATGCGGATGGTGAGCAGCGCGTCGCCGGGCTCGGCGCGGGGGCTGCCGCCCGGATAGCCGAGGCCGCGCAGGCGGATGGTCTGGCCGTCCGCCACGCCCTTGGGCACCACCACGTCGACCTCGCGGCCGGTGGGAAGCGCCAGGCGCAGCTTCTCCTCAGCGCCCACCTGCTCCAGCGTCACGCTGAGTTCGGCCGCCACGTCCTCGCCGCGCGCCGCCTGGCGCTGGAAGCCGCCGGTCGGCCCGGCCCCGCCCGCGCGGAACGCCTCGCCGAAGATGTGCGAGAAGATGTCCTCGCCCATGCCTCCGCCGCCCATCCCGCCCCCGCGGCCCCCGGGGAAGCCCTCGAAGCCGCCGCCGCGGCCGCTGAAGCCGCCGAAGCCCTCGAAGCCGGTCGCGCGCGGCTTGCCGTCCGCGTCAATCTCGCCGCGGTCGAACTGCTTGCGCTTCTCGGCGTCGCCGATGATCTCATAGGCGGAGTTCGCCTCGGCGAAGCGGTCCTTCGCCTTGACGTCGTCCTTGTTGCGGTCGGGGTGAAATTCCTTGGCCAGCCGGCGGTAGGCCTTCTTGATCTCGGCCTCGCTCGCCGTCTTGGAGACGCCCAGCACGTCGTAGGGATTGCGCATCGCTTACGTTCGAAACTTGCCTGCCGTACACCGTCGCCGATCGGCGGTTTTCGATCGGCATGTGGTGTCTATGTTGCATCCCTGCAACGGTTCGAACGCAGAAAGTCGGCCCGTTCCGCGGTCCCGTCAAGCACTCTTCGCCGTGCGCAGCTTCCGCAGCTCCCAGGAGCCGCCCGACGGCTTGCATCCGGTCCCGCGGACGAATCGGCTGGTCTCGGGACCGATCACCGAGGCGAGGAAGTCGCGGCAGATCAGGTCGTTCGAGACGTAAGGCAGGCTCGTCGGGTTGATCGAGCCGCGCAGGCCCGTCTCCGGATTGTCCCATTTCACCGGGCGCCCGTTGCCCTGCGGATCGAGGGCGACCCCGAGCGCGGCATTGGCGCGCCGCCAATCCTCCTCGCCGAGATCGGACCCGAACCGCGCCGGCCGCTTCGAGATGCTGCCGGTGACCACGGGCTCCTCCGCCGGAGCGGCTGCGGCCGCCGTCTCGGCCGGAGCCTCGCCGCGGAAGACGAGGAGCGGCTGGCTGCATCCGCCCAGCAGGGTGAGCAGCCCCAGGGAGAGGGCGACGGAACGCGGGTGTGGGCCGAGGATGGAGGGGGTGGTGGGGTATTTACAGCCGCGGCGACGCATTACACCTGACACCGTGCGATCATGACCATGCGGGGCCTAACGTGCTGGCTCCACATCGGTGCCCCCGACCCGGATGCCACGAGAGGACATAGCCAGTGGGAGCGTTAAGGAACGGTGATCCGGCGGTTCCGGACTTCACCCTGGCCGAGGATCCCTTCGCCCTGTTCTCGGACTGGATGCGCGCGGCGGAAGCGGCCGAGCCGGTGGATCCGAACGCGATGGCGCTCGCCACCACCGGCTTGGACGGGCTGCCGGACGTGCGCATCGTCCTGCTCAAGGGCTTCGACGAGCGGGGCTTCGTGTTCTACACCAACGCCGATTCCGCCAAGGGCGAGGAACTGGCGCAGAACCCGCAGGCCGCTTTGGTGCTGTACTGGAAGAGCCTGGGCCGGCAGGTGCGGGCCCGCGGCCCCGTGTCGCGGGTCACGGCCGAGGAGGCGGATGCCTATTTCGCGAGCCGTCACCCGCAGAGCCGGCTGGGCGCCCGCGCCAGCCGGCAGTCCCGTCCGCTCGCCGATCGGGCGACCCTGATGGCCGAGGTGGCAGAGCTTGCCGCCCAGTACGAGAACGGTCCGATCCCGCGGCCCGAGAACTGGACGGGTTTCCGCATCGCGCCCGCTGCCATCGAGTTCTGGCAGAACGGCGACTACCGCCTGCACGACCGGGTGCGCTTCACCCGCGCGGGTACCGGGTGGAGCCGCTCGCGCCTCTATCCCTGAAATCCTGGGTTTCGAAAGGGGTCACCCCTTTCGTGGGTCCAGGGCGAAGCCCTGGGACGATACCGGGGCCCCGCCCCGGCACCCCGCGAGAGGGAAGATCCCTCTCGACACCCGAACCGATCAGCTCGGGATCCGTCGCGTGGGAGCCCGCCGGTAGGCGACGCGGGCGAGTGCCAGGGCGCCGCCGAACTGCAGGATGCCGTTCTCGGACAGGGCATGCGGGGCGAGGTGCCAGTGCACGAGGCTGCGGGTGAGCGCGTTCAAGGCCACCAGCGCGACGCAGAAGGCGACTGCCGAGAGCAGCGCAGCGACGAAATCAGGCATGGCTTCGCACCCCCGTGTTCCAGGGCGTGAGCGTAGCAAGCGATGCGCCAGCAAATCGCCTGGGCGCCCGTGAAAAGCCAAGCTTGTTGCGCTGCCGTCACAGGCCGCGCGACGGCCCTAGCGACGGGCGGCCGGGGCGGTGCCCTGCGCGGTGGCGGGCGCCGGATGCGGTGCCGGCGCCCGGGGCGTCTCGACCGCCAGCCGCTTCACCGGCCAGCCGTCGCTCCAGCGTTCCATGTCGGCAAAGCGCGGGTTCATCTTCAGGGAGGCTGCGTCGCTGCCCGAGAAGGCCGCCGTCGCGGCGAGGTCGAAGGTCTTCCAGAAGGCGAGGTAGTCGAGCGTGTCGGTGCGCGCGTTGTTGATCTGCGCGACCAGCGTCTGCTGCTCGCCCGTGAGCGACATGTCGGCCGACCACTTGAAGGGGGCGGGCTTCGAATCCTTCGGCTCGGGCGGCAGCTTGATCGCGCCGCTATCGTAGGCTGGATCGACCCCGGCCGGGGCGGCGAGCGTCGCAGTGAGGGACGGGAAGCCGTGATCGTCCGAGAGGGCGCGCACGAAGAGCTTGCGCTCGGTGGGCACCTTGTCGGCCTCGCGCAGCAGGCGGCGCGCGGCGATGTCGGCGGCGCGCGCGTCGCGGTCGCCGATCACGGTGATGATCATCGTCGCGGCCGGGACCGCGGAGAGGTCGGCCAGCGCAATGCCCCGCGCCTTCGGCCCGCTGGCGATGCCGCCCGGCATCGTGCCGAAGACGAGCTTCGGCGCGGGCAAGCCGAGGCCCGCCGCCTCGGCGGCGAGGTTCATGGCGATCGGCACGCCCGCGAGGTGCCCGATCACCGCGAGGCGGCTCGTATCGGGCTTGGCCTCGGCATCCGAGACCAGCTCGTCGAGGGCGGCCTTGACCAGGCGCCCTGCGAGCGCGCTCGCATCGGCCGGGCGGGTGCGGTTCACCTCCTGGAAGCGCGGGAACAGCACGAGGTAGCCGTTGCGCACCAAGTGGTCGATCCAGGCGCCGTAGCTCTGCGGGTTCACGGCGCCCCAGCCGTGCAGGAACACCACCACCGGCCGCCCCGACGACGGAGCCGGGCCTGCGGCGTGGAAGACGAAGCTCGCCGCGCTGGCGCGCCCGACGGCGCGCTTGGTGACCGCGACCTGCTTGTCCCCGATGCCGCCGGGGCCCTCCTTGGGTTGTCCGGGCGGGGCCGCCGCCAGCGCGGGCGCGACGAGGCCCGAGGCGGCGAGAAGGCCGGCGGCAAGGAGGACGCGGCTGGCTTTCGGACGCATGGAGGGCTCGATCACGCGGGACGGTGCCGGCAAGACCGGCGGCGGGCTTCATAGCAGATCTCGCCGGCCTGGCGATGCGCCTGAGCAGAATAGGGCCGCCGTCCGGTCACGCGGCCTGCGCGGCCCCGCGCTGCGATCCGCTGTCGAGCCGGCGTGCCAGCGCCAGGAGCCGCTCCGGCAGCGCCTCTGCCGTCTCGCCGTAGAGCGCGCGCAGGTCGCAGGCGATCGCGTCGAGCATCAGGGGGGTGGGGGCGGTGCCCGCGTCGGGGCGCAGCAGGTCTGCGGCGTGATTCTCGGCGATGATCTTCATGATGGGCTCGGCGTGCCGGTGCTGTCCGTGCGGCCGGCGCGCTCTGCCGAAGCGGAGAGCTTGGCGGAAGACGGCACCGCCCTAGGGCACGATCGGACCCCATCAACGGGTGCCGGGCCTCAGGTTTCCATGCCGCCGGAAATAATCTTGCCGCCCGGGCCGATCACCGTCGGGCCCGAACCGGCGCTCGGCGGGCGCCCAGCCGCTTCCTCGACCCAGGCCAGGATGTCCTCCGCCCGCCACGGCTTCGGGATGAACGTGGCCGAGACGCGCAGGTCGCTCGGCTGGTCGCCGGCATCGCCCGAGGTGAGCAGAACCCGCACACGCGGCCAGGTGACCCCGATGATGCGCGCGAGCTCGAAACCGCCGATCGGGCCTGGCGTGCGCACGTCGGAGAACACGACGCTGACCTCGTCGGCGCGATCGTTCAGGATGGCGAGCGCCATCTCGGCCGTCTCAGCCTCGATCACGCGGAAGCCGGTATCCTCCAGCAGCGTCGCGGCGAGGAAGCGCTCGTCCGGCTGATCCTCCACCACGAGGATCACGGGTTTATGTCCTGGCGGTTTCGCGTCGCTCATGGGCCGGGACACTTCACATCAGGGGCTGAACGGTGCGTCCGTCCAATCGATCAACGCATCGTCGCCGCCGCCGGCACCCGTCCGCCGCGGTTCGGCCAAACGGGTTCCCGGATCCGGGCAGGCGCGGATCCGCTTGAACACCCTGGCATATTCCGCACTGCGAAGCCGTGTCCCGCAGGGCACAGCCCGCGGAACTTGAGCCGGGCCGTCGTGACCCGGTCAGCCCACGCCATTGGCCTTGAGGAAGGCGAGCGCGCGCGACCAGGCGTCCTCGGCGGCGGCTTTGCGGTAGCTCGGCCGATAGTCGGCATGGAAGCCATGCGGCGCCTCGGGATAGACCACCAACTCCACGGACTTGCCGGCCGACTTCGCCGCGTCGCGCGCCGCCTCCACCGAGGCGACCGGGATGCCGGTATCGGCGCCGCCGTAGAGGGCGAGCAGCGGGGCGTTCAGCTCGTCCGCAACGTCGCCGGCCGTGCGCGGCTGGATGTCGCTGCGCTGGCCGCCGAGCGGCCCGTACCACGCCACCGCCGCCTTCAGGTCGCGACGATGCGCCGCGTAGAGCCAGGCGCCGCGCCCGCCCCGGCACCAGCCCATCACGCCGAGCCGTCCGAGATCGCCCTTGGCGGCGGAGCCCGCATAGGCGGCGGCCGCGTCGAGATCGGCGATCCACTGCGCGTCCGGCGTCTTGGAGATCACGTCGCGCACGATCTGCTGCACGTCCGTCATCGTCGAGAGGTCGCCCTGGCGGGCGTAGAGTTCCGGCGCCACCGCGCAATAGCCCGCCTTGGCGAGCCGCCGGCAGATGTCCTTGATGTAGTCGTGGACGCCGAAGATCTCCTCGATCACCAGCACCACCGGAAAGGGGCCCGGCCCCTCCGGCACGGCGCGGTAGCCCGGCATCGGCCCGTCCTGGGCCGGGATCCTGACCTCGCCGGCCTCGATCCCGTCGCTGTCGGTGCGGATGACCTGCGCCTCCACCCGCGTCGTCGCCAGGGTGAGGCCGCTCATCAGGCTCGTCATCACGAAACCGCGCCGCGACAGCGGCGGCGTGACGAGGCCGGAGAGGCCCGCCTCCCCGGCCGGCGCCGCGCCGTCCCCCGAACCGTCGTGCTGCAAACCACCGCGCTGCATGGGGCCTCCCGAACTCTCGTCGCGGGCAAGCGAGCATGCGCGGGCCTGCCGGGTCAATGCGGTCGTGCAACCGGGGCTTGCAGCCGGCCCCGGCCGCCACCCGCGTCAGGGCATAACCGGCGGATGGTATTCCAGCGTGAAGGCGAGCGCCCAGAGCAGGAGCAGCACCACCGGCAGGTGCGCGAGGAGCTGAAGGAAGCTGAAGCCGACGATGTCGCGCGCCTTCAGCTTCAGGATGCCGAGCAGCGGCAGCATGAAGAACGGGTTGATCAGGTTCGGCAGCGCTTCCGCCGCGTTGTAGACCTGCACCGCCCAGCCGAGATGCACCTTCAGCTCGTTGGCCGCCTGCATCACGTAGGGCGCCTCGAGCAGCCACTTGCCGCCGCCGGAGGGGATGAAGAAGCCGAGGATCGCCGAGTAGATCCCCATCGCCAGCGGGAAGGATCCCGGCGTGTTGAGCGCCACGAAGGCGTGGGCGATCACGTCCGAAAGGCTGTGGCCGGCCCCGTTCTTGGCCCCCGTCAGGATCGCGGCGATGGCCGCGTAGAAGGGGAACTGGATCAGGATGCCGGCGGTGGCCGGCACCGCCTTGCCGAGGGCGGCGAGGAAGCGCTTCGGGCGCCAATGCAGCACGAAGCCGAGCATCAGGAACAGCAGGTTGTAGGTGTTGAGGTTCGAGATCGCGATCTTCCAGTCCTGGCGCGCGAATTCCTGCACCAGCCAGCCGGCCGCGAGGAGTCCGATCAGCACGGTCAGGATCGGCGCGTGCTCCAGCCACTCGCCGGGCTGGGTCGGCGGCGGGAGGCGGTCGTCCTCCTTCGCGACGTCGACGCCCAGCGCCTCGGCCGTCACCGCCGTCTCGCGGCCGGGGGCTGAGGCGAGCGCGATCACCGTCGAGAGCACCACGAGGACGGCGGCGATCAGGATCGATTGCCAGAGGAAGATGGTCTCGCTGAAGGGGATCACGCCGGTGATCGGCAGCAGGCTTGGCGGCAGGCTCTTCGGGTTGGCCTGGAGCTGCGCGGCCGACGAGGACAGGCCCATCGCCCAAGTGGCGCCGAGGCCGAGATAGGCCGCCGCTCCCGCGGCGCGGTAATCCATGCGCAGGTCGGTGCGGCGGGCGAGCGCGCGGGTGAGCAGGCCGCCGAAGATCAGGCTGAGGCCCCAGCTCAGGAACGAGGACAGCATCGTGGCGAGCGCCACGAAGCCGATGGCGCCGCGGCCGGTCTTCGGCACCAGCGCCATCCGGTCGATGAGCGCCTGCACGGGGGCGGAGGTCGCCACCACGTAGCCGCCGATGGTCACGAAGACCATCTGCATGGTGAAGGGGATCAGGCTCCAGAAGCCGTCGCCGAAGCTCTTCGTCACGGCCTGGGCCGGCGCGCCGTTGAGGAGCGCGGCGAGCGCCACCACGACCACCGCGATGGCGACGAAGACGAAGGCGTCCGGGAACCACTTCACCGCCCAGTCGGTGAAGCGGAGCGCGAGGCGCGCGAGCGCGCTGTCCTTCGCGCGGTCACGCGGTGTGACGGGTGCGTCCATCGGCATCGGCCTTCCCCAGGCGGCGCAGGGCCGCGGCCGCTCCCTGATCGGCCGGCGCCCGGCGCCGCTTCAAGCGCCGATCGCGCTCAGCCGAAACGGACCTGCAGGAATGTCTCGGCCGCGGCCGCCCGATCCGTGAAGACGCCCGCCGTGAGAGGGCCGCCATAGACCGCGCCAGTATCGAGGTTGGTGCGGTAGGCGCGCACCTCCGGCCGCCCGCCGCCCTGCGGCGTGTGGCCATGGACCACGTGCCGGCCGAAATCGCGATCCTCGGTCAGGAACGGCTCGCGGATCCAGAGGCGGTTGCGGACATCCGGGTCCGGAGCCGGGCTCGCGGGATGGAAGCCGGCATGCACGTACCAGCGCCGCGCATCCGCGTGCAGGGTCGGCAGCGCCTCGATCCAGTCGAGCACGTCGCTCGGCAGCGCCGCGGGCTCCTCGACGCCGAAGGAATCGAGCGTGGCGAGGCCGCCATTGACCATCCAATGCGCGTCGGCGCCCGGCGTGCGCAGGCTCTCCAGCAGCATCGCCTCGTGGTTGCCCATCAGGCAGACCACCGAATCCGGCTCGCGCCAGTGCAGCTTGCGCAGGGTCTCGATCACCCGGGCGCTGGCGGGCCCGCGGTCGATGTAGTCGCCGAGGAAGACGAGCCGGCGCGGCCGGCCCGCGGCATGCGTCTCGATCCCCTCCAGCAGCCTGTCGAGCTGGTCGGCGCAGCCGTGGATGTCGCCGACGGCGTAGGTGAGCGGTTCGGCACACATCCCCGCCATCACAACGCAAACGGCGCTCCTTCGCAACCACGCGCCGGGAACGAGATCCGTGCGCGCCGGGCATGCCCCGGAGCGCAGATTGGATCTGAATAGAGTTTCAATTCTCGATTGCAGATCTCACAAGCTTTTGAAACGACGCGGCTCAGTTTGGAAATGCTCAGGCTCGTCCGGAATTCGGGGCCGGATTAGACAATACATCCCTCGATTCCTCGGGATGTCACCATGCGTCGGTCGGTGTGGAGTGCCGCGGCTCTCGTGCTGCTCGGAACGGAGGCGCTCGCCTTCGGGCCGCCGATGCCGACGCTTCAGCGCGTCGTCGCCTCGGGTCGAACGCAGAAGATCGACATCGTCATCAGTCTCGATCCCACCTGCCAGTCGATGGGCCTCTCCCAGGTCAACATCCTGGAGCCCCCGAGAAGCGGTCAGATCGTCACGACCCAAGGCCGGGAATTCCCGAATTTTCCGAGCTTCAACACGCGCTCGCGCTGCAACACGCATCGCGTGCCGGCGCTCGTCGTGAGCTATCAATCGGCGGCCGACTTCCGCGGCGAGGACGAATTCACGCTCGAATTCGTCGGCCCGCTCGGCGTCCCGCGCCGGCTCCGCTACCACGTCGAGGTGCGCTGAACCGGCGGCCGCTGCAATCCGAAACGCGCAGGCCCCGGCGCATCCGCGCCGGGGCCCGCTCAGGGTCAATTCAGCGTCGCGCTCGCCGGCCGGCGCTCGGCGCCGACCGCCACGTCGCCGAGCATCAGGCCCATCGGCCCGAGGATGACCGGCACCGTCTCGCCGTCATGGATCTTGCCCGAGAGCAGCAGCTCGGCGAGCGGATCCTGCACGTTCTTCTGGATGACCCGCTTCAGCGGCCGCGCCCCGTAGGCCGGATCGTAGCCCTTGTCGGCGAGCCAGGTCCGGGCCTCCGCATCCACGTCGAGCGTGATCTTGCGCTCGTCGAGGAGCTTCTGCAGCCGCCCGAGCTGGATGTCGACGATCGCGCCCATCTCGCCCCGCGCGAGGCGGTGGAACAGGATGATCTCGTCGATCCGGTTCAGGAATTCGGGCCGGAAGTGGCCCCGCACCACAGCCATGACCTCGTCGCGGACCGCCTCGGAATCCTGGCCCGCGGGCTGGTTCACGAGATATTCGGCCCCGAGATTCGAGGTCATGATCAGCAGGGTGTTGCGGAAGTCGACCGTGCGGCCCTGTCCGTCCGTCAGGCGCCCGTCATCGAGCACCTGCAGGAGGACGTTGAACACGTCCGGATGCGCCTTCTCCACCTCGTCGAACAGCACGACCTGATAGGGCCGGCGCCGCACCGCCTCGGTCAGGGCGCCGCCCTCCTCGTAGCCGACATAGCCCGGAGGCGCGCCGATGAGGCGGGCGACCGCGTGCTTCTCCATGTACTCGGACATGTCGATGCGCACGAGCGCCGTGTCGTCGTCGAACAGGAAGCCGGCGAGCGCCTTGGTCAGCTCGGTCTTGCCGACGCCCGTCGGCCCCAGGAACATGAACGAGCCGATCGGCCGGTTCGGATCCTGCAGGCCGGCCCGCGCCCGGCGGACCGCGGTCGAGACCGCCTCCACCGCCTCGCGCTGGCCGACGACGCGCTTCGCGAGCGCCGCCTCCATCGCGAGCAGCTTCTCGCGCTCGCCCTCCAGCATCTTGTCGACGGGCACGCCGGTCCAGCGCGAGACGACGCCCGCGATATGGGCCGGCGTCACCGCCTCCTCGACCATGCCGTCGCGGGCGACCGCCGATTCCGCCGCGGCCTCGATCTCGGCGAGCCGCTTCTCCAGGCCCGGGATCACGCCGTAGGCGAGTTCGCCCGCGCGCTGGTACTGGCCCTGGCGCTGGGCGGCGGCCAGGTCGTTGCGGGCCTCGTCGAGCTTCTTCTTCAGCTCGGCTGCCGCGCCGAGCTTGTCCTTCTCGGCCTTCCAGCGCGCCGTGATGGTGGCGGACTGCTCCTCGAGGTCGGCGAGCTCCTTCTCCAGGCGCTGCAGCCGGTCGCGGGAGGCGGAATCCGTCTCCTTCTTCAGCGCCTCGCCCTCGATCTTCAGCCGCACGATCTCGCGGTCGATGTTGTCGAGCTCCTCGGGCTTCGAATCGACCTGCATGCGCAGGCGCGAGCCCGCCTCGTCGACGAGATCGATCGCCTTGTCCGGCAGGAAGCGGTCGGTGATGTAGCGGTTCGACAGGGTGGCGGCGGCGACGAGCGCCGAGTCCTGGATGCGCACCCCGTGGTGCTGCTCGTACTTCTCCTTGATGCCGCGCAGGATCGAGACCGTGTCCTCCACGGTCGGCTCGGAGACGAAGACCGGCTGGAAGCGCCGGGCGAGCGCCGCATCCTTCTCGACATGCTTGCGGTACTCGTCGAGCGTGGTCGCGCCGACGCAGTGCAACTCGCCGCGGGCGAGGGCCGGCTTCAGGAGGTTCGAGGCGTCCATGGCCCCGTCCGCCTTGCCGGCGCCGACGAGCGTGTGCATCTCGTCGATGAACAGGATGATGCCGCCCTCGGCCGCCTGGACCTCGGAGAGCACGCCCTTCAGCCGCTCCTCGAACTCGCCGCGATACTTCGCGCCCGCGATCAGCGCGCCCATGTCGAGGGCGAGCAGGCTCTTCTCGCGCAAGGATTCCGGCACGTCGCCGTTGACGATGCGCAGCGCCAGCCCCTCGACGATGGCGGTCTTGCCGACGCCGGGCTCGCCGATCAGCACGGGATTGTTCTTGGTGCGCCGGGACAGGACCTGGATGGTGCGGCGGATCTCCTCGTCGCGGCCGATCACCGGGTCGAGCTTGCCCTCCCGCGCCGCCTCCGTGAGATCGCGGGCGTATTTCTTGAGCGCGTCATAGGCGTTCTCGGCCGAGGCATTGTCGGCGGTGCGACCCTTGCGCAGCGCGTTGATCGCCCCGTTGATCGAGGCGGGCGTCACGCCCGCGGCCTGGAGCGCGCGGCCGGCTTCGGTATTGCCCTCGACGGCGAGCGCGAGCAGCAGCCGCTCGACGGTGACGTAGGAATCGCCCGCCTTCTCAGCGGCCTTCTCGGCGGTGTCGAACAGGCGCACGAGGTCGCGCGTCGCCTGGGGCGCGGCACTGTTGCCCGAAACCTTCGGCTGCTTGGCGAGCCACTGCTCGACCTGCGCCAGAGCCACGCGCGACTGCCCCCCCGCGCGGTCGATCAGGCCGGCGCAGAGCCCTTCCGGATCGTCGAGCAGCACCTTCAGGAGGTGACCCGGCTGAAGCTGGGGATGTCCCTCGCGCATCGCGAGGTTCTGAGCCGCCTGCACGAAGCCGCGGGCGCGCTCGGTGTACTTTTCGAAATTCATGCACAACCCTCCCGTACCGGCATCCGCCGCCCGACATGAGGCGCGGCGCCACCGAAACGTCGCCCTCCGACTCTCCGTCGCGCGAGGGCCCCGGCGCCGTTGGCCGCCGGTATCCGGCATGTGGTGTTGCATATCCGCACCACAAGACCCGGCGGCGCTCTTGCGCGAGACGGCATTTCAGGGCCACGCTGGGCGCATGGCCTCGCTCTCGATCCACGCCCTCTACCGCTACCCCGTGAAGGGCCTTAGCCCCGAGCCGGTGGCGTCCGCCGAGCTGGAGGCGAGCGGCTATTTCCCGGGGGACCGGCTCTACGCCATCGAGAACGGTCCGTCCGGCTTCGATCCGGTGGCGGTGCGGCACCAGCCCAAGACCAAGTACCTGATGCTGATGCGCGACGAGGCGCTGGCCCGCCTGCGCACCCGCTACGAGGATGCGACCGCGACGCTCCATGTGGAGGCGGAGGGCGAGACCGTCGCGGCCAAGCTCGACACGCCGGAGGGGCGCGCGGCTCTGGAGGATCTGATGCGGCGCTTCGTGCCCGAGGCCCTGCGCGGCGCGCCGCGGGTGCTCGAGGCCCCGCCCCATTACCGCTTCACCGATTCGAAGATCGGCTTCGTCTCGCTGATCAACCTCGCCAGCGTGAGGGCGATCGAGGATTTCGTCGGCGCGCCCGTCGATCCGCTGCGCTTCCGCGGAAACCTCCTGGTCGATGGGCTGGAGCCCTGGGCGGAACTCGGCCTGTCGGGGGCGGTGCTCGAGGCGCCCAGCGGACTGCGGCTCAAGCTGACGCAGCGCACGCAGCGCTGCGCGGCCACCAACGTGGATCCGACGAGCGGGATCCGCGACCTCGACATCCCCTGGACGCTCGACGCGCGTCTCGGGCACCGCGATTGCGGCATCTATGCCGAGGTGATCGCGGGGGGCGCGATCCAGGCCGGCGATGCCCTCCGCGTCGTCGCCTGAGGCGCCTCAAGGCTGCGTCTGGTCCCGGCGCCCGGCCCGGGTTTTTGCGGTGCGGTATGGGCCTGGGGCCCGCGCCCGGGGCGGCTCAGCGGCGGGTGGCGAGCCAGACCGGCTCGGGCTCCTCGGCCGGCATCAGGGCGGCGACCGCATCGAGATCGACGGTGTAGGTCTGCGTGAGCTTCTGCCAGACCTCGGCGGTGGACGCCGCGTCCCCGCGCAGGGCATCCAGGGCGCGGGCGAGATGGCTCGGGCTGACGAGGGTGGGGCGCGGCAGGAGAGGATCGGCGTTCGGCATGGCGTGAACAATCCTTGTCGGCGGGGCCAGCCTCTCAAGACGTGGTTAATGCCCCGATAATGCCCGCCGTCGCCGTCAGCGTCCCGAGCGCCCGCGGAGCCGATCCGACGGCATCGCGCCGCCATATGGCCACGCTCTGCGCCCAAGCTTCGGGCTCGCGCCCCCGCCCGACCCTCCCGCCGAGGATCCGATGACCATCACCATCACGAATTTGCAGCCGGTGATCGCCCTGATCGCCGGGGTCCTGATCCTGATCATGCCGCGGCTCCTGAACTACATCGTCGCCGCCTACCTCATCCTGGTCGGGCTGATCGGACTCGGCCTGTTCCGCGGCCTCGCCTGAGGGCGGCGCGGACCTGAATCGGGCGCGTATCCGCAGAAACATCGCCCCCGATCCGACACGATGTCGGGGGCGTTCACCTTGCGTTGCACCGCGAGATGGTCCAACCCGCGGTCACGGACCGGTCACGGTCACGCACCCTTCAGAACGGACGGGATCGACATGGCAAGCGAGGGCACCGCGGGACACGCGAAGTGGGTCTACGCCTTCGGTGACGGCAAGGCCGAGGGCAAGTCGCAGATGCGCGAACTGCTCGGCGGCAAGGGCGCGAACCTCGCCGAGATGTCGAATCTCGGCCTGCCGGTTCCCCCCGGCTTCACCATCACCACCGAGGTCTGCACCTACTACTACGCCCACGACAAGCAGTATCCGCCGGAGCTGAAGGCGCAGGTCGACGAGGCGCTGGCCAAGGTCGGCGCGCTCACCGGGCGCACCTTCGGCGACGCGAAGAGCCCGCTCCTCGTCTCCGTGCGCTCGGGCGCCCGCGCCTCGATGCCCGGCATGATGGACACGGTGCTGAATCTCGGCCTCAACGACGCCACCGTGGCGGCGCTCGCCGAGAGCGCCGGCGACCCGCGCTTCGCCTATGATTCCTACCGCCGCTTCATCACCATGTACTCGAACGTGGTGCTCGGCGTGGAGCACCACGCCTTCGAGGAGGCGCTGGAGCACTACAAGGAGCGCAAGGGCGTCGAGCTCGATACCGAGCTCGGGGCCGAGGACTGGAAGACCCTGATCCAGACCTACAAGAAGATCGTCCGCGACGAGCACGGCTCCGACTTCCCGCAGGAGCCGCAGGACCAGCTCTGGGGCGCGATCGGCGCGGTGTTCGATTCCTGGATGATCCCGCGGGCCAAGAAGTACCGTGAGCTGAACAGCATCCCCGAGAGCTGGGGCACGGCCGTCAACGTGCAGGCCATGGTGTTCGGCAACATGGGCGACACCTCGGCGACCGGCGTCGCCTTCACCCGCAATCCCTCCACCGGCGAGCGGGCGCTCTACGGCGAGTTCCTGATCAACGCCCAGGGCGAGGACGTGGTGGCGGGCATCCGCACGCCGCAGGACATCACCGAGAAGGCGCGCATCGAGGCCAAGTCCGACCGTCCCTCGATGGAGACGGCGATGCCCGAGAGCTTCGCCGAGCTGACCCGGATCTACGGGATCCTGGAGAAGCACTACCGCGACATGCAGGACATGGAGTTCACCATCGAGAGCGGGAAGCTCTGGATGCTCCAGACCCGCAACGGCAAGCGCACCGCCAAGGCCGCTCTCAAGATCGCCGTCGACCTCGCCAGCGAGGGGCTGATCACGCAGGAGGAGGCGATCCTGCGCGTCGAGCCGGGGGCCCTCGACCAGCTCCTGCACCCGACCATCGACCCGAAGGCCGAGCGCAAGGTGATCGCCTCGGGGCTGCCTGCCTCGCCCGGCGCCGCCACCGGGGAGATCGTGTTCAACTCGGAGGCCGCGGAAGCCTGCCGCAAGGCCGAGCGCAAGTGCATCCTCGTGCGCATCGAGACCTCGCCTGAGGACATCCACGGCATGCATGCCTCGGAGGGCATCCTCACGACGCGCGGCGGCATGACGAGCCACGCGGCCGTGGTCGCCCGCGGCATGGGCAAGCCCTGCGTCTCCGGCGTCGGCAGCATCCGCATCGACTACAAGGCCCAGACCCTGTCGGTCGGCGGCCAGACCCTCAAGGCCGGCGACAAGATCACCATCGACGGCTCGACCGGCCAGGTGCTGCTGGGCGAGGTGAAGATGCTGGAGCCGGAGCTCTCCGGCGACTTCGCCACGCTGATGGGCTGGGCCGACGCGCACCGCACCATGAAGGTGCGCACCAACGCCGACACGCCCACCGATGCCCACACCGCGCGCAACTTCGGCGCGGAGGGCATCGGCCTCTGCCGCACCGAGCACATGTTCTTCGAGGGCGACCGCATCGTCGCGGTGCGCGAGATGATCCTGGCCGACGACACGGAGGGCCGCCGCGCGGCGCTCGCCAAGATCCTCCCCTACCAGCGCCAGGACTTCGTCGAGCTGTTCAAGATCATGTCGGGCCTGCCCGTCACGATCCGCCTGCTCGACCCGCCGCTGCACGAGTTCCTGCCGCACACCGATGCGGAGGTGCAGGAGGTGGTGGCGGCCACGGGCGTGGCCGAGGACAAGATCCGGCACCGGATGCGCGAACTCTCCGAGTTCAACCCGATGCTCGGCTTCCGCGGCTGCCGTCTCGCCATCGCCTTCCCCGAGATCGCCGAGATGCAGGCGCGGGCGATCTTCGAGGCGGCCGTGCAGGCGGCCGAGGAGACCGGCAGCCCGGTCACCTCCGAGGTGATGGTGCCGCTCGTCTTCACCCGGGCGGAGTTCGACATCGTCAAGGCCCGCATCGACGCCATGGCGAAGGCCGTCTCTGAGGAGAAAGGCGCCACGCTTGCCTATCAGGTGGGCACGATGATCGAGCTGCCGCGCGCCGCCCTGAAGGCGGGCGAGATCGCCGAGACCGCGGAGTTCTTCTCCTTCGGCACCAACGACCTGACGCAGACGGCGCTCGGCATCTCCCGCGACGACGCGGCGACCTTCCTCGGGCCCTACACGCAGAAGGGCATCCTGCCCTCCGACCCGTTCGTGACGATCGATCAGGACGGCGTGGGCGAGCTGGTGCGCATCGGCGTCGAGCGCGGTCGGAAGGTCCGCAGCGGCCTCAAGCTCGGCATCTGCGGCGAGCACGGCGGCGATCCGGCCTCGATCGGCTTCTGCCAGGAGGTCGGGCTCGACTACGTGTCCTGCTCGCCCTACCGCGTGCCGATCGCCCGCCTCGCCGCGGCACAGGCGGCGCTGGGCAAGGTGCTCGGCGGCGAGGGCTGAGCCGAACGGCCGGGCGCCCGCGCGCCCGGCCTTCACCCTCCGTTAGCCGCGCCCTGTGCGGCTTGTGGAAAAAAGTGGAACGGCGCCGCGAACGCGCGCCGTTCAGGCACGTTGAATGCTAGGTGCCTGAACGCTTGCGCGCGGGCCCTTTCGGCCATGCGCGGGACTGCCGGCCATGAGCGACCCGATCTCCTCCCCTGCCCTGATCCAGCCCGGCCTGCCGCTCCTGCGGCTGGTGGAGCGCGGCTATCTCTGGGCGGTCGCCGCCCTCGGCGGTCTCGCCACCGGCGCGCTGATGATCTTCGCGGTGGCCACGCAGAGCAGCGCCGATGCCGAGCGCATCGCGGGCGGGAGCAGCTACGCGGAGACGCTGGTTTCGGCCCTCGCCGTCGCCCAGGCCCGCCGCACCCAATAAGGGGATCCCAAAGGGATCATCCCTTTGGCGGGGTGCCGGGGCGGAGCCCTGGCCTGACGCCCCAGGGCTCCGCCCTGGACCCGCGAGAGGGGTGCCCCCTCTCGACACCCGAACATCAGCGGCGGTTGGGGACCCCGCGCGTCGCGGAGCCGGTGAAGCGTTGCGTGGCGAGGTCGTCGCCCGGGCTCGCCGCGCGGAAGCGCGTCGCGACCGCGTCCGGACCGGGCACCACCAGATCGTCCGGCGCAGCATCGGCCTGCGCCTTGGCCGTCGCGATCCGGACGGGCGCGTTGCGCGCGGCCGGCGCGGCGGCCCCGTCCGCCGCCACGGCCTCGAACAGGGCGCGCAGCTGCGCCTTCGGCTCGGCATCGGCCGGCACGAGCGCGACGCGGCGGGCGGGGGGCGCCGTGGCCTCGCTCTTCTGCAGCATCGAGGGCGGCGCGGCGAGCGCCACCGGACCGATCGCGGCGAGCTGGACCGGGCGCTGCGGCGGCAGCGGCATCATGATCGCCGCTGCGGCGACGGTGGCGAACTCGGCGGGCCGGCGCGGCGGCAGCGGCGCCTCGACCGCCTGCAGCAGCGGATCGGCCGGCTTCGCGGCCGCCGGCGCGGGCGTCTCGGCGGTGAGCAGGCTCCTGGCATCGACGGGTTTCGCGTCGGCCGCCTTGACGCCCCGTTGGAGCGCCGAGCCGCGCAGCGCCTGATCGGCGTTCGGGGCGGCGTAGGCGAGCGCGTTGCCCGAGCCGATCTGCACGTCCGGATCGGCGCTTGCGACGACGATGGCCGGCTTCTGCCGTCGCCGCGCCGTCGGGGCAGGAGCGGGCTCCGGCGTGCTCGATCCGCCGCCGAACAGGCTTGCCAGGAACTTGCCGACGCTCGGTCCGTCATCCTCCTCGGCCGCCGCGACCTGGGTCGTGATGCCGGCCACCGAGCCGCCGCGGGCGAGCACCTCGGCGCGCGCCTCCTCGTAGCGGGCGAGCGGGTGGCCGTCCGCCGGCAGGTGCACGGTCTTGCCGTCCGGGAACAGCCGGACGAGCTGGTCATGGCTCATGCGCGGCCAGGAGCGCACCGAGCCCACGTCGAGATGCACGAAGGGCGAGCCCGCGCGCGGATACCAGCCGACGCCGCCGCGCTGCATCTGCATGCCGACCGCGCGGATCTGGTCGATCGACGCGTCGGGCAGGTAGAAGTCCATCGCCTTGCCGAGCATGTGCTGGCTGAATTCCGCCACCGCGCGGGAGCGGCGGCGCAGCATCGCGTTGGTGCCCGGCGAGCGGTAGGCCGAGACCACGTGGATCGGCTCGGAGGCGCCGACCTGCCGGTAGGCCTCCCACACCGTGTCGAACAGGCGCGGGTCCATCTTGATCGGCTCGTCCATGCGCCAGTCGCGCAGGAGCCAGTTGAGCTGCTCCAGGGCCGCACGGTCGTAGCGCCCGTCACGCTTGAACGTGACGGTCGCGCTCTCCTTCGTGTGGGTGTGGTAGATCGAGAGCGTGCGGGTGTCGCCGTTGGCGACCGCGTCCTGGGTGCCGCGGGTGCCGCCGAGCAGGGCGATCGTGAGGCCGGAGACGGCGATGACGAGACGGCGGGCGGGTCGGATGCGGGAGAGCCTGCGCACGATGATCCTTGCCCAGTGCGGGGACCCGCGACGGCGGGAATCATGGTGAACGCAAGGTTGCCGAAAACCGTCAACGGCCGGTTATCGGGTCCTCGACCTGGACACCGCTCGATTCCCTACGGCTAAGGCTCGACCATGGCGAAATCGTGCCCGCAAGTGTGACCGCGCACGCTCACGGATTCTTGTCCTCAACCGTGTCGTCGGGCTGGGGACCTCACCACCAGCCGCGCACCACCGGAGCGGCCCGGCCCGCCCACGGATCCGGATCGGCATAGACCACCCCCGCCTCCTCGCGCGCGGGCCGCGGCAGCGGGCGCGCCGCCTGCCGGGTCTGGACATGCGGCCGTTGCGGACGCGGCGGCGCCGCCTCGGCGTTCCGGGTGGCGGGCTCGCGCTTGGGCGCCTTCGCGATGGCCGGGCCGCCGCCGCCCGGCAGGCCGAGGGCGGCGCGCATCGGCGCGTCGTAGCCGTACAGGTCGGGCGCCGTGCGGTACTGGCCGAGATCGTCGAGATAGGCGGTGAAATAGGCGAGATGCACCGGCAGCTTCTGGTCGAGGCGGATGGTGCGCTCGCCCTTGCCGATCAGCTTCTTCAGCCGCTCGCTGGTCCAGGCCTCGGGCAGCACGGTGCCGGCGAAGCGGAACGGATCGTCCACGCGCACGCAGCCGTGGCTGAAGGCGCGCGACGAGGCCGAGAACAGGGAGCGGTTCGGCGTGTCGTGCAGGTACACGGCATGCGCGTTGGGGAACATGAACTTGATGAAGCCGAGCGCATTCTTCTCGCCCGGCGGCTGGCGCAGGGAGACCTGTCCGCCGCGGCGCACCACCTCGTAGCCGCCCCAGGTCTTGCCGCCATAGGCGGCGATCTTGGGCAGCATCGTCTTCAGGATCGAGGGCGGCACGTACCAGGATGGGTTGACGACGGCGTATTCCATCGCCCCCGAGAAGATCGGCGTCGGCGATTCCGCCTTGCCGACGATGACGCGGGCCTCATCCCGCAGGGCGCCCCCGCGGAACACGCGCAGCCGGTACTCGGGCACGTTCACGAGCACGTAGTCGGGCCCGAGCTCGGCCGGCAGCCAGCGCCAGCGCTCCATGTTGACGATGAGCGCCGCCTCGTCGCCGGTCGCCGCCTTGCCGCGCCCGTCGGATCCCGCCAGTGCCAGCACGGTCTGGGCGTTGAGGACGCCCGTGGCCGCGAGGCCCCGCGCGCGCTGGAAGCCCTGCACCGCGTCGGCCACCGCCGTGTCGTAGGCATCCGGCTCGCCCGGGCCCGTATCCAGCGTGCCGGCGCTGCGCGTCTCGAGCCCGAAATGCGCGCGCAGCAGCGGCACGCGCGGGTCGCGCATGCCGAGCCGCAGCACCGGCCCCGGCGGCAGCCGGAGGGTCGCTTTGGTCGTCCCCTTCGCCGCCCCGCCGGCCTCGGGCGCCGGCCCCCTCAGGCTCGCGAGGCGCGCCTTGAGGGCGCGGTAGCCCGCCGAATGCGGGTTGTAGGATTGCAGCTGCTCGCCCGCCGCCGGGCCCGCGCTGGCGATGCGCGTCAGAACCACGTCGGCGGTGGGCAGGTCGAGGCTCGGGGTGATCAGGCGCGAGATCGCGGCGAGGTTGACCCGGCCGCCGCGCGCGTCGCGGGCGTAGAGGGCGACCGCGGCCGAGAGCTTGAGGTCGGCCTCCGCCACGGCGGCGAGGAAAGCAGTCTGCGAGGCGGCATCGTCGGGCTTCGGCGCAGCCGGCAGGGTCGGCACGGGATAGGCCCGGGCATCGAGCCCGTCCTCCCCCGCCGCCGCGAGCCGCGCCGCCGCGGCCTTGGCCGCAGCCGTATAGGCGCCGTCCGCGATCCAGACCGGCTTGAAGGCGCCGAGCGCGTAGAAGGCGCGGATCGCCTCGCGCTCCTTGCCCGTCAGCCGCGCGAGCAGCGGGGCGGTGTCCGTGAGGCGCCGGTAGAGCGCGGCGGATTGCGGATCGCTCGGCTCGACGGGGGCCGCCGCCGTATCGGAGGCGGCGGGCGCCTCCGGCGCGGCGGGGCTCGCATTCGCCGGCACGCCGACCGCCTCGTCCGGCGTCGTCGGCTGCGTCCCGTCCTTGGTGCTGTCCTTCACCCCATCCCGGGCCGGATCCTTCGTGGTCGGATCCTTGGTCGGATCCTTCACGGCCTCGGCCGGGCGGGCCGGATCGCCCGGGACGCTCGCGTCGGGGCCGACCGCCGCCATGCGCAGGGTCGCGGTCTCGAGGGCGCGCGCCGCCACCGAGCCGGCGAGAAGCGCGGCCAGTGCGACCAGGGCTGTGCGCGGTACGCCCATCATCGAGACTCCCGGAGACAGCGGCCCCGGGAGCCGCTTCGCCTGCTGTACCATAACGAGATCAAGCGCTGCCGTATGCCCCCGCACGCGGCGGGGCGCTGCGGGAGGCCTCTGCGGCAGGGTCAGGCGGCCGCGTCCTCGGCCTTGCCCTCGTCGTCGAGGCCGAGGTCCTTGAGCTTGCGGTAGAGGGTGGATCGGCCGATTCCGAGGCGGCGCGAGACCTCGGACATCCGGCCGCGGTAGAATTGCAGGGCGAAGCGGATGATCTCCGCCTCCAGCACGTCCATCGTCTTCATCTCGCCGGTCTCCTCGGCGACGAGGGACATGGCGTGCGGGTCGCGCACCTCGACGCGCACGATCTCGCGGACCGGCTCCGGCACGGCGCCCGAGGCCGGGATGGGCTGGCCGGGGGCGACGGGCACGCGGACGTCGAATCCCTCCACATGGGCGGCGATCTGCGGGAACTCGGCCACCGTCAGCTCGTCCCCGTCCGCGAGCACCACGGCGCGGAACACGGCGTTCTCGAGCTGGCGCACGTTGCCGGGCCAGCCGTAGCGGGTCAGCATCGCCATCGCCTCCGGCGTCACGGCGCGGACCCGCTTGCCCTCCTCCGCCGAGAAGCGGGCGCAGAAGGAGCGCACGAGGTCCGGGATGTCCTCGCGCCGCGCCCGCAGGGGCGGCAGGGTCATCGGGAAGACGTTGAGGCGGTAATAGAGGTCCTCGCGGAACTTGCCCTGCTTCACGAGGTCGAGGAGCGAGCGGTTGGTCGCCGAGACCAAGCGGATGTCGACGCGCACGCTGCGCTTGGCCCCGACCGGATCGACCTCGCCCTCCTGGAGCGCGCGCAGCAGCTTCACCTGCGCGTCGAGGGGCAGCTCGCCGATCTCGTCGAGGAAGAGCGTGCCGCCCGACGCCTCGACGAACTTGCCGGCATGCTTCTCGGTCGCGCCGGTGAAGGCGCCCTTCTCGTGGCCGAATAGGGTCGACTCGACGAGGTTCTCGGGGATCGCCCCGCAATTGACCGTCACGAAGGGCTTGCCGCGGCGCTCGCCGGAGCCCTGGATCGCGCGGGCGAGCACCTCCTTGCCGACGCCCGACTCGCCCTCGATCAGGACGGGGATGCTCGATTTCGCCGCCCGCTCGGCGAGCCGCATGACCCGGTCCATGTCGGGGCTGCGCGAGGTCAGGTCCTTGAAGCTGAGCGACCCGGAGGCGCGGCGGCGCATGCGCCGGACCTCCTCCTCCAGCTGGTCCACGCGCAAAGCGTTCTTGATCGAGACCTGGAGGCGCTCGGCGCCCGCCGGCTTCACCACGAAATCGACGGCGCCCGCCCGCATGGCGTTGACGACGGCGTCGATCGAGCCGTTGGCGGTCTGCACGATCACGGGGGTGTCGAGCCCGCTCTTGCGCATCTCGGCGAGCACGGCGTGGCCGTCCATGCCGCCGGGCATCACGAGGTCGAGCAGCACCACATCGATGGCAGGCTCCGTGCGCAGGAGCGTCAGGGCCTCGGCGCCGTTCTCCGCCGTGCGGGCCTCGAAGCCGAACCGCCGCACGGCGGCCTCGGCGAGGCGACGCTGCACCGGATCATCGTCGACGATCAGCACCGTTGTGGTCATCCGGCCCATCCCTCTGCACGCGGCCGCGCCGGGACGGCCGCGCCAGGGCGGCCGTCCGGTGTTCGTCTCGCGCGTGTTTCGTTTCGAGATGCAGCCTCGCTCAGATGCGTAAAGCTGCGCTTAACGACGATGGCAGGATTTCGAGGACGGTGTTGTCACGGGCGGTGACGGCCGCTCGGTTGAAGCCCAGGCCCCTCGGCTCGATATCAGGGCGAGCCAGGGCCCCGCTTCCACGACCGGCGGGCCCGCGAGGGATCCGAGCACCGATGCCGAACCGACTTTTCGCAGTGTCTCCCTGCCGCGGGGCCGAAGGGATCCAGGCCGGGACGCAGGCCGCCCGCGCCGCGGCCCAGGCGGTGGATCTCGGCCTCCTGCCCGAATGGGACCTCGGCGACCTCTATCCGGGCCTCGACGCCCCTGAATTCCAGGCGGATCTCGAGCGGGCCGAGGCCGCCTGCCGGGACTTCGCGAAGCGCTTCGGCGGCCGCGTCGGCGCCCTCGCGGCCGGCCCCGACGCCGCCGAGCGCCTCTACGAGGCGGTGCGCGACTACGAGGCGATCGAGGATCTGCTCGGCAAGCTGATGTCCTATGCCGGCCTCGTCTATTCCGGCGACACCACCGACGAGGTCCGTGCCAAGTTCTACGGCGATACCCGCGAGCGCCTGACCGACGCCTCCGGGGAGCTGCTGTTCTTCGGGCTGGAGCTGAACCGGGTCGAGGACGCGGTGATGGATGCGGCCATCGCGCGGGCGCCGCTCGCGCATTACGCCCCCTGGATCGAGGATCTGCGGCGCGAGAAGCCCTACCAGCTCGAGGACCGCGTCGAGAAGCTGTTCCTTGAGAAGTCGGTCACGGCGAACGCCGCCTGGGACCGGCTCTTCAACGAGACCATCGCGGCTTTGCGCTTCCCCATCCAGGGCGAGATGCTGCCGCTGGAGCCCACCCTCAACAAGCTGCAGGACCCGAGCGGCGCGGTGCGCCGCGAGGCGGCGGGCGCGATCAGCGACGTGCTGCGCGCGAACCTGCGCGTGTTCACCCTGATCACCAACACGCTGGCCAAGGACAAGGAGATCTCCGACCGCTGGCGCGGCTTCAAGGACGTGGCCGATGCCCGCCACCTCGCCAACCGTGTCGAGCCGGAGGTGGTGGCGGCGATGGTCGAGGCCGTGCAGGCGGCCTATCCGCGCCTGTCGCACCGCTACTACCGCCTGAAGGCCAAGTGGTTCGGCGTCGAGGCCCTGCCCTACTGGGACCGCAACGCCCCGCTCCCCCAGGTCGAGCAGCGCACCATCCCCTGGTCGGAGGCGCGCGACACCGTGCTCTCGGCCTACGATGCCTTCTCGCCGGACATGGCGAACATCGCGCGGACCTTCTTCGACCGCCGCTGGATCGACGCGCCGACCCGGCCCGGCAAGGCGCCCGGCGCCTTCGCGCACCCGACCGTGCCCTCCGTGCACCCCTATGTGCTGGTGAACTACCAGGGCAAGCCGCGGGACGTGATGACCCTGGCGCACGAGCTCGGCCACGGCGTGCATCAGGTCCTCGCCGGCCCGAACGGCGCCCTGATGGCGCCGACGCCGCTGACGCTGGCCGAGACGGCGAGCGTGTTCGGCGAGATGCTGACCTTCCGCAAGCTGCTCGGCGCCACCACCGACACGACCCAGCGCCGGGCCATGCTGGCCGCCAAGGTCGAGGACATGATCAACACGGTGGTGCGCCAGATCGCCTTCTACGCCTTCGAGCGGAAGGTCCATCTCGCCCGTGCCAAGGGCGAATTGACCACCGAGCAGATCAACACCCTCTGGCTCTCGGTGCAGGCGGAATCCCTCGGCCCGGCGATCCGGCTCGATGCGGGCTACGAGCCTTACTGGGCCTACATCCCGCACTTCATCCATTCGCCCTTCTACGTCTACGCCTACGCCTTCGGCGACTGCCTCGTGAACTCGCTCTACGGCGTCTACGCGAAGGCGGAGGGTGGCTTCGTGGAGCGCTACTTCGCGCTGCTCTCGGCCGGCGGCGCCAAACCCTACGGCGAACTCCTCAAGCCCTTCGGTCTCGACGCGACCGATCCGGGTTTCTGGCAGATCGGCCTCGGCATGATCGAGGGCATGATCGCCGAGCTGGAGGCGATGGAAGGCGAGGGCTGACGCCGCCCTTCCGGCCAGACGCCCGGGGTGTTGTACGTTCTGTATAACGTCCTGGGAGTCCGGTCATGAAGCTCGAAGTCGAGCGCGTCGGCAACTCGACCGGCCTGATCCTGCCGAAGGAGCTCCTCGGCAAGCTGAACCTTGCCCAGGGCGACTGGCTCTATGTGACGGAGAATTCCGACGGCTCGGTCCGGCTCTCGGCCTACGATCCAGCCTTCGAGAAGGGCATGAAGATCGCCGAGAAGGCGATGAAGACCTACCGCAACGTCCTCGCGGAGCTTGCGAAGTGAGCGACGGTCGAGAGATCGTCTGGCTGACCAGCGATCTCGTCCAGGCGTTCCATGCGCAGCAATTGAAGCTGTTCGGCGGGCCTCCCGGCAGACGAGACGAAGGCGCCCTCGAAGCGGCGCTCGGCCGGCCGGTGAATCGTGTCGCCTATGCCGACGACCCGGCTCGGATCGATCTGGCCGAGCTTGCGGCAGCCTATGCCTTCGGCATCGCCAAGAACCGCCCGTTCATCGACGGCAACAAGCACGCCGCGCTGCTCGCGCTGGTCACCTTCCTCGGCCTCAACGACATCGACTTCGTCGCCGACGAGGCCGAGGCCGTTGTGATGATCCGTGGCCTCGCCGCCGGCGAGATCGACGAGGCCGGCCTCACCCGCTGGATTCGCGACAACTGGCCGGCATAGAGCGCGCATCGAAACAGGGCTCCGAGCCGCGGCGCGGGGCCCCAGGCCCCTGGTTGCTGCGCCAGGCGCGGCATATCTCGCGGTCTCGAACCGAGCGAGCACCCCCGAGATGGCCGAGACCGACCGCGAAGCCAACCGCTTCTCCGCCCGCGCCAGCCGCTACGCCCGCGTCGGCGCCAATGTCGGCACCGTCGCGGCGCGCATGGCGGGCGCCCGCCTGTTCGGCGGGGAGGGCACCACCAACGCAGCGGCCCTCGCCCAGGCGCTCGGCGGCCTGAAGGGGCCGATCATGAAGGTGGCGCAGCTGCTCGCCACCATCCCGGACCTGCTGCCGCCCGAATACGCCGCCGAGCTTCAGAAGCTCCAGGCCGACGCGCCGCCCATGGGCGCGGCCTTCGTCAAGCGGCGCATGCAGGCCGAGCTCGGCGCGGGCTGGCAGGCCCGGTTCGGTAGCTTCGACCTGAAGCCGGCCGCGGCCGCCTCGCTGGGGCAGGTCCACCGCGCCACCGGCCTCGACGGGGCGCCGCTGGCCTGCAAGCTCCAGTATCCGGATATGCAATCGGCGGTCGAGGCCGACCTGAAGCAGCTCGAACTCGCCTTCGCCCTGCACCGGCGGATGAACACCTGGCTCGATACCCGCGAGATCGCCAAGGAGATCGGCGCGCGGGTGCGCGAGGAACTCGACTACACCCGCGAGGCGAAGCATGCCCGCCTCTACGGCACGGTGCTCAAGGATATCGCGGCGGTGCGCGTCCCGCAGGTGCTGGAGGATCTCTCCACCAAGCGCCTGCTCACGCTCGGCTGGCTCGACGGCGAGCGCATCCTGAATTTCTCGGACAGCCCCGTCGAGGTGCGCAACCGGCTCGCCCAGGCCATGTTCAAGGCCTGGTGGCACCCCTTCAGCCGCGCGGCGGTGATCCACGGCGACCCGCATCTCGGCAACTACACGGTGTTCTCGGACGAGGCCGGGCCGCAGGGCATCAACCTGCTCGATTACGGCTGCGTGCGCATCTTCCACCCGCGCTTCGTCGGCGGCGTGGTCGATCTCTATCGCGGCCTCCTAGAGGGCGACGAGGCCCGCATCGTCCACGCCTACGAGGTCTGGGGCTTCAAGAATCTGAGCCGCGAGATCATCGACATCCTCAATATCTGGGCGCGCTTCATCTACGGTCCGCTGCTGGAGGACCGCACCCGCACCGTGGCCGACGGCGTCAAGCCGGGCGAGTACGGCCGTCGTCAGGCCTTCCAGGTGCATCAGGCCTTGAAGGAGCGCGGCCCGGTGACCGTGCCGCAGGAATTCGTGTTCATGGACCGCGCCGCCGTCGGCCTGGGCGCGGTCTTCCTGCATCTGCGCTCGGAGCTGAACTATCACCGCCTGTTCGAGGCGGAGATCGAGAGCTTCTCCCTCGACGCGCTGGAGGCCCGTCAGGCGGAGGCGCTCGCCGCCGTCGGCCTGCCCCGTCCGGAATAATCCGCCGCGAATTCTCTGCCCGGCCAAAAAACTAGGCCCATTGTGGGGGGGTGACACGATTGCCGCAGGAAAGGGCTTAGGCTACATCCCCCGTGACAGAACAAAGAGGCGTCAAGGGGACGAACGCACGATGGCTGATACGAAGACCGTGTCCGGGGCGGCCTACAGCCCCGCGATGGACGCCAAGACCCACGAGCAGACCTACCGGGGCTTCGTCCGCTTCGTCGAGATCGCGACGGGCGTCGTGATCTGCTGGGTGCTCGCCCTCGCCGTGGGCGGCATCCGCGAGGCCTGGCTCACCGCCATCGTCGGCGTCGTCGCCGCCTCCGCGGCCGGAGCGATCGGCGCGCTCGCCCGCCCGATCGGCTGGAAGGCCCCCGCGATCGTCGCCGCGCTGCTCGGCCTGTATCTCGCGTTCGCCTGATCCGGTCGCGCGCTCGGCATGAGCGTGACGGTTACAGACTACCGTTTCCATCACCATCACGTAGCCTGACCACCTCGAAAACCCGTCGCGCTTCGCGCATTCGGTGGCGGTCGTTACAAGGGGTTTGGCTGAATGCGCATCGCTGTGCTTTCGGAGACCGACGCCGCGGAGCCGCGGGTCGCGGCGGTGCCGGAGACGGTCAAGAAGTTCAAGGGTCTCGGCGTCGAGGTCGTGGTCCAGTCGGGTGCCGGCCTGAAGGCGGGCGTGCCCGATTCGGAGTTCGAGGCGGCCGGCGCCACCGTCGCCGCCTCGGCGGAGGAGGCCGCGCGCGACGCCGACCTCGTCCTGAAGGTCCGCCGCCCGGCGCCCGAGGAGCTCAAGCTCTTCAAGTCGGGCGCCGCGGTCGTCGCGATCATGGATCCCTACGGCAACGAAGCCGCCCTCCAGGGCATGGCCGAGGCCGGGATCAGCGCCTTCGCGATGGAGCTGATGCCCCGCATCACCCGCGCCCAGGTGATGGACGTGCTCTCCTCGCAGGCGAACCTCGCCGGCTACCGCGCCGTGGTCGACGGCGCCGCCGAGTACGGCCGCGCCATGCCCATGATGATGACGGCCGCCGGCACCGTGCCCGCCGCCCGCGTCTTCGTGATGGGCGTCGGCGTCGCCGGCCTGCAGGCCATCGCCACCGCCCGGCGCATGGGCGCCGTGGTGACGGCCACCGACGTGCGCCCGGCCACCAAGGAGCAGGTCGAATCGCTCGGCGCCAAGTTCGTCGCCGTCGAGGACGACGAGTTCAAGCAGGCCGAGACCGCGGGCGGCTACGCCAAGGAGATGTCGGCCGAGTACCAGAAGAAGCAGGCGGAGCTGGTCAAAGGCCACATCGCCAAGCAGGACATCGTCATCACCACGGCCCTCATCCCGGGCCGCCCGGCGCCGAAGCTCGTCTCCGAGGAGATGGTCGCCTCGATGAAGCCGGGCTCGGTCCTGATCGACCTCGCGGTCGAGCGCGGCGGCAACGTCGCCGGCGCGAAGGCGGGCGAGATCGTGACGACCGGAAACGGCGTGAAGATCGTTGGCCACCTCAACGTCCCCGGCCGCCTCGCCGCCACCGCCTCCAGCCTCTACGCGCGCAATCTCTACGCCTTCCTCGAGACCCTCATCGACAAGGAGTCGAAGGCGCTCGCGGTGAAGTGGGACGACGAGCTCGTCAAGGCGACGAATCTCACGCGCGACGGTCAGGTCGTGCACGCCTCCTTCCAGCCCAAAGCGGCCTGATCCCGCGGAGAATGCGAATGGCTACCATCCCCCCTGATCAGGCGGCGGACCAGACGCGCGTCCTGGCCGATACCGCCCGGGCCGCGGCGACCGCGGCGCGCAACGCGGCCGACCAGGCCCAGGTGATCGCCGACAGCCTCGGCCACGGCCTCTCCGCGGCCACCCATGGCGCCGTCGATCCCACCGTCTTCCGCCTCGCGATCTTCGTGCTCGCGATCTTCGTCGGCTACTACGTGGTCTGGTCGGTGACCCCGGCGCTGCACACGCCGCTGATGTCGGTCACCAACGCGATCTCCTCCGTGATCATCGTCGGCGCGCTGCTCGCCGTCGGCGTGCCGCTGATCGAGAAGGGCACCGGCCTCGCGCGGGTGTTCGGCTTCATCGGCATCGTGCTCGCCAGCGTGAACATCTTCGGCGGCTTCCTCGTCACGCAGCGCATGCTCGCCATGTACAAGAAGAAGGGCTGAGCGGATGTCCGAGAACGTCTCGTCCCTTCTCTACATCGTCTCCGGCGTCCTGTTCATCATGGCGCTGCGGGGGCTCTCGCACCCCACCACCTCCCGCCAGGGCAACATGTACGGCATGGTGGGCATGGGGCTCGCCATCCTGACCACGCTGGTCGGCCATCCGCCCTCCGGCGTGGGCGCCTGGATCCTGGTGCTCCTCGGCCTCGGCATCGGCGGCGGCGCCGGTGCGGTGATCGCCAAGCGCGTGCCGATGACGGCGATGCCGCAGCTCGTGGCCGCCTTCCACTCGCTGGTCGGCCTCGCGGCCGTGGCGGTGGCGGCCGGCGCGCTCTACGCGCCGCAGGCCTTCGGCATCATCGAGAACGGCCACTTCCACAAGCAGTCGCTGTTCGAGATGGGCCTGGGCGTCGCCATCGGCGCCATCACCTTCACCGGCTCGGTCATCGCCTTCGCCAAGCTCGACGGACGGATGTCGGGCAAGCCGATCCTGCTGCCGCAGCGCCACCTGATCAACGCGCTGCTCGCCGCCGGCCTGGTCCTGCTCCTCGCGCTGTTCATCGGCACCGAGTCGAAGGGCCTGTTCTGGCTGATCGTCATCCTCTCGCTGGTGCTCGGCGGGCTCATCATCATCCCGATCGGCGGCGCCGACATGCCCGTCGTCGTGTCGATGCTGAACTCCTACTCGGGCTGGGCGGCGGCCGGCATCGGCTTCACCCTCGGCAACCTCGCGCTCATCATCACCGGCGCGCTGGTCGGCTCGTCGGGCGCGATCCTGTCCTACATCATGTGCCACGCGATGAACCGCTCGTTCATCTCGGTCATCCTCGGCGGCTTCGGTGGAGACGCCGCCGCCGCCGGCAGCGGACAGGTCGAGACGCGCTCGGTCAAGCAGGGCTCGGCGGACGATGCGGCCTACATCATGAAGAACGCCGAGCGCGTGATCATCGTCCCCGGCTACGGCATGGCGGTCGCCCAGGCGCAGCACAGCCTGCGCGAGATGGCCGACATGCTGAAGAAGGAGGGCGTCGACGTGAAATACGCCATCCATCCGGTGGCGGGCCGCATGCCGGGCCACATGAACGTGCTGCTCGCCGAGGCGAACGTGCCCTACGACGAGGTGTTCGAGCTGGAGGACATCAACGGCGAGTTCCCGCAGGCCGACGTGGCCTTCGTGATCGGCGCCAACGACGTCACCAACCCGGCCGCCAAGACCGACAAGACCTCGCCGATCTACGGCATGCCGATCCTCGACGTGGAGAAGGCCAAGACCGTGCTCTTCATCAAGCGCGGCATGGGCTCCGGCTATGCGGGCGTCGAGAACGAGGTCTTCTTCCGCGACAACACCATGATGCTGTTCGGCGACGCCAAGAAGGTGGTCGACTCGATCCTCAAGGCGGTCTGAGCCGGAATCCTCGGACGGGATCGGCGGGGCGGGCAGCGATGCCCGCCCCGCTGTCGTTTTCGGGCGGCAGCGCCGGACGTGCCGGCTCGCTATAGGATGGGACTCGTGCCAGCCCCCTCCTCCGCATCCCGTGCCTTCCTCGGCGTCGCCGCCTCGATCCAGGGGCGGTCCTGGCGCGAGCGCTGCGCCGACCCGGCCCTGCAGGGCTACGCCACCAAGATGGTCCAGGCCTATGGCCTGCCGGACCTGCTCGCCCGGGTGCTCGCCGGCCGCGGCGTCCTGCCGGATCAGGCCGAGGCGTATCTGCGCCCGCGCCTGCGCGAGCTGATGCCGGATCCGGGCTGCCTGCTCGACATGGAGCTCGCCGCCAAGCGGATCGCCCGGGCCGTGCGCCGCGGCGAGATCGTCGCGGTGTTCGGCGATTACGACGTGGACGGCGCCGCGAGCGCGGCCCTTCTCGCCGGCTACCTGCGCGAGCTCGGCGTCACCGCCCGCATCCACATCCCCGACCGGATCAGCGAGGGCTACGGCCCGAATGTCGGTGCCGTGCGCAGCCTGGCTGCGGAGGGCGCCAGCCTCCTCGTCTGCGTCGATTGCGGCACCAGCGGCCACGGCCCGCTGGAGGAGGCGGAGAAGCTCGGCCTCGACGTGATCGTGCTCGACCACCACGCCGCGCCGGAGACCCTGCCGCCGGTGCGCGCCCTGGTGAACCCGAACCGCCTCGACGATCTCTCGGGCCTCGGCCATCTCTGCGCCGCGGGCGTCGTCTTCCTGACTCTCGTGGCGGTGAATCGGGTCCTGCGCGCCGAGGGCTTCTTCGGCACGGATATCCCCGAGCCGAAGCTCACCGACGCCCTCGACCTCGTGGCCCTGGCGACGGTCGCCGACGTGGTGCCGCTGGTGGGCCTCAACCGCGCCTTCGTGGTCCAGGGCCTGACCGTGATGCGCGCCCGCGGCCGCACCGGGCTCTCCGCCCTGTTCGACGCCGCCTCCCTCGACGGCCCGCCGGAGGCCTGGCATCTCGGCTATCTCGTCGGGCCCCGCATCAATGCCGGTGGACGCATCGGCGATTCGGCGCTGGGCGCCCGTCTGCTGACCACCGAGGACGCCGTCGAGGCGGTCCGCATCGCCGCCGAGCTCGACCGGCTCAACCGGGAGCGCCAGATCATCGAGGCGCAAGCGGTCGCCGATGCCGAGGCCGGGATGGACCGCCTGCTCGGCCTCGATCCGGACCGCCCGGTCCTCGTCGCCGGCAGCGCCGACTGGCATCCGGGCGTGGTCGGCCTGATCGCCGCCCGCCTCAAGGAGCGGTTCGGCCGGCCCGCCTTCGCCTTCGCCCTGCGTCCGGACGGCACCGCCACCGGCTCCGGCCGCTCGGTGCCTGGCGCCGATCTCGGCCAGGCGGTGCGCGCCTGTGTCGAGGCCGGGCTGGCGGCCAAGGGCGGCGGCCATGCCATGGCGGCCGGCGTGACGCTGATCGGGACCGACCTCACCCGCTTCGAGGCTCATCTCACCCAGTGCCTCGGCGCGGCCGTGGCGCAGGCCCGGGCCGCGGACCTGCTCCTGATCGATGCGAGCCTGAGCGCGGGCGGGGCGACCGCCGAGACCGTCCGGCTGATCGGGCGGGCCGGCCCCTTCGGCCAGGGCGCGCCCGAGCCGGTCTTCGCGCTCGCCAACCACCGCATCGTCGATGCGGGCATCGTCGGCGCGGGCCATGTCCGCGCCCGCCTGCGCAGCCGGGACGGTCAGGCGATCGGCGCGATCAGCTTCCGCAGCGCCCAGAGCCCCCTCGGCCTCGCCCTGCTCAACGGGATCGGGCGCGAGTTCCACGTGGCCGGCACCCTGGCCTGCGACCGCTGGCGCGGCGCCGAGCGCGCGCAGCTGCGCATCTGCGACCTCGCCTCCGCGGATCGTGCGGAATGAGGGATTGGGGCGCAACGCGCTGTTGACACCCGCGCGACCCCCCACCATAAGAGCCCCCGCGGCCCGGACGGGCTGGCGTTTGGGGGAATGTCCCGAGCGGCAAAGGGGGCGGACTGTAAATCCGCTGCGTAAGCTTCGTAGGTTCGAGTCCTACTTCCCCCACCAAACGATCCCGATCCGAGCATCACGCGCCGACAGGACTGCAACGCTTCTCAAGCCTGCGGCCCTGTGCTATCCGGCGTGCCGCGCGGGTGTAGCTCAATGGTAGAGCAGCAGCCTTCCAAGCTGAATACCCGGGTTCGATTCCCGGTACCCGCTCCATCAAATTCCGCATGTTTGGCCGGCATTTAAGCGCTGCCTACCGACATATGTTGCCTCCTTTTCCCTTCGTGATACCACCGCGATACCACGGGCGCTGACCTCGGCTTCGATCCGTGACGCCTGCGCTGCCCGCGACAGGTAGGCCCATTTTGGCTTTCCACAGCAAATTTGCGAGCGTGGAAGGAGGCGCAAGGCACGGCGCCCGTGCGAGGGCTCCTGACACAACCTTGCGGTAATTTGGGCGCGGCTACTGTGAGGGGATGCGGCTCTATCACTTCACGTCCCTCGGGCATTTGCCCGTCATCCTCGCGACCGGCGGCCTATGGCGCGGCGAGGTCCCCATAGGCGATGGAACGGAGAGCCTACGCGGCACTTGGTTCACCTCAGATCCAGACGGGGCGGAACACGGGCTCGACGGATCTGGGGTAGACAAGCGCGCCGTCCGGATCGTCGTCGTGTTTCCCCGCGGCGACCGGAGGGTGGAGCCCTGGCTTAAGTTAGCCCGCAAGATCACAGCACCGGAATACATCGCCACCCTCGTCGCGTCCGGTGGAGGCAAGCGCAAGGCAGAGACTTGGTACGTCTGCCCCGCACAGATTCCACCGGAGCAATTCCGGCTTATCGAGTTACGGGGATCCGATGGCAGGTATGCACCGGCGACGCCCGAGCAAATCGCAGCGCTAGTTGCCCACGACGGGCTTTACGACGAAGTCGTCGAGGATTTCTGTCAGATGCGCATTAAGGCCGGTCGAGCCGCCTGAAACTGGGATACAGTTGGGTGCAACGGACGGAGCGCCGGCCAGCCGGGACCCAGCGCGTTGACCGGAGCTCTCAACCCGGCATCAACCGCCGGCGTGCCATGATCCGGCCATAAGTCCCGCGGCTGACCTCGCCGGACGCCTGCGCTGGCTAAACAAAGTAGCGACGCACATTATAGGCCTGACGGACGTCCCTGCCCCGCAGGCCGCGCTACTACAGGCCATCGTCGAGTGGAGCCGCTCGCACGACAGGGGCACCAGCGTCCTCCCCCGCGATGGCACGCGACCAACGGCCGCCATCGACCGTGAGCTCCGCGCCCTTAACGAGTTCGTAGAACAGGATCGCCGCGACCGGCAGGAGTTCAGCGGCCTCCTCCAGAACTCGCACATCGACGGTGACGGGGAGCCAGTCGGACCGGACTGGCTATTCCACGAGTAGCGTCTTCCGCATATGCGGACGGTCTGGCGAGCGACTGAGCCAAGCCTCCCCCGGCACGCTCCGTTCGGCCTCTCGAATTGGGGGGTCATACGACGGGCCGAGGCTATCCCCTCAACCCCTAAAGGGGTCCTCCACGCTGTTCCGGCGCTCACGCGTGCGGGTCGCCTCCATCCGTCTCCGGGCCCTCCCATCGAGGCCGCATCGGGCGGCCGAGGGAGAGCGACATGGCCCAGTTCGACTTCCACACCGCCGTCACCAACGCGATTATCCAGACCCTCGAAGCCGGCGAGGCCGGAACATGGCAGTGCCCCTGGCACCGCAAGGGCGGCAGCAGCCTCCCGGTCAACGCCCTCAAGGGGCGCCACTACCGAGGGGTCAACACCTTGATGCTTTGGTGCGCCGAGCAGGCCGGCGGGTACGGCGACAGCCGGTGGGCGACGTACCGCCAATGGCAGGAGCTTGGTGCCCAAGTCCGCAAAGGGGAGCGTAGCAGCCTCATCGTCTTCTTCAAGGAGCTCGGCGAGGACGAGGAGGACGGCCGGCGTCGGGTCGTGGGCCGGGCCTCCTACGGCTTCAACGCAGCCCAGGTCGAGAGCGCGCCCGAAGCCGGGGAGCCCCTGCCAACCAGCGAGTGGGTCATCCCCGAGGTGTTCGAGGGCTTCGTCGAGAGGACCGGCGCCGCGGTTCTCAGGGGCGGCGAGATGGCTTGCTACATCCCGAGCCAGGACGTCATTCGCATCCCGTCCAGGGCCCGGTTCCCGAGCGCCCACGGGTACGCGAGCACGATGCTCCACGAGCTCACCCATTGGACGGGCGCGCCGGAGCGGCTCGCGCGGGATCTGACCGGGCGGTTCAAGAGTCAGGCCTACGCGGCCGAGGAATTCGTGGCCGAACTCGGATCGGGATTCCTCTGCGCGGAGCTCGGGCTCGAAGCGACCCCCCACCCCACTCACGCCTCGTACCTGACAAGTTGGCTGAAGTTCCTCCGGTCCGACAGCCGGGCGATCTTCACCGCGGCATCCGCAGCTTCCCGGGCGGCGCAGTACCTTACCTCTCTACAGTCCCAGATGGCTGAAGCGGCCTGAGCACTCCGGCCCCGGTGAGACCCCGGGGCCTCACCCTCCTACCTGGACTGAGCCATGCGCCACAAAGCCCTCATCCTCCTCGCGATCCTAGCCATCCAGACCACAGCCGAAGCGGGCCCGGCCCGCGTCCAGAACCCTTCGGAGCCCGTGTACCTGGAGGCCTACCGCCGCGCGGAGGCCCTGCCGGCGTCGGGGGCGCTCTGCCGGGACCGCATGCCAAAGCGGCTGATGCGGGCGCTGCACGACAGTTGCCTCTGGCTCACCGCGGGCACGGCTTCGAACTGCGGCGTGAACGACACCTGCGGGAGGACTCTGGAAGAGCTCCGGTCGTTGTGCCCGGCCGGCGAGCCGACCGCGGTGCCGTGCTCGGCGGCGGCGTACCCGGGCGCCCGGTTCTAGGCGCTTAAGTAGTGGAAATCGGTTGCCTGACGCTCACTCAGAGATTTCCGAGTTGGGTGGATTGCAGCTGTTCAGGTTTGGGGAGCGGGTCCGACGAAAGCAGACGCTCGGCAATTGGCTGGAAATGGCCGAAAGCGGTCTGGCAGCTTTCGGTCGCGCGAGGCGCTAAACCGGACACCGCAGCGTTCTCGCTGCCGGCTACCGACGGATACCTTTTCTCGACATTTGAATTTCCGACGCAGTATTCCAAGAGAATCCGGCAGCCTCGGCGGGCGCAACACATGCATAGACCGCGTTTGTTGAAAAACTTTCCTTTTATCTGCATCGCTGAGCGCGCTACCTATCGTTGAATTCCGATTGGGCAAGCAATGTGGAACAGCGCAGCTAGAACTCATCCTTGCCGGTCAGCTCACAGAGAGAAGCTGGAACTGTCCGTCCGCTACAGATGCGCCTTCAGACAACAATCGCCGGCATCTTCTCCTGACACCGACCGAAGACAGAGATATGATTTTGTATAATAATTCTGCATATGTTTAACCGATACTATTATTTATTTTTGCACCAGGCCAGAAACATTCTGACACCTTCTCTTACTTGATTTTCAATTTCTATTGAAGAAGGACGCTCACCTAGAAGCATTCGCTCTCGGATCTGTCCTGTCGTCACGGACACAAACAACTGAACGGCGGTCGAGACATCCTTGATCACGAGCACACGTCGAGCGACTTGATCGGTGAGATACGCCGTCACGACTTCACGGAACGCGTCGGTGCTTTCTCGATAAAGCGTTACGAGGTGGGGGAAGCGGCCGGCTTCCGTGATGACAAGCCTGTAGAGTCCGAACTCACGCTCCGATGTCCAATGGTAGGCGGTGGTCAGGGCAAAGGTCGTCAGACCTTGCTCGGGGCCGATTGAGCCATCCGTCAGCTCCTGGGCCAGTCCTTCGCGCGAGGCCTCCGTTAGATGAACCACGACTGCCAGCAGCAACTCGTCCTTTGTGGCGTAGCGCGCGTAGATCGTCTTGGGAGAAACTCCTGCGGTACGGGCTACACGCGCGATATTTGCCCCCTCATAGCCGTATGTCAGAAACTCGGCAGTGACGATGTCCATCAGCCGATCCTGACGTGCCTGGATCGTTGCCGCGCGCGGGCGTCCGGGGCTGAGGGCACGCTTCCGCGACGCCAACGGCGACGCCTCTTTCTGGCTTGTCGTCACTGCATACCTCCCCGTGACCTTCCTACTTGAAAAGGAACTTATTATTTCCTTTATGGTTCTCCGACGGGGCGCATCCAGAGAGCCGCATCATGTCGCGTTTGACCCTCCCAATCCTATTCCTCGTCGTCGGTACCAGTCTCAACGGCGCCGCTGCCGAGACAAGTATCACGGAAGCGACCTTGGCGTGTCGCAGCGACGTCCTGCGCCTGTGCGCTGAGGACGTGCCCAACCGTCCGGCGATCATCGCCTGCATGCATCAACACCGCGAGCAGTTGAGTGCCCGGTGCGGTGCCGTGTTCGATGAGGGGACGAGCGCGCCATCCTCCGCCGAGAGGTCACACGACTGACGCTCCTCGTCCTCCAGTGACTGCCGCCACCGGCGCTTGCCCCTTCGACGGAGTGTCACCCATGAAGGTCGTCGTCGACCTCAACCGCTGCCAAGCTTACGCGCAGTGCATCTACGCCGCTCCCGACCACTTCGCCCTGCATGGTGCAGAAGCGTTGGTCTACGACACGGCACCCGACGAAGCCGCTCGAGCCGAGATTGAGCGCGCGGTGCAGGCCTGCCCGGTGCGTGCCATTACTGCGACGAGCGACGTTCCGGCCCTTATGCCGCATAAAGTGGGCGACCGATGACAGCGCCCACCGAAGCTCCTCGCCAGATCGTCATCGTCGGCGCCTCGCTCGCGGGCCTGTCCGCGGCGCACGCACTGCGTGACGTGGGCTACGAAGGCAGGATTATCCTGATCGGTGACGAGAACGAGCCGCCCTACGATCGTCCGCCGCTGTCGAAGCAGGTGCTCCGCGGCCTGTACAGCGCGGAAACATCCCTGCCGCAACGGGCCGATCTGGACGCCACGTTCCGCCTCGGGGTCGGTGCATTGGGGCTCGATACGCTCGCACATCGTATCTACCTCTCGGACGGCACACAGATCGTATACGACCGGCTGCTTATCGCGACCGGGACTCGGGCACGCCCGTGGCCGAACGGTGCGGAAGCAGCTTCCTCGAACGTGTACACGCTTCGCGGCCACGCGGACGCAGAGCATCTTGCGCGTGGCCTCGCCGGGAAACCGCGCCGCGTGCTCATCATCGGTGGCGGGTTTATCGGCTGTGAGATCGCGTCGTGCTGCCGCGATCTCGGCCTCGACGTGACCCTGGCGGTGCGCGGTGCGCTCCCGTTGGTTCATGCCCTGGGTTCCGTCACGGCCGCTTTCATGCGGGACGTAATCCGCGACCGCGGCGTGGACCTCCGACTGGAGACAGAAGTCGCGCGATTTCAACCCGACGCGGATAGCCGGGTCGTCGCGGCCATCCTGCGCAACGGCCAACGGATCGAGGCCGATTGCGTCGTCGCTGCCCTCGGCGCCCTGCGCAACACTGAGTGGCTGGCCGGTGCAGGCTTGGCGGTTTCGCCTAAAGGCGTCCGGGTGGACACCCACTGCCGCGTCCTCACCGCCACTCGGGCAGTTGTGCCGGATGTCTTCGCGGCCGGCGATATCGCTCACTGGCCGAGCGCCATCTACGGCAACCGCCTCCTCGCCGTCGAGCATTGGGGCAACGCGGTCGCTCAAGCGGAGACGGCAGCCCGGAACATGGTCGCCGGTGAAGCGGGACTAATCCCCTACGACCACCTGCCGGACTTCTGGTCGCAGCAGTTCGGCCTCAACATCAAGCTCGTTGGCCTGCCGACCGGGGCCAACCAATTCGCCGTCGTGCAGGGTTCGTTGCGGGATCGCCGGTTCATCGGCGTGTACGGCGCGCAGGGGCGAACTGTGGCCGCTGTCTCCGTAGACAGCGCCCGCTGGCTGCCCGCCTACCGGGCGGCGGTGGCGGAGGCGACGCCTTTCCCACCGATCGTCGGCGCTCTCGACCAAGCCGACATCCGGCCTCAACCGCTGGCCCGGGCCGTGTCCTGACCGCATCCCGCACCACCGTCCGACAGGAGCTCACCGTGAACGGCACGCTGTTCCAGCAGATCCTCGATCCGGCCAACCGCGCCGACCCGTACCCGCTCTACGCCGAGATGCGCCGGACGCCCGTGAGCCGCCAGGACGACGGCAGTTACGTCGTGAGCACTCACGCGGAACTCTACCGCCTCCTGCACGATCCGCGCATCAGCTCGGAGGATCTGCCCGATCCGCCTCTATTCCGCTGGACCGGGCATCCACTGAGCGATCTGTTCGTGCGCCCGGTCCGCAGCCGGATCACCGCGCGCCATCGTCCCTTCATCTTCCGCGATCCGCCAGACCACGACCTCCTGCGCCGGCAGGTCATGCGCGAGTTCGCACCTGCTCGCGTGCGGGCGATGCACCGTAAGGCGGAGCAGCTCACCCACGCCCTCCTCGACGGGCTGCGGGACCGGACCGACCTCGATCTGGTCGACGATTTCTCCTACCCCCTGCCAGTCACGGTGATCTGCGAGCTGCTCGGCGTCCCGCGCGAGGACGAGCCCCGGTTCCAAGGATGGGCGACTCAGCTCGCCACCGCCCTCGAACCGGACCGGCGTACGGACCGCGAGAACGCCGGCAGGACTGAGGAAGCGTTCACGGCGATCACCGACTACCTGCAGGGATTGATCAAAGAGAAGCGCCGGGCGCCGCAGGACGACCTGCTCTCCGGGCTCGCAGCCGAGCACGACGGCGAGCGGATGAACGACCACGACCTCGTGGCCACGGCCGTCCTCCTCCTGGTCGCGGGTCACGAGACGACCGTGAACTTGATTACCAACGGCGTCCTTACGCTGCTCCGCTTCCCCGAGCACCTGGAACGCCTGCGCCGAGAGCCGGAAGTCGCGCCGCGGCTGATCGAGGAGTTGCTGCGCTACGAGCCGCCCGTCCACTATCGCACGCGGCTGGCGCGCGCCGACATCGCGATCGGTGGAACCACGATCCCGGAAGGGGCGCCAGTGGTGCTCCTGCTCGCCTCCGGCAGCCGCGACCCGCTGCGCTTCGCTGATCCGGACCGCTTCGTTCCCGACCGCGCGAACAACCAGCACTTCGGGTTCGGCGGCAGCCTGCACTACTGCGTGGGCGCGCCGCTCGCGCGGATCGAGGCGGAGGTCGCACTCGTGGCATTGGCCCAGCGGCTGCAAGCGCCGCGGCTTCTCGCCGACCCACCGCCATACCGCCCCGGCGCCTCGCTGCGCGGCCCGCGGCACTTGCTTTTGGCCATCGACGCCGTCACACCGAGCGCATCGGCGGAGCTCGCGGCATGAGTACGCTCGACGGAAGTTCTCACCGCGACGCCGGAAGGCCCTATCTTCGCTACACGCCGGATGTCGAGGTTCAACAACCCGATGAGGCGGCCCTGACGGCCGAAATCCTCAACGTCATGGCGCGCTCGAACCATGTGGCGTTCGAGCGGCATCGTCACGCGGTTCGCGACGCCCACGCGAAGAGCCACGGCATCCTCACGGGCGAGCTTGTCATATCTGACGGGCTGCCGGCATACCTGCAGCAGGGGATCTTCGCACGACCCGCCGTCTATCCCGTCGTCGTGCGCCTGTCCTCCGCGCCCGGCGACATCCACTCCGATACAATCCCAGCTCCGCGCGGCATGGCGATCAAGGTGCTCGGGGTCAAGGGCGAACGCCTTCTGCCTGAGGATGCGGGAGGCAACCAAGACTTCCTGTTGGTCAACATCCCCGTACTCAGCTTCGGTACCATCCAGGCCTATAGGCAACTCGTCGATCTCCTGGAAAAGAACGCCCGAAATCCCGCCTTCCTGCAGCGGGCGCTCGCCGGCGCCGCGCGCGGGATCGAGTCGGCGGCCGAAGCGATCGGTCTCACACCCGGCGCGACCCTGCGCGGGTTGGCCCGGGACAACGCCCACCTGCTCGGCGAGACTTACCACTCCATGGCGGCGCTCCGCTTCGGAGACCACGTTGCTAAGATCAGCGCCGCGCCGTCGTCCGCGAACGTGAGGGCGCTGGTGGGCAAGGAAGTCGGCCCGGTCGACGATGGGACTATGCGCAATCTCGTAGTTGAGCACTTCCGGACGGCAGGGGCCGAGTATCAGCTGCGTGCCCAGCTCTGCACCGATCTCGCGGCGATGCCAGTCGAGGATGCGTCGGTGCTCTGGCCGGACGATCTCTCCCCGCATCAGCCGATTGCCACCCTGCGGTTCCCACCGCAGGATGCCTACTCTCCGAGCCGGCGTGTCTACGGCGACGACGTGCTCTCGTTCAATCCCTGGCACGGCATCCAGGAGCACCGGCCACTCGGCTCGATCATGCGCGTGCGCATCGCCGCCTACGAACGGTCGAGCGCACGTCGACACATGCTGAACGCACAGCCACGCGTCGAGCCGACGTCGATCGAGCAGATACCTGACTGAAGGGATCTCGAACCCCAGACGCGACAGGAGCCACCGATGACCGACAGCCACGACGCCCCGCAGATCGACGAGACCCGTCTCCAGGCGATCCGCCGCCGGATCGAGGAGGTTGCGGGCGACGCGCCGCAGCTCGCCAAGCTTGCGCTCGAACAGATGATGACCAAGCACAATCCCGACCTGAAGGGCTCCGCGGGCTCGGCCGGGCGAGTCGGTGCACAGTCCGGCAACGTCTCGGAGCTGACGGCGATCGCCAGGCTGAAGCCTGGAGGCGCCGAACGGCTGCGGCGCATCTTCGACCTGGTCAACGGCAACTTCGATGGCGCGCAGAAGGTCGGCACACTCCACGACATGCGCTTTGCCTTCTTCGACGATGACACGCGCATCCTGTTCGCCACCACCTACGACGGCGACTGGGACACGTACATCAACGACTTCGCCACCAAGATCCCGGACCTGATGGACCTGCTGTTCCAGTCGGTTGAGGGCTGGCCGGGGATCAAGAGCCCGAAAGTCAAGGACTTCATCGCCGGACATCAGATCACCGCGGCCGGCTGGTTCGTGGCCAACCCACAGGTCACGGTCGTCGACGTGCGCCGGCTCCAGCGCTTGGAGCGCGCGTTCAACGAATTCCTGGACAAGGTGGATTGAAGCATGTCGATCATCGAACGACTCGCATCGCGCTTCCGCAGAGACACCGTCTCGCTGGAGCTCGACGACATCCAGGCGCTGATCCTGCGCAGCCGGCCCGAGCCGTACGTCGGCATCCACGCCATGCTCCACTTCGACGAAGCGGAGGGTGCACGCGACCTGCTCGGGCGCCTCGCCCCTCATATCGCATCGGCCGATACCTGGACCGACGAGCTCGATCACTGGATCGGCGTGGCCATCAGCTACGAAGGGCTTCAGGCCCTCGGCTTGCCCGAGGACCAGCTCAAGACCTTCCCGCTGCCCTTTCAGCAGGGCATGGCCGCACGCGCGCCGCAGCTGCGCGATCAGGGGCCCAACGCGCCGGAGAACTGGGACGCGGTGTTCACGCCCGGCCGGTGCCACCTCGCGCTCACCATCTATGCAGTCGACGATGCCGCCCTCAACAGGGCGCTCGCGAGCGCGCGCGTTGAGCTCGATCGTGCGATGGGGGTGACGCTGCTCGGAGAGCACCGCTTCGGCGCGCCCGAGGGCGCGAAGAACCCGTTCGGTTTCCGAGACTCGATCTCGCAGCCAGCGATCGAGGGCAGCGGTGTCGCCCCGTTGCCCGGCGAGGCACGGCCAATCAAGGCTGGCGAGTTCATCCTAGGCTACCCCAGCGAGACCGGCGTGCCACTCGCGATGCCTGAGCCAGCCGTCTTGGGGCGGAACGGCACCTTCGTGGTGCTGCGCAAATACCAGAGCCGCGTCGGCTGCTTCAACGCCTTCCTCAAGGCCAACGGCGAGACGGCGGAGGCGCGTGAGCGCCTCGCCGCCAAGATGTTCGGGCGCTGGCGCTCAGGCGCGCCCCTTGCCCTCGCGCCCAACACTGACGATCCCGAACTCGGCGCTGATCCGCGCCGCAACAACGACTTCGCCTACGCGGACGACCCGAAAGGGCGTCTCGTCCCGCTCGGCTGCCATATGCGCCGGCTCAACCCACGCGACGCCGAGCTGACGCTGCTCACCGACGTCAACATCCACCGCATCATCCGCCGCTCCAGCACCTTCGGGCCTGTCTACTCCGAGGACGTGGTACCGGCGGACGATGCCAAGGGCGAGCGGGGCATCTTCTTCATCTTCGTCAGCGCGCGCGCTTTCGATACGATCGAGTTCATGCAGCAGGAGTGGATCAACCGCGGCAACTTCATCGACCTCGGGGAGGAGCGAGATCCGGTCGTGGGGTTGCACGAGGGTGAGCAACGCTTCACGATCCCGCAGACTCCGGCACGCAAGCGCATCGACGGCGTGCAAACCTTCAACGTCATGAAAGGTGGCGAGTACCTATTCATGCCGAGCCTCTCGGCGCTGAACTGGCTAGCCAAAGCCGGATGGCGCAATGCTTCCAAACACGACTGACATAATTGGTCCCAGTGCGGTATGTCGAAACTAAATCGGTCAGATAATGGGCCGAGAAGAATCATTCAATTTAAATCGAAATCCCCGAGTCTCATCTGTTGCAGCGAGCCGCGCGAACACAAACCTGTTGCGATGATCAGCCGATCGCAGGGAAGAATACCGACTGTCTCGCGAGCGGTGCTCGTCGTACTGCTATTTCGTAAGCTGCCCTTACGCGAATGGCCTATCGAGCCGGTAGCGTCCGCTTACGGGACGTCGGCAGGACCTTCTGAATGACCGGGACGGGCGCGCAGCCGAATGTCAGATCCTGCGCGCGCAGGCAATTCAGCGTGACGAAGTATGGCCGTAAGCCGAAAGGCCGCTTCGGAGCAGGGCCACCGCAAAAGCGGACAGCCTTCTGCCGATCCGTCCCGGCCATCCAACGAGACGCTAGCGCTTCTCCAGAGTTATCATTCGCAGGGACAGCTGCGGTGTGGTTGCAGTAAGGAGGCTGGTGAGCCTCATTCTCCGGCCGATCTCATTCTTTAGCCCTGGCAATCTCGGACTGAAGCTCCGGCACGACCTGGAACAGGTCACCGACCAAGCCGTAATCGGCGATCTGGAAGATGGGGGCGTCCTCGTCCTTGTTGATTGCGACGATGACCTTCGAGTCCTTCATGCCGGCGAGGTGCTGGATGGCCCCGGAGATCCCGACCGCCACGTAGAGATCCGGCGCGACCACCTTGCCCGTCTGGCCTACTTGCCAGTCGTTGGGGGCGTAGCCCGCATCCACCGCCGCCCGCGAGGCGCCCACGGCGGCACCGAGCGTGTCGGCCAGCGGCTCGATCAGTTCGTGAAACTTGTCCGACGAGCCGAGGGAGCGGCCACCGGAGACGATGATCCGCGCCGAGGCCAGCTCCGGCCGGTCGGACTTGGCAATCTCCTCGCCCTTGAATGTCGAGCCGCCGGCCTCCGGGGTTGCGGCGGATACGAGCTCAATCGGGGCGACGCCGCCGCCCTCGGCCGCCGCCGCGAAGGCCGCCGTGCGCACGGTGATCACCCGCTTTCCATTGGGAGCCTGCACGGTCTGGATCGCGTTCCCGGCGTAGATCGGCCGCTCGAACGTGTCAGACGAGACCACCTTAATGATATCAGAGACCTGCGGGACATCCAGCAGCGCGGCCACCCGTGGCAGGACGTTTTTACCGGTGGTCGAGGCGGAGGCGATGATCGTCGTGTACGGCTCGGCGAGCGACGCGATCAGCGCGCCCACCGGCTCGGCGAGGTCGTAATCGTAGGTGCCGTCCTCGGCGTTCAGGACCTTTTCGATGCCGTCGAGCCTGGCCGCTGCCTCCGCGACGGGCCTGGAGCCGGCGCCCAGGACCAGAGCATGGATCGAGGCGCCGATCGTCCTGGCGGCGGTGAGCGCCTTCAGCGTCCCATCCTTGATCTGGCCGTTGCCGTGCTCAACGAAGAGGAGTGTCGTCATGGTTGTCTGCGCTCTTTAGGGTGGTGGCGCAAGGCTCGATCTGGGAGGCGAGCCTCGCCTGCGGATCAGATGACGCCGGCTTCGACCTTGAGCTTCTGGACGAGCTCGGCCACCGACGCGACCTTGACGCCGGCGGAGCGGCCCGGCGGCTCGGCGGTCTTCAACACGGTCAGCTTCGGGGTCACGTCGACGCCGAGGGTGTCGGGCGCCAGTTCCTCCAGGGGCTTCTTCTTGGCCTTCATGATGTTGGGCAGCGAAGCGTAGCGCGGCTCGTTGAGGCGCAAGTCCGTCGTCACGATCGCCGGCAGCGTCAGGCTGAGGGTCTGAAGGCCGCCGTCCACCTCTCGGGTCACGTCGAGGCTGCCCTCGTGGGGCTCGATCCTGTAGGCGAAGGTGCCCTGCGGCCAGCCCAGTAGCGCCCCGAGCATCTGCCCGGTCTGGTTCGAATCGTCGTCGATCGCCTGCTTGCCGAGGATGACGAGCTGCGGGCTCTCCTTCTCGACGACGGCCTTCAGAAGCTTGGCGACGACCAGGGGCTCGCAGGCGACGTCGGTCTTGATGAGGATCGCCCGGTCGGCGCCCATCGCGAGCGCCGTGCGCAGCGTCTCCTGCGCCTGCTGCGGGCCGATCGACACCGCGACGATCTCGCTGGCCTTGCCCTTCTCCTTCATCCGGATCGCCTCCTCGACGGCGATCTCATCGAAGGGGTTCATCGCCATCTTGACATTGGCGAGTTCGACGCCGGATCCATCCGGCTTCACCCGGATCTTCACGTTGTAGTCGACCACCCGCTTGACGGGCACCAGAATCTTCATGGCGAACGCGATCCTTCCGAATTCTTCTCCGGGCGTGGGCGATTGCTTCTCAGAAGAACGCCTGTAGACCCGTCTGCGCCCGTCCCAGGATCAGGGCGTGGACGTCGTGGGTGCCCTCGTAGGTGTTCACCGTCTCGAGGTTCTGGGCGTGCCGCATCACGTGGTACTCGCCCATGATGCCATTGCCGCCGTGCATGTCCCGGGCGACCCGGGCGATGTCCAGCGCCTTGCCGCAATTGTTGCGCTTGATCAGACTGATCATCTCCGGCGCCATCTTGCCCTCGTCCATCAGCCGCCCGACCCGCAGCGAGGCCTGGAGGCCCAGCGTGATCTCGGTCTGCATGTCCGCGAGCTTCTTCTGGACGAGCTGCGTCTGCGCCAGCGGTCGGCCGAACTGCTTGCGCTCCAGCGTGTAGTCCCGCGCCCGGCGCCAGCAATCCTCCGCCGCGCCCATGGCGCCCCAGGAGATGCCGTAGCGCGCCCGGTTCAGACAGCCGAACGGGCCCTTAAGGCCCGAGACGTTCGGGAGCAGCGCGTCCTCGCCGACCTCCACATCCTCCATCACGATCTCGCCCGTGGTGGAGGCGCGCAGGGACAGCTTGCCCTTGATGGTCGGGGTCGAGATCCCCTTCATGCTGCGCTCCAGGACGAAGCCGCGGATCGCATTGTCATGCGCCTCCGACTTTGCCCAGACGACGAACACGTCGGCGAAGGGCGCGTTCGAGATCCACATCTTGGCGCCCGACAGGCGGTACCCGCCCGCCGTCTTGACCGCCTTGGTCTTCATGCCCGCCGGGTCCGAACCCGCATCCGGCTCGGTGAGGCCGAAGCAGCCGATCCATTCGCCCGAGGCGAGCTTCGGCAGGTACTTCCGGCGCTGCTCCTCCGAGCCGTAAGCATGGATCGGGTACATCACCAGGGAGGATTGCACGCTCATCATCGAGCGGTAGCCGGAATCGACCGCCTCCACCGCCCGCGCCACCAGCCCGTAGGCGACGTAGGACGCGCCCGCGCAGCCATATTCCTCCGGCAGGGTGACGCCGAGGAGGCCACGCTCACCCATCTCGCGGAACAGGCCGGGGTCGGACTTTTCGGTCGCGTAGGCCTCGACGATGCCGGGCAGCAGGCGCTCGCGGGCGAAGTCCTGGGCGGCGTCGCGGATGGCGCGCTCGTCCTCGGTCAGCTGATCGTCAAGCAGGAAGGGATCGTCCCACACGAAACGCGCGGAGGGCGGGGCGTCGGGGGCGGCGGAGCCCGGCGGGCGCATCGGGGCGTTCATGGGCAAGTCTCCCTGGATCGTTCGTTTCACGCTGCGCCGAGAAGGCCGCCCGCGTCGCTCACCCGACGCAGGTGATAGGGCGTATCGCCGAGCAGGTATTCGATCGTAGCGAGGCGGCGGAACAGGTGGGCGCCGAGATACTCGAGCGTCATGCCGATGCCCCCGTGCAGTTGCACGGCTTCCTGTCCGATATAGCGGGCCGCGCGGTTGACCTGCACCTTCGCGGCCGAGACCGCAGGCGCGCGCTCGGCCGCGTCGTCGGACCCCGCCATCATGGTGGCGTAGAGGGCCATGGAGCGGGCCTGTTCCAGCGACATCAGCATGTCGACGGCCCGATGCTGCAACACCTGGAAGCCACCGATTGCGGTGCCGAATTGCTTGCGGGTCTTCAGATAATCGACGGTCAGCGCGTGCAGCGCCTCCATCACGCCGACCGCCTCAGCGCACAGGGCCGCGATGCCCTCGTCCAGAACCCGCTCGATCACGGGGAGCCCCACATTGGCCTCCCCGAGCAGTGCATTGGCGGGAAGGATTACATCGTCCAGCACGAGATCGGCCGCCCGGCCGCCATCCTGCGTCGGGTAGGGCTTGATCGTGAGGCCAGGGGCGTCGGCGGGCACGAGGAACAGGCTGATGCCCGCCTCGTCCCGCTGGCCGCCCGCCGTGCGCGCGCTGACCACGAGGGTCTGCGCCGCGTCGGCATTGAGCACCACGGCCTTGGCCCCGTCGAGCCGGAAGCCGTCGCCCTCCCGGCGGGCCGTGGTCGCCACGTCCGCGCGGTCGTAGCGGGCCTGACGCTCGCCATGGGCGAAGGCGAGGCGATGGCTTCCCTCGACGAGGCCGGGGACTAGGGCTTCCCGCTGCGCGGCGGTGCCTGCGAGCCGCAGGGCGCCGCCGCCGAGCACGACGCTCGCGAGATAGGGCTCGGGGGCGAGGTGTCGGCCGAGTGCCTCGACGGCGATCATGGTCTCGACCGGCCCGCCGCCGAAGCCGCCATCCTCCTCCGAGAAGGGCAGGCCGAGCAGGCCGAGTTCAGCGAGTTGCGACCACGCACCCCCATCGAAGCCCAGCGGCTTGCGGCGGGCGGCCTCGACTTGCTCGAGGCTGCCGTAACGGTCCGCGGCCCAGCGGGCCACGCTGTCCTTCAGCAGGCTCTGTTCGTCGGTGAAGTCGAAATCCATCGCGAAAACTCCTTCAGAGCCCCAGGATCGCCTTGGCGATCACGTTGCGCTGGATCTCGTTCGAGCCGCCGTAGATCGAGACCTTGCGGGTGTTGAGGTAGGTCGGCGCGGCGAAGGCTTCCCAGCCGAGGGCATCGACGTCGTTCGCCACGGGCGCGGGCAAGCTCAAGGGACCCGCGAGTTCGACCAGCAGCTCGGTCGCCATCTGCTGCAGTTCCGAGCCCTTGATCTTCAGGATCGAGGAGGCCGGGTCGGGCTTCGAGGCGTCGCGGCGTCCCTGGGCCGAGACCACCCGCATCTGGGTGATTTCCAGCGCCTTCAACTCCACTTCCAGGCTCGCCACCCGGCTGCGGAAATCGGGCTCGTCCCACATCGTCCCGGCGCCGGCGGGCGTCTCCTTCGCCAGCCGCTTCACCCGGGCGACACGCTCCTTGGTGAGGCCGATGCGGGCGATGCCGGTGCGCTCGTTGGCGAGCAGGAACTTGGCGTAGTCCCAGCCCTTGTTCTCCTCGCCGACGAGGTTCTCGACCGGCACGCGCACGGAGTCGAAGAACACCTCATTGACCTCGTGCCGCCCGTCGATCGTGATGATCGGGCGCACGGAGATGCCGGGGGTCTTCATGTCGATGAGCAGGAAGGAGATACCGGCCTGCTTCTTCGCCGCCGGATCGGTGCGCACGAGGCAGAAAATCCAGTCGGCATACTGGCCGAGCGTGGTCCAGGTCTTCTGGCCATCGACGATGTAATGGTCGCCGTCGCGCACCGCCTTGGTCTTGAGCGAGGCGAGGTCGGAGCCCGCGCCGGGCTCGGAGAAGCCCTGGCACCACCAATCGTCGAGGTTGGCGATGCGCGGCAGGAAGCGCTTCTTCTGCTCTTCGTTGCCGAAGGCGGCGATGACGGGGCCCACCATGAAGCAGTTGAATTGGAGCGGCAGCGGCACCGCCGCCTGCATCAGTTCCTCCATGAAGATGTAGCGGCGGATCGGATCCCAATCCTGCCCGCCCCACTCCTTCGGCCAATGGGGCACGGCCCAGCCCTTGGCGTTCAGGATCCGCTGCGAGGTGACGTAATCCTCCCGCGCGAGGGAGCGCCCCTCGGAGATCTTGCGGCGGATCTCGGCGGGAATCTCGGTGCGGAAGAAGGTGCGGACCTCCTGGCGGAAATCAGCCTCTTCCTGTGTGAAGCGCAGATCCATGGGTCTTACTCCCCCTCGATCTCGAACAGGCCGGCGCAGCCCTGGCCGCCGGCCACGCACATGGTGACGACCGCGTAGCGCACACGGCGGCGGCGGCCCTCCAGAAGGGCATGGCCCACCAGCCGGGCGCCCGACATGCCGAACGGATGGCCGACGCTGATCGCGCCACCGTTGACGTTGACCTTGTCCGGGTCGATCCCGAGCTTGTCGCGGCAGTAGATCGACTGCGAGGCGAAGGCCTCGTTCAACTCCCAAAGGCCGATATCGTCCACGGAGAGCCCGTTGCGCTCGAGGAGACGCGGCACCGCGAAGACTGGGCCGATGCCCATCTCCTCCGGCCCGCACCCGGCGGCTGCGAAGCCGCGCACGATCCCCAGCGGCTTGAGGTTCCGGCGCGCGGCCTCCTCGGCGGACATCAGCACGGAGGCCGACGCGCCGTCGGAGAGCTGGCTGGCATTGCCCGCTGTGACGAAGGCGGCCTCGCCGCGCACGGGCTTGAGCTTGGCGAGGCCGTCCAAGGTGGTCTCGGGCCGGTTGCCCTCGTCCTTGGCAAGGCGGGTCTCAACCTGCCTCGTCTCGCCGGTCGCCTTGTCGGTCACGGCCATGGTGGCGGTGATCGGCACGATCTCGTCATCGAACAGCCCGGCGGCTTGAGCGGCGGCGGTGCGCTGCTGGCTCATCAGGGCGAATTCGTCCTGCGCCTCGCGCGAGATGCCGTACCGCTCCGCCACGATGTCGGCGGTCTCGATCATCGGCATGTAGATCTCGGGCAGGTTCCGCTCGAGCCACGCGTTGCGGGTGAGTTCGCGCCGCACCTGCGGCTGGACGAGGCTGATCGATTCGACGCCGCCCGCCACCGCCACCGGCACGCCATCGAGGCGGATGCGCTTGGCGGCATCCGCGATGGCCTGGAGGCCCGAGGCGCAGAAGCGCGAGACCGTGGCCCCCGCCGACTGGACCGGGATGCCCGCGACGAGGCTCGCATGCCGGGCGACGTTGCCGCCGGTCGCCGCTTCCGGGTAGCCGCAGCCCATCACGACCTCTTCGACGGCCTCGGGCTCGACACCCGCCTTGCCGAGGGCGTGGCGGATGGCGTGGGCGGCGAGGTCGGCCCCACCGGTCAGGTTCAGCGCCCCGCGATGCGCCTTGCCGATGGGCGTGCGAGCGGTGGCGACGATCACGGCGTCAGTCATCGGGATCTCGTGAGCGAAGTTGCGGTGCGGGCGGAAGCGGGATTCACCGGCCACCCCAATCGGAAAAGCGCTTGCCCTCCTGGGCAAGCCGGGCGAGCAGCGGCGCGGGGCGCAAGGTCTCGTCGCCGCTCTCTTCAGCGAAGCGGTCGAGATCGGCCGCCACCGCAGCGAGGCCGAGGCTGTCGGCCCAATGCATCGGCCCACCGCGCCACGCGGGCCAGTTGTAGCCGTTGAGCCAGATCGTATCGATGTCGCCGGGGCGGGCCGCGATGCCCTCCTCGAGGATGCGCGCGCCCTCGTTGGCCATCGGCAGCATCAGCCGGGCGACGATCTCATCCGGCGAGAAGCTGCGGCGAGTGGTGCCGTGCTCGGCAGAGGTTCGCTCGATCAGCGCCTCGACCTCGGGGTCGCGCGAGCCCGTCCGGGCACCCTCGGAGTAGAGGTAGAAGCCCTTACCCGTCTTCTGGCCGAGGCGACCCGCCTCGCAGAGCGCATCGGCGACCGGGGCCTTGCCGCCGGTGGCCTTCCGGGTGCGCCAGCCGATATCCAGCCCGGCGAGGTCGCTCATGGCGAAAGGCCCCATGCGGAAGCCGAACTCCGTCACCGCCGCATCGACCTCGTGTGGCAGGGCGCCCGCGAGCAGCAGGCGCTCGCCCGCCGCGCTGCGCCGGGCCAGCATGCGGTTGCCGACGAAGCCGAAGCAGACGCCGACCGTCACCGGCAGCTTGCCGAGCCGCCGGGCGAGGTCGTTGCCCGTGGCCAGGGCATCCGGCGCCGTGCGCGCCGCCCGCACCACCTCCACGAGGCGCATGACGTTGGCCGGGCTGAAGAAATGCAGGCCGAGCACGTCGCCCGGCCGGTCCGTGGCGTCGGCGATCCGGTCGATGTCGAGATAGGACGTGTTGGTGGCGAGAATCGCGCCGGGCTTGGCGATCCGCGACAGGGCGGAGAAGATCGTCTCCTTGATGCCCATCTCCTCGAAGGCCGCCTCGACCACGATGTCGGCCTGTGCCGCGTTGTCCAGGCCGACCGCGCCCGTGATACGGCTCAGCCGCTCTTCCATCGCCGCCTCGCTGAGCGAGCCGCGCTTGACGGACGAGGCGTAGGTGGCGCGCATCCGCGCCAAGCCGCGGTCCAGGGCCTCCTGTTCGGTCTCGATCACGATGACGGGAATGCCCGCATTGGCGAAGCAGAGGGCGATGCCGCCGCCCATCGTGCCCGCGCCGATCACGGCCGCCGACGCGATCTCCCGCCGTGGGGTCTCCTTGGACAGGCCCGGCACCCGCGCGGACTCGCGCTCCGCGAAGAAGGCGTAGCGCAGGGCCTTCGAGCGCGGATCGTCCACGAGCGCGAGGAAGCGGGTGCGCTCCGTCTTCACGGCCTCCTCGAAAGGCAGGTCGAATCCGGCCCGGACCACGTCGGCCAGCGCCGCCACGTTCGGCTGGCCGGGCGCTTTCTTCACTGCTTCATTGGCCTTGGTCTCGAAGCCTGCGCGTGTCGCCGGGTCCAGCCGCTCGCCTCGGTCGCGGACCCGCACCGGCGCGCCGCCTTCGGCAAGCTTGAGCGCATGCGTGCGCGCCGCCTCCACGAGGTCGCCTGTCTCGAGGGCATCCGCGAGGCCCATCGCGACGGCCTTCTTGGCATCGACAGGCTCACCGCTCAGCATCATGGCGAAAGCGGACTCGGGGCCGACGAGGCGCGGCAGGCGCTGCGTGCCACCCGCGCCGGGGATCAGCCCGAGCTTCACTTCCGGCAGGCCGAGCTTGGCCTTTGGTCCGACCACCCGCGCGTGACAGGCGAGGGCGAGTTCGAGGCCGCCGCCGAGGGCCGCCCCATGGATTGCGGCGACGACCGGCTTGCCCGCACCGTCGAGGCGGTCGAGCACGTCCGGCAGCAGCGGCGCGCGTGGGGGCGTGCCGAATTCGGAGATGTCGGCTCCACCGACGAACACCTTGCCCTCCGCCGCCAGCACCACGGCGCGCACTGAGGCATTCGCCAGCGCCGCCTCCAGCGCGCTATCGATGGCCGCGCGCAGGCCATGGCCCAGCGCGTTCACTGGCGGGTTCGACAGCGTGAGCACGGCGACGCCGCCCAGGGTCTCCTGACGAACCACGGTCCCTCCCATCGTTCTGCATTGCAGAATATCGGTTTGCATGTGTGGCCGCATGTCGGGTCGGGGCGCGACGTTTGTCAAGTCTGGCGGCGAAAATCGTGGCGTTTGAAACAGACTTGTTCCGTCATGCAGAACATTGAACCGCTTTCGATTGACAAATTCGGAGCGGGCGTGCGAAGGCGCATCCGCCGAGGCCGCCATGCGGTCTCGCTGTGGACGAGGGTCGTCAGAACCCACGCACGGGATGAAACACGCGCGCTACCGTCATGACGGGCCGCGCCCAGGGAGGAACCCGCATGCTTCGCAGAGCCGCCGCGGCCGCGTCGATCGCCATCGCCACCATGTTGGGGGCGGGGGCCCGTGCCGACGAGATCCTCGTCGGGGCTCACATGCCGCTGACCGGCTCGCTGGCCCGCTCGGGTCAGGCCTTCGACGAAGGCATGCGGGTGGCGATCCAGATGTTCAACGCCCGCTCCGAGAAGCACAAGATCCGCCTCCAGGTGATCGATGACGAGAGCACGCCTGCCAAGGCGGTGTCGGCGGTCGAGAAGCTCGTCTCGGACGGCGCGGTGGCCCTGGTCGGCGGCTACGGCTCGAACATCATCGGCCCGGCCTCGGACGCCTCGAACCGGCTCAACACCACCTACATCACGGCGGGCGCGGTCAGCGACGAGCTGACGGCGCGGGGCCTGAAGACCTTCTTCCGCATCAACAACAACGCGGGCTACCAGCGGGGCATCGGCACCCTGCTCGAGACCCTGAAGCCGACCTCCGTGTCGATCCTGGCCTCGACCAAGGAGGCCCCGGCGCTGCTCGCCAAGGGCTTGCAGAAGGACCTGACCGCCAAGGGCGTGAAGGTCACGGTCCACGAGTTCGACCCGGCGATCACCGACTTCAAGCCGATCATCAACAAGGTGAAGCTGCAGGACCGCTCGGACATCCTGATGATGTCGGCCTACGAAAACGACTATGTCGGCATCATCCGCGCCGCCAAGGTGCTGAAGCCGCCGGTCAAGCTGGTCGTCGGCGCGTGGTCGCTCGCTACCCCGAAGATGTATGCCGAGTTTCCCGACCTGATGAACAACGTGGTCGGCACGTCCTTCCTGCCCTTCCCGGTCGAGATGAAGGACGAAGAGGGCAAGCGCTTCGCGGAGGTCTACAAGAAGACCTACAACAAGGAGATCGAGTACCTCTCGACCCTGAGCTTCGTGGAGACCACGATCCTCGCGGAAGCCATTGCCCGCGCGGCCGATGCCGGCACACTGAAGTCCGGCGGCCTGCCCGATGCCATGCGCAAGACCGACCGCGAGACGTTGCTCGGCCCCGTCCAGTTCGACGCTACCGGCGACAACCCGCGCTTCTCCGTGGCGATGGGCCAGCACCGTGCGGGCAAGGTCGTGCTGGTCTCCCCGGCGGCCGCCGCGACGGGCGAGATCGTCTTCCCCGGCCTGCCCTGGTGAGGCGGGAATGACCGATCTCATCCTCCAGGCCCTGTTCTCCGGGCTCCTCGTCGGCAGCGTCTACGCCCTCGTGGCGCTCGGCCTCGCCCTCTCCTTCGGGGCGATGCGGATCATCAACCTCGCCCATGGCGAGCTCGTCCTGCTCGCCGCCTATTGCGCCTACGTGGTCGAGGCCCGTGCGGGGCTCGATCCCTACTACGCCATTCCCCTGGCGCTCCTCGTGGTCACGGCGGTCTGCGCCGTTCTGTTCCTGATGATCGACCGCATCCGCGAGCACCGGGAGCTGAACTCGCTGATCCTGACCTTCGGGATCGGCATCATCCTGACGAACGCGATCCTCCTGGCCTTCGCCAGCGACGTGCGCACCACCTCCTCGCCGGTGTTGCAGGACGCGACCTCGGTCGGACCGGTCTATGCCATGAACGGTGAGATCGTCGCCTTCGGCGTCAGCCTCGCGCTGATGGTCGCCCTGTGGTGGTGGCTCAAGAAGAGCTGGTACGGGCGGGCCGTGCGCGCCGTCTCGTCGAACCGGGCGGCGGCCAAGCTCATGGGCATCAGCCCGGTGCGGACCGAGCTGGTCTCGTTCCTCGTCGCGGGCGCGCTCGCGAGCTTCGCGGGCGTGGCGCTCTACACGATGAGCGTGGTGCAACCGGCGGTTGGCCATGCGCTGACCGTGAAGGCGTTCATCGTCACGGTGCTCGCGGGCGTCGGCTCGATCCCCGGCGTGTTCCTGGCCGCGATCCTCCTCGGCGTCACCGAGGCACTCACCGTCACGCTGGCGAGCTCCGCGCTTCAGGAGCTCGCCGGGATGGTGCTGTTCCTCCTCGTCCTCTTCCTGCTGCCGAACGGGCTGTTCGGCGCACGCGCCCGGCGCGGCTGAGGAGAACCCCATGGCCTCCCTCGATTCCGCCCCCGCCGTACCGTTGAAGGCGGCTCCCGCGAAAGCACGCGTGCCCGTCGGCGCCCTGATCGGCCTCGGACTCCTCGTCCTGGCGGCTTTGCCGGTGCTGCTCGGCGCCAGCAACTACATGCTCGGCCTGCTGATCTCGGCGCTGATCCTGTCGGGCGTCGCCCTCGCCTGGGCGCTGCTCGGCAATCTCGGCGGCATGGTCTCCTTCGGCCACGCCGCCTTCTTCGGGGTCGGCGCGTACGCCTCGGCCCTGCTCGCGGGCAAGCTCGGCCTGCCGGTGCTGCTCACCGTGCCCCTCGGCGGGGTCGTGGCCGTCGTGTCCTCGCTCGCCATGCTGCCGGCGTTGCGCCTGTCGGGCGCCTATTTCGCGCTTGCCATCCTCGCCTACGCGCAGATCTTCCGCATCCTCGCGACGGAAGCGTCCTGGCTGACCGGCGGCGGCGCGGGCTACCAGCGTTATCCCGGCCTGCCCACCGTATTCGGGTTCGATCTCGCGAGCCGCACCGGCAGCTACCTTCTGCTCGTGGCCTGCGTGGCGCTCTGCGCGCTGGCCTACCACGCGGTGCGGCGCAGCCATGTCGGGCTGGCGCTCCGCGCCATCGCCGACAGCGAGGACGCGACGCGGGTGGTAGGCGTCAACAGCACCTTCCTGAAGTGCCTGATGCTGATGCTCTCGGCCTTCATCACCGGCGTGTTCGGCGCGCTGAACGCCCACATCATCGGCTTCCTCGAGCCGGATTACGCCTTCTCCGGCATCTGGAGCCTGATGCCGATTATCGCTGCGATCTTCGGCGGCTACCGCACCATCGCCGGGCCGATCGGCGGCGCGGTGATCATCTACCTGTTCGACCAGATCGTCGCGAAGGGGCTGATCGCGGTCGGCCACCAGATCATCCTCGGCTTCGTCCTCGTCGGCATGGTGCTGGCCGCGCCGAACGGGCTGCTCGGTCTTGTCAGGAAGAGGGCCCGCCATGCTTGAGCTCGACGCCGTCACCGTCCGCTTCGGCGGGCTGGTGGCGCTCCGCGACGTCACCTTCTCGGTGAAGCCGGGGGAGATCCTGGGGCTGGTCGGCCCCAACGGGGCGGGCAAGACCACCCTGTTCAACGGCATCTCCGGGCTGACCCGGGTGCGCGGGCGCATCCGCTTCGAAGGCCGCGACGTCACGAAGCTGCCGCTTTACCGCCGGGCCCGGCTCGGGATCGGCCGTACCTTCCAGATCCCGCAGCCGATGCAGCACCTCACCGTGCGGGAGAACCTCGCCGTCGCGCAGGTCTTCGGCGCGGGCAAACACAATCCAGAGCGGATCGAGGAGATCCTCTCCGTCATGGAGTTGCAAGCGCAGGGCGACCGCCCGGCCGAGAGCGCACTGGCCCTGCAGGAACTGAAGCGCCTGGAGATTGCCAAGGCGCTCGCCACCGAGCCGCGCCTCCTCCTGCTCGATGAGGTCCTGGCGGGGCTGGAGAGCCAGGCCAAGCGCCAGTTCGCCGCCAAGCTGAAGGAACTGCATCAGCGCTTCGGGCTGACCATCGTCATCGTCGAGCACGACATCGAGACGATCTCGGGCCTCTGCTCGCGGGCGGTGGTGCTGAACTTTGGTGAGATCATCGCCGACGGCACTCCGGCGCAGGTGTTCCGCGATCCCCGCGTCGTCGAGAGCTACACGGGGACCGCCCATGCTTGAGACCCGGAACCTCAAGGCCGGCTATGGCCATATCACCGTCCTGTGGGACCTCTCCCTGACCTTCCGGGAAGGGGCGCTCACCGCCATCGTCGGCCCGAACGGGGCAGGTAAGACCACGCTGCTGCGTGCCCTGACCGGGCTGATCCCCTACGAGGGCGAAATCCGGCTCGGCGGCGAGCGGCTCGCGGGCAAGACCTGGGATCTCGCGTCCCAGGGCCTCGTGATGGTGCCGGAAGGGCGCCTCGTCTTCCGCGACATGAGCGTGGAGGAGAACCTCTGCCTCGGGGCCTACCCGAAGCGGTGCCGGGGCAACCTGTCCGCCGGGCTCGACCGGGTCTACGCGCTGTTTCCCCGTTTGCGCGAGCGGCGCAACCAGGCGGCGGGCTCGCTCTCGGGCGGCGAGGCGCAGATGGTCGCAATGGGTCGGGGGCTGATGTCTCAGCCCAAGATCCTGCTGATTGACGAGCCGAGCCTCGGCCTCGCCCCGGTCATCGTCAACGAGGTGTTCGACATCATCGCCCGCCTGAAGGAAGCCGGGACGACGATCCTGCTGGTCGAGCAGAACACCCGCGTCGCCCTCTCCGTGGCCGACGATGTGCATCTCCTGCGCGGCGGGCAGGTGCGCCTCAGCGCCCCTGCGGGCGAGGTCGATCTCGACCGCCTGCACGATCTCTACTTCGCGCGGGAGGCGCAGAGCGCATGACCGGGACCCTGCGGATCTCCGACCCCGCCGAGGGCGTCCGTCTCCTCACCATCGACCGGCCGACGCGCCGCAACGCCCTCGACCGGGCGACCTACGGAGCCTTGCGGGAGGCGATCCTCCGGGCCGGGGACGAGGGGACCGTGCGCGCCATCGTCCTCACGGGCGCTGGCGGTTGCTTCACCGCCGGCAACGACCTCGCGGATTTCCGCGAGACCGACGAGACCGGGCAGGACAGCCCCGGCCTCGCTCTCCTGAAGGTGCTCGCCGCCTGCCCGAAGCCGCTGGTGGCGGCGGTGGAGGGGCACGCGGTCGGCATCGGCACGACGCTGCTCCTGCATTGCGACCTCGCCTATGCCGGGGAGGGCGCACGCTTCCGCCTGCCCTTCGTCAATCTCGGGCTCAGCCCCGAGGGAGCCTCGAGCTATCTCCTGCCCCTGGTCGCGGGCACGAAGCGCGCCGCCGAACTCCTGATGCTGGGCGAGGTGTTCGGACCCGGGATCGCGGCGGAGGCGGGCCTCGTCAACGCGGTGGTGGCGACGGGCCAAGCCCTCGACACGGCCCTGGCGCGGGCCACGGCGCTGGCGGCGCTGCCTCCGGTCTCGATCGCCGCCACCAAGCGGGCGTTGCGGGCGGGCCATGCGGAGATCGTCGCGCGGACGCTCGCGAGCGAGGCCGAGACCTTCCACGCGCTCCGCCGCGGCCCCGCGGCCCAGGCCGCCTTCGCGGCCTTCTTCGCACGGAATGCGGGACGATGAGCGACATGGCCGAGCTGACGACCGAGGCCGAGCCCGAGGAGGGCGGTCCGAAGGAGGACCGGCACTTCGTCACGGCGCTCGCCCGGGGTTTGGCCGTGCTCGCCTGTTTCGGCCGCGGACGGCGGATGCTCGCCAACCACGACATCGCCGAAGCCTGCGGTCTGCCGCGCTCCACCGTGTCGCGGCTGACCTATACGCTGACCAAGCTCGGCTACCTGCAATTCGTCGAGGAATCCGGGAAATACGCGCTGGGCGCCCAGACCATCGCGCTGGGCTCCATGGCGCTCGGCGGGCTCGATGTCCGCCACATCGCGCGGCCGGCGCTACGAGCCGTGGCCCAGGCCGCGAACGCCTCGGTCGGCCTCGGCGTGCGCGACCGGCTGAGCATGCGCTACGTCGATTGCCAGCGCGGCCCGGCCGCGATTTCGCTCAACCTCGATATCGGCTCGCGCATTTCGCTGGCCCGCTCCGCCATGGGCCGGGCCTATATCGCCGTCTGCTCGGACCGGGAGCGCGCCGCGCTCTACGAGGAACTGAAGGCCTACGATCCGCTCGCGTGGCCTGCCCTGCGCACCGGGCTGGACCGGGCGGTGGAGGAGCACCGGGAGATCGGCTGCTGCACCTCCTTCGGCGAGTGGCAGACCACCGTATCGGCCATCGCGGTCGGCTTCCATCCGGGCGGTGGGCTTCCGCCGATGTCGATTAATTGCGGCGCCCCCACCGTCATCACCGACGGCCGCTTCCTGATGGAGGTGGCCCGGCCCAAGCTCATCGAGGCCGTGCGCGGTCTCGAGGGCGTGATGGGCACCTGAGACAACGAGGATCCCGATGCTGTTCGATCCCGACGACCTGCCGCTCGCCGGCATCCGCGTGCTGGACCTTTCGCGCGTGCTCGCAGGCCCCTGGTGCGCCCAGGTGCTGGGCGATCTCGGCGCCGACGTGATCAAGGTCGAGCATCCCGAGCGCGGCGACGACACCCGCGATTGGGGGCTGCGGACGGGGCCGAGCAACACCTCGTATTTCGACAGCGTGAACCGCAACAAGCGGTCCATCGGGATCGACCTCACTGATCCGGAAGGGTTGGCGCGGGTCCGGGAACTCGCTCGCCAGAGCGACGTGGTGGTGCAGAACTTCAAGACCGGGGGCGCCGACCGGCTCGGCCTCGGCTACGCGGCGCTCTCCGCCGAGAACCCGCGCCTGATCTACTGCTCGGTCTCAGGTTACGCCTCGGACGGGCCCGAGGCGACGCGGCCGGGCTACGACCTCGTGATCCAGGGCGAAGCGGGGCTGATGGCTCTGAACGGCGAGGTCGGGCAACCGCCCCTCAAGTTAGGCCTCGCGGCGGTCGATCTGTTTACCGGCCAATACGCGGCGCAGGCCGTGCTGGCCGCCCTCTTCCAGCGCGAGCGCACCGGACGTGGGCGCCTCGTCGAGTTGGCCCTATTCGATTGCGGCGTAGCCCTGACGTCCTACTACGGGCTGGAGGCGATGGCGCAGGGCTACGATCCCGTCCGCTACGGCAACGCGCACCCCTCCATCGTCCCCTACGGCGTCTTCCAAGCCGGAGACGGGCCGATCATCCTGACGGTGGGGAACAACGGTCAGTATCGACGCCTCTGCGAGCAGGTGTTGGAGCGTCCCGACCTCTCCACCGATCCCCGCTTTGTCACCAACCTTGACCGCTCGCGGAATCGCGCCGACTTCGTCCCGGTGCTTCAGGCGGAACTGGCCAAGTGGACGCGCGTCGAACTGCTCGTGCGCCTCTCGGCCGTCGGCATTCCCTGCGGCGAGGTGCTGGGGCTCCGTGAAGCGCTGATCTCGGATCGCGCTAGGACGGCGGGCCTAATGATCCCCCCGGGCGACGAGAGGCAGGCTGGCGGCCGCGCCCACGTCTTCGCCCCGCCCTACCGCTTTGACGGCGCCCGTTTGCCGGTTCGCAGACCACCGCCGCCCCTCGATGACGGGCGTGCCGAGATCCTGACCTTACTCTCGACCAATCCGGCATGAAGCACCGCCCATTCCGTAGCTCGTGGGTGATCGCCATCCGGGTTGACGCCGTAGCGCTTGGCCACCGCTCTCACGCGCTCTCGACTGGGCTGTAAGGCGCGACGGACGGCCTGTATCTCTGAGGTGCCCGTCGGCGCGAAGTCAGCGAGGTCATGTCCGCTTTGCAGATGGGAAGGGCCAGCTGCGCACGGCAGCAACGGGCGCAAAGCTGCCAGGGTAGGAGCGGAGCCAGCGTCCGCTTACGGGATCCACACAAACGCGCGTGAGCGACCGGGTTGGGTCCAGGCCGTGTCAAAACGCCGGGAATGGGCTTTGTGCTGGGGTGCCGCCCCACTCTTGCGAGAATAGGCTTTCCATCGCTTGGGGCGACCTTTTGTGGTCGAGGTACGGTCCGTTTGAGTTGAAGTCGCTGCCGGACGGCTTTTCAGTCCCCCGGTGAGCGATCCAAGCCCCTTGCTCAGGCGGGGATCGCTGCCAAGAGCTTCCGGCTTCCCATGATGTTGAGAACTCGCGTCAGATTGTAGGCCAGGACCTGGAGTGCCATCTCGGTCGAGACGCGCGGCAAGGTCTTGGTCAAGAAGTGCGTCGCCCCCATCCGCGCCTTCAGCGTGCCAACGGGGTGCTCGACCGTCTCGCGCCGGACCCGCATGGCCCGCGGATCGCCGTCCAATCGGCGCTGCACGGCCTCCAGCACGGCCTAGTGCTCCCACCGGGTCACCCGGCGCTCCTTGCCCGTCGTGCAGGCTCCCTTCATCGCGCAGGTCGAACAGACATTCGTCCAGTACCGATGCAGGGTCAGGCCATTCTCCACCGAGGTGTACCGACGGGAGAGCGTCTGACCCGCCGGACACAGGTAGGTGTTGTCCTGACGACGGTAGAGGAAATCATCCTTGCCGAAGCGTCCGACAGCCTTCGCGCCCGAGGTCATTGGCCGGGGCAGCGTCACGGTGATGCCGCCGCGTTCGCAGGCCAGGATCTGTTCACTGGATTAGTAACCCCGGTCTGCCACCGCATCGAGCGTGTCCGCTTCCAGAGCCTCCTTGGCCCGCGCAGCCATGCCGCTGAGCTGCGCCCGGTCCGAGCCGGCATTGGTGACCGCGTGCGCGACGACCAGGTGATGCTCGGTCTCGACTGCCACTTGGACGTTGTAACCCATAACGCCCGATCCACGGCCGCTGGTGGCCATGGACCGCGCATCGGGATCGGTCAGCGAGACCTGCCGGTCAGGCGCGGCCTTCATCTGCTCCTCCAACCCCGCCAGCCGCTCCATCTCCTGCCCGAGGCGGGCGACCTTCTCCTTCAGCCGCTCCACCTTGGCGGCCAGTTCCGGCGTGGGATCCTGACGATCGACCGTGTCGAGCTGCGAGAGGTAGCGTGATACGCTCTCCTCGATCTGCTGGCGGCGCCGGTCGAGCTTGCCTTTCGTCAAGTTGCGGTCGCGATTGTTGACCGCCTTGAACTTCGAGCCGTCGATCGCGACGCGCGTCCCGTCAGAAGGCCCATCGTGCGGCACAGAGCGACAAAGCGGGCACAGACGCGCCCGATGGCGGGGCCATTCTGCCGGCGGAACTCGGCAATGGTCTTATGATCGGGCGATAGCTGGCCGGTCAGCCACATGACCTCGACGTTGCGGCCCGCCTCGCGTTCCAGGCGTCGGCTCGACGGGACCCGGTTGAGATACCCGTAGACGTACAGCTTCAGCAGGGCGGCCGGATGGTAGCCCGGTCGACCCGTGCGTGCCGCATCGACGCCCGCAAAGCCGAGTACGCCGAGGTCCAGGGCCTCCACAAAAGCATCGACGACGCGGACAGGATTGTCCTCGGCGATCCAGTCCTCAAGACAAGGCGGAAACAGCGTCGTCTGATCGCGCTCGGCACCGACAACGAACCGTCCCATGCCGCCCTCCGGTCGTGCAGAGGAAAGCTACCACCATCGGGGTTTTGACACAGCCAGGGTCGTTAGCAGCCTCCCAGAGTGGGTACCTAACGTCGGATACAGACCACTAGAACATCGAGGTGAGGCCGCACCGTCCCCCCGGTGGCCGCCTGTCACCAGAACGGGCGCTCCTTCCGTCGGTCTCTCTGCGGCCCCTGAGCGCCTACCGTGGGCGCACTGCGGCTCCGCGCGGGCGCACCCGGCAAAGCACAAGCGCAATCCGCATTGCGCAGATCGATTCGTCGCCGAAACCCGTATTTCCGCCCCCGGAGGCCTCGTTTGGCCGGACCCGGGGCGCCCGGCGGGGGTGGGGCAACGATGGCCCTAAAGGGGATCTCGCACCGGGACGCGATTGGCCCTGGCGGCGGGTGATTTCAGCCGGACAATCCATTGGCGTCGGACACCACGACGCCCATCGGAGCCGCAGCCCATGCTTAAGACGTTCCTCCAGCTCGCCGGCCTGACCCCAGCCGCCACGCCCAAGCGCCCGCCCTCGGCGCGTCGGACGAAGCCCAGCGCCCCGCGTCCGACGCCCGCCCCCGCGTCGGACACCGTGTCGGACGGTGGGCGCACCGCCGAACTGAAGGCCTGCGCCGCCGCCCTCCAGGGGGATCCGAACGTGAAGTTCGTGGAGGCCGTCGCGACGGTCGCGCGGACGTACGACCGGCACTCGTCGCAGCCCAGCGCCGAGCAGCTGCACATCGCCATCGCCCGCCTCGGCGAGGTCGCTGAGTACGTCCGCGCGGTGTACGCTGGGGGCGGCCGTATCGCCGTGCTGCCCCTGACGCAGCACAAGGAGCGGCACCGGACGGCCGCGTACCGCGAGCACATCCAGCACCTCGTCCGGACGGACCTCGACCGGTGGGACGCCGGCGCCCAGGCCCTGGATAAGGCCGCGGCCGCCGCGAGGAAGTTCGGCGACACGGCCGAGCCGCCCATCGCCCTGCCTGACGACGTCCGGGAGAAACTCGATCAGAGGGCCCTGGAGAAGCTCAAGCGCATCCAGGATGCGGCCGCCAAGCGGGGCGGTGGTCAGGGCGGCACGGACAGCTCCTCCGGTCCCCAGGGTGGCGCCGCCCCGGCCACTCCCCCCGTGCCCCCTGTCGCTCCCCAGAGCGATGACGAGCCGGATGGCACCGAGCCCCCGGCCGGTCCGAAGCGCTGAAGGAGGCAGACATGCAGACGTCCGACGTGCAGTCGTCCTACACGGTGGAAAAGGTTGGAGTTAAGCCAGCCATGGCGGTCGGACATACGTCCGCCCCCCAGTCGCCCCCCGCCTCGGGTAGCTCGCTGCCAGGGGCGTTGCCCCGTGGACCCCTGCCTGCGGCGCCAGACCATCGCAAGCTCGCGTCGAAGGTGGACGTCCGCCTCACCGCCCCCCTCAGGGCGGCCCTCACGGCGGCAGCAAAGGCAGAGGGCGTCACGGACGGCGCCCTCATCCGCAGGTGGGTCTCCGACGCCCTCGGGCTGGACGCCGAGGCGGACCGCGCGAGCGCCCCCCGCGTGCGGATCCCTCCAGAGGAGCAGACCATCCTCGCTGGGGCGCTGCGCGACCTCGGGGCGCTCTACGAGCCCCTGTCGCGGCCCGTGGTCCCCGCGGACGAGGTCAAGGCCGGCCTCGATCGTATTAGGTCGGCGGTCATGCCCATCGTCATAGGTCTGAGGAGGTCCGCATGATGGTCAAGCGTTGGGTCCTCATCCCCGCCGACGACCGTATGCCAGCGCGAGTTTTCGACGACCGCGACGCGGCCGTGCGAGCGTCCTACTGGTGCCCGGGTCAGATCATCCAGGCCATCGACGAAGCCGCTCTCGCGCGCCGGAGGTCCACATGATCGACGAGTGGGACGCCATCCACGTCGGCATCCTCCGTCTGCGCGCGAAGGCCGGCGACGCTCGCGAGAGCGCCGATGACGTCGCTGAGTGGGAGGCGGAGGTCCGGAAAGTCCTCGACCGGATCCTGCGCGACGCCTGTCACCCGGAGCAGGAGCGGCTGCGCTGGGCGATGGTGACCGAGCTCACGGTCAGCTACCCGGAGGGCGGCCGATGATCTCCGGGTCCATGCGGGGCAAGGGCGGCCGGGCGCTGTCCGCCCACCTCCTGAAGGCCGAGAACGAGGTCGTGAGGGTCATCACCCCCCGCGGCCTCGGCTCGGCCGATCTCCACGCGCAGATGGAGGAGCTCGTCGCCCTCAGCCTCGGAGGCCGGACCGGCCAGCCAGTCTACCACGTCCACGTCGACCCTGAGCTCACGGTGACCGACAACCCCGGCGCCCGGGCGGTTTGGTGGAAGCTGTTCGAGGCGGAGTTTGGTCTCACGCAGCAGCCCTACTGCGGAGCCGAGCACGTCAAACACGGCCGGGCGCACGAGCATCGGTGCTACTCGCTCGTGCGTCCGTCCGGCCAGGTCGTGAATCTCGCGTTCGATTTCGCGAGGAGGGAGAAGGTCAGCCGGATCGTCGAGCACGCCTACGGGAAGCCCGCCGTCCGGTCCAAGCACGCCCGGGCCATTGAGCGCCGGCTGCGGGAGGACGGCCGGCACGACGTCGCCGACTGGCTCGCGGCCTCCGGCACCCTGGTGGCTGAACGCCCCGTGGCCCGTGTGACCCCGCAGGAGCGCCTCATCGAGGAGCGCACCGGCGTCAGCCTTGACGACCTCCGCACGGCCGCCCTCGCCGCCTGGACGGCGTCCTCGGATGGCGAGGGGTTCCTCGCCGCGCTGCACGAGCGCGGCCTGGATCTCCGGCAGGGTCGGTCTGGCCCCGTCGTCGTCGACCGTACAGGCACCGCCCACCTCACCACCCGCTTGATCGGCGCCGCCGCCCGGCGCGCCGATGGCTCACGCATTCCCGCCGCCGAGGTCAAAGCCCGGCTGGCAGTCCTCACCCTCAAGGATCATGGAGCGGACGATGGACAGCAGGTTGGACGAGCTCACGAACGAGGTGCGGTCGCTGCGGCGGCTGATGGAGGCCCTCGTGACGGCCTTGGCGCCGGACGAGACGCCCGCGGAGAAGTCCCTCATCGAGACGCTGACGGAGCTCACGGCGACCGTGGACGATCAGACTGGGGTCGTGTCGGCGATGCACTCCGCCGTGTCGAGGCTCGCCCCGGCGAAGCCCTCCTACGAGGCCGCCTGAGGCTCATGGGCCCGGCCCGGAACCGGGCCCTCGCTGACGCCCTCGATGGCGTCCGGGCCCGCCGGTGGATCGCCGTGCCAGGCCAGACCGACATGTGGGGGCTCCCGCTCCAGGGGGAGCGCCCCAGGCTGGGCTAAGCGGCGCGGGCGGCCGTCCACCCCTTCGGGAGGCGCACCCAGGCCTCCCGGCGATTGTCCCAGTGGAAGCCCTCATCGCCGGCCGGGAACTGCCAGGCGAACCCCGCCTCGCCCAGGAGGTCGCGGTGGCGCTAGCCGTGGTGGTCGTGGCCGCGCTCGTCCCAGGTCTCCAGGGAGACGGAGAAGCCGTGGGATGGGTGGATGGTCTTGATGATGAGAGCCTGCTTGGTGGTAATCAGTCTGTTACTTGATGTGCCGGCCGCGCCGGCGATTTCAGGGTCCCTCAGGGGGTGCGAGATCTCGGGTGGCCTGTCGGCCCCCGGCGAGCCGTCAGCTCTTGCGGAGGCTGGCGGGAGGCCGGGGTGTGCCCGGAGGCGGACACGCCCGCGACGGTCAGTCATCGGGTAGGGAGAAGTCCGGGAGCTCGACAAACTCTGCGCCATCGGCGTCAAAGAAGTCGGGCGTGAGGGCGACCCTGGTCAGGTTGTGAACCCGGTCCAGGATCCCGCGCATGACGCTGGGCATGAGCGCTTTGGCCTGCGGGGCGAGCCACTCTGGGATCGGGCGGTCGCCGCGGACCCACGCGCCTAGGTGGCTCTCGTGGACGGTGCGGGGCCCGATGTGCGTCAGGTCGTGCGCGAAGGCACGCAGGTAGCGGGGCCCGTAGAGCAGGGCGCCGAGGGTCGCGAGATTGTGCCTGTTCATCCTCAGCGCGTCAGGGCGGCGGACAGGGCGGTGAGGACCGAGGCGGGGCCCCCGGCCGTCTCCACGATGCGCGCGAGGTCGATGAGCTCGCCCCGGGTCAGGGTCACGGAGACCTGGCGGCCGCCGGCGTCGATCTCCGCCGCGTCGGCCTCGCGCAGGAGGCGGGCGGCCTTGATGACCTGCGCAGCGGTGGCGTGCCCCTCCAGCACGAGCTCGGTCTCCGACCGGCTGATGACGACGTAGTAGTCCCGGTAGGGCCGCTTGCCGCCGCGCGTCGTGTAGTAGTCCGCGCCGTTCTCCAGGGCGTCACCGCGCTGGACCTCGCCGAGGTCGATGATCTTGCCGCGCATCGGCAGGAAGGTGCGGTCCATCTTTGCAGCGTTCGGGCCGGTCAGGACCGCCAGCCAGTTCTTCCCGCGGTTGTGGTTTTCGTAGACGGGCGCGGTGATCGCGCCGCCGTCGATGGCCAGGTTCAGCGTCTCGCTCATCGGTCTGTCTCGCTCTCAGAAAGGAGGCTTAGCGGGGGTGACCGGGGGCTCGCGGGCCCCGGCCGGGTCTCAGGCCTCGTCGGCCGGCTCAGCAGGCTTGATCAGGTCCCAGGTTTCCCGACCGATCAGATCGGCGAGGATCTCGTCAGCGGTGCGGGTCTCCGGAGGGAGCTGCTCGGTGGGGGGCGTGTAGGGGTGGTTCATTGGGGGCCTCCGGGGAGGTCCGCCCTCCCCGGTCTATAAATAGACCTGAATCCGCCCTAGCGCGAGGTCGCAATACTGCAATCTTTAACGATTTCGGTCAGTTTTTTAACCGAGGACACTTTTTCTCTGAGATGTCCCTGGCCTCTGCGCGCGATGGGGGATTCGCCGCCCCGCGCCCCTTGCTAGACTCCTCGCCGGACTGGGTTTTCGTGCGTGGGAGCGGACCGTGTACGCGGAGACGAGGGGCATAGATTTCGAGGGCATCGGCCTCGCGATGGCTTACGGCAGGTCCATCCGGGAGGCCCGTCAGGCGGCATGGTCATGGCAGAACCGGGCGGAGGCCCTGGAGGCCGAGCTCGCGACTGCGAGGGCCGAGCTCGCCGCACATGACGCCGGCCGCCGGGCCCAGCTTCGGTCTCTCCGGACCGCGCTAGATGCCGTCTCCCCGTTCGACGAGACCCTCAAGCGGACCGGGCGGACGTACGACGGCGGCGACGAGGAACGGGTCTGGGAGGCGACGTACGGCGACGCGTACGACGCCGTCGCCAGGGAGCGGGGCATCGCGCCGACCCGGCGTCCCATGACGCCCAGCGAGAGGGCAGTCGCGGCCGAGGCAGAGGTCCTGGCTGAACCCATCCGGGAGACGCGCTTCCTCGGATTCCTACACCGACGCTGGCATTGGAGGGCAGAGGAGCACCGAACACTGGCGGGTGCCATGGGGGCTAGGGCTAGAGCCGCTCGCAAAGCTTGCGCGAGCTGATGCTTTTTCCTGTTGACCTTTCAACTGAAGCTTATCGACCTTCGCTTCTAGGTCGATCAGTCAATATAACTGTAGGGTCTAGCAAACGTTGACCGAGGTGAATGTGTTACACCGGCAATTCGGCTCTGCGACATTCGGCCGGGCAGGGTTCAAGGGGTTTTAGGGGTGTGATCTAACCCAACTTCAGAATATGTCGCCTCCCTGCCAATGCCATTTTCCGTCGGCCTAGCTAAACAAACCCCTGAAACCCCTGAAACCCCTGAAATCCCTATCTACCCTGCGGACGTACCTTTCGACTCGCCTTTGAAACTTATTTTCCATCACAAGATAAGCAAGCTGGCCCACCATCGTCGAGCGACATAAACGTAGGCGGGCGCCGTAGCTGCAAATTCATCGCGCATTTCTCCGCTTAACTTATGCAGCCCCATAAAATTGCGCGATTTGACTCGGGTGGGCCAAATTTTGACAATCAACCCAGGGCAAGCCGAACTGGCCAGACTCAAATCATGACCTATAGCAATGGGAAAACATTTAGAGATATCATAATAGTAACGACACTGACATCAACTTTTCCCAGAATCGATTTGGACCTCAGTGCGTACCAGAATTTAACCAATTCGAACGTGATAATATAAGCGGGCATCTCGTTCGAGAGGCTTCCGTGCCCTGGGCCAGGGATATTTTTGGAGTATAGCTGGAATTGACGATGGCCTTGCTACCTCCACCTCACCACGTCACGTTACCCGTTGCTGCCGTATATATCCTCGCGGCCGGCCTTCGCGAGCTTACAAATCGGAATGACGCGGAGTTGGATGGAGACCTCGACCGGTACATCCGTCCATACATCTTGATACCAAAATCGTACAAGCCCAACCCGTCAACATTCCCAGTTCCTAAACCTCGTGGAATACGTTTTTCACTTATCGTTACTTCAATCGAATTAACATCCGGTGCTGATATAAGGAAAAACGCATATTCTTTTTCCGGAGTTTCGATAAGATTTTCAGATGCCGATGGCAGACCTTTTGCTTCGGCCCCCAAAAAGCATTCTATGAGTATGGAGGCTCTTTATCAGATTGCCCTTCACCTAAAGCCGCCCTTTACTGACTGCCTGGCACCTGCGAAAATTCGTGCTTCGTTGAACAAAGGAATAATGCGCTCGTTCGCCCCCCTACCGGACGGCTATGAAGCAAAGTTTCCCCAGTTCGAATACGAGTTAGTCAGTCGCTATAGGCAAGCGCTCGCCCTTGGAATTCTAAAAGCTGTTCTGCTGCAGGACAATGGTCGCGTTGCACTAATTCCCGCTCACTTCTGGCGTTCAGCCGAAGCGGATGAGCCATTTCTTGATTGCAAGCCTATAACAATCGATATTGATGGAAATTTCGTAACTGGAAGACCTTTCGTCGACATACATTTGCTTCGGGATAATTGGCAACACGCCTTCGGTCTTACGCCGGCACGGTCGCAAGTCGCGGACATCAGTTTCGGTCCTTACATGGACCTCATGAGAGATGTTGCACTGAAGCTAGGCATGGTCGATGGTTGCGATCCGGCCGGGGAGCGCATCTTGATGGATAAGCTGAAGAAAGAGATTAATGACCTCTGGGACGAACGCCCAGGGTTGCCAGGACGCACGCCTAACAAAGTCGACATGATGGCGACCTTGCTACGTCATCCAGGCCACGCTGCAGGTGGACTAAAAGCTTATAGAACGGACGATCAGAACCGCGACGAACACTAAGTTGCTTAGATCTGTCGAATTTTTATCTACGTCAGTCCGTCAACACAATGGTCGAGTCTTTATGGCCATGACACTTGGATTAACTCGGCTACGGTCCCTTCGCACTGCTCGTCCAAGTCCGTAAATTCCTCCATTGAGGAGCGTGTTCGAGTAACTGCTCGACGGCGGCGCCCAGAGATAATTCACTCGGCTGATGGCCAAGATGTTTCGCCCTAGGACGTCTATAATGACTGGCTGCTGCCGTCCTCGCTGCAGGAGTTCGTGCCGCCCGAACACATGGCGCAATTTGTGCGGGACACAGCGCGGGAGGCGCTCAACTTCTCGGCCATTCTCGACTCTTTCACGGAGGAGCGCGGCTACCCAATCTACCATCCCGGCATGGTGGTGGCCCTGCTGCTCTACGGCTAGCCGCGGTCTGTACTCGTCACGCAGCTCGCTCGGGTCTGCGAGGAGCGGGTCGACGTCATGGCCGTCACCAGCCTAAACTAGCCTGACTTTTGCACAATCGTCGAGTTCCGCAAGCGCCACCTCGCGGCCTTGTCGGACCTGTTCGTACAGGTGCTGCGCCTGTGTCGGGCGGCCGGTCTTGTCGAGTTCGCCCACGTGGCGATGGTCGGCACCAAGCTGAAGGCCAACGCCTTCCGCCAATAGGCGATAAGCCACGGACGGATCAAAACGGCCGAGCCGGCCCTGGCCGCCGAGGTGAACGCTTGGCTGGAGCGCGCGCGAGGCTGACACGGCCGAGGATCAGGCTCATGGCGTGGACCGACGCGGCGAGGAGACGCCGGACTGGATGGCCGACAAACAACGGGGCTTGAAGCAATCCGCGCCGCTAAGGCCACGCTGGAAGCGGAGGCGGCTGATCCGCCCAATCCAGAGGACGAGAGCGAGCCGGGTGCCTTGTCGGGGATGCGCTGGCAGGGCGGCCCACTGCGCGGGGCGGATGGTGGTCCGTCCGACCGAGCGCATCGCAACTTCACTGATCCGGACAGCCGGATCCAGCCCACGCGTGATGGCTTCGTGCAGGGCTACAACGGCCAGATCGCGGTCAATTCCGCGCATCAGGTGATCGTCGCGCACGAGCTCGTGACCAACCCGACCAATCACCGCGCGCTCGTGCCACTTGTGGACGGGGTCGCCCACCTGTGTGGCGCCCGGAGGAGCAGGCGGTCTCGCTTCTTCAGGCGCAACACCTGCTTGTGATTCTGGGCGGGATCGCCGGTGCCACACCGCGGCCAGGTACGATGCCCGCGTCCTAGCCTGAGCTTTATTTGCACCAGCTTGCTCGATCGTGTCGGCACATGGGCTGGGCTCGTCCGATGAAGGTACCAGACCACTTTGCAGGGTGATCTGATACCTTGCGACGATTTCAAGGCCGATTTTTTCCTCTCTGATCTCCTGACGCTGATGGCCACAAGCGCCACCGCAGACATGGGAGATCATCTTCATGATCAGGATGCCCCCGATTGGGGAAGCGAAGCTGAACACTAAGGAGGCGGCAGGCCGGCTCGGCGTTTCGACTTCGTACCTTAATAGAGCGCGCGCCCTGGGCTTCGGCCCGGTGGCCCACCGCTACGGCCGTAAGATCGTCTACCTGGCTTCGGACGTCGCGGCCTACGCTGCGGCGCACAGAGTGGAGCCGATCTCGGCCGACGATACGACTGCATCGACCTCGGAAACGATCGATGGAGGCCGGCCGTGAAGACCTCGATCCATTTCTCGTTGGGCGAGGCGACGCTGAACGAGATCTTCAGCAAGCTCGGCTCCCACATGGATCCGGTCCATGCTGCGATGCGGGCGGGGTGCGTGCTGATTACGCACGGGCAAGCCGGGCATGCGTTCGATCCGCCCCGGTTCGGTATCGGCTCCATCGTGATCGTCGAAGACGATACGAAGGCGTCGACGAGCGGCCCTGGAGGCTTTCACCGTCGTTCGATCAAGCGGCTCGTGCGCCGTGCCGACACTTTCGCGATCCTCTCGCGTGAGCCGGTGCTGCAGGCTTACGCAGAGGCAGCGGCCAAGGCTCAGGAAGGCGGCTGCGCTCTCATTGTCGAGACCAGCCCGCAGCATGAGATCGCTTGGCTGAAGGCGATCCTTACCGCCGCCCCTGGCCGTGAGATCTTGATGGACCCCGCCGGGCCATTCGGAAGGTCCCAGTGATCAGCCTGGAGGACATCGCCCGGACGCTCGGCGGAAAGATCGTCGGTGGCAAGGTTCGTGCGCCCGGACGCGACCGGTCGGCGAAGAGCCAGTCCCTCTCCATCTCGCTCGCTCCTGATCTTTGGGGCGGCATCTACGTCTATGATTTCAGGGACGGCATGCACCTGGAGAACAAGAACTGGGTGCTCGAAAAGCTTGGCTTCCCGCCACAGCCTTCGGCGCCTACCGGATCCCGGAAGGTGCCCGTCCGTCATCCGGAGCTAGTGCAGGCGGCCAGAGCGAAGGAAGCAGCCGGCAACGCCGAGAAGTCCCGCCTGGCGCTCGCGATTTGGAACGAGGCCGTGAGCCCGTACCGGACGCCTGTCGAGCGCTACCTCAACGAGCAGCGCGGCGTCTGCCTCCCGCCCGAGGAGGCAGAATATGTCCTGCGCTTCCATCCGGAATGTCCGTTCAAGGACGAGCGCGTGCCCGCGATGGTGGCTCTTGTCCGGAACATCCGGTCCGACCAGCCGATGGCCATCCATCGGACCGCGCTCGACCGGGACGGTCGGAAGGTAAAGGTCAACGATCTCGACCGGATGGCCCTTGGTTCGGTGACAGGCGGAGCCATTAAGCTGACGCCCGATGAGGCCGTCAACGAATGCTTGGGCATCGGCGAGGGCATCGAAAGTGTCCTCTCGATGCAACGGCTCTCTGAGTTCGGAAGCACCGCTGCCTGGTCGCTGATCTCGGCCGGGGGGATCGACAGCTTTCCTGTGCTGCCCGGTCTCGGCGCCCTCTGGATCGCCGTAGACAACGACCAAGCGGGCATAAGCGCCTCGAACCGATGCGCGCAGCGATTTAGGCGCGCGGGCGTCGAGACGTTCCTCGTAACTCCGCGCGCCCGGGGCGCAGATCTCAACGACTTCTTCCAGCTCAAGGATGTCGGCGATGCAGCCTGAGATCGGGAATGATTACACGATCGAGCACGTTCGGGTGGGGGATTTCACGACCGCTGACGTCGGAATGGAGCCGCCACATTCGGTCGCGGCGTCGGGCGACGTTGGGAACGTTCCCACGATCAAGCTGAAGGTCGGCCGGCCTGATCTAGCGGCCGACGCCGCAGCTGCGGCTCTGATCGCGACGGGACTTCCGATCTTCCTCAGGGGCGGCGCTCTCGTGCGTCCCACGATGGAAGTGGTGGACGCCGCGGATGAGACGAAGACCGTCATCGCGAAGCTGAAGGATGTGACGCTGCCCGGGTTGCAGTATACCCTCTCTCGTGCAGCCGTTTTCCAGCAGTTCGATGGGCGGAAGGGCGATTTCAAGAGGGTCGATCCGCCCGAAAAGATCGCCACGATGATCCTTGACGGTGCTGGGGACTGGAAGTTCCCGACGGTGGCAGGGGTCATCACCACCCCGACATTGCGTACCGACGGCACGATCCTTTCCGAGCCCGGTTACGATCCGCAGAGCCGTCTCTATTTGGTCGAAGACCCAAATTTGGTCCTTCCGCCGATCCCGGAGGCGCCGACCCGTGGGCAAGCTCTTGAGGCCCTTGAGATGTTCAAGGATCTGCTGAAGGAGTTCCCCTTCGTCTCATCGGTCGACAGATCCGTCGCCCTCTCCGGGCTCCTCACAACCGTCGCCCGGCCGGCGATGGCCACCGCGCCAGCGGTTGCGATCAGTGCCCACACCGCGGGCACCGGCAAGAGCTATCTGGTGGACGTCGCCGCGGCTCTCGCGACTGGCCGAAGGTGTCCAGTGATCGCCCCTGGCAGGACCGAGGAGGAGCTCGAAAAGCGGCTCGGGCCGCTCATCCTCAACTCGGTTGCGATCGTCTCAATCGACAATGTCGAAGGTGACCTCGGTGGAATTTTTCTTTGCCAAGCGACGGAGCGCCCCGCCGTCGGGCTGCGCCCCCTTGGCAAGTCTGAGATCCGTACTGCCGAGTGTCGCTCGATGTTCTTCCTGACGGGCAACAATCTTGTGCTTGTCGCGGACATGACCCGCCGTGCGCTCATGGCCAATCTCGACGCCCGAATGGAGCGGCCCGAACTGCGTGAATTCGATGGAAAGCCCTTCGAGACGGTTCTTGCCAACCGTGGATCTTACATCGCAGCCGCGCTGACGATCCTGCGGGCGTACCGTGTCGCAGGCATGCCGGATCGGCTGCCGAGGCTGGCATCATATGAGCAATGGTCGGACACCGTTAGGAGTGCGCTCGTGTGGCTTGGGGAGGACGACCCGGCCCTCACGATGGAGAAGACACGCAAGTCCGATCCTGTAGCTCAGGCGATCCGTCAGCTCTACGCCCAGTGGGAAGCGAAGATCGGTCTCCATGATCGTCGCACGAGCGCCTCTGTCATCGCGGCCGCTACAATGGCCGAGGACGAGGAATTCCAGGATTTGCTCATGCGCCAAGCGGGTGAGGGTAAGTCAGTTTCTCCGAAGCGCCTCGGGAAGTGGCTGTCGAAGGTCAGCGGTCGAATCTTCGACGGTCGTCAGCTGGAAGTCGAGAACGACGCGAGCAACGGCAACCGCTATCGCCTGGTGCCGGTCCTGGGATCGGTTCCGGCATCGCAACCGACTGGTTCCGTCGCGGCCGATCAGATCTTGATCCCGCGCCCGGATCCGATCGATTACCGGACGGCTAAGCGCGGGGAATGAAGGCTGCCTAGAGCAGCATCCGATCATGTTGGATCATATGCGTCGTAGCCTGCGGCGGCGAGATACCGGCGGCATTCGGCTGGCGTGAAGCGTCTGAAGGCTTGTCGGATCGTGTCCCAGAGGTCGCTG